>ENA-OQCF01000339-OQCF01000339.1-human-gut-metagenome-genome-assembly--contig:-NODE-339-length-18118-cov-4.463676_pt1 | contig 18118 bp, 26 predicted proteins | sample MGYA00242756_ERZ504573 | MGnify/ENA primary metagenome ERZ504573 (study PRJEB26092, sample SAMD00036240) | human gut metagenome | host: Homo sapiens | study: EMG produced TPA metagenomics assembly of... | reverse complement strand
CCTCACCGCCGGAACGGTCATTGTAGAAGCCGTGGAATGGTTCAGCGGCTGGATTGCAGAATTATAAAATTTTTTATGCCGCCACTGTGCGGCATTTTCTTTTTGCCGGGAGGTGGTCAAACTGGCTGCAACAAGATTGATTGCACTGCACAAAACAAGGGGAAATCCGTTGCGGCCTGCCTGAAAAGCCGCACGGATTACGCCCAGAACCCGGACAAGACACAGCAGGGCGAACTGGTCAGCAGTTACGAATGCAGTCCCCTGACCGTGGATGAAGAATTTATGCTCTCCAAACGCCAATACGAACTTGCCACCGGTCGCAGGCAGAAAAGCGATGTGATCGCCTATCAGATTCGGCAATCATTCAAACCCGGAGAGATCACCGCCGAGGAAGCCAACAAGGTGGGCTACGAACTGGCAATGCGTTTCACCAAAGGCAAGTATGCGTTTATTGTGGCAACGCATACTGACCGGGAACACATTCACAATCACATTATCTACAACTCCACTGCATTGGATAGCACCCGGAAATTCCGGGATTTTTTGTTGTCCGGGCTGGCTGTGCAACGGTTGAGCGATTTAATTTGTCTGGAACACCAGCTGTCTGTCATTGAAATCAAGCCGTACCGGGAGCGGCAGAAGCGCACCCTTTATCCTCCCAAAGAAAGCAATCGTGACAAGCTGTGTGCCGTAATCGACAACATCCTGTTGAACGAAAAGCCTGCAAATTTCGAGGTCTTTCTTCAAAAGCTGGAACAGCAAGGCTACGAAATCAAACGAGGAAAGCACACTTCGGTCAAAGGTGCCCGACAAAAACGCTTTATCCGGTTTCGGACACTGGGCGCAGGATACAGCGAAGATGAAATCAAGGCGGTCATTGCCGGAGAAGCCGAACACCGCCCACATCAGAAGCAGCCACCGAAAGAGCAGCCGTTCCACCTGTTGGTGGACATTCAGGCAAAGCTCTCCGAGGGCAAAAGCGAAGGCTATGCACGGTGGGCGAAACGCTACAATTTGAAAGAGATGTCCAAGACCCTGATTTTTTTGCAGGAAAATAAAATCGGCAGCATCGAAGAAATGCAGGAGCGTGTGGACGCTGCCACTGCCCGTTATCATGAACTGGGTGATTCCATTAAAGCCTCTGAAAATCGGCTGGCAGAAATTGCGGTGCTGAAAGCGCATATCACCAACTACGCCAAAACGCGACCGGTCTACGATGCCTACCGTAAGACCGGATACAGCAAGCGCTTTCTGGAAACGCACCGCACGGAGATCACGTTGCACAAGGCAGCGAAAGCGGCGTTTGATGAAGCAACTTGAAAAAACTCCCCAAGGTCAAGGAGTTGGATGCGGAATATTCCAAGCTGCTGACAGAAAAGAAGTACGCTACCCGGACTACCGCAAAGCGAAAGAAGAAATGCAGGAGCTTCTTCGTGCAAAGAGAAACGTAGAAATGTTCTTTGCAGAGGAAAAGAGCATTGCCGAAAAAATGAAGTCCCGATAAATGAAGATAGCCTAGGATTCTTCCCTTATGGAAGAACCCTAGCTATCTTTTTTGTTATAAAAGTGTTTGGAACAAACGCGCCGCCTGCATCGGCACGATGCAGAACAAATGGGGTTTGGGCATAGCCCAACAAGCATTTTTGCAAAGCAAAATAGCATTTGTATAGACGAATGCCCTGCTTGCTACAATCGCATACCGCTTATCTCGCTGGAACACTTCTTGATTTTAACACAATCGGATGTTATCCTATTCTTATAGAAATCTCCGAAGGCAGGTGTTTTCATGTACAATCATCAGCTGGAAACCTTCATCCGTGTGGCGGATGCAGGCAGCTTCAACAAGGCGGCAGAGGAAAGCTACATCACGCCAACGGCCATCATCAAGCAGATCAACCTATTGGAAGATTCCCTTGGTGTCAAGCTGTTCGAGCGTACTCGCCGGGGACTAACACTGACCAAAGCAGGCCGTTCCATGTATCAGGATGCTAAGTACATCATTCAATACTGCCATGATTCTGTCATTCGTGCCCGGAACGCAATGCAGGAGGATTCCAACGTCATCCGCATTGGTTCCTCTCCCATGACACCTGCCCAGCTGCTCATGGAACTGTGGTCGAAAGTGCAGACCATCTGCCGGACATCAAATTCCAGATTGTGCCTTTTGAAAACACCCCGGAAAATGCACGGGAAATTCTGGCGAACCTCGGCACGAACATTGATGTAGTAGGCGGCATCTTTGATGAAACGATGCTGCATCTGCGCAAATGTGCCGGTCTGGAACTGGTTCGCAGGCCGTTTTACTGCGCGGTTTCCATCCATCATAAACTTGCGGCAAAAGACCGCTTGCAGATCACAGACCTGTACGGCGAAAATCTACTGCTGATGCACCGTGATGGAGCCACTATGTAGATGAACTGCGGGATGATTTATGGCAGCACCATCCACAAGTAAATATCGTGGATTTTGAATTTTACAGCATGGACATCTTCAACCGCTGCGAAAACACCAACGATGTGCTGCTGGCAATTCCGGGCTGGGCCAATGTCCACCCATTGCTGAAAGTGATTCCAGTAGATTGGGATTACGGCATCCCCTATGGTATCCTGCACTCCCCGAATCCAACGCCTGCCGTTCAGCGTTTTCTGGATGCGGCTAAAATAGCCAGCAAGGAATTGTATAGCTGATACGCCACTGCAACGAGAAGCTGCTGCATGAGAAATCATGCAGTGGCTTTTTCTTTTTACAAAAGATGCACTTGACCTAAAGCTGACTCTAAGTGTTACAATCAGGGGGGGTCAAGCAGGTTGTTGAACCTTTGAGTTCAAACAAGTGAACAAAGTGGAGATTCCGGGAAATGCAGACTTGCGCTATACTGGAACCAGAAAAAGAGAGTACCTCAAAGGAGGAACGACCGATGAAGAAAGTATTGATTTTATCCGGCAGTCCCCGCAAGGACGGCAACTCCGACCTGCTGTGCAGTGAGTTTATGCGTGGTGCGCAGGAGAGCGGCAACGAAGTGCAAAAGATCTTCGTGCGCAGCAAGAAGATTGTGCCCTGCAATGCCTGCTATTACTGCCGCGACCACGGCGGCAAGTGTGACCTGAACGATGACATGAGCGAAATTCTGGACGCAATGCAGGCGGCAGATGTTATCGTGATGGCAAGCCCAGTGTACTTCTACTCCATTGATGCACAGATGAAGATCATCATCGACCGCAGCCTTGCCCGGTGGACGAACATTCCGAACAAGGAGTTCTATTTCATCATGACCTGCGCGGACGATAACCGTGCTGCCATGGCCTGCACCTTGGAGTGTTTCCGGGGCTTTACCGCCTGCCTGAATGGTGCCAAGGAAAAGGGGGTCATCTACGGCACCGGCGTATATCGGCCCGGCGAGGTGATGTCCTCCCCGGCCATGAAGGAAGCTACGAGATGGGCAAAAACATCTGATTTCCCAGTTTTATATAAAGGAGTGTAACGGCTATGAACAATTTTCTGTTTGAAAACAAGACCAAGGTTTATTTCGGCAAGGGTGGCGTGAAGGAATATCTGGGCTGTCTGCTGGAGCACTACGGCGATACCGTGATGCTGGCCTACGGCGGCGGTTCTATCAAGCACAATGGTGTCTATGATGAAATCGTCGGCATTCTGACGCCGAGGGTAAGCGCATCGTGGAGTTTCCCGGCATCATGCCCAATCCCACCTACGCAAGGTGCAGGAGGGTGCAAAGCTGGCCCGTGAGAACCATGTGGATTTGATCCTTGCCGTGGGCGGCGGTTCCGTGTCCGACTGCTGCAAGGTGGTGTCTGCACAGGCCAAGGTAGACGAAGATTTGTGGGAGCTGGAAAACACCAAGCATACTCGTCCCACTGCGTTCATCCCGCTGGGCACCATCGTCACGGTGTTCGGTACCGGCTCCGAGATGAACAACGGCGCAGTCATCACCCATGAGGAAAAGAAGATTAAGGGGGCCCTGTGGGGTGCACAGGCCGACTTTGCTTTCCTCGACCCCACCTACACGTTGTCCGTTCCCATGAAGCAGGTCATTTCCGGTGCGTTCGACACCCTGAGCCACGCGATGGAAACTTACTTCGGCAAGCCGGACGAGAACAACCTCTCCGATGACATCAACGAAGCCGTCATGCGCAGCGTCATCCGCAACATCCGCGTCCTGTTGACCGACAAGGACAACTACGAGGCCCGCAGCGAGCTGGCATGGGCTTCGGCTATGGCCGAAAACGGCATCCTGAAAATCGGCAAGGTCACCGACTTCCAGTGTCACATGATCGAGCATCAGCTGGGTGCCTACACCAACTGCAACCACGGTGCTGGTCTGGCGGTCATTCACCCGGTGCTGTACCGTCACCTGCTCCCGGCCAACACCGCACGGTTCGCCCGCTTTGCACAGAACGTCTGGGGCATCGACCCGGCGGGCAAATCCGAGCTGAAACTGGCACAGGCTGGCGTGGAGGCTCTGGCGGCCTTCATCAAGGAGATCGGGATGCCCACCACCTTTGCAGAACTGGGCATCCCTGCCGACACCGACCTCAAGGCTGTGGCCGATTCCACCGTGCTGACCGGCGGCTGCTGCAAGAAGCTGAGCCGCGAAGAACTGCTGGACATCCTCAACGAGTGCAAGTAATCAAGGAACGAAAAATACAAAAGGAGCTATTTATTATGGAATTCATTACTCTGAACAATGGCGTCAAGATGCCGGCAGAGGGCATCGGCACCTTCCTGCTGACCCCGGACGAAGCTGAAACTGCCGTGCTGAGTGCGCTGAAAGACGGCGCACGGCTCATTGACACCGCCAACGCCTACTGCAACGAAAAAGCCGTGGGCCGCGCCATGAAGAAGTCCGGTCTGCTGCGGGAGGAAATTTTCCTCGAAACCAAGCTGTGGCCCAGCTTCTACACCGATGCCGATGCTGTGGACAAGACGCTGGCACGTCTGGACACCGACTACATCGACCTGCTGCTCATTCACCAGCCTGCCGGTGATTACGTTGCCGGTTATCGCCTGATGGAAAAGGCTTACAAGGAGGGCAAAGTCCGTGCCATCGGTCTGTCCAACTTCAACGAGGAGCAGATCAAAGAAATTCTGAGCATCTGCGAAGTCAAGCCCACCATCCTCCAGACCGAAGTTCACCCCTACGCCCAGCAGAAAGAACTGAAAGCCTTCCTCGCCGAGAATGGCATGGTGATTCAGGCATGGTATCCGCTGGGCCACGCTGACAAGGGCCTGCTGGAAGAGCCGTTGTTCACCCGCCTTGCAGCAAAGTACGGCAAGAGCAACGTGCAAATTATTCTGCGCTGGCACATTCAGGCAGGCAATGTGGTCATTCCCGGCTCCAAGAACCCGGCCCACATCCACGACAACTTCGATGTGTTCGATTTTGCGCTGACCGATGCAGAAATGCAGGAGATCACCGCGCTGAACAAGGATAAACGGTATTATGAGGTCACGGAGGATAAGCTGGCGGCATTCGCCACCATGTTTCCTCCCGTGGAAGATCAGAAGTAAATTTCAAGCAGTTTGTAGCTGGGTGCGGAGAGTTTTTTGCGGAAAATAGACCAGATGAAAGGGTAAATGAAGATGAATAAGATCACGCGCAAAAGTTTTCTGAAAGTTCTTGCCGCCACCATGGTGGGTGGTGCAGCCGCTTCCGCACTGACGGGTGCAGCGGCTCCTGTTTCCATTGACGAGACAAACGGCAAGGTAAGCCGCTGGGTAAAGAACAACCTGAACCCGGACGGCCCGCTGACGATTGCCAAGCAAGGAATGTTCTCCTCCGGCGGCACGGTCACGGCACCGGTGGCAGGCACTTATAATGCCACCACCAACTGGCTGGACGCTACCCGTGCAGGCAACACCGCTCATGTGGATCACGCTAATGTTCTGTATCAAATCCCGGCAGACAGCAACGGTTGGCCGATGGTTTATCTGCACGGCTATGGACAGTCCCGCATGGCTGGATAACCACCCCGGACGGCCGTCAGGCTGGGCCGATCTGTTTCTGCGCAACGGCTACTCTGCGTTCTTGGTAGACCAGCCCCGCCGTGGTGAGGCTGGCAGTACCGCCCAGATGAGCACGGACGGTTTCCTCGATGCTTGGTCTGCCGACTCCAAGGACTACAAGCCCGGCGATCAGGCATGGTACACCCACTTCCGCATTGGCCGCGTTGCCCCGGAACGGTACGAAGGCTCCCAGTTCCCGGAGGGCGATGCTGCACAGAATCAGTTCTTCCGCCAGATGACCCCCAACACCGGCGACTTCGATCAGGCAGTTGCTGCCGCCGCACTGGGCGAGGTGATGAAGGACGTGCAGAGCCTGACCGGCCACAAGTCCATTTTCGTCACCCACTCGCAGGGCGGTGCAGTCGGCTGGAATGTGCCTGCCGACAACATTGCCGCCATTGTTGCCATTGAGCCGGGCGGAACCCCTGCCATCGGCTCGGAGCAGTACACGAAACTGCTGAGCGCAGGTATTCCAATCGCTATCTACTTTGGCGATTACATCGACAACGGCCCGGAAGATATCATGTCCACCAGCTTCTGGCGGCAGGTACGGGACGGCGCACTGGCCTTTGCCGCCCAGTACAATGCCGATGGCGGTGACTGCACTGTGGTCGATCTGCCGAAAATCGGCATCACCGGAAACTCCCACTTCATGTTCCAAGAGCTGAACAACAAAGAGATCGCTGATCACATTTATCAGTGGCTGGAGAGCCGCGCACTGGCATGAGCGGTTCTCTGAGATTCCCGGCATTTTACATAGATAGAGGCGTGTTTCGTATGAAGAATAAAATTTCCCGCCGCCAGTTTTTGCAGGTTGCCGGCGCATCTGCTGCCGCCCTGCTGCTGGCTTCCTGCTCCGGCAATTCCGCTAGCAGTGTGAGCAGTTCTTCTGCGGCTTCCTCGGCGGCATCGTCTGTTGCCGCATCCAGTGCGGCTGCTTCTTCGGAAGCTACCAGCACGGTAACGACTACGGGCAAAACGCTGGTGGTGTATTTCTCCGCCACCGGCACGACGGAAGGTGTGGCGCAGGCCATCGCCGACACCGTGGGTGCTGACCTGTTTGAAGTCGTTCCGTCTGACCCTTACACCTCCGATGATTTGAACTGGACGAACAATGACAGCCGCGTTTCCCGTGAACACAACGACGAGGGCCTTCGTGCTGTGGCTTTGGAAAGCACCAATGTGGACGGCTGGGACGATTACGACACCGTGTTCATCGGCTACCCCATCTGGTGGGGCATTGCCGCATGGCCCATGAGCAGCTTTGTTGCCGTCAATGACTTCACCGGCAAAACGGTCATTCCGTTCTGCACTTCGACTTCCTCCGGCATCGGCCAGAGCGGTGAGCTGCTGGCAGAATTAGTGGACGCCGGCACTTGGCTGGACGGCCAGCGGTTCAGCCGCGGCAGCAGTGAAGCTGACATTGCAAGCTGGGTAAATGGCCTGAACCTGTAAGCAGAGCTTTTGTGTGAGGAGAATTTTCTCTTGCGGTAATTTTTGAAATAGAGGGTAAATCAAAAGGAGAATGTTTGTATGAAAGCATTGCTCATCAACGGCAGTCCGCGGCCCAACGGCTGCACCTTTACGGCCCTGACCGAACTGGCAAATACGCTGGAAGCCGAGGGCATTGAAACCGAGATCGTCCATGTGGGCAACAAGGACATCCGGGGCTGCATCGCCTGCCGCCGCTGCCACAGCACCGGCTCCAACAAGTGCGTCTTTAATGATATTGTCAACGAAGTAGCCCCAAGTTGGCTGAAGCCGATGCCTTTGTCATTGGCGCACCGGTGTACTTTGGTTCCCCGGCAGGCGGCGCGATCTCCTTTATGGACCGCCTGTTCTTCAGTACCCTGAACATCGACAAGACCATGAAAGTGGGTGCTTCGGTCGTGACCTGTCGGCGCGGCGGCAACACTGCTTCCTACGATGTGCTGAACAAATATTTTACCATGTGTGGGATGCCAGTGGCCAGCAGCCAGTATTGGAACATGGTCTACGGCGGCTCTGCCGAGGAGGTCAAGAAAGATGCCGAGGGCTTGCAGACCATGCGCACCCTTGGCCGCAACATGGCCTTTTTGATGAAGAGTATCCAGATAGGCAAGCAACAGATCGGCCTGCCCGAAAAAGAACCTGCGATCTTCACAAACTTTCATCATTGAGGAAGTGTTCCATATTCCTCCTTCTTTGTTGCAGGGAAAGCCGGGACGGAAACGTCCCGGCTTTCCCATTTCCCTGATTTTTGCGAGGTGATTTTATGCGCAGCGTGATTTTCGCGGTTTCCACCGCTTTGACCGTTTTATTATCCGCCTGCACCGGGGCGGCATCCTCTGTGCCAGTCAATACGGTTTCTTCGGTTTCGACCAGCACATCCATCCCGACCTCGTCCGAAGTGGATTCGGCTGTTTCGGAGAGTGCTTTTTCGGAAACCGGAAACATCCAGACTGGGCTTGTCCGGGAGCAGACATTGGACAGCACTGAGGGGCTCATCCATTACAGCTACTACCTGCCGGAGGATTACGACCCCACCCGGAAGTACCCCATGATGGTGGTCATGCCCGGCTATAACATGATGTGGTTCGGGGAATCTTCCTCCGGCAGCAATCTGGACTGGACGGGGTTCACCAGCTGGACGAACCTTGGACAGGATATGATCGTAGTGTCTGCCCAGCTCACCGACTGGGGCGACACTTCGGCGCGGCAGGCCATCGCTCTGACGGAGTATTTCATCAATCACTTTGCCGTAGATACCGCCCGCATTTACGCCGCAGGCTACTCGGCTGGCGGCGAAACCATGTCGCGGGCAGTTGCCATGCGGCCTGACCTGTATGCAGCTTATCTGCATGGAGCATCCCAGTGGGACGGCGGTTTTGCGCCCATTGCAGAAAACGGCGTGGCGGTCTACATCTACATGGCGCAGGGCGATGAATACTACGGTGTGCAGAAAGCACGGGATGCCTACAACGGTCTGCACGATGCTTACGCCGCCGCAGGCTGGACGGATGAACAAATCGACACCGTGCTGCAAATGCAGACCCCGGACAACGCCTTTTTCGATGCGCAGGGGCTTCACGTCTACCATGCTGCCGCAAATGTTGTCTTTGATGATGCCGATATTCTGAACTGGATCGTTTCCAAACACAAGTGATAGGAGAGAAATTTTGAACCGACGGCAATTCACAAAACTTCTGGCGGGTGCAGGGCTGCTTCTGGCAGGCTGCCGGGCAGGTACTGCACCCAGTTCCTCCACCCCGGAAAGAAAGGATTCCATGCAAACGACCACCCAAACTTATACCCGCACCACGCCCATCGAAACCGTACGGAATGACCCGGTTTTCGGTGATTATGGGCAGCTGATCTTCCCTGTGGAACGCTCTTATTACAGCGGCGACACGCTGGAGCAGCTGCATCTTACCTACTATAACAACATCGACCCGGACGAAACAGTGGACATCTGCAACACCCTGCGCCAGCGTGCAGCGGACGGGCAGACCATCTTTTACGATATTTACACCGAGGACGAAAAAGCTGCTGACCCGGATAAAGCTGACACCGGCTTATTCTACTTCAAGGGTAATCCCGGCGCAAAATTTTCCATCTGCAACGCAGGCGGTGCGTTTGCGTATGTGGGGGCCATGCAGGACAGCTTTCCTCATGCACTGGAACTTTCCCGCAAGGAGTACAACGCTTTTGCGCTCATCTACCGCCCCGGCGCACAGACCGCCTGCGAAGATCTGGCACGGGCCATTGCCTTTGTCTTTACCCATGCGGAGGAACTGGAAGTAGACACCAGCGGCTACTCCCTCTGGGGCGGTTCTGCCGGGGCACGGATGGCGGCGTGGCTGGGCAGCTACGGCACGGCATCCTTCGGTGAACAGGCGTATCCGCAGCCGGGAGCCGTCATCATGCAGTACACCGGGCTGGGGGAAGTCTACGGCAACGAGCCGCCCACTTATGCCTGTGTGGGTGACCGGGACTACATCGCAGACGAACGCGTGATGCGCTGGCGCATTGAAACCATCCGCTCTCAGGGCACCCCTGCCGAGGTTGAAGTCTTTCCGGGCCTTGCCCACGGTTTTGGCTTGGGCACCGGCACCTCTGCCGAAGGCTGGCTCGATCATGCCGTAGCGTTCTGGGAAGAAAACACCTGAAACCGTGAGGAAACTGTTATGACGAAAAAATGGACTGCACTGCTTCTCGCGGCAGTACTTGCTGTCGGCCTTTCGGCCTGCGACACCAGCCGCGCAGAAGCCCCCGGCAGCAATTTGGAAAGCGGAGTTTCCGCCATCGAGGATGCTATGACGAAACGAAATGAAACCGAAAGCAGCTCATTCCCGGCAGGCAGCGACCTGCGCATCGGCACTTCTGACGACACCATTGCAACGCCGGATGATTTCCCGGCAGCATACAACTACGACACTGGAAAAATTGAGGATTATTCCCGTACCGCCATGCTGCAAAAGATGCCGGAACCAGTGGACAATGCGACCGTGCTGAACACCTCGGCAGACCCTAACCATATTCAGGCGTTGTACCTGTGGGAAGAAGGCAACGTTCCGGCTAAAACGCAGTTCACCGCTGCAATGACCGGTTATTTTGACAACTGGGATTTCCGCCCCTATGTGACGGCAATTCCCGTCCGCACCGGAGTACAACCGAAAGGTGCTGTGGTGTTGATGGCAGGCGGTGCGTATCAGTTCCGTGGAAACTATACCGATTCTCTGCCCACGGCAGCGGCTCTACGGGAGCTGGGCTTCCAGACCTTCATCGTAGATTACCGTCTGTCGCCCTACACGCAGGAGGAAGCGCGCTGGATGTAGCGCGGGCTGTCCGCTTTGTGCGGCAGAATGCGGATGTTTACGGCATTGACCCTGACGATATTGCAGTTATGGGCTTTTCCGCAGGCGGCATTCAGGCGGGCGAATTTCTGATGCACTACGATGAAGATGTCAACGGCGCTGCTCTGGATGAAAGCTATGTACCCGATGCGCTGGATGCTGTTCCGGCTCACGCTTCGGCGGCGGGCATGATCTATTCGTTCTATGGGCGGCTCAGCGTGGGCAACATGGACCCGGACTGGCTGGCCGAGGGTGATCTGCCGCCAACATTCTACGTTTACGGCACGGAGGACCCCTTTTACCGCCAATTCCAGCAGCAGTATGATGTGATTCGGAATATGGGCATTTCCACCGGACGCATCGTGCTGAATGGCTGGCCCCACGGCTTTGGCTCGGATGGCGGCTGGGTGAACGATTACGCCGCATGGCTGGAAAGTGTTTTTGCAAATAAGGAGGAATTTTAACATGAAGTATCGTACTTTGGACAGCGACCTGACCGTTTCTGCTGTTGGTCTGGGCTGTATGGGCATGAGCCATGCCTACGGCGCACCTGCCAACAAGAAGGAAATGACCGAACTGCTGGCGCAGGCCGTGGGTATGGGCTATACGTTCTTTGACACCGCCGAAGTCTACGGCACACCGGATAATCCCCACGACAACGAGGAACTGGTGGGTGCTGCCCTGAAACCCTACCGAGATAAAATCGTTCTGGCGACCAAGTTCGGCATCCATTTTGACATGACCAGTACGGCAGTCAACAAGCCGCTGGTGCCGGATTCCCGCCCGGAAGTTATCCGTGCATCGGTAGATGCCTTCCTCAAGCGGCTGGGCACCGACCATATTGACCTGTATTATCAGCATCGGCTTGACCCCAAGGTGCCCATTGAGGAAGTGGCCGGTGTAATGGCTGACCTGATTCGGGAGGGCAAGATCACTCACTGGGGCCTTTCGGAAGCCACCGAGGAGACCATCCGCCGAGCACACGCAGTCTGCCCGGTAACGGCCATCCAGAACCGTTACTCCATGATGGCCCGCTGGTACGAAAGCCTGTTCCCGGTTCTGGAAGAACTGCACATTGGTTATGTGGCATTCTCGCCGCTTGCAAACGGTTTTCTCTCCGGCAAATACGATAAGACTTCCAAGTTTGAAGCAGGCACGGACTACCGCAGCGTCATGCCGCAGTTCCAGCCAGACAGCATTGACCAGAACCGCGCCCTGCTGGAACTGTTACACCGTCTTGCCGCCGAGAAAAATGCAACACCTGCCCAGATCTCACTGGCGTGGATGCTGTGCAAAAAGCCTTATATCGTACCAATCCCCGGCACCCGGAAACTTAACCGTTTACAGGAAAACGCCGGTGCAGCGGATATTGTGCTGTCTGCCGCAGAAGTGGCTCTGATTGACGAAGCACTGGCGCACATGGAAATGTCGCATGTGTTTGGCGGGAGCCGCATTGTGAAAGAGTAAGACAGCAGCTTTGACGATGAGCTTCAATAGATCATGCGGAGGTAATTGTTTTTGATAATGAAGGAAGCAAAGGGTATGAACCTTTGAGTACTAGCAGGTGAACAAAACGGAGATTCTGCTCTGGGGGGCAAACGGTTATAATGAAACCAGAAAGAGTTCCAGCACGGCAGGGAGCGGAAAAGCAGGATTCCGCTCCCCGATCTGGAACAAATCTAAAAAGAAAAGGAGAACACGATTAGACCGCAACGATGACGGCACCGGTACGCTGGAACGCTACAAAAAGGATTCCTTTTACTGGTATCAGAATGTCATCAAAACCAACGGCGCATGCCTGAATGAACAGGTAAAAAAGATAACAAGGCATTTTGTCTTGCGGAAGGAGAAGATTGTTCATGAAAAAAGTTGAAGTCATCGTCCGTACTACGGAGGACAATTTTCCTCCGCAGGAAAAAGTTGTTTTGAAATTCACAGAGCAAACGGTTTCTTCGGCAGAAAACGATGCCGTGCTGAGTTATCCCGGATTGGAAATCCATCTGGAGCATCATCGAGTATTCAAAAATGGACAGGAAGTGTATATGAGCCGTTATGAATATGGTGTTTTAAGTTTAATGGCACGGCATCCGGGGCAATTGTTCACAAAAGAGCAAATATTTGAAGCTGTCTGGCATCAGGATAGTGAAAGCTGCCTGACGGCCGTTACCAATGCAATTGGACGCATCCGGCAGAAAATTGAAGATGACAGAGCTGCACCTGTTTATATCCGAACGATTTCCAACCTTGGCTACCAATTCATGCCGACTGTTTCCGCAGAATCCGTAGAAAAAGATTCCTGATAACGATAAAAGCCATACTCAAAGGGCAGTTTAGACCTTGGGTATGCTTTTATCATTATAATGTGGACGACTGAAAACTGACATCCTTGCAATCGAAAACAATCTTTTCTAAAATACAGAAAAAAGATTTTAGGAGGCAATAAGATGTTATCCTTTGAAGATGTTCTGAAAGAGTTTGAAGAATTTTTACACGCTGCAACCTATTTGGAAGTTCTCCCATGCCGCTGGGGGTATGTGCGGCTTTTCAACGAGGGTGATCCTATCAATTTCTATGCCGTCTTATGTCGTACTCCGCAAGAGTTGTATGACACGCTGGAAAATGATCTCGCGGTTGAAAAAGAGGTGCAGAATCCGCAAAGAGATTGATTTCGGCTAAATTATTGTGTAATTCATTTGCTTTTCATTTGTTTTTATGGAGCAGTCTGATACAATATTGCGTATTCAGACAAAAGAACGCCAGAAAGGTCCGTAACGTCCTCGCTGGCGGTTCAGGTGTTTTTGTTCTGCTCCGAAAATTCTGTCAAATGGATTGCAAGCGATCTTGTTGCTTCCAGCAGTGTTTTCCGCATTTCTGGTGGACAAGTAAGATAGATTGCATCCAATTCTCGGCACTCACTTTCCAATTCTGACAGATTTGGATTGATGATTGAATCCAAGGAAAGTGGTAGGACATGGAGGATTGCACTCAAAATGTCAAAAGAAGGATTTTGCTTTCCGTTTTCAATATTGGCGATATACTTCACCGAAACATGGCTTTTTAGTGCCAGCTGATCTTGTGTCATTCCCATTGCTTTTCGGACAGCCTTTATCTGCTTTCCTAAAGCAATCGCATCCGCATTCGGCATCATCATCACCTCAATAGTATTGTATCGTTCTTTCGGAAAGAACGGTATAACATCATCATTCCAGTGATTTTGTCCTATCGTGCCGATTTTTACATTTCCCGGTCGAGTTATAAAAAAACGGTAACTCGTCTGGGCGATTCTACGCGCCATCTGATCACAGTTGCCGTTTGTGGAGGTAACTGTGATTTTTTATTGGGGTAACGCATCAAAAAAAGCCTGTCTGCTGCCGTAAGCCAGACCGCCCCGAAGCAAGCACAATCGTTCCGTTCCACCATCCACAATCGTGCCGATGTGTTATATTGCGCCAGCTTCCCGCCATGGGAGGCTGGCGTTTTTGCGCTTTTAAGGGCAAGGTGTCGTGGGCCACCACGATCCTTTTTGTCCGAATGCTCACATTCCGTAAAATAACTGGAGGATTATTGATAATGAAATCGACCTATTTGCTTCCGTGGTTCAAGATGACCACATGGTACTTCCGACTGTCTCGATTGCTGGAAGTTTCCAACGTCAAAAAGCGCACCAAAAATCATAGTGCTGATGCCGACCGTATTTTCATGTTGGTGAAAAATCATGTGCTGGCCGTATCCGGCATGGGAGATGAAGCTCCGCCCACTCCCGGCGGAAGAAACGGAGGGAGTGATGTATTATGATCCTGCTGCAACGGGTGAACGAATCCAAAACCTCCGAAAAGACCGTGAAGTGACACAAGAACAGCTTGCCATCGACCTGAACATCAGTGACCGCTACATGAGAAATCTGGAGAAGGGTGAGAAAGTTCCGTCTGTCGACCTCTTTGTGGAGCTGCGGGAGCGATTTGGCTCCTCGCTGGACTACATCGTCTTAGGTGTGTCTGCGTCCCAGCGGGAGCAGGAACTGCAAGATCAGCTGCAAATGCTCCGCAAAGAACTGAAAGAAATGCAGCGGCGGATTCTTGTTATGCTGGAAATGCTGGGCGAATCTGCTTGATCAAACACTTTACTGTTGTAAACCGGAACGATTGGTTCCGGTGAAAATGGCAAAACCGGAACTACTGGTTCCTAACGAGAACTTCAGTTTTCAAGTACACTATGGTCACAGCAAGGGCAGCCCCCCCTAACAGGGGACGACAAACCCGAAACTGTACCGTGTACCTTGAAAATTGAAGAAGCAGCTTTTCGGTACTTCCAGACAATGATACTTCCGTAATTCGCGGCCCGGTCAGAAAGCAGACGGGGTGGCTGAGATGCCAATGGAGCGGTGCAAATCCGCCGCCGAAAAGTTCCCACCTCCGGGGTGTCGAGGACAAATAGGAGAAAAACAGTATTTTTCAAACCACCAGTTGAGGATTTCTCGGCTGGTGGTTTTACATTTCCCATCAAAATACCGATATGGAGGAAATCTATATGAGTCGATTTTATAACAACTGCGTAGACGAAGCCAGCTTGACTACCCTCTGCCCGATTTGTCTGGATTCCTTTCAGGGGGCAAAGGGCGTTCGCGTCCGGCGCGTAGACCCTAAGCAGAAGATCAAGGATGTCTGCACCTACTGCCAGATTCGCTATGGTTTCGATTATTATGTACAGCCCGATAAGAACGCTGGGCAGTATGTGAAGCGAGGCCATTTCGATGATGAATCTGAATGCGCTTAAAATCGACCCGGAGTTTCAGGGCAAGATCCCGCCCCTGAATTTTGAAGAAGAACAACAGCTTGAGCAGAACATTCTCCACGAAGGGCGGCTGCTGAATCCCATTATCATCTGGAATGGCTTTATTCTGGACGGGCATACCCGCTACCGCATCCTGCGGAAGCATCCGTTCATCGCCTACCAGATACAGGAGATCGAACTGGATAACCGTTACGCAGCTCTCTCATGGATCTGCCAGAACCAGCTTGGACGCAGAAATCTCGACCCGGAACGGAAGAAGTTTCTGATGGGCAAGCTGTATGAATCCGAAAAGCTGGCACGGGGCGGCTCCAAAGAGCGGGCACACGATGAGAACGGACGGTTCACCTCAATGGTTCAAAATGATCCATTGAGGGCAAAGCAGCTCTCCACCTGTGAGCGCATTGCCGCACAAAACGGCGTTGGGGCGGCTACCGTAAAGCGAGCAGAAAAATATGCCAAAGGCGTGGACGCAGCGGAAGATGCAGTCCCCGGTGCAAGAGAGGAAATCCTGACCGGGCGCATCAAGGCAACGGACGCAGAAATCACCGCCTTGGCAAAAACGCCAAAAGCAGAAATTCCTGCTGCTCTTGCAGAATTGCGGAAGCCAAAGCAGGAACGTCAGCCCCGAAAAGCCAAAACATCTTCTTCAAAACAAACACTTTCTGAAATCAGCAAAAGCATCCAAGGGCATCAACGCCGGCTTACTGCCGAAGAAAAAACTTCTCTGAAAGCATCCATCGACAATCGCTATCAGGAACGGGCCATTGCAAACGGCTCCCTGAATGATGTGCGAAGTGCAGGGTGCGAAAGAGGACTTCATTCGCCGCTGGAATAGCATTTTCAAAGAATACCCGGATGTTTTTGAAGATTCGGACTGCCGCAAGATCATTCATGACTTGACCGAAGATGCCGTACAGTATCTTCTGAAAATAAAGGAGAAAACGCTATGATGCTTTCTAACCTGAACCTTTCCAGCCTGCCGGAGTGCAACTTCGAGGTGCGGTACGTTGACAGCGTTCTGCTGAACCCCTGCGCCGAATATCAGCGGCTGCTCCGCATGGGCAAGGTTGCACGAATCGCAGCAAACTTTTCGGAGTACATCGCCAATGAGCCGAAGGTCAGCTACCGGGATGGCCGCTACTTCGTCTTTGATGGTCAGAACACCATTGAGGCACGGAAAACGTGCAACGGTGGGCGTGACTCCCGATTCGCTGCAAGGTCTTCTACGGCCTTTCCAAAGAGCATGAAGCTCTGCTGTTTGCTGTGCAGACAGGCATTTCCAGCGAACTGACCGCGGGTGAACAGCTTCGTGCCAAACTGGTGGCACACGAAGAAAACGCCTGCGATTTTGTTTCGGTAACGGAGGACACAGGTGTCCGCTTTGCACTGGATGGGATTCGTGCCCCGTGGAAAATCTACTGCATCCGCTCGGCTTACTACATCTACAAGAGTTACGGCGCTGCCTTTACCGGGAAATGCTGAGTATCCTTGTGGATGCGTGGGGCGGCGATTCGGATTCGTTCCTGTCTGGCATCCTGCATGGCATGGCTCGTTTTCTGGCTCTGTATCAGGGCGAATACAGCCGGGAACGGCTGATTCTCCGGCTGCGCACAGTGCATCCCAAGACCATCACCCGGTTGGCACAAAACGACACTGGCAATGTGGCAGACCGCCACATGAAACAGATCCTGTCCATCTACAACGGTGCTGGCCGTACCCACAATTTGCCCTGCAAGCGGTGATGAACATGATCCCAGTCAACCGAAAGTTTCTGCGCGGTGATATTTACTACGCCAATCTGGAGCCGCACCTTGGCTCCGAGCAGGGCGGTATCCGCCCTGTGGTCGTGGTGCAGAACAACACCGCAAACTGCTATTCGCCCAACCTCATTGTTGCGCCTGTTACATCCAATACTGCAAAGAAGCCCGATCACCAAGCCCACGTTCTTGTGGACGGTAATCGGGCTTTTTTGCAGCCCTCTATGATTTTGGCAGAATCTGTCCAGACCATCAGCAAGGGACGGCTGATCCGCCCGATGGGGCGGTTGAGCATCCCGGAACTCATTCGGCTCAATTATGCGCTGCTGTATCAGCTCGATCTGAACGAATGGGTATGGAGAAAGGAGGCCTATGAACGCTATCTGCGATACCACCGCTAAATCGGAAACTCTTTCCGTCAAAGGCTGCAAAGTCAAGATTACTTATGCGCCTGCGGATACGGACTGTCTGGATGCGATCCAGAAGCTGCTGCAAACCACCATCCTGCGCACGGCAGGGCACACCGCTGCCTGACATCCTTGTGTTCCTTGAATGCGTGAGATAAGATAAAATCGAACTGAACCTTGAAAACAAAATATGGACGAAACACGTTTGATTTTTCCTTTCTCACTCAAAGAAAGAGAGATTGAAATGAAAAAACGTGTCTATACCTTATAACCGTGTTTCGACCAAAGGACAGGTCGAGAAAGACGA
>ENA-OQCF01000338-OQCF01000338.1-human-gut-metagenome-genome-assembly--contig:-NODE-338-length-18164-cov-8.614736_pt1 | contig 18164 bp, 14 predicted proteins | sample MGYA00242756_ERZ504573 | MGnify/ENA primary metagenome ERZ504573 (study PRJEB26092, sample SAMD00036240) | human gut metagenome | host: Homo sapiens | study: EMG produced TPA metagenomics assembly of... | reverse complement strand
CCAGTTTTCAACGTGGTTGGGCCAGCTTTCGTTGCCCTCGCAATAGTATTTCGGACGCACCGTGGCTCTCGTTGTCGGCTTCATCAATGACAAAGAAGCCGTACTGGTCGCAGAGCTGATAGAAGTAAGGCACATCCGGGTAATGCTGGTGCGGATGGCATTAAGTTGTGCTTTTTAATCATGAGCAGGTCTTTTTTCGTCTGCTCAAAGCCAACAGCATATCCCGTGACGGGGTCGGATTCGTGGCGGTTTACACCGTGGAACTTGATGGACTGGCCGTTGACATAAATCTGGTTGTTGGCAACGTGAACCTCGCGGATGCCCACACGGTCCGTAATAGTCTCGTTGGGCGTGTCCAACACAAGGGTATATAAGTAGGGCTGCTCTGCGTTCCAGAGTGTCGGGTCAACAATGGTGATTTCTGCATGATAGGGGAATGCCGCATCATCCGGTGCTTCCACGGGCGTTACGCTGCCGACCATTGTGCCGGCTGCATCGTAGAGGGTGATGCGGGTGGCAACGGCGGAATCGTAGTAACGCAGGCGGACAGCAACCCCTGCGGTGCTGCCGTGGATGTCGGTGGTGATGAAATAGTCCTCGATGCACTGTTCCGGGCGGTGCAGCAGGTAGACATCACGGAAAATGCCGTTCATGCGGAACATATCCTGATCTTCCATGTAGCTGCCGTCGCACCATTTCAGCACGAGGACCGCCAGATGGTTGGTGCCGTCCTGTAAAAACTTCGTTACATCGAACTCGCTTGTGGAATGGGCGACCTGGCTGTACCCGACAAACTGACCGTTGAGCCAGACATAGAAGCAGGAGGCAACGCCCTCGAAGTTCAGAAATGCACGCGGGGCAGCGGCATCCTTTTGGTAGGTGAAGTCGTAGAGGTAAGCGCCGCAGGGATTCTCTTTGGGAACATACGGCGGATCAGCGGGAAATGGATAGCGGATGTTGGTGTACTGGTGGTGGTCGTAGCCGTGGTTCTGCCACACGCTGGGGACCGGGATGTTGTCAAAAGCGGAGGCATCATAGCCGACCTCATAGAAAGCATCCTGCAAGTCATAAATACTGGCGTAGTACCGAAATTTCCAGCTTCCGTTCAAAAGCTGGAAGCGATCCGAGGTCTCGCGGTGCTCAACTAAGGTATCGCTGCGCCGGGATGCCGGAATGTAATAGGCACGATTCGGCATGGTACCCACATGCAGTGAGTGCGGGTCCTCGTAATAGTGCGGAATAATCATCCATTCTCCTCCTGTGATTTATACAGTTCTGCTTGCGTTTCGTCTGAAATTATTATACAATTTCTATATACAATAAAACATAAACGGTATTGCACTAAATATGCACAAAATCAATGGCTTTTTGTAAAGTGAAAGTAAAATATACGAAGCATCTCGCAATATTCACAAAAACAGGAGGAATTTTTGTGTACATTAACGCTGGCTATCTAAACAATTCCCGTACAGATTTCAAAGACAACTCCACGCCGTTGGTGGTGGGCAGCTGTGGCACCTACCGGCTGAAAACGCGCCCCAAACTACCGACCTACTGGCAGAAAGGGCGCAGGGATTACCAGATTTTATATGTGGCAAACGGCAAGACGCATTTCTGGTTTGACGGCAGGGAAGAAATCGTCAGCGCGGGCTATATGGTGCTTTACAAGCCGGAAGAAATTCAAAAATATGTATATTATCTGGAAGATAACCCGGAAGTTTTCTGGATTCACTTCACAGGCAGTGATGTAAAGAACATACTGGCGTATCACGACATCTCGCTGGATGAGCATGTGTTCTACTGCGGTGTGCTGCCGGATTACAAGGCGTTGTTCCGCAAAATCATTCAGTAATTGCAGCTGTGCCGCTATGGGTACGAGGACTATATCGCATCGCTGTTCAACGATATTCTGCTGTTGGTGGACCGCCAGCAGCATGAACAGAAAAAAGCCACCGGCAACGTCCAAGAGCAAATTGAACGCGCGGCAGCTTACTTCAATGAGAACTATAATACAAAAATCAGCATAGACGATTATGCGGAATCCCTGCACATCAGCACCAACTGGTTTATACACAATTTCAAACAGTACGCCGGTATGTCCCCGGCCCAGTACATCCTCTCTCTGCGTATGGTCAATGCCCAAAGCCTGCTGGAGCGGACAACCTACAACATCAAGAAATTTCCGAAATCGTAGGGTATGAGAACCCGCTGTATTTCAGCAGGGTGTTTAAGAAGGAGATAGGGAAGTCACCGGCGCAGTATAGGAAAGAGCGGACAACGGAGGAAACTGTGTGAGAAGTCTAGACCAAAAACACTTGTGGTTTCTGAAATGATATGGGAGGAACGATTCCTGTGAAAACAATAGAAGAAATTAAAAATTATATAGAAGAGCAGGAACAGAATGGTGCACTGCTCGTTACTGGAAAATGGGGTAGCGGGAAGACATATCTAATGCGCCAAATAGAAAGGGAGTTGAATCAAGGCCCCCAATATTTGATGGCGGTTGTGTCGCTATTCGGAATTGAGGACACAAATACATTAACCAAAAAGGTAAAGGAAGCTGTGGTATATGCCCAGACATTCAATAAGGCAGAAAAATCGGGGAAAGGACATATTGCAAAAGGTGTGAATGCCGCAAAACAGCTTTCAGAAAAGGCAGCGGCTTTTGGCGAATTGTTCGACTTTGGGAGAATCAAAAAATTAGCAAAAAGTGCGAATGTGTTGCTGTCCATTGATGTCTATGATTTTTTACCGATTGAAAAAGAAGTCTATTGTATAGTTGCAGGGGAAGAGCAACCTGTAAAAAAGAAATTAGTTTTAGTATTTGACGATTTTGAACGATGCAAAATCGGTGTAATTGATTTATTGGGAATTATAAACACCTATGTAGAAGACAAAGGAATTAAGACGGTAATAATTGCATCAGAAGATAATATAGAAGATGAGGAAAATTACAAAACCTTTAAGGAAAAAGTTGTAGAACGAACAGTCAAATTGGATGTGGAGTATCGAAGAATCCAACAGGAAATGATTGGAGACTACAAGGCGAAAACAAATGAATACACGGAATTTTTGAAAACGGAAAGCCCAAAGCTATTCCAAGTATTCGAAGAAAGTGAGACCCGTAATCTCAGAACATTCAAATCATGTTTGATAGATTTTGAACGTGTGTATGGGTTATGGCACAGCCTAAAACTTCCTACTGATGGTATGGGAGAGGCACTATATGTGTTTGCCGTGTACCTTTTCGAAGTGAAGGGTGGAAACTACAAAAAAATGGATGAATATGATGAATACTATTTTAATTTTTTGGAAGAAAAAGCAGAGGATAAAAAACGGAATCCCCTTCGATGGCAAACAACACAAGATGGTGAAAATAGTAAGTATAAAAGATATAACGCACAATATCGAATTCAACCGCTTATTCGTTGGATGATTGAAGGCGAGTGGAATGAACAGCGCATAAAAGCCGCTTTGAATCAACGCTTTTCGGTAAAAGAAACTGCACCGGAGCGGGAAGTTCTCGATAAGGCTTTCTGGGAGTTGAGCCAAGAAATCATCGACCGTGGGCTGCCACAAGTATTACAGCAGGCATATGATGGAAAGTTAACAATGGATGATTATGTAGCTCTTTTAGGAAGGCTTGATGATTTCCGGAAAATAGGTGTTCCTATACAGTGTGACGTTGATGATGCAAGATTGCTTCAGGGATTCCATAATAGAAAAGCTAAAATTATAAAGGGAGATATTTGTGAAGAACGTGGACACCGAAGACTTATGAGAGACGAAGGCGAAACTAAATTGACGCCACAAGAACAATCGCTCAATGAGGAAATAGAGAAGTTGCAAGATCAGTGGCCATACTTAATGAACGAGATTTTCTTTATAGATTACTTAAAGAACCCAACATACGAAAGAGGTCTCGCAGCGAAATCTAAAATACTTGTATGCTTTAATGACGAGCTACTTGCCGCATTTCTCTCTGCGTACAAAAAAGCAAATATATCGGAACAGCAAGAAATGCTAACTATATTAAAAGAAATATCTTTTAGGGGTGGCGCAGTAGAACGTGACGAGACGGATACAGAAGTCACAAGGAAAAACCTTGAAAAGTTGGAAAATGCTCTGAATTCAGAGGTTGAGCACACGTCCGATGCCGTAAAAAAGTTCTATGCAAACAGACATTTGGAGACTGTAAAGCAAATCAGACAAAAGTTCTTGAACACAAGGGAAATGTAACAACAAGAACAAAAGATAAAACGAAGTTAGTGTCATATATCGAGTGCGATACAAACAAATCCCCAAGGCAACACCTTGGGGATTGTTGTTATTTAGTGCCTATTTACCGATTCAGAAAGATCCTCGCTGCACTAGGGTCTGGAATCTCCCAGTTGACGTACAGATCATTCAACGGGCAGGCGTGGGGGTCGCGGATATGCTCGTCGATCCAGCCTTTATAAAGTTCACAGAAGTTGGCTTTTGTGAGGACGGCACGGCACTCGGACTTGTCCACGGTGGTGCTGAACAGGTACTCCACATCATGCACCGGCACGATTACCGGCGCACCGGTCGTATCAAAGACGCAGAGAAGATTCTTGCAGCTGCGGCTCACGGCGCGCTGGCAGTCGCCGCACTCAATGTAGATGGTGTTGCGCCAATCGCGGCCTGTGGTGCGCAGGAACTTACAGAGGTGCGAATTGGTAGAAGTAAAACAGGAAACGGACAAAATATCACTCCATTCTTAAATTGTGCGCAGTGTAACAACTTGGCACAGTTTTTATAAAATGCTGCCGGTCTGCGGGAAAGTTTTCATAAGCGGCACGGGCGTATCGGTGCGCTCATCGTACATGGCAAGGTACCCCTCGGAAGATTTCTGCCAGCCGCCGTCCTGCCAGATGAATACAACAAGGGCATCGTTCATCTGCATGACTTTGAACGTGATACTCTCGGCAACCAGATAGCCGTCCGGGGCCAGTTCTTCCACCATCGTGTAGACGTGTTCGCTGGTGTCATCGGACAAAAGCAGCAGATTTTTGTGCGGGTCTTTGGCGGCGGAGCGCTCCGGCAGTACGCGAATGGCATGGTCGCCATCCGTGGTTGTCCAGCGATCAATGGTCGTGCCATAGGCATCGCGAATCGTCAGGCGGGCATCTGCCAGCTTTGCGTTGGTGACAATATCGCGTTTCGTGAGAATCAGCGGATGTGCCGGGGCATCGTACATTGTGACTTTCTGAATCTCTCCGGTCTCCCGCACGGTGAAGTGTACTTCCTCGCTGAGCAGATACCCGGCCGGGGCGGCAGTTTCGGTCAGCGTATACTCACCGGGCTTCAGGCGCTCGATACGGTGGGGCTGGCCGTTGGTCTCCCACTCGGCAATGGTGTTGCCGCTGGCATCGGTGATTTTCAGCTTTGCACCGGGCAGTTCGAGGCCGTCCGTCATGTCAGCCTTGGAAATTTCGACCTTAGTAAAGTCGTCTTTCATATCCACGCGCTGAATATCCCCGGTGGGGCCAACCTCAAAGGTAACGCTCTCGGCGCGGACATAGCCCTGCTCGGTGGGAGCCATCGTCTCGGTCAGGGTGTACGTACCCATCGGGATGCGCTCCATATAGTGAGGTGCGCCGTCCGTGACCCATTCAGCAACGATTTTGCCGTCTGCGTCCGTGATTTTCAGCTTTGCACCGCTGATCTCCTTGCCAGTGGCAATGTCGGTCTTAGAAATCTGCACTTTCGTGTAGTCGTCCTGCATGAAAACGTGCTGAACCTCGCCGTCATCCTCGACCGTGAACTGAACGGCATTGGCAGGCACATACCCGGAATTATCGGGTACGAGCGTTTCCTCCAGCGTATAGGTTTCGCCCGCAACCAGCACAGCCTCTATGTAGTGCGGTGTGTTTTCGGATACCCATTCGTCTACAACATTGCCGTTCTTGTCCAGAACGCGCAGCGTGGCACCGGGGATTTCTTCGTGAGTCGTAATGTCGGCTTTGCTGATTTTTACGCGGGTCGGGGCATCCAGCATTGTAACGGTCTGGCTGAACCCATCGGAATCCTTCAGCAGAATCCAACTTGCAGAGTAGGTGATTTCGGCATCGGTAGGTTTGTCGGCAACCTGCTTATCGGCAAAGAATGCAGGAGCCGCCGCGCCGGTCAAGTAGACCTTATCAAACGTCAAATCGGAGAAATCGCTCTCCCGCAGGCACTTGGCAATGGCGCGGTCATTGGCGGCATCGGTGAAATTCACCACCAGCATGCCGTTCACGCAGTACCAGTTGGCAATGACAACGCCGTCTGCATCGGGATTCTTGCCCAGCAACTTATCCCAGAAAGCACGCAGCTTGGCGGGAATCGTAGCCACGGAATCATCGGAGAATGCAGTGGGGGAGATAATACTGCCGGACTGGTACTCGGCATCTTCGGATTCATGCAGTACCCAGACCGCCGTTTCCTGCAAGTAGCTGTTATCGCCCGTGGCCTGCTCCAAGCGGAACTGAATCGAGCGGGCGGTGGTATAGCCGTCTGCCGGGCGGGTCTCGGACAGCGTATAGATTTTGGTGGTATCGCGGTTCCCGGCAAAGTCGTGGGAAAGATGCAGTCCACGAATCACACGAGCCGTGTCGCTGCTTTCCCAGCTATCCACCACATTGCCGTTCCAATCGGTCACGGTCAAGGTGGCACCGGGCAGGGCAAAGGTGGTATCAGAATCAGAGGCGAAAGCACGCTTGTCGATCTCCACGGTGGTCTGCTTGTCGGAGTGCAGGCAGTCAACGATCTGCCATGCAATAAACTGGTTTTCGTAGGTGAACTCCACCGGAATTACGCTCTGCTCAATCAGGTAGCCGTCCGGCACACTGATCTCGCGCAGGTAGTAGCGGCCACTGTTTGTCGTCCAGTCGTGGGCATCGCTGCTGCCGTAATGTTCGCCGCGCAGGGGAACATCCACGTCAAAATAGGCAAGGCCGTTTTCATCGGTGGTGGCTGTGCCTAGCAGCGTATCGGCGGCGGCCAGAAGCTCACCTGAGATGCTGTAAATGTCGTCTGCGGTGTACAGCTCATAGACGGCGCCCGCGACCATCTTGGCATCAGCCGGGATGTCGGCGCGGTTGCTGCCGCCGTTCAAAAGGGAAGCGCGGGTCTTACAGCCGTCCGAATAGGGCGCTTCATCGGTCAAATCGCAGGTGCCGCGGTCCAGCTTATACAGCCCAACACCGACTTTGCCCTCCTCGACAACCGGCAGCACGCGGGCATTCTCAAAGACAAGAACCTGCTTTTCAATCTGCTCGGCGCTAGCGTTGCCTACATTTATAATAGAATAGTCATACACGACATCGCCGTCCTGCGTGTGGTCGATGATTGTCTTAGCAAGCACTAAATCGTTGTATTGGTCATCCCAGTCCAGCACCACAGTGTAGGTGTGGTCGGTGTGGACAAAGCCGTAGGGCGCTTGCACCTCGGAAATCGCATAGGTACCCAGCGGCAGAGTAATGGTGACTTCACCCTTAGTGCCATCGTGGGTCACTTTCAGGAAATCATAGGTGGCAGGTGTCCGTGTGGGGCTGAACCGAACTTCGTCCACCTGTCCATCTTCGGCGGTGGTAACAGTAGCGACAAGGTCGCCGTCTGCATACCAGAGCGTGCCTTGATTATCTGGTGTGGGAATGTCGCCCTCCGCATGGATTTCATAGGTGGCATTGGCAAGGTTATCCGACTCGTACACGAACTGCCCGTTCTCATACCCCGTCAGCACGTTGCCAATTTTGAGGATCTTGATTTGCCCCAGTGTCTCGTGGTTATAGTAGTTTTCGGTGATGACATAGTCATCCATGCCATCGGCGCTGCCGCCGCTGACCTGATACACACGATCCGAGGTCAGCTCAAACACAACATTGTACTGGCGGTCATTGAAATACCCGCGCGGGCCTTCGACCTCAACGATGCGGTACTTGCCCAGCGGAAGTTTCTCCGGAGTCTTCATTTCGCCGTTGGAGTCGGTATAGAAAGTGCTGGTCTTTGCCCAGGCGTTGCCGGATTTCGGGTCGTTCATCTCAACAAGGGTCTCACGACCGTCCTCGGCAATATAGTAAAGGTTGAACGCAGTGTCGGCAATTTTGACAGGCTTGCCCGTCTCAATGTCGATTTTGACAAGCTGCAAGTAGCCCTCTAATTCTTCGTCCAGAATGTTGTAGGTCATGTAGCTGCCGCCGGCTGTTGTGATGCTGCCGGAAGGCACGGTAAAACCACTCTGCGGGCTGGACGCATTGACAGTGACGAAGAACGGTTCAGCCTGAAAAACATCTTTCGGCACCGTGGTTTCTACGACAATGTATTGGCCGTAGGGGAGTCCCTGCACCCGCAGGATACCTTCCTCGTTTGTGAAGATTTCGGACAGGCGATATTCCTGCGCGTTGTTGGTCGGCACCCAGCCAAGGCCCCGCCCGTTGGCAAAATCACCGTCTGCGGTCAAGGTTGCGTTATAGCGGGTGACGACGGCGGTGTCACTCTCGTACATCGTGGCAACAGCCTGTTCTTCGTCAGAAAAATCAAATTTCAGCGTGTCCTGATCGTAGCTGGATTTACGGTAGACATCCGGAATGCTGGCGGTATCGTAACTGCCATCGGCGTTTTGGGTAAACTGGTCGGCCTTGCTCAGCAGCGATACGCGATACACCTTGAACCCGGCACCGCTCAGCTTGATGGCGGGAGAAGGCTGCCCAGTGGTGGATACCAGCTTTTGCAGGCTGAACCCGGATTTCAGCACTTCGTCCTGTGTCTGGTCCTCGTCGCGGACAACGTAAGTGGACTCATCTGCATAAGTAAGGGATTGATAGTGGTTGACTTCATCACAGAGATAGCCTTTTGCAAAAGACAGGTAGTAGCCATCATAGGTCTTGCTGCCATCCAAGGCGCGGCTCTCGGCAACAGCGGAATACTGATTGCGGTAGACATAGTCGGTGTACTCCGTACCGTTGCCGGCGAGGGCGGCATAGCTGCCGGTGGGCTCCAGCTTTTTGTTAAGCAGGGGATACTTGCCGGAGAGATAGTACTGCCCGTTGAAATCCACCGGAATCACGATACCGGTGGCGCGCTCCACAAGGTAGTATCGGCCTAAGTAGAGATTGGCGAACGCCAGCTTGCCGTCCTTGATGGCGGCAGAGGCAACGAGGTGGTCTTTTTTCAGTACCGGGAGATAATCGGATTTCCATGCGCCGTTGGTAAGCACGGTGGTATGCCAGATGGGCGTGCCGTTGGCATCTGTGATTTTGGAGTAATCGACGATGCCGGAAACGCCGTTCGGATGAAGAATGTCCTCGGCGGCATACAGGTCGTACACGGCACCTTCAAGCGTTGAGTCGCCATTACTGCCTGCGGCCAGATACCGGGCGGCATCAAAGTCTGCTTTGGAGAGAGTGATGCTGCCGAGAGTGCGGTCGTTCTGCATGGTGTCGACATCGGCGTGCATGGTGTAGGAATCCTCGTTGCTGGCAATACCTGTAGGATCGGTGGTATAGTCTTATCCGCATTGCGACTGCCAAATGTAATTGTGACGATGCCCTCGCCGGTGTCGATGAGCGTACCGCCGCTGTTGGCCGTGGTGATGTCGGCATTATAATCGGCGTTGCCCAGCCAAATCGTCTGACCGTCCAGCGCTTTGGTGATTTCAAAGGCATACGCCCGCTTGCCAAGAACAGAGCCTGCCGTGCCGGGTTTGGTTACATCCGTCCAATCGCCGTAGTACCCGCTGGGTGCGCGGCTCTCCACGATGACGAACTTGCCCTCGTTGCGCTGGGTGTAAAACAAATCGTCCGAACCGCCCGCATAGTCGCTGTGGTTGACAACTTTATAGGTGCCATCTGCTTGGCGTTCAACCTTGTATTGGTTGTACCCGCCAAACGGGATATAGCACTGCCGAACCACATCCCACTCAAAAATCTTAAACTCGGCATCGCCCTTGATGCGCTGCTTGGTTTCGCTGTCGATTTTGTCAATGCCGACTTTTACCGACCATTCATCGTTTTTCATCGGGTAGTCGTTCGAGCTGTTGGCCGGAACCGTAATCGTTTGGTGGCTGCCCAATGCGCCCGGCGTGGAATCAAAGCCATGCGGATGGTGATTTCATCATAGCTGAATGTAATATTGGCAAGCTGCGCCCGCGCCGAGGCAATAGCGGCGTCCACCATGCCCTGCGCCTCGTTCTGCAGCTGCCCGATGGCTGTATTCTTGGCAGCTTCGGCAGCAGCGTCTGCTTCGGCTTGGCTGGTGAACGGTCCTTCCTGCCCGCTGAGCGTGCTGGTGCTGGTCTTGGACACCTCGTAGTGAACCGTCCATGTGGCAGAACCGTCACCGCCGTTGAGGTGAAAGTTGTCATCCGGCGTGTGACCGCTTGTGGTAATGGTCTGCGCCCTGGCAGGGGTCATCTGCCAACTGCCGCCGTCCACGCTGCCGCCGGTCCGGCTGGGCGTGACGGTAATAACCGCACCGTCCACCTTTTCCAGCGTGTTCAGCTGGTACTTGTCGGTGTTGACAGTGAATGTCAGATCAAAGCTTCCGCTGGCGCTTTGCGCAGGAGCTGTCCATGCAGCGGAATAATACTTCGGTTCCGGAACACTCGGCACATCCGGGATCTCAGTGCCGCCCGCAATTTCTTCACCGACCAGCGCCACAATCTGCCATGCGTAGCCTGCGGGCGGATTGTAGATATAAGTGTAGTAGCCGTTTTCGCCGGATTGTACTGCCGTGCCGTTTGCTAATTCTTCAGCAGCGGCGACATAGGTCTGCGCAGCATAACTATCAGGATAGTTGGCGATGATCCACTGCTGGGTTTCATCGTAGATTTCACTGATGAGGTCGGTATGCTCGTTGTCTGCACTCATAACAACGGGCTTGCTGTCCAGCATATCGAGACTTAACTGACCGAGGCCGCCCCAAATGTTGATTTGGTTGGCGTAATGGTTGCCAGGGGTGTACTGGCCGGGCTCAAGGCGAGATACATGGTCAAAAGCGTAGGTCGGGCAGCCATTGGGTTGACCATTCAGACCATGGCTGCAACAATAGGCTTCTTGGCCGTTGAACCAAATAAGCCACGTGCCGCCCTCTTTGGCAATACTGGTAATTTTGCCGGTGGCATAGGGCGGGGTAGGACCGGCTACGAGTGTTGCAACGCCGTTATCGGTATAAAGCTGCGTAGAAGCTGCTTCATCCGACAATTGTACATGAATAGATTTCTGTAAAATGGTGCGTCCGGGCTGGCGTAAACAAACTGCGCAGTGAAGTCAGAAAAAGCTTCACATAAAAGCCTGTTGCAGCCGCAGATTGCTCGCGTAAGTCTGATGCATGATTTTGGACTGTTCGGCATCACTGGCAGGAATGAGGCCTGCATCAGTAGATGCGTAGCTGAGAACCTCCACTCCCTCTGGCAGTACAACTTCTGCTGTTGCGCCATTTGCCGGGTACTCGGTCTGAACCAGAAGAGGAATGATTGCATAATTTGCATCGGGATTTTTGCCGATAGTGATGGTTGTTTCATCCTCGTTCAATGCATCGGCATCTATGTGGCATCGGTACCATCATACAGGTCAGAGACCCATGCCGAGATACTGATTTTCGTCTCACCGGTTGCCACAGGCAGACCCATACTGCCGAGGTAACTGCCGGTAGGAGCATCAGGCAAATCGTTGTACAGATTTTCGGTGATTTGCGAAATATCCGGTGTCGCGTTGTCAGTAACTTCGGGAACAGCCGCATCTGCTGTCTCCGGCGTGGCAATCTCATCGGCTGAGGCGGTGGGAATCATCGTGCAGCACATAGCACCCGCCATGAGCGCCGCAGATAAGCGGTGTTTGAGTTTATATTGCATTGCATATCTCCTTCGTATTATTTTTACATCAGATGCGAAAATTACGAGGCTACATTTACACCACCTCCATCAATCAACTTGGCAACGACAACAGGCGGCTGTTGGGGTCTGCCGTGCAGGTTGAGAGCGTCAGAATATGGTCATCGGTCGTCACGTCCACACCGTAGTCGAACGCACAGCCGGCAACAGCCTTGTCCAGAATCTGCTGAAATGCTGCATCGTCCGGGTTAGCCTGAATGCAGTCGGTGTCGGCATTGGCATCACAGACCCACACACTGAAAATCTGATACGTCAGCTTTTCATTCGCCAGTGAAACATAAATGTACGGGTTTTCCTGCCCAAACTCGAACACGCGGTATTTGTGCAAATCCTCAAATCCGCCGACATAGTCCTCGTCGGTAAAGGTGTGACCGTAAAAAATAAGATTGCGAGATACTTTTATACCGCTGTCCATGCGGCAGGCATAGTCGGCATAGATGCAGCCGTGGTAATCCTTGACCCCCTTTTCATCACGGCGCAGATAATAGTCATTGTCGCCGTACTGCTGCACAGGCGCGTCAATGTTTGTGCCGGGAATCGTGATCCACGCCACGGTGTCCGGGTTTTCTTTCTGCGCGGCGGCAAGTCGTTCATCGGGTGGCTCAACATGTTCGGCCTGTTCCCACGCGGGCATCACTGAATTTTCATTACCGGAACGCCCGAAAAGCAAGAACCCAGCCAACAGCAGCCCGACCAAAACAAAAATAATGACGAGTCGCAGCAAATCGGGATTGGCGGTATCGCAGAAGCGTTTGAATTTTTCTCTCACTGCGGCACCTCCGCAACATCATCTTCCTGCCACGGCAGGCGGGGCAGGGGCGCGTAGTGGCGGCCGTTCGGCTCGACCAACTGCCCTGGCCGCCGGCAAAAATGTGGATGTTGAACGAGTTCAGCACGGTCAAAAAACTCTCCATGTCGGCGGCATCACAGCAGAGTGAATCCCGGTTGCGATCAGCAGCACATCGAAGCGATGCTGCTCGGCATCCTGCAAAATCTCCTTGACGGCGGGGCGCATGAGCAGCGGCACAGGCTCGTTTGTCTCGGAAATGCGTTCTTTCTGTACGCCCCACTGCAATTTGCGGGCGGCGCGCTGGCAGGCAAGGCGCTGTCTGCCCATGCTGGCAAGATTCTTCGGGTCGGACTGGTAAAGGCATTGTGCAATCATGGTGTTTTCCTCCTTAGTATTTCGGCTTGTGATAGACTTCTTTGTGCAGCGCCACCGCATGGCGGCGTTCATGCCATAGGAACAGGTAGTGCAGGACCATCCCGCTGCCGACCAGCGGCAGCAGAACTTTTGCCCAATCAGAGATTCTCTTCATCGTCATCCTCATTTCTGCCGCCGAGGACAATATCCCCGGATGGCACATAGACTTTCGGCGCAGGTGCGGGCTTTGCAGGCTCAGCCGTATGGGTAGGTTCTTTGCGCAGCAGGTGGGTAATAATCAGCAGCACCGCGATAAAGAGCAGCGCGCAGGCGATACCCGTAATCAGCAGGGCAGGGGTAATGCCGCTTTCCGCCGCAGCAACCACCACAGGTGCAGAAATCGGCGCGTACAGCAGCGTGTAATGCACCGTTCCGGCCTCGGTGCGGGTGACCGTTCCAGCGTAATGCGCTGTTGCCATATAGGTACTGTCGGCCTGCAAAGTTTCGCCAATCGTAATGTCCTGCAAGGTCAGCGTGCCGGAAAAACCGTACTCGTCATCGTAGGCAACAGACTCTTTCACATCATTGCGGGCGGTTTCGGCATCGGCGCTGCGCACAGACAATTCAAAATCCTGCGTGACCTCTTTCTCCTCGGTCACACCGCCCTCCACAGACTGCGTAACGCCCCATAAGGTGTAATCGACGCCGTTCCACTGCATAGTGCTTTCGGTCAGGTCGGCAACGGTTGTGCCATACGGTACGCTGTACTGCTTGACGACAAGCAGCTGCCCGCCGTTTTCCTGCCACGAGATGCTGTCCGGGTAGAACAGCGACGCCGTATCTTCCGGCGGCAATCCCACCAACTCCGGGGCAGGGGTGGGTTCCTCGGCAAAGGCTGCGGTGGCGGTGCCCAGTGACAGCAGGCAGCACAGGGCAGTGATAACAGGTTTCTTCATTAGGATTCCTCCGTTTCGGGTTGATTTTGCATTTTGCGTTCTACAATACGGCGCAGCTCGTCCCGGTCTGTGGTGATCAGGTCTTTTTCCTCCTCGCTGCACCGCATATCAACGGTGACATTGTTGGAGTTTGTGACGATTAGCGCGCTGCCGCGCTCGAAGCGGGTGATGTTGTCGATTTCGGCATCTGTCAGCTTCAAAACACTTTGCACGCGCTGGGCTTCCTCTTCCTCCAAATTCAGAATGATTTTGATTTTGCAGTTGTTCAGGATGCCGCGACCGTATTTTCCATCTTCCAAGGAAAAGAAGTCGTTCAAATCCTGCGTGGCAACCAGAACCCCGCCGCCGTAGCCGCGAATGGTTTTGACAGCCTCGAATACATAGTTGGCCGCCAAAGCGTTGGACGATGCGCCGATGATTTGCCAAACCTCATCTATAAAAATCTGCTTGCGGCGGGTCAGGTCTTCTTTGGCTTTATCCCACATATAATCCAGCCCGATGTACATACCCACGGTCAGCAGATCGCCGGACAACTCACTGATGTCGATGACAACATAGCTGTTGTCAAGTTTCACGTTCGTCTGGCGGTTGAAGCTTGATGCCGAGCCGTGTACAAGACGGTTCAGAATATTGGCGATACGCCGCGTTTCCGGGGCGGCGGACAAAACAGTGTGCAGGTCGCCCAAAATCGGCATTTCGCGGTATTGACCGGGAGTTGCCGGGTCATCCAGACTGGCATTGTCGTAGGTGATGCCCTTGTTTCGGTACGTTATAACGATGGCTTCGTCCAATAACTGGCGCTCTTCGTTGTTCAAATCGGGGATCAGCAAGGAAAAGAAAATGTGCAGTTTCTGAATCTTAGCGGCCAGCTCCGACTGCTCCGGCATGGGACCATCCAGTAGTTCGCTGCTGGTGTGGTCGATTTTGCGGATTTCCATGACGTTGATGCAGTCTGGGCTGCCCGGTACGATGCGGATGATGGTGCCGTTCAGTGCCTTGGCCTGCCGGTAAAACTCATGTCCTTTCAACGGAGCGATAATGTAAATGGGTGTTCCCGCCAGCCGCATACGCCGGGCGATAAGCTGCATGGTGAACGTCTTGCCCGCGCCGGAGGTACCGAGGATTGCCATATTCGCATTTTTATAGATGCGGGTGTTGAAGCTGTCGAGGCTGACAAGGGAGTTGTTGTACTTGTTCACGCCCAACAGCACGCCGTTGGTGTCGCACAACTCAAAGCTGACGAACGGATAAAAGCTGGCCGCAGTGGAGGTAAGGATATTGCGGCGGTATTTCTCAAACAGCGCCGCATCCGGGGAACACAGCGGCAGGGAAGAGAGAAAGGCTGCCTCCTGCCGGAAACTGCACAGCTGCAAATTCATATCCTGTGAGACCATGAGCTTGCGTATCTCCCCGATGCGCCATTCCAAATCCTTGACGCTGGCCGCGGTGACGGTCACGAGGATGGCGGCGTAGTAGAAATCCTCGTTGTTGGCGAGGCCGTCTTTCAGGTAGTAGCCGGAACGGATAGCGTTGGAGAGGTCATCAAAGTCCGAGTTTGTGTCGCTGGTGTCCTTGATTTTGCTGCGGTTGATGCGAATCTGCTGCCCGATTTTCGGCATCATGCGTTCTTTGGGCTGTCGTTCCAGAAACAGATCCACATCAATGCCCTCGCCGGCGTTTACCAGCAGCGCCATCCATCCAGCTGTGACCTGCGCACGGTAGCCGTCTGCGGGAATCATCAGGTAGGCATGGTAGGTACCGTCCATGTAGAGATAACGGCCGTGCTTCAAATCCAGCGAGGGCGGAATCATAAAGGCGGCGGGCGGTATCTTGTCCAGCGCCGTAGTATCGTTCTGAGCAAGATAGCTGGCAAGCACATCTTGGATGCGCTCCTGCAACGGCACCTGTACCGCCGTCCGTCTATTTAATAAAGTATAGAAAACGTCGGTGAGGAACTCGTCCTCATTCTCGTGCTCTACGATGGCATTGCCGCACTGCGCCAGATAGGTACGGAAGTTGCGGGCGGTGGTTTCGAGCGTGGAGACGATTTCAGCATAGGAGATGTTCCGCTCGTTTGTAGGGACCTCGTATTGAAAAATCACGAAAAAACGGCGGCTAACAGCATCGCGAGAGCCAAGCCGTTTGACAAAGCGGATATAGCTCATGTGGCGCTTGCGCACGGCCGCGTCCGGCTCGTTGGCGGCATCCCGCCGCAGCTTGTCCAGATAGGCGTTGACATCTGCCTTGCGAGAGAACGACTTGAATTGCAGCCGCACCGGGCTGACTTTCAAAAGGCTGGCGAACGAGTAGATGACGCTGCGCTGCTCGCGCGGGGAGCGCAGCAGGAAGTTGATGGGTTCGATTTCCAGAATTTTGATGTAGTGGTCATCTGTGGTGTGCAGGATGCCGTTCTCGATTTTCTCAATGGGGAGCAGGTCATAGAGAGTTTGCCGCTTTACCAGCTTTCCGTGGCGGTCTGCCTTGCGCTGCAAAACCTGTGCGTTGTGGGTAGGGCATCGGCATCTTCGTAGTAGACAACATGGTATCGCTTGCTGATGAACCTCAGATGCCGATGCCGGTTGGCTTCAAGATTGCCCTGCGGCGTAGGCGTGACAATGCGGCGGCACTTCATAAAGCTGAACCAGTGCGCCACGAACTGCGTCAGGCTGTCGCCGCCGATACCCACCACGCCGAAAACGCCCAACGGCACCGACACCGCAATGACGATCATCAGGCGGATGTTGAACGCCAGCGGCAGATAGAACAGCGGTACTGCACTGCCCACGGCAAGCACAGCCGCCTCCACCGCATTGCGCAGCTTGACCGTACCGCCGAGGATCGTGCCGTTGTCCACAAAATTCTGCGGAATCAGGTAAACGTCCCGTTCTTCGCGTGAGATTTCGACCACCTCCAAACAAAAAGAGCGCCCTCGAAAAAAGGCGCTCTTGCGTTTCTGTTCAATTTTGACGATACTATTATAGCAGGTACGGTATGCAGAAGAAAATACGCTTGCTTTGCAAATTTTATGCAAGATATTTGCAAAGCGATTCGTAAAGGTAATAGGTGCTTCTCAAGGCAGATATTTTCGCTCCCTACAATTCTTTATGATATATCGCTTTATCAGATGGACAACGGAAACTCAATGTGATACAATTGATTTATCAAAAATTTTGCGCTATTATATAAAATATACTGTGAGAGGACAATTACTATGACTGTCTTTACGATGGATGATCTGTACCGTAAAATGTATGATTTGAAGCTTTTAATCAGAAATATTCTGATTAAAAGCAAGCGCACATGGGATGAACCGCGCGGCCAGATCGAGTATGATACCAATGACCCGGATATAAACCAACAATATAAGGAATTCACTGATATGTTTGAGGCAATAGAAACTATTGCCAACAGAATCGACTTGCTGAATAAGCCTATCAAGGCCACAAGTGTGCTTTATAAAAACAGCAACAACCGTTATGAGGACGATGTTCAAGAGTATTCGTGCGGTATGGGTATTGAGGTCTTGATTCCGGGAGATAAACCGTGCTGGGAGTTTTCTCGTGTTGAGGCTACGGAGGACGGTCGATACTTCATCGTCGGGCACGGAGATTTGGAAATGGCTGGTTTGCAGACTCGCTACAGAGAGTGATTTGTGATTGGATAACTGGTAGGAAAATCGCTGAGAAATATCTAATAGGTATCCAATCCGAAGCATACAAAAAGACTCAGACGAATTGTCTAATTTTATAGAACGCGCAAAAAATGAGCGCCTGCCGCACCATAATTCACGGATGGTTTCGTCCTTTCCTATATTTCGCTAAACCTTGATTTAGCGAAATGCTCCCGACATCCAACACCATACCACACGCCCCTATTTTGTCAGTTCCCGTCAGTTCCCGTTGCGATTTCGCTAATGCAATTGCCCCCCTATATAGGAGAATTTCGTGCAATGCATGGCGGTGTTTCATATATCCTGATACCTTTCCTTATACCAGTCTTTTATACAGAGTATATTATGGTAGATAGATGACTATAACAAAACTTCGTACAATTTCTTAGGGCAGAATTGATGTTTGAGTCTATATGTGATAAACTATTAGTAGTTATTTTTCAAATCCATACATCGCGCCATAGAGTCCGCCTATATCTCCGCCTTCTCATAGGGCTCTTT
>ENA-OQCF01000336-OQCF01000336.1-human-gut-metagenome-genome-assembly--contig:-NODE-336-length-18182-cov-2.892827_pt1 | contig 18182 bp, 18 predicted proteins | sample MGYA00242756_ERZ504573 | MGnify/ENA primary metagenome ERZ504573 (study PRJEB26092, sample SAMD00036240) | human gut metagenome | host: Homo sapiens | study: EMG produced TPA metagenomics assembly of... | reverse complement strand
CGCCGCCAGCGAGACCGGACGGGCTTTCTGCCCCGGCTCAACGTGGGAGGGGCAGTTGGGATCCTCGGTATGGTGCAGAGTATAGCGGTCCTCAGGGGGAAAAATCATTCCGCAGTCGTCACAGCGCTGGTTGGTCAGATGGCCGCCGCAGATGGAGCAACGCATAAAACAGCCCTCCTGTTCAGTTCTGGTATCACACAAAAAATGACAATAGCTTTGTTTTTATTATACAATCCCGGCAAAGCAAAAGGCAAGGGTCTGCGCAGCGTTTTGCGACAGTTTATGCGGTTTTGCTGCGCTAAGCATGCTTAACGGCGCTCGGCGGCCTTTTTGGCGTGCAGACTTTCAGACATGATGACCATGACCACCAGCCCAACGGCTAGGTACCAGGGGTACAGCCTGGGGGTAACGTTCTGTGCCAGCAGGCCGAACAGCGGCGGGGCCAGGCAGGAGCCCACATAGCAAAGGCCATCTGTAACCCCGTCATCGACATGCTCAGCTCCCGACCAAAATTGACCGGCGTTTCGTGGATGATGCAGGGGTAAACAGGGGCGCAGCCCAAGCCGATCAAAATCAGGCCCACAAACAGCACGTTGTTCCCGGCAGGCAGCAGAACCAGCAGAATGCCCAGGGCAATTAACACCTGCCCCAGCCGGATCATGTTGCGGTCGCTCATCTTCATCGTCAAAAAGCCGGAAACAAACCGCCCGGCGGTAATGCCCAAATAGAACAGGCTGGCCCAGCTGGCAGCGGTCTGGGCATCCAAACCGCGCACCAGGGTGCAGTAGCTGGAGGCCCACATCCCGGCGGTGGATTCCAGTGCGCAGTAACACAAAAAGCAGACCAGAACTTCCGGCACACCGGTAATTTTCAGCAGCTCCGGAAAGCTGCGGTGCTGCGGGGTGAACGGCTCGCCACCCATAGCGTCCTGCGGCAGCTTCCACAGCGGCAGGCTGAACAGCAGCACCACTGTCAGCACCACCTGCAAAATGCCAATGATGCGGTAGCCGCCCTGCCAGCCGGAACCGGCCAGTGCCTGCCCCATAATAACGGGGCCAAGGCTGGCACCCACACCCCACATGCAGTGCAGCCAGCTCATATGGCGGCTTTTGTAGTGCAGGGCAACATAGTTGTTTAAGGCTGCATCCACGCTGCCCGCGCCCAGCCCATAGGGGATAGCCCACAGGCAGAGCTGCCAGAACGCATGCAGAAGGAAAACCCGAGCAGCGCCGCTGCCGTGGTGGCAACGCTGATGGCGGTGACCCGCCCGGTGCCAAGGCGCTCGTTCAGGCGGTCGCTCGCCAGGGCGGAAAGGATGGTGCAGGCGGAAATGATCATCGAAACGCCGCCCGCCCAGGAAACCTGCGCCCCCAGCTGCGGGTACATGGTGGGCCATGCCGCGCCCAGCAGGGCGTCCGGCAGACCAAGCTGATAAACGCCAGATAAATGATTGGCAAAAGCAAAGATGCCATGGATTGATACTCCTTTTGAAAATAATCAGAGATGATTTTGACAGCATTATACCATGAAAAAAGTCAAGAAATGCCGTTTACAAAAAGAATTTGTTCAAAAAACGTTCAAAACTTTATGATATCTTTATTTTATATACTGCATTCTTGCATCCAGAATACAGGGCAAAGGGAGCATTTCATCTTGCATCATTTGCCGAAAAGCGGTACAATAATATGAATTTCGCCTTGTTCCAAAAAGGCGCAGCCCCGCGTGCAGAATGCCGCTTTCAGAGTTCAAAAACGGAGAACGTTTTCATACCCCTAGGAGGTCAACCCCATGAGAGTTGGTTTGGACATCGGTTCAACTACCATTAAATGCGTCGTGCTGAACGATGCAGAGCAGATCGTATATTCCACCTATGAGCGCCACTACAGCCATATCCTGGAAAAAGGCAAGGAGCTGCTGCACCGCGCCGCGCAGAACTATCTGCCGGATGGCAGAGCAAAGCTGGCAATCTCCGGTTCCGCCGGTATGGGCCTTGCCGACAGCTGCAAGGTGCCCTTTGTGCAGGAAGTGTTTGCCACCCGCGTGGCCGCCAACAAGCTGGCACCGGGTACCGACTGCATCATTGAGCTGGGCGGCGAGGATGCCAAGATCTTGTTCCTGACCAACGGTACCGAAGTGCGCATGAACGGCAGCTGCGCAGGCGGCACCGGCGCATTTATTGACCAGATGGCCACCCTGCTGAAGATGAGCGCAGATGAGATGGATAAGGCGGCGCAGAAATCCACCCGTACTTACACCATTGCATCCCGCTGCGGTGTGTTTGCCAAAAGCGACATCCAGCCCCTGATCAACCAGGGCGCACAGGCGGGGGATATTGCGGCTTCCATTTATCAGGCTGTGGTCAACCAGACCATTGCCGGCCTGGCACAGGGCCGCCCTATCAAGGGCAATATTTTGTACCTGGGCGGGCCGCTGACTTTCTCCACCGTGCTGCGCAAAAGCTTTGACGAAACCCTGCATGTGACCGGTACCTGCCCGGAAAACAGCCTGCTGTACGTGGCGCTGGGAGCTGCGTTCTATGCAGACCAGGAGTTTGATCTGAATGAGGTTGCCAGCCGCCTGGATGAATACAGCGCCATCGCAACTTACATCAGCCTGCCGCCCCTGTTCAAGGATAAGCAGGAATATGAGGACTTCCATGCCCGCCACCTGAAAGCCTCGGTGCCTTGCGTGCCTTTTGGCGCGGACTGCGGCCCGGTGCATATCGGTATTGACTCCGGTTCCACCACCATCAAGCTGGTGGTGATCGACCAGAATGATAATATCCTGTTCACCAGCTACCAGCCCAACCTGGGCAACCCGCTGCCCCTGGTGCGGGAAACGCTGCTGAAACTGTACCAGCGGCACCCCGGTTTGCAGATCGCCAGCGTGACCACCACCGGTTACGGCGAAGAGCTGGTCAAGAATGCGTTCCATTGTGACCGCGGCCTGGTAGAAACTGTGGCCCACTTTACTGCCGCCAAGCACTTTATGCCCAACGTTGATTTCATCATTGATATCGGTGGCCAGGATATGAAGTGCTTTAAGATTGAGGACGGGGCCATCAGCAATATCTTCCTGAACGAAGCCTGTTCCTCTGGCTGCGGCAGCTTTTTGCAGACCTTTGCCCAGGCACTGGGCTATGATGTCAAGGAGTTTGCCGCCCTTGGCCTGTTTGCCGATAAGCCGTTGACCTTGGCAGCCGCTGCACGGTGTTCATGAACTCCAGTGTCAAGCAGGCCCAGAAGGACGGTGCTTCCATTGAAAACATCAGCGCTGGCCTGTCCATCTCGGTGGTCAAGAACGCACTGTATAAGGTGATCCGTGCTTCCAGCCCGGAAGAACTGGGCCGCAACATTGTGGTGCAGGGCGGTACATTCTATAATGAAGCGGTTCTGCGCGCATTTGAAAAAGAGATGGGCGTCAATGTTATCCGCCCGGACATTGCGGGCTGATGGGCGCTTACGGCGCTGCGCTGTACGGCAAAGCCCGCGCCGCAGCGGGCCAGATGAGCACCGTGCTGACCCAGAACGAGCTGGAACACTTTGAACAGAAGGTCAGCACCGTCCAGTGCGGCGGCTGCGGCAACCACTGCCAGCTGACCATCAATGTGTTTGCCGATGGCAAGCGCTATATTTCCGGCAACCGCTGCGATAAGCCGGTGACCGGCAAGGCAACCAACGATGATCTGGACCTGTACGCCTACAAGCTCAAGCTGCTGCTGGATTATAAGCCGGAAAACGAGTGCAATTCCCGCGGGGTCATCGGCATTCCGCTCTGCCTGAACATGTATGAGCTGCTGCCGTTCTGGCATACCTTCTTTACCAAGCTGGGCTTTACCGTCAAGGTCAGCCCGGTTTCCAGCCGCAAGCTGTACCAGGAAGGCCAGGCCACCATCCCCAGCGATACCGCCTGCTTCCCTGCAAAGCTCAGCCACGGCCATATTGCCGAACTGTGCAAGATGGGCGTGGACGCTGTGTTCTACCCCTGCATGAGCTACAATGTGGACGAACACCTGGGCGATAACCATTATAACTGCCCCGTGGTTGCTTATTATCCCGAAGTTCTGGTCGGCAACTGCCCGGAACTGGAAAATACCAAGTTCATTTATGATTACATCAACCTGGCCCGCCGCAAGGACTTTACCAAGCGCTTCCCGGCCATTCTGGACCAGTATTTCCCCGGCATCCCTGTTAAGGAAGTACATGCCGCCATTGATGCCGCGTATGATGAGTACGAGCACCACATGACCCAGGTGCGCGCCAAGGGAGCCGAGATCATTGCCCGCGCCCGCGCGGAGCACCGCCACATTATTGTGCTGGCCGGCCGCCCCTACCATGTGGATCCGGAGGTCAACCATGGCATTGATAAGCTGATCATCCGCCAGGGCGCTGCCGTGGTAACGGAAGATTCCGTCAGCTGCTATGAAGAAAAGTTTGATACCGCCGTGCTAAACCAGTGGACCTACCACAGCCGCCTGTATGCGGCCGCCAAGTACTGCACCACCCAGCCGGATATGGACCTGGTGCAGCTGGTATCCTTCGGCTGCGGCCTGGATGCCATTACCACCGATGAGACCCGCGAAATTTTGCAGGAAGGCGGCAAGCTGTACACCCAGCTGAAAATTGATGAGATCACCAACTTGGCGCCGTCAACATCCGCCTGCGCAGCCTGTTTGCCGCACTGGAAGAACGGAAAGAAGACCAATGATGAGTTAGGAGTTAGGAGTGAGGAGTTAAAGCACGCCGCAAACCTGCGGCAAAATTTGATAGAGTAAGCAGGGAAAAGCGCTTGAAAAGAGCGGCTGCCAAAAGCACTTAAGCGCAGCTTTCCCATACCGTCAACTCCTAACTCCCCTACTTCCTAACCCCTACCTAAACAAGCGAGGCACTTTATGGAATACATGACCCCCAATTTTACCAAGGATATGGTCAAGACCCACAAGATTTTGATCCCCAATATGGCCGTTACCCAGTTCCGGCTGCTGCAGGCTGCGCTGGAGTGCGAGGGCTATAATGTGGAAGTTCTGGGCAACTGCGGCAGCGAGGTCGCCCAGCTTGGCCTGAAATATGTTCACAACGATACCTGCTACCCGGCGCTGCTGGTCATCGGTCAGTTTATTGACGCGCTGAACTCCGGCAAGTATGATCTGGACCATACCGCGCTGCTCATTACCCAGACGGGCGGCGGCTGCCGTGCATCCAACTACATCAAGCTGCTGCGCAAAGCGCTGGTCAAGGCCGGGTACGGTAATATCCCGGTGGCATCGCTGAACTTTTCCGGCCTGGAAAAAGGCAGCGGCCTGCCGCTGACCCTGCCGCTGATCCGCAAGGTCATTGCCTGCATCTATTACGGCGACCTGTTGGTGGCCCTGCGCAGCCAGACCAAGCCCTATGAGAACAAGCCCGGCTCCGCTGATGCCCTGACCGAAAAGTGGATCGCCACCATCCAGAGCTGGATGCACAAGAGCATCAACTACAATGTGCATGATATGAAACGCCAGTTCGCCGTCATCTGCGCTTCTTACGCTTCGGTGCCTGTTACCCGCGTGCCGAAAGTCAAGGTTGGCGTTGTGGGCGAAATTTACGTCAAGTATTCGCCCCTGGGCAACAACGATCTGGAAAAATTCCTGGAAAGCCAGGACTGCGAAGTGAACCTGCCCGGCCTGATGGGCTTTGTGGAATACTGTGTTGCCAACATGACGCTGGACGTGGAGCTGTACGGCGGCAGCAAGGTCAAGGCAATGGCGACGGATAAGCTGCTGGACTGGATGGATTCCATCGGCTGCGCTATGAACGATGCCATGCGCAAAAGCGGCTTCTATGCGCCCGGCTCTTTCCGTGAACTGATGGAAAAACCCAAGGGCATTATCTCCCTGGGGGCCAAGATGGGCGAAGGCTGGCTGCTGACCGCCGAAATGATCGAGCTGGTGGAGGGCGGATACGAAAACATCGTTTGTGCTCAGCCCTTTGGCTGCCTGCCGAACCACATTGTAGGCAAGGGCATGATCAACCAGATCCGCGCCCGCTACCCGCAGGCCAACATCACCCCCGTGGACTATGACCCCAGCGCCACCCGCGTCAACCAGGAAAACCGCATCAAGCTGATGCTGGCCGTGGCCAAGGAGCGCCTGACCACCAAGGCTGACCCTGCCCCCGTTACGGCAGAAGAACTGGCGGGCGCGCCCCGCAGGTGGAAACCCAGGTTCCCGCCATGCTGTAAGGCAAAATTATAAAGATAGTGAACCGCCCTGCGAGGTACAGCGCTGCACCCGGCGGGGCGGTTTTGCGTGGATTTGTCAGATAAAAGCGTAAAATCATACCTTGTGCGGGGCGGCATTTTAGGGTATGCTGGTAGCAGAGAAAGAGATGAAAACAGCAAAGGAGCATTTTGCAATGAAATATGATTTTACTTCCATCATGAACCGCCATGCAAGGACGCCATCGCGGTAGATTCCGTCGGCCAGATGAACGGCTTTGCGCCCGAAGCGCCCAAACCTGGCTTTGATGTGATCCCCATGTGGGTGGCGGATATGAATTTTCCCACGGTACCCACCATCCAGCAGGCCATTATCGAGCGCGCCCAGCACCCGGCCTTTGGCTATTTTAGTGCGACCGATGAATATTATGATTCCATCATCCGCTGGCACCAGACCCGCAACGGTGTAACCGGCCTGACCAAAGAGTGCATCGGGTACGAAAACGGTGTGCTGGGCGGCGTGATCTCTGCTTTGACCAGCTTTGCTGCCCCCGGCGATGCCGTGCTGCTGCACAGCCCCACCTACATCGGCTTTACCGCCAGTGTGGAAAACAACGGCTATAAAATTGTGCACAGCCCACTGGTCAAGGATGAAAACGGTGTGTGGCGGATGGACTTTGAGGATATGGATGCCAAGATCAAGGCAAACCACATCCATGTGGCGATCTTCTGTAGCCCGCACAACCCCTGCGGCCGCGTGTGGGAGCGCTGGGAGTTGGAAAAGGCGATGGAGGTCTACCGAGCCAATGACTGTCTTGTCATTTCGGACGAAATCTGGTCGGATATTATTCTGAACGGCCACAAGCACATCCCCACCCAGTCCGTCAGCGAGGATGCCCGCAGCCGCACCGTTGCCCTGTATGCCCCCAGCAAAACCTTTAACCTGGCGGGCCTGGTGGGTAGTTACCATATTATTTATAACCCCTACCTGCGGGACCGCATGCGTGCCAAAAGCAGCAAGCCGCACTATAATGATATGAATGTGCTTTCTATGCACGCCCTAATCGGCGCTTATAAGCCGGAAGGGTACGAATGGGTGGAGGAACTGCGGGAGACCATCAGCGGCAATGTCAACTTTGCCTGTGATTATATCACCCAGCATTTTGAAGGCGTTTCGGTCAGCAAGCCGGAGGGCACCTACATGCTCTTCCTGGATTGCACGGATTGGTGCAAAGCCCACGGGAAAACCATTGCCGAGGTGGAAAAAGCCGGCTGGAATGTGGGCGTTGCCTGGCAGGATGGCCGTATGTTCCACGGCCCCTGCGCCATCCGCATGAACCTTGCACTGCCCCTGACCCGCGTGCAGGAAGCCTTTGAACGGCTGGACAAATACGTGTTCAATGAGGAATGGGTGTGATAGGCGTAGATAAAAAATAACATGAGTGTTCCCAAAAATGTGATGGCGTAATATTTTATTTGTAGGGGGCAGCGTCCCCCGACGCCCCGGACGGGCCCTGTGGTAAATTCGATTATGGGATATAAGCAGGAGGCTCCGGAACGGTCAAGACCGTTCCCTACAGAGTATTTGTGATGTGTTACGGACATAAAAAACAACCTGTAGGGCGGGGTGCTCTCACCCCGCCGCAGAGAAACTTTGCCGCACTGCGCATCACAAATCCGCAGCAAACGAAACCTGATTTGTAGGGGACGATGCTTGCATTGTCCCGCATAACACGCATTACTTTTTTTTTACCGCAAAAACCAAAACAGCGGATGCTCCCACGTCATCGGGAACATCCGCTGCGTTTTTTATGACAAAGCAAAGGCAACACCGCACAATTCCCGCCTTGCGGCTTAAGCACCGCTCCGGCAGCTGCGGCACGGCATCTGCGTTGACAAAATGCTCGATAATGTCGGGTTGCGGTACCCGCATCGTGCTTCGGGGGCAAAAGCCCCTCGCACTCTGCAACCGCTGCCCCTGCTTCGGTTCGCTGTTTCCGCCACTGGCGGCGCTCACCTTTGCAGCATCCAGTATTATCTGCGCTTTTGGCCTAGCAGCTGCCGCACCTCGCTCGCCGTATCGGCACTTAGAATTATGCGGTATTGCCCTAACTTTTATTTTCGCTCTCAAAATACTGCCTCGGCGTTACCCCAGTGTTGCGTTTGAAGAACAGGATGAACGCCGACGGCGAGGCAAAACCGGTACGTTCGGCCACATTTTTGACCAGTTCCCCCTGGGCGATCAATTTCTTCGCGTGCTGCAATTTGGCCTCGTCGATCTGGTCGGAAAGCTTTTTGCCGGTATTGATGCGGTAAAAGCGGGACAGATACGACGGGTTGAAGCCGGTCATGCGGGCAAGGGCAGTCAGGGAAAGGTCATAGTTTTCCACGTTATCCTCAATATAACGGTTGATCCGCTTGATGATGGCCTGGGTGCTGTGGGTTTCGTTTTCCTCGCGCTGGCGGCAGGTTTTGGCGCACAGGTCGGTAAAGCGGTGCAGCATTTCCAGCTGGGTAGCGGCACCGCTGCGCAGGTAGGCGTTAAACATGTCAAAGCAGGCCGTATCGCGGGCGGGCTCTTCTCCCAGCTGTTCGGCAAAAATTTCCCGCCGCACGTTCAGCAGCAGGGTGAAGAGCAGCTGCTGCTGTTCGCTGTCCAGTTGGGGCGGTTCGGCAGCATCAAAAAATGTTGTCTGCATCATGGTGCATACAGTATCCGCAGTGCCTGTGCGCATCAGCTGGTCCAACTGCTGCAACAGTGCCGAAAACTGGAATTGGTTCTGGATGGAAGCGCTGCCGGTGCCCAGCAGCAGATCCGCGTAAGTATTTTCGTCCACGATCAGCAAGCGGCCGGCGCTCTGGTCCACCATGCGGTAGATGCGGTTCAGCAGGCTGTACTGCTCGGCCAGATTCTCAAACGGTCCGGCGTTGCCAACCACCACGCTGACCGGGCAGTTGGCGGTATCGCTCAACTGCTGCTGCAACGCTTCAAACACAGCATACAGATAATTGGTTGCAGGCGGGTTTTCCGGCGCAGCACCCTGCAGCAACCACACAAAGGTTCCGCTTTCCGGCATCAGGGATTCAAACACCAGCTGCGGGAACTGCGCGGCCAGGATGTTATCCGCCAGCATCAGGCTTTGCAGATGCTCCGTTGCCTCGGCTGCGGTATCTTTGCCCAGAACCATGGCCACAGGCGGGTGGGGTCCAGCGTCATCTCCAGATTGGGCAGGCTATGCTGAATCTGCTGCCAGCTGCCGCCGCCACGCACAAAACCTTCCAGCGCAGCGCGCTGCAAAAAGCCCTGCATGCGGGCATAACGGCGCTGCATTTCGCCCTGCTCCAGCTCGGCGCGTGCTTCGGCTGCGCACTGGGCGATCTCCTGATCGATCTTGTTCAGTACCACCTCGTCGCCTTCCATTTTGAGCAGATACCCATGGTACAGCGGCGATTTGGACGCCTGATGGATAAACTGGAAATCATCAAAGCCACTCAAAAACACGAAATGGATGTGCGGCCACAGCACTTCCGTTTCCCGCTGCAAAGTCAGGCCGTCCATATCCGGCATGCGGATGTCAGACAACACCACATCCACCTTGTTGTTTTGCAGAATGGATAACGCGTGCAGGCCGGAAAAGCTTTTCAGCACGATCACATCACCGCCGTACCGGCCCTCAAACTGGCTGGCAAGGCCCTCTACAATATTTGGTTCATCATCCACAAGCAACAGTGTCTGCATGGCTGGTTTCCTCCTTTTGGGGCTGCCCGTTTTGCTGTTCGGTGTTCAGCGAGTGAGCGGGATGCAACGGCAACCGCAGGCTGACCCCAAAGCCGCCCAGCGTGCCATGGCTCACCTGCAAGTCGCCACCCTGCATCTGCATACGCAGCTTTACGTTTTTCAGGGCGGTGCACTCGGCCTTGCGGTCAGTGCTGTTCAAGTACTGGGTCAGTTTTTCCAGCTCGGCATCTGGGCAGCTGCCGTTATTTTCAACATAAATATTCAAAAATTCAGGTTCCATCTTAAACCGCAGCTGGATCAGACCGTTCTCCATTTTTTCCACGCCGTGGTTATACGCGTTCTCGAACAGGGGCTGTAAAATAAAGCGCGGCACGGCGAGTTCGCGGTAAGGTTCCGGCAGGGGCTGCAGCTGCACGGTGATGCGGTCACCAAAGCGGATGGTCTGTTATCTCGGTATAATCCACAATGTTCTGGTACTCCATCGCCAGGGTAACAACCGGCTGGGCGCTGCGGGTAATATAACGGTAGTAAGAGCTTAATTTCAGGCTCATCTCGGCAATGCCGTCGGTGTCCTCCATTTTGGCCATTCGGTACAAATGGTAAAAGCTGTTGTACAAAAAGTGCGGATTGATCTGCGCCTGTAAGTATTTGATCTCGGACTGATAAGCGAGCTCTTTATTATGATATGCCTGTTCCAGCGTGGCCTGCAGCTGGCTGCCCAGCTGGGCAAAAGCGTAATGCAAAAAGTCCATATCATGCTGATGGCAGGCCCGCCCTTGGGGTCTGGCAGTAGCATCCCGGTCTGCTCCATTGTTTGCAGCTGTTTGGCGATTTGGCGGAACGGCTTGTGATGAGCCGCCAGACCAAAAACAGAAAGATTCCTACCGCCAGCAGCATAATTATCGTCTGCACGCCGATCCACACTGCAAAGGAGGCTGTTACTTCCCGCAGTGCATCGGTTCCAGCGTAACTGGCAGTCCACAAGCTCCACGAACCAACAGGCTGCACGATGCGCAGATATTCAGCAGCATCCACTTTGGTTTCCGTGCTACCGGTGAATTCATTCAACACGGCATCCTGGATATCCACCACCAGGGCGGCGGGGCTGATGCGCTGCCGGGGTTGCGCACCGTAAAGATGTTGCTGCCGTCCGTACAATAGATGGCCGTGGTCTGGCCGTTTTCCGCATATTGGCTGCACAGGCGGGTCAGTGCGGCGGTGGAAAGTTCCGCCCACACCAATGCGGTGGATGTTTTATTGTTGAAACTTGTGGCGTCCGATACCAGATACAGCCGCCCGCCCACCGTCAGCACAGCACTGTGGCCGGGCGCAGCGTAATATGCTTCAATCAGCTGCTGCTCCAGGGCGGTGGGGTCGTTGTACGTGCCGGAAGAATGAATGGTTTTATTCAGCAAGGGAAAATACGCTGTGGTAGATTGGATCAGACTACTGGTATTCTGCATGGTGTATACCTGCTCTGTCATACGCTGGATGGAATCATACAGCGCGGGAAAGCTGGCCTGCCGCGGAGTAAGGGTCAGCCGCAGGGTGACAGAACGGGTCAGGGTATATTTCATCTGGGTGCGGATGCGCAGCAGCTCAGTGTTCAGCTGATCGGTAAAATCCGCAGCCTGGGCAGTGTAGGCGGCTTGCCAGTCCTGCATAGCGCTGCGGCGCAGGCGCAGGGTAACGGTAATGCCGGCAGTGTAAACCGCCAGCACCGAAACCAGGAAGATGCTGATAAGCCTGCGGGACAAATTGAAGGAAAGCTGCGGGGTGCGGTCCTGCGGCATGGGGCGGGCCTCCTTTGAACAAAATTCGTGCGTTTTTACCATTATAGACGATTTTACCCACTTTGCAACATAACGAATTGTTGATATCGCATCATCAATTCTTTATAATGCCTTGCAGAAAGCCCCAAAACCCGTATGATGGAAGCATGAAACAACGCCGGGCCGCCCGCTGCCCCGGCAAAAAACGAGCCAAACGGAAACCCAGGAAAAGAGAGAAGGAGGTGCCCCATGCTGAACGATGCCCAGAACCGCAAACTGATCGGCAAACTAAAGCGCGCGCTGGAAGTGTTTGAACCCTATGTGTTCACCAAAATCGCCCAGCTGCCCTATACGATGTACGAAACTGTCGACCGGCTGGAGACTGTGCCGGATGCCACCCTGGCCGCTGTGCCCGAAACCCGCCCCACCGGCAAAACCTGGGTGGTGAGGGCCGTTACTGCTGGTTTTTGACCCAGTATACCCCACCGAATGAGCTGGCCGGGCAGCCGCTTTACCTGTACCCGGAGCTTGGCGGGTATGAGGCCATGTTGTGGGTGAACGGCGAACCCTATGGTACCTTTGCCACCAAAATTGTCGTAACCCGCCATGGCAACCATTATTGCGACTGCTTTACCCGCGCTGCCATTCCGGGCACCCCGGTGCAGCTAGCCATTGAATTTTATGCCGGGCATTATGTCATTGGCGAGCAGCCGTTTGAGGAACGCCCCCACCGGGATTTTCGGTTTACTGCGGATAAAATTTCTGTCTGCATTAAAAATCAGGATGTGCTGGACTTTATTCTTGACCTGCGGGTCCTGCTGCAGCTGGTGGAGAAACTGCCGGAAACTTCTTTCCGCCGCGCAGATATTTTGAACGTATTAACGCAGGTGCATCAGGTGCTGTACTATGACCCAACGGCCACTGATGCCGAGACCTGGCACACCAGCCTGGCCGCAGCACGCCGCGTGATGGCCCCCGCCCTGGCCCAAAAAAACGGTGGCAGTGCCCCCACCGCGGACCTTGTGGGCCACAGCCATATTGATACCGCCTGGCTTTGGCCGATGGACGAAACGATCAAAAAGATTGCCCGCACCGCAGCCAACCAGTTCAACCTGCTGGACCAGTACCCCGAGTATCGTTCATCCAGAGCGCTGCCTACCACACCTGCTGATGGAACAGCACTACCCGCAGGTATTCCGCCAGCTGCAAAAGCGGGTAGCCGATGGCCGGTTTGAGCTGAACGGCGCGGTCTGGTGGAATGCGACTGCAATATTCCCTCCGGCGAAAGCCTTGTCCGCCAGTTTTTGTGGGGCACCCGGTACATCCGGGATAAGTTCGGCAAGGAGCAGCGGGTATTCTGGCTGCCGGATACCTTTGGCTACAGCGCCGCCCTGCCACAGATTATGCAGGGTTTTGGTGTGACCGGATTTTTGACCACCAAGCTTGCCTGGAACGATACCAACCGCTTCCCCTATGAAACCTTTGTCTGGAAAGGCATCGACGGTTCCAGCGTGGTGGCGCACTTTTTTGTGATCGATACCTGGCCCGACCCGGCTGGGCTGCTGGAACGCATTGAGGGCATTGGCTACAAGGACCACATTGCCCGCAAGCAGGCGTTCCCGGAGCGGCTGGTGGCCTTTGGCTATGGCGATGGCGGCGGTGGACCGCAGTTTGAGATGATCGAAGCCGCCCGACGGCTGCAGGATCTGGAGGCTGCCCCAAGGTCGAATATACCTCCGCTGATGCCTTTGTGCAAAAGCTCGAAGCTGCCGCCCCTACCCTGCCTGTGTATGACGGTGAGCTGTATCTGGAGCTGCACCGCGGCACCCTGACGGCCAAGCAGCAGATCAAAAAGAACAACCGCATGGCGGAAAACCTGCTGCGCATGTTAGAACTCTGCCTGACCCGCAGCGCCGTAACCGCCCGCACCCCTGCGGACGGCACTGCCCTGCGCCCGCTGTGGAACACCCTGCTGGTAAACCAATTCCACGATATCCTGCCCGGCAGCTGCATTGCCGCCGCTAATGACCGCAGCCTGCATGATATGGCCGAGATGCTGCACACCGGCAGCGAACTGCTGTGCAGCTGGTTTGCCCCCGCGCAGAACTGTTATACCGTGCTGAACCCGCTGGATGAACCCTGCCGCGATGTGTTCTACCTGCCGCAGATTGCCTCCGGTTTTATAGCCCAGGAGCCCGGCGTGACGCTGCAAAATGTGGTTCTTGCCGATGGCACCGCCGCCACCGCTGTATATGGCTGGAACGCCCCGCGCTGGGCGCTGCCGTGCTGCATTTTGTTCCCGGTGAACAGCCCGCCCAAACCAGCCGCTTTGTGTATGACGGCAAAACGCTGACCACTCCGCTGCTGCAAGTACAGTTGGACGAGCTGGGGCGCATTACCTCCCTTGTTACCCGTGCAGACGGCATGCAGTGGGCGGACGGCCCAATGAATACCCTGCTGATGGCAGAGGACGTTTCCGCTGGCTGGGATGGCTGGGATATTGACGCCGACTGCATGATGAAATTGCAGCCCGCCGCCCGCCTTACCAAGCAGACCGTGACCGCCGATGGCCCGCAGGAGTTCCGCCTGCACAGCCGGTATGAACTGGGCACCGCAACAATCCTTGAGCAGAACATGATTTTCCGCGCCGAAAGCACGCTGGTAGAATGGCAAACCGTACTGCACTGGAACGAAAAGCACCGTGTGCTGAAAGCGGCATTCCCCACCAATCTGCGCGCCAAAACAGCCCGACACGAGATCCAGTTTGGCTACATTGAGCGCCCCACCACTGCCAACGATACCCGCGAGCAGGCCATGTTCGAGCGCTGCAACCACCGCTATACCGACCTTTCGGAGCCGGGCCGCGGGCTGAGCATCTTCAATGACTGCAAGTATGGCATCAGCGTTCAGGGCGGAGCATGGCCCTGACGCTGGCCAAGGGCGGTACCCGGCCCGATGAGCGCGGCGATGTAGGCACCTACACGTTCCGGTACGCCATCCAGCCCCATGCGGAAGGCTTCAGCGCCAAGGTGCCCCGCCGCGGCATGCGGTTCGACCGTCTGCCCACCGTGCTGGCTGCCGATGCGCCCTCCCCTGCCCTGCTGACCACCAGCTGCCGCAATGTAGTGGTAGAAACCGTAAAGCCCTGCGAGGATGCCCAGAACGCCATGATCGTGCGCCTGTATGAATGCGAAGGTTCCCACACTGCCCCCGTTGCCCTGCATCCCGGCTTTGCCGTGACCGCCGCCCACCAGTGCGATATGGCAGAAAACGCCCAATTCTCCGTTGACCTCACCAACCTTGCCCCGTTCAAACCGTTTGAGGTAAGAACGGTGAAAATCGAATATTGATAAAAGTAGGAGTTAGGAGGGAGGAGTCTGGAAATCATTGAAACGTTGGATTTGCCTGTCAGTATTGATACTGTCTGGCGTTTTCTTCAGAAAGCAGGATACCGCCGGAAGAAAAAGTCTCTTCATGCCAGTGAACAGGAGCTTCCCCGATGTGGCGCAGAAGAGAAAAGACTGGAACGGCCTTATATCTGGATTCAAGGCAAGTGACCTTGTGAAAAACTTTGGTCGAAGGTGAAGGCTTTCCTTCGTAAATTCAAGGCGAGGACGCTGGATGCCCTTCCAAATGCGATTCAGAATGCTTTCCACGCTGTTACTGTCTCTGATTGTTCCGGCTGGTTCCGCTTCTGCGGATATGCGCTTTAATTTTGAAAATTGCTATAAGAGCTGAAAATGGACCATTCCTTATAGATATTTTCAGGCTCCATCATCAGGCTCTGCCTATTCAACTCCTAACTCCTACTTCCTAACTCCTAACTAGAAAGGGGCTTGCCCATGAACATCTCCAACCGCCTTATCTCCACCGCGGCGCGCCAGCGGGCTGCGGCATTGCTGAAAGAACTTTCGCTGGAAGAAAAAGTCCGCCAGCTGGGCTGCACCATGCTGGTCAGTGAGGACACCGACCTGACTGCCAAAGATCTTTCCGGCGGCATCGGCGAAATTGCCCTGCTGGATATCTGCGAAGAACCCGAAGCACTGGCTGCCCGCCTGCGGGATGTGCAGCAGTATGTGATGGAGCATTCGCCCCACCGCATTCCGGCGCTCTTCCATTGCGAAGCACTGGGCGGGCCGGTAGTCCCGCATACCGTGCTTTACCCCAACTCCATCGGCCTGGGCGCCACCTTTGATACCGCCCTTGTGCGCGATATGGCCAATACCATCCGTACCAGATGCGCGCCATGGGCATTCTGCACGCATTATCGCCGGTATTGGACGTTGCCAAGGACCTGCGCTGGGGCCGCGTGAATGAGACATATGGCGGCGACCCGACCTTGAGTGCCGCTATGAGCTGCGCATTTGTGCAGGGCCTGCAGGGCGACGACCTGAGCACCGGCGTGGCCGCCACCGCCAAGCACTTTTTGGGGTACTCCCAGACTGTGGGCGGACTGAACCTGACTCGCACCCAGGCCGATGCCCGCGAACTGCGCGAGGTGTTCGCCAAACCGTTCGAGGCTGCCATCCGCAAGGCGGGCATCCGCACCGTGATGAACAGCTACTCCGAATGGGAGGGCCGCCCCGTCTGCGCCAGCCGCAAGCTGCTGACTGACCTTTTGCGCAGCGAACTAAGCTTTGACGGTTTGGTAGTCAGCGACTACCGCTCAGTACAACGCCTGCTAGACGATATCTTGGCCACTGCGATGATATCACCGATGCCGCGCTGCAATGCCTGACCGCGGGCTTGGACATGGAGTTGCCCGACCGCCTTGGCTATGCCGATGGCATGACCCACGCCTTTGCCGAAGGCAAGGTGGATATCTCCTACCTGGACCGCGCCGTTCTTCGCGTGCTGACGCTCAAATTTGAACTTGGCCTTTTTGATGAGCCTTACCCCCAGTGGCAGCAGTACCACGCCGCTGCGTTTGCCCCCACCGCTGCTGCCGAGCAGCGCGCCACGCGGGAAAGCATTGTGCTGACCAAAAATGAGGGCAACACCCTGCCCCTTACCGACCGCAGCATCAAGCTGGCTGTCATTGGACCCGGTGCCAGCAGCCTGCGCCTGCTGTACGGCGGCTACACCCAGCCCTCTATGCTGGAAATGTTCCAGGTGGTGCAGGATTCCAGTGCCATGGCAGGCGTGGGCGATAAATCCGCCGCCAAGCCAGTGCGCAAGTACGACCTTGCCGCCACCGACCGCGAGATTCACAAATCCCGCCCCGAAGCCAAAACGATTTTTGAAGCCCTGCAGGAGCTTTACCCCAACTGCACCTACACCCAGGGCTGCGATTATCTCGACCCCACCCAGACCGACTTTGCCGCCGCCCTCGCGGCCGCTGAAAGCGCGGATGCCGTGATCCTGTGCCTGAGCGGAAAAAATGGCTGGGGCCGCCACTGCGACACCGGCGAAGGTAACGATGCCGCCAGCCTGGACCTGCCCGGTGCGCAGGAAGAACTGGCCCGTGTGGTGCTGGCTGCAAACCCGCGTACCATCGTAACCCATACAGATGGCCGTCCCCTGACCAGCCCCCATATTTACGCCAACGCCGCCGCCATTCTGGAAGCATTCACCCCCGGCACCTGGGGCGGCACTGAGCTGGCCGCCCTGATTGCCGGTATCCACAGCCCCGCAGGCTGCCTGCCACTGCCGCTGCCCCGCACCGCGGGCCACGAGCCGATGTTCATGCTGAACACCGCGGGACCACCGGCCAGAGCTTTGTGGCGGGTTCCCTGAACCCGGACGGCTACTGGCAGTCGGACTTCCGCCCGCTGCGCCCCTTTGGCTATGGCCTATCCTACACAACCTTTGCGTATGAGGCGTTGAACCTGATCGTGGACCCCGATGGCACTGCCGAAGCGTTGGTCACGGTGCATAACACCGGCAGCTGCGACGGCGAGACTGTGGTGCAGCTGTATGGCCGCGATGCCATCGCCACCATTGTGCGGCCGGAACTGGAACTGTTGGGTTTTGTCCGCATTACCGTACCGCAGGGCCAGCGCCGCACCGTGCGGTTCCGGTTCAATCTCAACCAGATGGCTTTCCCGGACGAATACAGTGTCTGGCACCTAGAAGCCGGGCGGTTCACCATCTCAGCTGGCCCCAACAGCGCTGACCTCCCTCTGACCGCCGATTACATTCAGCCTGCACCCGCGAAATCTTGCCCGAAGCACGGGAATATTTTGCGGAGTGGGATGTGGTGGAAGAATAAAGACGAGTTTTTGCCCTGTAGGGTGCGCTCACCCGACCGCGCCGGAATGGTTCGTTTTTTCTTTATAAAACATTTCACGGCACGTCATTTTGGGAGTATCCTCCCGTAGGGGCGCACGCAGACGTATCGCCCTATCGTCGAACAAAATATCAGCCCGATGTCCATTCCAATTTATATGGGCTTTAGGTTGGCAACACATCGCGCACATTTCTTCCTTGCCCGCCCTGCGGGTACCTCATCTGCCGTCTCCTTCTTCTTTTTGAGG
>ENA-OQCF01000335-OQCF01000335.1-human-gut-metagenome-genome-assembly--contig:-NODE-335-length-18215-cov-13.235792_pt1 | contig 18215 bp, 23 predicted proteins | sample MGYA00242756_ERZ504573 | MGnify/ENA primary metagenome ERZ504573 (study PRJEB26092, sample SAMD00036240) | human gut metagenome | host: Homo sapiens | study: EMG produced TPA metagenomics assembly of... | reverse complement strand
ATCAAGGATGTCCATGACATCGGGCAGCGTGCGACCGATAAACTGATGGATCAGCGCTTCATCAATCGCGACCCCCCAGCTCGGCAGCGCCCGCCTTCCATGCCTTGATGCCCAAACGCTCGGTATCGACCAGCGTTCCGTCCATGTCAAAAATAACAGCCTTGATCATATCGATCCCCTCACCGGATTGCATTACTGCCACTCTAGCGCACTTTACAAACTTGTATATAACGTATATAGCATATTGCACTTTCGTTACATAAGCGGAAGTCTTATGACAGGCAGCCCGGTAGGATTATAGTTTTCGACCGAGTACTCAATGGTAAGGATCGTTTCATGCTTTCAGACACTACTGCACCTGCAGAGGAGCTTCAGGACAAACTCACGACGCTCGAGCAGCTGCTTTTGGCATACGGGCGCGTGGCTATCGGGTTTTCCGGCGGCGTTGACAGCAGCTTTTTGGCCGCCGTATGCGCCCGCGTCATGCCTACCAATACCCTCCTCGTCCATCTCACCACGCCGCTCATCGGCACGCCCGAGCAGGCTTCGTTTGAGCAGTCCGTTGATGGGCAGGCCAATGAGGGGCCGCATTTTAAGCTCCCCGTGCTCAATCTTTCGGTGGATCAGCTGCAGCTCCCCCAAGTAGGCTGCAACGATGCTAATCGCTGCTACCACTGCAAGCACGCCGGCTTTACCGCCATCGTCAACCACGCCAAGTCGCTCGGCTTTCCCACCGTCATCGATGGCAGCAATGCAAGCGATCGCGGTGACTACCGCCCCGGCATGCGTGCGGCAGAAGAGCTCGGCGTACGCTCACCCCTTATGGAGGTCGGCTTTACCAAGGACGAAGAGCGCGAGCTGCTGCGCGCATGGGGCTATCCCGTTTGGAACCTGCCGGCGGGAGCATGTCTTGCCACCCGCGTCCCCACGGGCGAGGAGCTTACGCGCGAGAAGGTCGATTTAATCCGCGCCTGCGAGGATTACCTGCACGATCTTGATCTGGCACAGGTACGCGCGCGCTTAATCGGCGGCTGCATGCATATCGAGGCCGCACCCGCAGATGTCGCCAAGATTGCTGCCCTCGGTGGCAACGCCGTCGATGCCGAGGGCAAAACCCCGCTGCCGCCGCCATCGAGTCCGCGCTGCGCGAGCTGGGCTGCGACCATATCTCCCCCGAGGTCACCCCCTACATTCACGGCAACATGAACCAGTAACCTGCCAAAAAGGGACAGATTTATTTTGGCAGGTTTTATCTGGGGAAACGCCAGACAGCCCCATATACACAACCGCCGCAGCTCCATATGAGGCAAATGAATCAGTAGCGCCTATTCCAAATCTTGAGTATTTGTTCGGCGGGACGGCCTCTGCCGGCTCCTGCTAGACTGGTAGACTCCCAACCGTCCATCCAGGAGCCTCAATGTCGCGCAAGTCCGCCTACAAGCAAGTGCTTTCCATCGGCACCGCCGTGGTGCTGGGGTTTGCACTGTTCACAGGGTCGCTCGACGGAGCGCCCAAGTTGTTGTCGCCGCAAAGCGATGAGCAGGCGACAGCTCTGGCCGAAAAACAAAACGAGAGTCCCAGCCGCACCGATGACGAGGCGGACCTGGTTGCCCAGCTCGAATCGGGAACAGCGAGCTCCTCGGACTCTCAAAATAGCCGAGACTCTGGCGATGGCTCCGATTCCGCCGCAACCGACACCGGTGACGACGCTCCGCCGACAGTACCGCTACCCCCATCGATGAGGTCGAAAACCCCGATCTCGACCGCGCCCGCGGTGTTTATCTCAGCAGCATTCCCGACTACGCCGGCAATCCCTATGTTGCCCTTCGCGCCGACAGCACGCACGCGCTCGGCACGCCGTCATTCACGCTCGATGAATACGAGCGCGCCACCGAAGAGGGCTGCTTTAAGAAGTTCTCCAAGCTCGACAGCTTGGCCGCACTCGCAAAGCGCTCGCCTGCGTGGGCCCCGAATCGCTCGGTCAGGGCAAGCGCGGCGATATCTCGCGTATCCACCCCGCCGGATGGCACCAACAGCGCTACGACTTTATTCCGGGCCAGAGTCTCTACAACCGCTGCCACCTTATCGCCTGGTCGCTCTGCGGCGAAAACGCCAACCGCAAGAATCTCCTCACCGGCACGCGCTATCTCAACGAGACGGGCATGCTACCGTTTGAAGAGCAGATTCTCAACTATATTCGCGATACGGGTAACCATGTGCTCTATCGCGTCACGCCCATGTATAACGAAGAGGACCTTGTCTGCCGTGGCGTACGCCTTGAGGCGCAATCGGTCGAGGACCACGGCAAGACCCTCTGTTTCCACGTATATTGCTACAACCTGCAGCCGCATGTGCAGATCGACTACGCCACCGGTCGCAATCAGGCCTCGGGAGACTAGGGCCGACAAAAGCTGCCCCAAAACCTAAAATGATTCGTTTTCCTCCGTCCCCCGGGGATCAAAAAGGGCCGCCCTGGATTGCCCAGAGCGGCCCTTTCATCGGCATGTATGTTACAGGCAACGACACGCGCTACTTGGCGCGGCCCTCCTCATAGCGCTCGACCAGTTTGGCCTGAACGTCATAGGGTACCTGCTCATAGCCCGCCGGCTTCATGGTAAAGTCGCCCGTGCCGCGCGTGATAGAACGCAGACGCGTCGAATAGTCCGTCAGCTCGGCCAGCGGCGCCTGGGCAATGACCACGGTATCGCCGCGCTCATCGGTCTCCATGCCCGTCACGCGACCACGCGAGGCCGAGATGTCGCCCATCACGGCGCCGGCGTAGCTCTCGGGGATAGTCACCGTGATTTCCTCGATGGGCTCCAGCACCACCGGGTCGGCATCGGCGCATGCCTTGCGCAGGCCGATGCGAGCCGCCGCGCGGAACGCCATCTCGTTGGAGTCGACGCTGTGATACGAGCCGTCGTACACAGCCACGCGGATGCCAGTAAGCGGGTAGCCGGCAATAATGCCGTCCTTCATGGTCTCCTGAACGCCCTTGTCCACGGCGGGAATGAGCGAACGCGGAATGCGACCGCCCACGACCTCGTCTACAAACTCATAGCCATCGCTCGTGCCGTCGGGCCCAATGAGTGGCTCAACGCGCAGCCAGCAGTCGCCATACTGACCGGCACCGCCAGTCTGCTTCTTGTGGCGACCCTGGGCACTTGCCGTGCGGCGAATGGTCTCGCGATACGGAATACGGATCGGCACGCTCTTGGCCACGACCTTGGTGCGATCCTCAAGGCGATTGAGCAGGACCGAAACCTGCGCCTCACCCACGGCGGAGATGATAGTCTGGCCGGTCTCCTCGTCACGATCGATGCTCATGGTCGGATCGGCCTTGCACGCCTTCTCGATAAACGTGTATAGCTTCTCCTCGTCACCGCGGTTCTCGGCCTCGATGGCGATGCGGTACTGCGAGTTGGGGAACTTAAACGCCGCAGCCTCGACCTTGCCGGTAATCGAGAGTGTATCGCCCGTCTCGGCCGCCAGCTTGGGCGCCACGATGATATCGCCGGCATAAGCGTGGCCGACCTCGGTCATGTCACGGCCGCACATCACATACAGGTGGGCCAGACGCTCACCCTTGCGCGTGCGCGCATTGACCAGCTCAAGGCCCGGCTCAAGCGTACCCGTCAGCACCTTGATAAAGCTGATGCGACCCTGTTGCGGATCGGCCAAGGTCTTAAACACAAATGCCACCGGGCGGTCATCGTCACTCGAGATCTTAAGCGAATCGCCGTCGATGAGCGGCATCTCGCCGTAGTCCGTCGGCGCCGGGAAGTACGTGGCGATATCGTCCATCAGCGAGTTGACGCCCTGCTCTTTAATGCAATCGCCCGCAAAGACCGGCACAAAGATGCGCTCGGCGATCGCCTTCGACAGCAGGCCTTCAAGCTCCTCCTGCGTCAGTGTCTCCTCGCCTTCCAAGTACTTCATCATCAGTTCGTCGTCAGCCTCGGCCACCAGCTCGCACAGATGGTCATGGGCTTCCTCGGCCTGGGCACGATACTCCTCGGGAATCTCCGACTCAACGGCTTCAGTGCCGTTGCAATGGCGTGCCTTCATGCGCACCAGATCGATGATGCCGTCGAAGTCCTCGCCCTCGCCCCAGGGAAGGGTCACGGCGCCCAGGCGCATACCAAAGCGCTCCTGCAGCAGATTCATCGTGGTCGCAAAGCTGGCCTCAGAGCGCGACAGGCGGTTTACGAACACCGCACGCGCCAGACGCAGGTCCTCGGCGGCATACCAGAGCTTAACCGTCGTAGGCTGTGGGCCGGCCTCGGCATCGACCACAAACAGAGCCGTCTCGCAGACGCTCATCGCGGCAAAGGCGTCGCCGATAAAATCGGGATAGCACGGGGCATCGAGCACATTGATGCGCGCGCCCTTCCAGTCGATCGGCGCAATGGTCGTCGAGATGGAAAATGCACGCTTGACCTCCTCGGGGTCATAGTCGAGCGTGGGCTTGGTGCCGTCGTGGCCGCCCAGGCGGGCGGTCTTGCCAGAAAGGTGGAGCATGGCCTCGGCGAGTGAGGTCTTGCCCACCCCGCCTTGGCCTACGAGCACCACGTTCCTTACGTTACCGGTCTTGGGAGCACCCATGATGACCTCCTTGCAGGGCCGCGCGCAATGCGCGACGCCAACGGGGAGAGTTCGCGGTCGGTGCCATCCCGGGAGCAGCATGGTCGGCAGCCGAGCCGACTCACCCTCCAAATGTCCTATGCCACCACCCTACTCACGGGCGACCGTCCATGCATACCTTTCGGCGCACGTATGAATACAGGCGGCGAGAGGAAGAAGAGCGCATGCGAGGCGATTATTAAACCCCATCGATACAAATAAAAGCCGCCGCAGACCATAAGACCTGCGGCGGCTTTTTCTCAATATATAGCTGAGCCTAGCCCTCGATACGGCTCAAGAACTCACGGGTACGTTGCTCACGCGGGTGATCGATAACCTGCTCGGCAGGACCCTCCTCGACAATGCGACCGCCGTCCATAAAGACCACGCGGTCGGCAACATCGCGCGCAAATTGCATTGCGTGGGTCACGATCACCATCGTCATATTCTGCGCGGCAAGGTCTTTAATGACACGCAGCACCTCGGCCGTTAGCTCGGGATCGAGCGCCGAAGTCGGCTCGTCAAAGAACAAGATCTCCGGGTCGAGCGCCAAGGCGCGGGCGATACTCACACGCTGTTGCTGACCACCCGAAAGCTCACATGGCACCTTGTTCTCGTTGCCCGTAAGCCCCATCTGCGCGATCAACTCACGCGCACGCGCTTCGGCCTGCTCGCGCGGACGCTTGAGTACGCGAACCGGAGCGTCGGTGATGTTTTTCATCACCGTATAGTGCGGGAACAGATTGTAGTTCTGAAACACCAGACCAAACCGCGAGCGCGCCTGTTTAGGCACATCGCCCTTTGCGTACACCGCGCCCGAACCCGCATCCGTCGCGACGGCAAGGTCGCCAAACGAAAGCGAGCCACCGTCGAGCGTCTCGAGCAGCGTGGCGCAGCGCAGCAGCGTGGACTTACCGCCACCCGAAGGCCCGATAATCGCCACAACCTCGCCACGCTTTACCTCGAGTGAGATATCCTTGAGCACCTTATTGCCGCCAAACGCCTTGCGCGCGTTCGCTATATTCATTACCGAATTAATCATGGTAGTAATCCAATTTTTTCTCGGCGGCGCCCAGCAGCATCTCGACCACAAAGTTAAAGACCCAGTAGATCAGCGCCGCAATCGCAAACGGCACCATGCTCACCTGCGAGGCAACCAGCGCCTTGGCGGTCGAGAACATCTCACCCACGCCAATGGCAAACGCCAGCGACGTGTCCTTGACCAGCGTGATGATCTCGTTGCCCATCGCCGGCAGAATACGCTTGGCGACCTGCGGCATCACGATATACAGAAACGTCTGCGTGCGCGAATAGCCCAGCACCTCGGCGGCCTCATATTGACCGCGCGGAATCGACTGCAAGCCCGAGCGATAGATCTCGGCAAAGTAGCCGGCGTAGTTGATGATGAACGCCACAACGCACGCCGTCCATTTGGAATCGGGCGTGAGCGAGATGCCGAACACGTAATACGGGGCAAAGTAGATGGCAAACATCTGCAGCATGAGCGGCGTACCGCGCATGACCGAAATGTAGATGCGCGCAATCCAGCGCAGCGGCGCGACCTTGCTCATGCGCATAAACGCCACGGGAATTCCCAGGGGAATCGACCCGAGCAGCGTCAGCACAAACAGCTGCAAACTGACCAAGAATCCCTGGCCAAGCATCTGCATCATGACTTGGATAGACATTATTTCAAAACCCAGTTGTCGAAGGATAGACCGTAATCTGCATATTTATCACACAGGTCCTTGACCGTGCCGTCCTCATAGAGTGCCTTGAGCGACTCGGTCACGGCATCGGCCGACTTGGTGTCGCCCTTTTTAAAGCCGACGGCGTAGTGCTCGCTGGACAGCGGCTCATCAAGCTGTGTATAGGCATCGGGCTTGGCGGCAAGCTGATACTGGGCAATCGAGAGGTCACAGGCGACGGCATCGACTGCACCACTCTCGAGCTGCATAAACGCCGTGTTGTACTCACCGATGGTATCGAGCGTGGCAAACGTCGCGGCCAAATCCTTCTGGTCGCCCTCGAGCACATCCTGTGCAGCGGAATCAGTCTGGGTAATCACGGTCTTGCCGGCAAGATCGTCCCAGCTCTTGATGCCTGCATCCTTCTTTACCACCAGCACCTGCTCGTTGAGCATGTACGGCTCGGAGAACGTGTAGTCGTCCTCGCGGCCCTCCATGGTAAAGCCGTTCCAGATACAGTTGATGGCGCCCGAGTTGAGCAGCGCATCCTTGGCATCCCAGTCGATGGCCTCGTATTTGACCTCCCAGCCCTGCTTATCGGCAACAGCCTTGGCCAAATCGAGATCAAAGCCGGTGTACTCGCCATCGTCGCCCACAAAACCATACGGAGGATAGGACTTATCAAAGCCCACCACGAGCTTCTTGGACTCCGCAGCGCCCTTCACATCCTTGGCCGCGGCAGAGCCAGCGGCGGAGCCCTTGCCGGCGCCACCGCCGCAACCGACAAGACCAAGGCCAAGCACCGTGGCGAGCGAGCCGGCTAGACCAACAAACTGACGACGAGACATATCGGTGTTCATGGTATTCCCCCTTGATGACACTTTAGTTAGGTAAAGTGAGTCATGTAACGTTCAGAATCATACACTTTAGCGTGATAGAGCACAAGGCGAGTTTGCCCGCCGCGTGAGGGGTGTGGGGTAGTTTCCTGCTCTACAGTCCTGCTCACGACGGAGGCCACATTAAGTGGCCTCCTGTTCGTGCGGAACTCGCGATAAACTTAACCCCCACACCCCTCACGCGGCGGGCAACCGTCGTTGGGCTTATCACTGACACGAATAAACCGCTTGTATATCGTCTGCTGGCTTGGCACGGTACAATACTTGCAGCTTTAATTCATGAATTAGTGGAGTTATTGATGGCAGAATCTCGTGCGGAGCGTAGGGCTCGTCGTGCTTTGATCGAGGCGGCTGAGGGGTCGGAGGAGAAAAAATCTTCTAAGAAATCCAAGTCGTCTCAGGATGCGAAGGGCAAGTCAGCCAAAGGCAAGGCTAAGGCCAAGCGTCCCGGCTCTCGTCGGAGCGAGGACAAGGCATCTCAGACTCGCTCCAAGCGCTCGCATATAGATCAGGTTTCGTCTGCGCGTAAGGCTGTGGATCCCAAGTCTCCCTGTCCGATCATGAAAGCTTGCGGGGGGTGCACGGCGCTCAATCGTCCTTATAAAAAGCAGTTGGCAGCTAAGCAGGCTGTTATGGAGGAGCTTTTTGCTGCTCTTTGCGAGCGCGAGGGTATTAGCGTCGACCCCATTCGCGGTATGGGCGTCACCCTGGGCGACCCGGGCAAATATCCTGCGCCGCGCGGGTTTCGCCATAAGGCCGCCACTCCCTTTGCCCCCGGCAGAGAGGGCGCTGTCCGTTGCGGTTTCTTTGAGCGCGGCACGCACAAGATCGTTGCCGTACCCGAATGCCCCGTCGAGGCACCGGGTGCCCGTCAGATTCTCAACGGCATCGCACGCGAAGCTGAGCGGCTGCATATTCCCGCCTTTAATGAGGACAAGCATCTTGGTTTGCTTCGCTATGCCGTCGTCCGCTGCGGCTGGCGTACCGACCAGGTCATGGTCACGCTCGTGACCGCTCAGCGCGACTTGCCGCATGCGCAGGAGTTCTTTGAGGCTGTCGCCGCACTCAATCCGCACATCGTCACCGTCGCCCAAAACATCAACGGACGTCCCGGCAACGCCATCCTCGGCGAGAACCCGCATTGTATATGGCGCCGAGTGCATGCGCGACCAGCTGCTCGGTTGCGAATTCGATATCTCCCCTACCGCGTTTTATCAGACCAACCCGCAACAGACCGAGCTGCTCTATCAGCTCGCTATCGACGGCATGGATTTGCACCAGGGCGATGTGCTCATGGATGCCTACTGTGGCAGCGGTACCATCGGCCTGTGCGCAGCCAAAGCCGCCCAGGACAAGGGCATCGGCATTATGCTGCTTGGCGTGGAGCGCAACCACGCCGCATCGCTGACGCACGTCGCAACGCCGAGCTCAACGGCCTTACTCGCAACGCATGGTTTATGGCCGACGATGCCACCGATTACATCCTAGATGCCGCCGACAACAACGAGCGGATCGATGTCCTTTCCATCGATCCGCCGCGCGCCGGCTCCACCCCCGAGTTCCTCGAAGCTGCCTGCGCACTTAAGCCGCGCCGCATCACCTATATCAGCTGCAACCCCGTGACCCAAGAGCGCGACCTGCATCAGCTCTTCGACGGAGGCTATCGCCTGCTCAAGATCACGCCCGTCGACATGTTCCCCCATACCGACCACACCGAAACCGTAGCGGTCCTCGAACGCCGCTAACCAACCTCAGTAGATTTTTGGGACAAGAAAGGTGGCGACCCGTCTGGGCCGCCCCCTTTCTTGGTTTATTAATTCCGCTACATCCCCTTGCGCAGGTCGCACACGCCGGCTGCCGCCATCTCGCGCAGCAGCGTCTCGCGATCGCGCGTCACGATCAGATCCAACGGGAAGTGAATCTCGTCGAGCATCTTGCGAGCGTAATCGAGCTTACCAATGGCCATGCCAATGTGCGCATCGGTCGAAACGCCAATGCCCACGCCCAGCTCGGCGCAGCGCTCAGCGATCTTGCGGCATACGGCCCAATGCTCAGTGTCAACACCGTGTTCAAGACTATGGTTGTTGATCTCGATAATCTTGTGCTTGGCCTTAGCCGCCAACAGCACCTCGTCGATATCGAACGGCACGCCCGAACGCCCCGTGTGACCCAGCATGAACACCTTGGGGTGCTCCAGGGCATTGATATACATCTCGGTCGCCTGGGCCAGCGTCGCGCCCTCAGCAATCTGTGGATTATGCACGCTTGCAACCAAATAATCCAAATTACGCGTAACCAAATCGAACAGCGAATGCTGACGACTGTACGAATCGCCAGCGATATCGAGCGTGACAGGAGTGTCCTCGCCAAACAGGCTTCCGTCCAGCGAAACGATATCGGCCTCGGCACCACGCAGCACCAGCACGCCGCTCCAAATGCGCGGCCAGATATCCTGGTTGATAAAGAATTGGTAACTGCGCAGGTCATTGGGACAAGCCGTAACCATAGAGCTCAGATGGTCGGCAGACCCGAGCACCTGCAGGCCACGCTCTGCCGCCCAGTACACATTCTCCTCAATGGTCGAATATGCATGCGCAGAGAACATCGTATGGGTATGAATGTCACAAGAAAGCAGGTAGGGCATCAGGTCTCCTTATCTGGCACGGCCGTCGCTTATATTCATTGTACGCATTGCCTTCGATAGTCGTAAAACCACTCCATCCCAAAGACACAACGTCCATGACAACGGGGTCCGGCTTAACACCAAACCCCGTTTCACGTAAAACATTGTAGGCAGAGCGCTTTACTTTTAACGATACTCGTCCGCCAACTGTTTCCAAGCGGGTAGCGAATTGACAATCGTTTCGTAACTCACGCAATAGCCCAGGCGGAACCAACCCGGCATACCAAAGCTGTCCGAGGGAACCGCAAGCAACTCATACTTCTTTGCGCGCTCGCAAAACGCATTCGCATCGGGCTCCAATGCTTTCACCCATAGGTAGAACGCGCCATCCGGCTCAACATAGGTGTAGCCATACTCCGCTAGTGCGTCGGTAAGCGCGGTGCGGTTGCGTGCATAGGCCTCAACGTCACTCGGCTCATCGATGCAGTCGATAATTACGCGCTGAAAGAGCGCCGGCGCGCACACGAAGCCCAGCGTACGGGCGGCACCGGCAACGGCCGGCATCAGACGGGCAGCCTGCGGATTGGTGTTGGGAACCAAGATCCACCCCACGCGCTCACCCGGCAGCGACAGCGACTTGGAATACGAGTAGCACACGATGGTGTGCTCGTAGATCGAGGGCACCCAAGGCACCTCGCACCGTACACGATCTCGCGGTACGGCTCATCCGAGATGAGCATAATCGGATTCTCGGGATCGCGCTGAGCGTTGGCCTCGCGCAGAACATTGGCCAGTCGCGTCAGCGTGTCGCGCGTATATACGGCACCGGTCGGGTTGTTGGGCGAGTCGATAATGACGGCTGCCGTCTTGTCGGTGATCGCCTTGAATACGTTATCCACGCTCAGCTGGAATGTGTCCTCGTTGGCAAGCGCCTCGACACACGTGCAGCCGGCCTTCTCAATCCAAACGCGATACTCCGGAAAGTACGGGGCGATAACAATAACCTCGTCGCCCGGATTCGTAACGGCGTTGAGCGCGCAGGTGAGCGAAGCCGCGGCACCCACCGTCATAAAGACGTCTTTGCCCTCATAGCTCGTGCCAAAGCGGCGGTTGAGCGATTCGGCCACAGCGGCACGACATTGCGGCAGGCCCGGTGCGGGCGTGTAGCCGTGCAGCTGGTCGCTCGGCAGCTCCAGGGCCTTCTTAATGGACTCCGCCACAGCAGCGGGTGCCGGAACGCTCGGATTGCCCAGCGAAAAATCGAATACGTTTTCCGCACCGATCTGCGCCTTGCGCTCAAGGCCATAGCTAAAAATCTCACGGATGATGGAGCTTTCCGCACCGCGAGCATACATGGTTTCGTTGATCATCTGTTCCCCTTTCGCATAGGCGGTATTGTACGCTTTAGTTGAGCAAAGTGCCGCAGCAATGTTAATTGGGGACAGACTTAAATGCGTGAAAACGCTCATTTAAGTCTGTCCCCAATCAACAGATGGCCCCATATCGCTAAAAAAAGCCTCCGCAGGTTTCCCCGCGGAGCTTTCGCCACAAAGACTATTTGTCGTCGTCGCGTCGGCATCGGCGTTGACGGCATGGTCATCGCCAGCGCCATCGGATGCCACTTCGGCATCCTCCTGCATGGCCGCCTGCGCAAAAGCCGCGGCATCAGCCGCCAGCTCCTCCTCGCTCATACGAGGCGCGCGCTTTTTGGTCGGCATACCGGCCGCTTGGCATTGCGCTCCTCCTTGGCCGCCAGGATATCGCCCTCGCGCTCAAGGTAGGCATCCCACTCGTTGTCGAGCAGGGCATTCACGGCGTCGCCTTCGACGGTCTCGCGCTCAAGCAGCACCTTCGCCATCAGATCAAGCTGATCGCGACGGGCATCCAGAATCTCGACCGCGCGGCGATGGGCCTCGCGCATAATGCGCTGGACCTCGATATCGATGCGACGCGCCGTCTCCTCGGAGTAATCCTGGTGATCGGCGTAATCGCGGCCAAGGAACACCTGATGCTGCGCCTCGCCAAACACTTGCGTGCCGAGTTCCTCGCTCATGCCCAGGCGCGTGACCATCTCGCGTGCCATCTTGGTCGCGCGCTCCAGGTCGTTGCTCGCGCCCGACGTGATGTCATCGCACATGAGCTCCTCGGCAACGCGGCCGCCCAAGAACACGGCAAGCTCGTCGAGCATCTCGTTCTTGGTCTTGAGGAAGTGATCCTCCTGCGGAAGCTGCAACGTGTAGCCCAGAGCCTGGCCGCGGCTGACGATCGAAATCTTATGAACCGGATCGGAGTGCTCCAAGATGTGACCCACCAAAGCGTGACCGCTCTCATGATAGGCAATCGTGGTGCGCTCGGCCTCGGTCATCACGCGACCCTTGCGTTGCGGTCCGGCAATCACGCGCTCCATCGACTCCTCGACCTCGTCCATCGAGATCACGGAACGATGGCGGCGAGCGGCCAGCAGCGCAGATTCGTTGAGCAGGTTTGCCAGATCGGCACCGGTAAAGCCAACGGTCATCTGGGCGAGCTTCTCAAACTTAACGTCCTCGTCCATCGGCTTATTCTCGGCATGTACGCGCAAGATCTGCTCGCGACCCTTTACGTCCGGACGGTCGACCGTGACCTGACGATCAAAACGACCGGGGCGCAGCAATGCCGGATCCAGAATATCGGGGCGATTGGTTGCGGCGATCAGGATGACCGACTCGCTTTCCTCAAAACCGTCCATCTCGACCAGCAGCTGGTTGAGCGTCTGCTCGCGCTCGTCGTGACCGCCGCCCAGACCGGCTCCGCGCTGACGTCCCACGGCATCGATCTCGTCAATAAAGATGATCGACGGAGCCTGAGACTTGGCTCCTTAAAGAGGTCGCGCACGCGGCTGGCACCGACACCCACGAACATCTCGACAAAGTCAGAACCAGAGATGCTAAAGAACGGCACGCCCGCCTCGCCGGCAACGGCCTTGGCCAGCAGCGTCTTACCGGTACCCGGAGGGCCCACCAGCAAAACGCCGCGCGGGATCTTGGCACCCAGTTTGCGATAGCGGTCCGGATCGCTTAGGAAGTCGCGGATCTCCTCGAGCTCCTCGACGGCCTCGTCCACGCCGGCCACGTCCTCGAACTTGACCTTGGGACGCGTAGCCTCGTTGGTCTTGGCATTGGTCTTGCCAAACTGCATGTTCCTGTTATTGGCGCCCATCATCTGGCGCATAAAGTAGAACATGATGGCGATCAGGGCGATCGTCGGCAGCACGCTCATCGCCAGGTCGCCCCAAAAATCGGGGTCGTTGGTGTTGACGATGTACTTGGTATCGGGGTGCTCCGCCATAAGCTCGGCAAGCGAATCGGAGCCGACATAGGTCGAGGAGAAGCTCTTGAGCTCGCTCGTATCGCCCTTGTCCTTTTTCGTCTTCCAGTAATGCCCCGCCACGCTTCCGTCTTGAACCGTATAGGTCAAATCTTCGACGCGATCCTGCTTAATGGCACTGACCATCTCGCTCGTCGCGAGCTTAACGGTATTGCTGGAGTTGGCAAAGCCGGAACCCATATTAAAGAAGGCATAGCCCAGAAGCGCGCAAGCCAAAAGAAAATACAGCCAGCCCGTACGCGTGGGCTTCTTGCCTCCGGGCATCCCCGGAATCTTTGGGTCCCGGGGAGTCTGGGGATTGTTGTCGTTACGGTCGTCGGGCATCTTACGAATAAACCTCCGGTTTCAAAATGCCCAGATACGGAAGGTTGCGATAGCGCTCGGCATAGTCGAGGCCGTAGCCCACCACAAAGGCATCGGGGCAATGGGTTCCAACATACTTGGGCGTGATGGCCGAGGTACGGTCCTCAACGTCCTTCCACAGGAAGGCAGCGACCTCCAGCGAAGCGGGCTTGCGGCTCTCGAGGTTCTTCATCAGGTACTTGAGGGTCAGGCCCGAGTCCAGAATGTCCTCGACGATCAGCACGTCGCGACCACGGATGTCGATATCCAGGTCCTTAATGATACGCACGATGCCCGAAGACTTCACACCGTCGCCATAGCTCGAAACAGCCATGAAATCGATGTTGGTCGGCAGCTCGATCTTGCGCATCAGGTCGCCCATAAAGACAACGGCGCCGCGCAGAACCGCGATCAACACCAGATCCTTACCAGCGTAGTCGCGCGTAATCTCCTCGCCCAGGCGAGAAACGATACCTTCGATATCCTCCTGCGTAAACAGAACCTTCTCGATATCCGGATGTTGAGAAGCCATGACAACCCTTTCTTGTGCTTAATCGCCCACACACCGCCGTATGGACGCGAACTACACATTCTAGCAGCGCACGGGGTATATTTTCCAGCCCGCGCATCATCAGCGCTGGAATACCGTCAACGCCGCACAGAAAAGCTGGTACGAGGGGCTAATCCGCGTCAACCACGCGAAGCAGATAGGCCACACGCGTCGCCGCCGTGCACTTAAAGCGTTCGTCCGCGCGAACTCCGGCGACCCACACCACGGCACCTCCCGGCGCCGTCCTCACCATGGGCACGCCGGCGCGCTCGGAAACGGGAATGCGAGCCTCTCCTAGCAAGTCGGATACCTTCTTGCTTCGGCCACTCATTCCTAACGGGCACATCACGTCTCCCGGTGCGGGACCGTCCACCCATAGGCGCGCCAATCGCGCCTCGCAGGGATCTCGCCACGCGAGCCCGCCAGGATCCGCTCGCTATCGCTGTCGGCAAAACCCAGGGCAGCCGCGTCTACCAAAGCTGCCACTTCCCCGGCAGCCGCAAGCTCACGGGCGCGGCGCACGATATCGCATCCCGGTTCAACGGCCATCGGCTCTGCGACCAGCATACGTCCCCCGCCCAACGGCAAACGACCGGGTACGGTAACCCAGTCCGCGACCAGGCCCTCGCGAGCCACCGGAGCCTTAAACGCCAGCATGCCAAATTCGACGCGTGCGTCAATCCCCGCCGGAAGCGTGACCGAGCCTGCGCCCTCGGCAACGCAGGAAAGGACTCGCTCCACATGTCGCATCTCTGGACGAGCGTCCGGATCGATGCGTTTGATCGCCAGTCGCACGATGCGCCGCGCGATTACCACCTCGGCCGCAGCAAGGCGTCTGGCATCGAGCACTAGCGCACCCGCCGCCTCCTTGCGCAGGCAGCTTCGAAACGCCTGTGCCGACAGCTGGGATAGAAACGCATCTTCGTCACCAAGGATCTCGCAGGCGGCGCCAATCGTCTTGCACACGCTCGCATTACGCTGTGCCACCACTGGCATTACCCGATGGCGCACGTAGTTTCGCAGATACGAGATATCCTCATTGCTCTCGTCCTCACGCCACGGCTGACCATGTACCTGTAGATAGCCCACGAGCTCGCCATGAGTTAGGTCGAGCAAGGGGCGCACCACGATATTCCTCCGGTGAGGAATGCTCGATAGGCCAGCGGGCCCTGAACCCTTAATCGCGTTCATCAAAAACGTTTCCGCGCGATCCGAAGACGTGTGCGCGGTGCAGATACGAGCCGCCGTTCGCGGTGCCCCCGTCTGGGCGCAGAGCTCGCGAACATACCTCCGCGCCGCGGCATAGCGCACCTCGCGGGCCGCGGCCTCAATATTGCCCGACTCCCCATCAAAATAAGCGTGCTCCACGCACAGCGGTAAACCATATTTCGCGCAGAGCTCACGCACAAAGGCCTCGTCGCCATCGGACGCCTTGCCGCGCAGATGATGGTTTACATGCAGCACATGCAGGCGCTCGCGAGCAATGGGGGCAACACCGCGTCCGTCTTGGATATCCAGCTTTGATGTGCACGCCATAAGAAGCAGTGCCGTCGAGTCCGCGCCGCCTGATACCATGAGCACGACAGGAGCAGCCTGCTGCCTCGTCCGGGTCTCATCGACTGCCCCAGGCACGGCATGGTGTCCATAATGCTGAGATACCGTAGGCATTTGCTTCCTCCTCTATTCGTCCGCACCCATTGTATCCTTTGGAATCTTATGTCTCGTCTGCACCTTCATATCCTCGGCAGTGGCTCTAAAGGCAACTGCGCACTCATCGAGGGCCCGCAGGGGCTCATTATGGTCGATGACGGACTGTCTCGCCGCGAAACGCTCAAACGCATGGCGGAACTCGGACTGTCGGTAGAGACGTGTACGCCCTTGTTGTCACCCATGAACACAGCGACCACATCAAGGGGCTTGAGGTATGGTGCAAGCATTGGAATGGCCCAGTCTTTTCCAGCAGAGGAACGCTCACGTCCAAAGAAAGCCTCGCACATCTACCTGTCGAGGAATTCGACCCAGGTGACGCCCTCTCTATTGCCGGAGTCCACATTCAAACATATTCGACATCCCACGACGTCGTTAATCCCGTCGGCTACCGGTTTGACGCTCAGGGTGATTCAATTGGCTTTGCCACCGACACCGGCGAGTTGTCGAAGCATGCCATCGATACGCTCAAGGACTGTCGCATTCTCGCACTCGAAAGCAACCACGATGTAACCATGCTGCGTCAAGGCGACTATCCTCGCTTTCTTCAGGAACGTATCCTGTCTGTAAAAGGGCATCTCTCCAACGATCAGGCCGCCGATGCCGCACGCGCGTTGGTAACCGATCGCACCGAGCAACTTATCGCGATGCACATTAGCCAAGACAACAATCGCCCAAGCCTGACCGTCAAAAGCTACGCAAGCTCCCTCGGCGCAACACTCGACAACGAACTTGGCAGCGCCGCCACCCGCGTTGAGGGGCTGCATAAACTCACGATACGTCCCGCCGGGCAATATCGGCCCATGACCATTCAATAGGCCAGCCCAAATAGAAAAGGGGGCCGGGAATCACTTCCCAGCCCCCTTAACGCAGGCACCGATTTTAAAAGCCGATAGCCTTAATCGATGGAAATCTTCGTAACGTTCTTCTTCTCGACAATCTTAGGAACCGTAACGGTAAGGATGCCGTCAGCGTACTTTGCAGAAAGGCCCTCGCTCGAAGCATCCTTCAGGTACACGCCGCGCGTCGCGCTGTACGAGCTGAACTCCTTCTGCAGGAAGTTCTTACCCTCGTTCTCCTCGTCTTCCTCGACATTCACGCTAATGGACAGACGGCCCTCGTTAAGCTCGACATCGATATCGTCCTTGGCGACGCCGGTCAGATAAGCCTTGACCTCATAGCCATCGCCCTTATCCTCAACGTCAACGGGGAACGCCTTAGAGGCAATCGAGCTGTTCGCTAGGTCGCTCATATCATCAAAGAGATCAAACAACGAGCTAGCAGAGGGACGAACACCAAAAACCGAACGATAAGGAACCATGCTTGCCATGACTACCACTCCTTTAAGGGACTGCCGAGCCATCTTCTAGGTGGCAGGGACTTCTTTTGACGCTCTAATATATGCCCATCCATTTCTTATATATACATTTTGATATAAAGTTTTTTAAGTCTATTTCTATAAGCATATCTAAGTCTGGTCGACTAAGGTTTTAACGAAGCTAAAGTTCTTTGAACCGTGCCTTAAATACCATATACGCGGCCTGTCAAAACGAAGCGGAGGGCTTACAATGAGCGCATACACGTTGTTAATGACAACCTAAGGGCATCATGGACGATCAAACCTCCGACAATTCGTTTGAGTCGCTGCAGAACGATAGTTCTGCCTATTCACAGCCCATACGCTACCATCGTCCCCATATTTCCCAAGAGCCCATTAACGATGCAGAGCCTGAGTATGTAACTCGCAATCGATATCAAACCCTAGAAGAATCTCAATCAGCGCGCAGACACATGGGTGTCGCCTCGAGCGATCCGGTGTATCTAAAAGATGCCCCCTTATCCAAAAACAGCGCAAGCAGCCAGGAGCAGACACAAACACCCACAAAGCAACATCGCAGAGGGCCCCGTCCCAAGCAAACTCTAACGCATTCCGCCCGCTATCTCGAGACGCCTAAGCAGGGGAAATCGATATTTACATCGTCAAACAGACGGCGCAGACAGCACCGTCTCCAAATTGCGCTCTTGATCATTGCCATCGTGGCAATCGCGCTGGTCATTCATTTTGTTTTCTTCAAATAGAAAAGGCTATTAAGCCATAGAGGCGTTTAGCTCATATCGACCAAACGCAAAAAAGGGGGAGGCCGCGAGGCTCCCCCTTCTACATTCCCAATGGCGGCTCGGTGCCGTCCACCGGTCAGCGGCGCCCTGGCCTCCCACGGGCTGGCCCCGCAGTACTCTCGGCGCGATGGGGCTTAGCTTCCGGGTTCGGAACGGGACCGGGCGTGCCCCCCATGCTCTGGCCGCTGCGGTGGGCGGCGCCCACCGTTCTCGGTGATCCGGTATCGCGTACACGTGCCCTGGGGGCCGCATGGCGAATGGGGAAAGGGAACTGACTCGGGGGGCATCCTCGTGCCCGGACC
>ENA-OQCF01000334-OQCF01000334.1-human-gut-metagenome-genome-assembly--contig:-NODE-334-length-18254-cov-2.750979_pt1 | contig 18254 bp, 17 predicted proteins | sample MGYA00242756_ERZ504573 | MGnify/ENA primary metagenome ERZ504573 (study PRJEB26092, sample SAMD00036240) | human gut metagenome | host: Homo sapiens | study: EMG produced TPA metagenomics assembly of... | reverse complement strand
TCAATTCTGCAACACGTGACAGGATCCAGACGATCATTCTGGACAAGTTCCAGGAAGTTATGGATGCGGAACCGGAAGACGCTGCAGAAGCGGAATAATCGGTGAATAAAGAACTGTAAACAAATAAGAAGAAGCACAGGCACTGTCTCTGAAAAAGGGCAGTGCCTGTTTTTTTGTTAGCATTGGTGAAAATGCAAAATGTTACATAATTATTACATAAGTTAATAAAAAGTGTTGATTTTTTTACGAAATATGATATACTGGGTTTCAGATTAACGAGAAAGGTGATTGATTTATGAAGAAAAAAAGTTTTTTCATTACTGCTGGCCGGAATGCTTACTTTTTCCATGGGAACAACTGCATATGCAACAGAAGATGCGATTGCTGATATGCAGGCTCAGAAACAGCAGGCAGAAGCCGGACTTGCCCAGACACAGGCGAATATTGACAGCCTTCAGAGCAAGAAGCAGGAGCTGGAGAACTATCTGTCTGATTTGAATACACAGTATGAAGACCTGACTAATGCAATTTCTGAACTCAGCATACAGGCCGGAGAGAAAGAGAATGAGCTGAAACAGCTTCACACAGAATTAAAGAAAGCTAAGAAAGCATTAAATAAACAGTACGATGATATGAAACTTCGTATTCAGTATATGTATGAGAATGGTGGTACCTCTGCATTAGAGACTTTGCTGTCATCTAAGGATCTTTCTGAGTTCCTCAACAATGCAGAGAGTGTTGCGAAGATTTCCCAGTATGACAGGACTATGCTGGAGAAATGCGAGAACCTTCAGAACACTATCAAAGATCAGGAAACAACTGCTGAGGAAGAGAAGGCTGCTATTGATCAGCTTCTTGAAGAGAGAGCGGCCAAACAGCAGGAGGTTCAGAATCTTGCAGCAAGCACAAGTGATAACATCTCTTCCTATGTAAGCCAGATCAGCGCAAGCCAGGAAGAAGCAGCAGCACTGACTGCAGAAATCAACAATGCAGATAACAGCATTGCTCAGCTTGTGCAGCAGGCAGAAGAGGAAAAAGCAGCCAGAGAGGCAGCGCAGGTACAGGCCGAAGCAGAGGCGGCAGCGGCACAGGAACAGGATACAGAAGAGAGTTCTGATGATTATGAAGAAGATACAGATTCCTATGAGGAAGATTCTTCGGACAGTCAGGATTCTTCGGAGACTGAAGGATCTGAGGATGCTTCTGAAGATTCAGGAGATTCTGATGATGAAGATACATACGAAGAGAACGATGCAGATTTCTATGAGGGAGACTCTGACAGCAATGAATCAGAAGATACATTTGACAGCCAGGCATCCTCAGACAGTTCTTCCGGTCAGGGAAAATACCTTGGTAACTTTACACTGACTGCATATTGCAACTGTGCACAGTGCTGCGGTACAGCAGGTAACCTGACAGCCAGCGGAACAGTTCCGACAGCAGGACGTACTGTGGCTATGGCGGGAGTACCCTTTGGAACACAGCTTCTGATCAACGGAAATGTATACACAGTAGAGGATCTGGGAACACCTTATGGACATGTTGATATTTATTGTGACAGCCATTCAGAAGCATTAAGCTTCGGACTTCAGTCTGCTGAGGTTTATCAGTTGAACTGATAACAAAACAATAATGTGATTAAGAACTCTGGTAAAACAGGGTTCTTTTTTTCGGATTTTTACCCGGATTGCTATAACATAGGTGGTTTAACTTGAGGATTCAGATGCCTGATGATAAAATGATATATCAGATTTATATACGGTAAAATATAATTGGAATGGAGATAAACAATGAGAATCTGTGGCTTTAATAAAACGACATTGCTGGACTATCCGGGAAAGGTAGCCAGTACTATATTTCTGGGTGGATGCAATTTCCGCTGTCCGTTCTGTCAGAATGGTATATTGGTTGTGGCTCCCGGAGAACAGCCGGATTACAGTCAGGAGGAACTTTTGACTTTTTTGAAAAAAAGAAAGGGAATTCTGGACGGGGTCTGCATTTCAGGAGGGGAACCTACACTGTCAGATGGTCTGGAGGAATTTCTGGGAAAAATCAAAGAGCTGGGCTATGCTGTTAAACTGGACACCAATGGCTCACGTCCGAAGATTGTAAAACATCTGGCAGAAGCCGGACTGATCGATAAAGTAGCTATGGATATCAAAGCCTGTCCGGATAACTATGGAAATCTGACCGGAATAGAAAAGCCTGATATGGACAGTATTTTTGAGACAGCAGATTTTCTGCTGCATGGGAATCTGGACTATGAATTCAGAACAACAGTAGTACGGGAACTGCATACGCAGAAGGATTTTGAAGAAATCGCCGGGTGGCTGGCAGGAGCGAAAGAATATTATCTGCAGGCTTATAAGGACTCAGATGGAGTCCTCAGGCCTGGATATGGAAGCTATACTTTTGAAGAACTTCAGAATTTTCAGAAGATTCTTCAAAAGACGATTTTATCTGTGGGAATCCGGGGCATCGATTAAACGATACCAGTAACCGCCGCGCATTTTTGGAATATCTATATAGCTGCTTTCTTTGAAGTAAGGAAAGCCAAACATATTTGCCATAAAGCGTTCCTGCTGATTATAAACGCCGGGAACGCCGAGGATATACTGTCCGTTATTTCTTTGTCCTAAAAGCAAATATCCGAAATTATAATGCCCATACTGGAGAAAACGGTTATTGCGCAGTGCACAGTAATGCCGCGGAAAATGCTTCAGGTCATCAAGGTGTATCTTCCATGCAGAAATCAGTTCGCCATCGGAGAAGGGGGAAAATTCGGCAGAGGTTTTTCTGTTTTCTGCATTTCTTTCCGGGACAGGATTGTCGGCATTTTCAGAACTATTGGAATCTTCAACAGTATTATCTGAGATATAGGATGACTCTGTTCCTGGCTTGTTATCAGATGTTCCCTGAGCCGGAATGTTGGCAGACGGTTCAATTGATAAAGAATCGTCAGGAACTTTTGTAAGCGAGGTATCTTCGGGTTTTTCTGAAATATCTTCAAGTTCTTCGGGCATTTCCTGTAATACCATATCTGCCGGAACTTCGGGTTTCTGTGAAGTGATTTTCGCAGATTCAGGAATATCTGCGTCAGGTATAGCTTTTATTTCATGGAAATTCTCCGGACGTATAGGCTGATCGTCCCATTCAGTACCAAAGAATCCGCCGGTATCTGAAGTAATGATCATTCCGCCCAACTTACCCATTGCAACGCCGGAGTCATTCATATCTGTTGCATCTGTTATGATCAGGCATTCTACAGTTTCTTTTTCGGTCTCGCAGGTATCCAGAAGAATTCCGTTGATCAGGCCATCCTTTCGTGTAAATCCATAAATATTGCATTTTACATTTTCAGGCAGCCCCGGACAATGCAGATGAATCTCAACAGAACATTGCTGATCTTTTACTTCAACTTTAATAAATCCGCAATTGCTGCCTTTCTTTCCGCTTTCATAGTCATATACATATGCGATAAAACGCCGATATCCAGCCAAAATCCTTCCTCCGTAAAACCAGATTCAATAATGTATATGACCATCAGAAGAAAATATTCGAAAAAATTAAAAAAATTTGAAAAAATCTATTGACAAACTGCGATTTTATTAATATAATAGCACTTGCATTGACGAAGCGTGGCTCAGTTTGGTAGAGCGCTGCGTTCGGGACGCAGAGGTCGTGGGTTCGAATCCCGTCGCTTCGACTACGCATAGGAAGTCTGAAACCAATTGGTTTTCAGGCTTTCTTTTTGCTATTCTGGTAGTGATGCAACAGCAGAAAGGAAAGGAAAAGTTGACAGATCAGGAACGTTTTATGAAAGAAGCTATCCGTCAGGCGAAGAAGGCAGAAGCTCTGGAAGAAGTGCCAATCGGCTGTGTGATCGTGCATGAGGGTAAGATCATCGCACGTGGATATAACAGAAGAAACACAGATAAAAATACACTCTCCCATGCAGAACTGAATGCAATCCGCAAAGCCAGTAAAAAACTTGGAGACTGGCGGCTGGAGGGATGCACTATGTATGTGACGCTGGAACCATGCCAGATGTGCTCCGGGGCACTTGTCCAGTCCAGAATAGATGAAGTAGTGATCGGCTGTATGAATGCCAAAGCGGGCTGCGCAGGTTCTGTGATGAATCTTTTGCAGGTGGATGGATTTAATCATCAGGTAAAGATTATACAGGGAGTTCTGGAAGAGGAATGTTCTTCTATGTTGTCTGAGTTTTTCAGAAAGCTTCGTGAGAAAAAGAAGCAGGAAAAGGCAGCCCTTAAAGCTGCACAGGAAAATCCGGAGGGAGAACCGGAATAATAAAAGTAAAAGACAGACAAAAACAGGAAGAATCTTAAAGGCAATAAGAGTAATAAAAATAACAGAAGTAATGTTACAGGCAGAAATAAAAAGAGGCGAATAAAAAGAATGAAAAAAGATACAACAAACGACATGACCGTCGCAGTCCGGTGAGTCTGATAATAAAATTTATGATCAATGTGCCTGGGAAATCTTTTTCAGCAGTTTTATAATATTGCAGATTCCATTGTTGCCGGAAAATTTATCGGAGTAAATGCCCTTGCAGCTATCGGAAGCACCGGTTCACTGATGTTTTTTGTGACCGGCTGGCTGAATGGACTCAGCAGTGGATTTGCGATTATCGTAGCCCAGATGTTCGGAGCGAAAAAGTTTGACAGGATGCGCCATTATGTTGCCATGTCCATTTACCTTATGGCTGCATTTTCCATTGTCATGACCATAGGATTCAGTCTTGCGAACAAACCAATCCTGCATCTGATGAATTCGCCGGAAGAGGTATTTGGTGATGTAACTGCATATATGGGAATTATTTATGCAGGTCTTATTATCACAGGTGCATATAATGCACTTGCGGCTTTCCTGCGTGCGCTGGGTGACTCCAAGTCACCGCTGTATTTCCTGATCATTTCGGCTGTGATCAATGTTATTCTGGATGTAGTTTTTATTGTAGTCTTTGGAATGGGTGTAGAAGGATGCGGATATGCCACAGTGATCGCACAGGGAATTTCGGCAGTGTGCTGCCTGATTTATATTGTAAAAAGATTTCCGATCCTTCATCTGGAACGGAAGGATTTTGAGATATGCTGGGACAGCTTCGGCAGACTTCTGAAGCTTGGAATTCCTATGGGACTGCAGTTTTCGATTACAGCAATCGGAACCATTATTGTACAGAGCGCGGTCAATATTTACGGACCTGTACATATGGCCGGATTCTCTGCTGCCGGTAAGATCCAGAATATTTTTGCCACAGTATTTACAGCCTTCGGTGCAACTATAGCAACCTATGTAGGTCAGAACAGGGGCGCAGGAAAAATGGATCGTGTGAAACAGGGAGTCCGTTACACGCAGATGATGGTCCTGGGATGGAGCGTTTTTGTTATGTTCCTGATGTTTTTCTTCGGAAAATATCTGACATATCTTTTCGTAGATCCATCGGAACAGGACGTAGTAAATGTGTCTGTTACTTATTTCCGGACAGTATTCTGGGCATATCCGTTTCTCGGAAGTATTTTCCTCTATCGAAATACTCTGCAGGGAATGGGATATGGACTTGTACCAATGCTTGGCGGGGTATTTGAACTGGTGGCGAGAACCGGAATTGTCGTATTGATTGCGGGACATACTTCCTTTGCCGGTGTCTGTATGGCTGACCCGACCGCATGGATCGCCGCACTGATCCCACTGATTCCTTATTATTTTCATGTGATGAAGAAATATAAGAACAAAAGTCAGGTACAGGTAGTAGAGGATTAATTATTCTTTATCTGATGGAAATTGTATAAGGCTCTTTCCCGTTTCTGTTAATATATGGACTTTTGTAAACCACAAAAATAAGAAAAGCATTCAGAAAATTATCAACAGATAAAATTCTGAATGCTTTTTTATATGATGAGCTGCATCATGAATATTCTTTTTTGCGCGCCGCACTTCGGAATGGTCCCACAGACGTTACCTCTACAGTTAACTCAGCCCAGGCACCCTTACGGCACACAAGAGCTTCTGCTTAGTGCTGCTACATTCCTGTCCTGACACGGTTCACAGATTCCTGTTGCGTAAGACCCAAACGTCAACGCCACTTATAGAGGGCAGCTCCACAGGATACAAGCCTCGGATTGGCATCACCCCTGCTGTAGCGGATTGCAGGTACAGGGCACCGCTATCTCCCCGGCTGCGCATTTCTGATTATATAGGCAGGAGGCTGTTTTGTCAATAGTGAATCATTATAGTAAAACTTATTACTGGGAACGGAGTGAACAGTAACGAACGTAGTGCGTGAATAGTAACTAAAACTTTTCTAACACTATTGTATGAAAACGATAAATATTATATAATAAACAGAAATAAACTATCTTTATTCTGGAAATGGATATGCCAGAGTACACAACATGTCTTGTATGTATGGATATGGATAATTCTTAAAACACAGAAATGGAGGATACTATCATGATTAAAAGAATAGGTATGCTTACCAGTGGCGGTGATTGTCAGGCACTTAACGCTACCATGCGAGGAGTAGTAAAGGGACTGAGCAACAATTTGGATGAACTGGAAGTTTATGGATTTGATGATGGATATAAAGGACTGATCTATGGTAAATACCGTATGCTCACATCCAAAGATTTTTCCGGAATCCTTACACAGGGCGGCACAATCCTCGGAACATCCAGACAGCCATTCAAACTGATGCGTGTCCCGGATGAGAATGGCCTGGACAAGGTTGAAGCAATGAAGCAGACTTATTATAAACTCTGCCTGGACTGCCTTGTGATCCTTGGCGGAAATGGTACACAGAAGACAGCAAACCTTCTGAGAGAAGAAGGACTGAACATTATCCATCTTCCAAAGACTATTGATAATGACATCTATGGCACAGACATGACCTTTGGTTTCCAGAGTGCGGTAAACATTGCCACAAATGCCATTGACTGTATCCATACGACAGCATCCTCACATGGACGTGTATTTATCGTAGAGATCATGGGACACAAGGTAGGAAGTCTGACACTTCATGCAGGTGTTGCAGGCGGTGCGGATATCATCCTGATTCCTGAGATCCCATATGATATCAAAAAAGTTACCGCAGCGATCCAGAAACGTGCCAAAGCAGGCAAGCGTTTCACAATCCTTGCAGTTGCAGAAGGTGCGATTTCCAAAGAAGACGCAGAACTTCCTAAAAAGAAATACAAAGAGAAACTGGAAGCCCGAGCAAAGAAATATCCGTCCGTTTCCTATGAGATTGCTGACCAGATCTACAAAGAGATCGGAAGCGAAGTCCGCGTTACAGTTCCGGGACATACACAGAGAGGCGGAGAACCATGTCCGTATGACCGCGTTCTTTCCACAAGAATCGGTGCAGGTGCAGCGCAGGCGATCATGGATGGTGAATATGGCATCATGATCGGCGTGGTAAACGGCAAAATTAAACGTGTACCTCTTGAAGAGTGTGCAGGTAAGCTTAAGATGGTATCACCGAAAGATCAGCTTGTAGTTGCTGCCAAACAGATCGGTATCAGCTTTGGTGACTGATTAAGTGAAACAGTACTTGACTGACAGATACTTTTTCATATAAGATATGGATGTAAAAAAGACCGCCGCGGGAATTTTTTCCGCGGCGGCTGTGATAATAAGATAGAGATAACTATTTGGCGCGCTGCTGACAGTGGGGGTGCTGAATAGTTACGATAGGAGTTTACTCATGAGTTACACTGCTCTTTACAGAAAGTTCAGACCGGATAATTTCGCGGATGTCAAAGGTCAGGATCACATAGTGACTACTCTGACAAATCAGATTAAGCATAACCGTATCGGCCATGCGTATCTGTTCTGCGGCACCAGAGGAACCGGTAAAACAACAGTAGCCAAAATTCTGGCGAAGGCAGTCAACTGTGAGCATCCCGTAAATGGCAGCCCCTGTAATGAATGTGCCATGTGCAAGGCAATCCAGGCAGGAACTGCAATGAATGTGATCGAGATCGATGCTGCATCCAACAATGGTGTGGATAATATACGTGAGATCAGAGAAGAGGTTTCTTACCGCCCTACAGAAGGTAAATATAAAGTATATATTATTGATGAGGTTCATATGCTTTCCACAGGTGCCTTCAATGCCCTGCTGAAAACACTGGAGGAACCACCGTCTTATGTTATGTTTATCCTGGCAACTACAGAGGCGCACAAGATTCCGATTACGATTTTATCCAGATGCCAGAGATATGATTTCCACAGGATCACCATAGACACTATCGCGGCCAGACTAGATGAACTGCTCAAAGTTGAAGGTGTAGAAGCTGAGGAAAAAGCAGTCCGATATGTAGCGAAAGCGGGAGATGGTTCCATGCGAGATGCGCTCAGCCTTCTCGACCAGTGTATTGCTTTTTATCTTGGACAGGAACTTACCTATGATAAAGTTCTGGAGGTTCTGGGAGCCGTTGACACCGAAGTGTTTAGCAAGCTTTTGCGAAAAGTGATCCGGGGAGATGTGACAGGTTCCATTCATATCCTGGAGGAACTGATCGTAGGAGGCAGGGAACTGAGCCAGTTTGTGGGAGATTTTACCTGGTATATGAGAAATCTTCTTCTCGTTAAGACTTCTGAGAATCCGGAGGAAGCAATCGATGTCTCATCCGACAACATGAAGCTTCTGAAAGAAGAGAGCACCATGCTGGATGTGGAGACGCTGATGCGGTATATCCGTATTTTTTCGGATTTGTCCAACCAGATCCGATATGCAACCCAGAAAAGGGTTCTCGTGGAGATTGCACTGATCAAGTTGTGCCGTCCTGCAATGGAGACTAATCTGGATTCTGTTCTGGACAGACTGCGTGTGCTGGAACAGCGGATGGATGAACGTCCGGTACAGCAGGTGATCGTGCAGCAGGGTTCAGGGAAAATGCCGGCAGAAACCGGAGCAGTTCAGGAACCGGCGGGAAACAAAGCACCGGCGAAAGCTGCACCGGAAGATTTGCAGAAGATTGTGGCAGGCTGGAGAGTGATCACAGGACAGACGACAGGGATGTTCAAGCAGATGCTTCAGAAATCTGTTCCGAAGTATAACAGTGAGACAGGAGAACCTGTTCTTTATGTGGAATTTCAGGATTTTCTGGGGCAGTCCTATGTGGACAATCCGGAAGCGAAGAAAGAGCTTCAGGACATTATCACTGCCCAGACAGGAAAAACAGTAGAGATCCAGATGCTGGTGGCAGATAAGCATCAGCATACAAATCTGGCAAATATCACAGTGGACCAGGCGATAAAGAATAATATCCACATGGATGTTGTGATAGAGGAAGATCCTGATGAGGAAAAAGGAGAATAAATATTGTTACTGTTCACACACCACTATCCCGCGAGGTGTTTGGCATGAATATGCCAAAATCCCGAGACATACAAGCCAAAAATTCCATTGCCGCAGGCAATCTGGAATGAATTTTGGCTACGTTACTGTGAACGGAGTGAACAGTAACGTCTGAGAAATATAAGGCCTGTCACTGTTGTGTAAACGGTTGACAGATGGAATTTCCAATGATAATATAAATTCATTCGACATAAAAAATATTCAGTTGTATTTTTTATATATAGATGTGTGAAAAAACAGTATAAAATACGACAACAGGAGGGAAAAAGATGGAGAACGAAACAGTTTCCAAAAATTTTATTGAGAATATCATTGATAAAGATTTAGCAGAGGGTGTTTATGACACCGTGCATACGCGTTTCCCACCGGAACCGAATGGATATCTTCATATCGGTCATGCGAAATCTATTCTTTTAAACTATGGTCTTGCACAGGAATATAACGGCAAGTTCAACATGCGTTTTGATGATACAAACCCGACCAAAGAAAAGAGTGAGTTTGTAGAATCCATCAAGGCAGATATCAAATGGCTTGGTGCAGACTGGGAAGACAGACTGTTTTTTGCATCTGACTATTTCGGACAGATGTATGAAGCTGCTGTAAAGCTGATCCAGAAAGGCAAAGCCTATGTATGTGACCTGACAGCAGATCAGATCCGTGAATATCGTGGAACTCTTACAGAGCCGGGTAAAGAAAGTCCATACAGAAACAGAAGCGTAGAAGAGAACCTGCAGCTTTTTGAAGAGATGAAAGAAGGCAAATATGCAGACGGAGAGAAAGTGCTTCGTGCCAAGATCGATATGGCATCTCCGAACATGAATATGCGCGACCCGGTTATCTATCGTGTTGCTCATATGACTCACCACAGAACAGGTGATACATGGTGCATCTATCCAATGTATGATTTCGCCCATCCCATCGAGGATGCGATTGAGGGAATCACACATTCCATCTGTACTCTGGAGTTTGAGGATCACAGACCACTGTATGACTGGGTTGTAAAAGAATTGGAATACCCACAGCCACCGAAGCAGATTGAGTTTGCAAAACTGTATCTGACAAATGTAGTTACAGGTAAACGTTATATCAAGAAACTGGTAGAGGAAGGCATCGTAGACGGATGGGATGATCCGCGTCTGGTTTCCATCGCAGCACTGCGCCGCCGTGGATTTACACCGGAATCCATCAAAATGTTTGTAGAACTCTGCGGTGTATCCAAAGCAAACAGCTCTGTTGACTATGCAATGCTTGAATACTGCATCCGTGAGGATCTGAAACTGAAACGTCCACGTCTGATGGCTGTTCTTGATCCGATCAAGCTTGTGATCGATAATTATCCGGAAGGCGAAGTAGAATATCTGGAAGCTCCGAACAATATGGAGAATGAAAAACTGGGAACCCGTAAAATACCGTTTGGCAGAGAACTCTATATTGAGAGAGAAGACTTCATGGTAGATCCGCCTAAGAAATATAAGAGAATGTTCCCGGGCACAGAGGTTCGTCTTATGAATGCATATTTTGTAACCTGTACAGGATATGAAGCTGATGAAGATGGAACTGTACGTGTTGTACACTGTACTTATGATCCTGCAACAAAGGGTGGCAATGCGCCGGATGGCAGAAAAGTAAAAGGAACCATTCACTGGGTAGAAGCAAGTCAGGCAGGAAAAGCAGAAGTACGTCTCTATGAGAATATCGTAGACGAGGAGAAGGGTGTATACAACAAAGAAGATGGTTCTCTGAATGTAAATCCGAACTCTCTGACAAAAGTTACCGCATATGTAGAGCCGGCACTTATGGAGCGAAAGGCTATGACAGCTTCCAGTTCGTAAAGAACAGGATTTTTCTGTGCAGATATCCATGATTCTAAAGAGGGTGCACCGGTATTCAACCGTATCGTGTCTCTGAAGAGTCATTTAAACTTCCGAAAGCATAATGAGACTGAAATAGTAATATAATCAGAATAAAAAGGGAATGTTGCTTCTACGATTGTATAATCGTGAAGTAACATTCCTTTTTGGTTACGTTACTGTGAACGGTAACGTTTATTCTTCAGATTCAGATGCAGCGTCCATAGTCTCTTCAAAATTCTCGGGTTCATCGGCATCTTCTTCCTCTTCTGCATCTTTAATCTCAACTTCAGCAGCTTTATCGGAAGACTTCTCAGAATCGTCTGTATCAGCAGCTTCTTCAGCTTCTTCGCTTTCGGTGTCATCTGTTGCAGACTGTTCGCCTGTATGTTCCCAGGACTGGAAATCTTCGGCAGGTTCCTGATCTTCCTTAGCAGTTTCCTTTTCATCAGTCAGATCGAAATCATCAAAGTCATCTTCAAAATCAAAATCCTCTTTACAGGATCCTTTTTTTGGCAATAAGGGCAGCTACAGCACCGGCAGCAGCTGCTGTAAGGGCACCTATTGCAACATATCCCCAGTATTTATTAATTTTAGCCATGATAATCATAAACTCCTTTCTGATATTCTCCTATTTTTGACAGCGAGTCAGGATAAAAATATCTTTTACTCCTGACACCATTTTATTCAGCTATAGGTTATTGTTATTTTAATACTTTTCAGATAAAAAGAAAAGCGAAATTTTATGGAAAGAGTTAATGAAAGCAGTTGCATACCAAAAAGATACAAGGTATACTATGACAGGAAAGAAGAGGTTATTATGAGAAAAATTATTTTGGCATCTGCTTCACCCAGACGAAAAGAACTGTTGGAACGGGCTGGCGTGGATTTTGAAGTGCTACCTGCATCAGGTGATGAGAATCGTATTTCAGACAATCCGGGAGAGGCAGTAAAACAGCTGGCTTCGGATAAAGCAGCTTCTGTTATCCGCACTATGAAAGATAGTGCCGACGGAACAATTGTGATCGGATCTGACACAGTGGTAGTGTTTGAGAATGTGATTCTTGGCAAACCTCATGATACAGAGGATGCAGTGAATACATTAAAGAAACTTCAGGCAAATACTCATCAGGTATATACCGGCGTTTCTGTATGGGAAAAGAAAGAAAAAGTCTGGACAGAACATACTTTTTATGAAAGTACAGATGTGACGTTTTATCCGGTTTCAGATGAGGAGATCAGAGAGTATGTTGCTACAGGAGAGCCTATGGATAAGGCTGGAAGCTATGGCATCCAGGGACTTTTCGGAATTTATGTAAAGGGGATCAACGGAGATTACAATAATGTGGTAGGACTCCCGGTTGCCAGATTATTTTATGAAATGAAGAAATCAGGAATTAACTTAAGAGGATGACAAAAGATGATTAAAGCATGTATATTTGATTTGGATGGAACACTGGCTGATACGCTGGATTCCATGGCTTATGTGACTAATATTATTATGGAAAAATTCGGGTTGAAAACACTTCCGGTGGATAATTTCAGATATTACAGCGGAGAAGGGGCAAATATGCTGATCCGCCGCGCACTTAAGGATGCGGGGGATCCAGAACTTGCGCATTATGATGAGGGACAGAAGCTTTACCGGGAAATGTTTGAAGCAGATCCGATGTATAAAGTAGTTCCCTATAAGGGAATGCCGGAAACCTTAAAGAAATTGAAGGAACATGGAATGAAGCTGGCAGTTTGTTCAAATAAACCTCATCCTGCAGCTGTGAAAGTAATTGCGCAGCTTTTTGATGGGGAATTTGATATGGTAGTTGGTCAGAGTGAAGCAATCCGCAGGAAACCGGCACCTGATGGTCCGCTTATGGTTGCGGAGAAATTTGGTGTAAAACCGGAAGAATGTATGTATGTGGGGAGATACAAGTACAGATATGAAGACCGGTAAAGCAGCAGGAATGTATACAGTAGGTGCGCTATGGGGCTTCGTGACCGAAAAGAACTGAATGAGAATGGAGCAGATCTTGTCGCTGAGAAACCGACAGATCTGGTAAAAAATTTGCGAGGGAACATGGAAATGATTAAGTTGGTTGCAAGTGATCTGGATGGGACGTTACTTTTACATAAGGCACAGTCTCTGCCTGAAGAAATTTTTTCGCTGATCAGGCAGTTAGAGGAACTGGGGATTATGTTTGTAGCAGCCAGTGGAAGGCAATATCCGAATATGACAAAGCTGTTTGCACCTGTTGCTTCAGAGATTTCCTATATTTCGGAGAATGGTGCACTGGCAGTGGATCATGGAGAGGTACTGTATCAGGATTCTTTTGACAGAAAGCTGGCAGGGGAGATTATTTCTGCAATCCTGGAAAAGAAGGATGCCGAGTTTACCTGTCTGCAAAGGATTACCACTACCTGATGCCGAAGACAAAGAGATTTCATGACCATATGTTATATGAAGTAAAAAATGAATGCAGATTTGTAAACAGCATGGAAGAGATGACGGCTCCTATCATGAAGCTGGCTGTGTTTGAACCGGCCGGCCTTACAGAAGAATCTGTGAAATACTGGATGGACAGATTTGGAAAAGAATGTGTTGTTGTCACTTCGGGAAATGAGTGGATTGATTTTATTCCTTTTGGAACAAACAAGGCAAAAGGAATCAGAGAATATCAGAAAAGATATCATATTTCGCCGGAAGAATGTATTGCGTTCGGAGACGAATATAATGATATAGAGATGCTTAAAGCGGTAAAATATGGCTTTGCCATGGAGCATTCCAAGGAGGGGGTACGGGCAGCTACGTCCTATATGACAAAACAGGTTGAACCGGTCCTTGAGAAGCTGATCCGGGCAAAGGGAAAGATTGAGGAGGTTATTTAAATTGTTTACAGAAGAATGTATTAATACGTTTCTTGAAAATCAGGAGCAGCTTTTTCCACAGGCGGTAGCAGAATCATATGAAGCAGCGGAAGCATTCCTTGAGGATTGCATGGCGCAGGTTGTGGATTCTATTGAAGAAGTGAGAGAATATCTGGAAGAGTCAGGCGCTGATGTGGAAGGAATGTCAGATGAAGAACTGGAAGATGCAAGTGAAGTATTTGCTCTGCCGGATGGAAAATATCTGATAGTAGAAGGATAAAAACTGTTCGGTCAAATTATGGATATCACGTGATATATCGGAGAAATAACTGTAAAACACAGTTCGGTCCCTGAATATTGGAGAAAATTGAACTCTGATACTCAGGGGCTGAAGTTGTTTTAAGGGAGAAAATACAGATTACATTTCCGGAAAATGCGATGCTATAATGCTTTTATAAAGAGAAAAACGGTGCTGTGGTCTGTGATGGGAATGAAAAGGGCAGACAGACACAGAAGCATCACAGAACTGTAATTTATTCAGTACCTTCAGAGTGGCTGCTGAATAATTACAAATTTTATTATAAATGAAAAGGAGGACTACAGATGGAGAGAAAGAGATTTCTTGCAGTTGTAATGACTGTGATGATGGTTATTTCAATGATTCCATCCATGGTTTTTGCGGCAGCTCCGTCAGGAGAATTGGGCGGTAAGCTTAAGATTAAGGGACTGGCAGCTGTAGGCGTAGTAGTGAGTGCAGATTATGCAAAGGTTACACCGGAAGAGGTTACAGATGAAGATTTCACTTTTTCCTGGTCAAGACAGACAGGGGAGAAGGAGTTAACACAGGTAGGTACTGAGAAGACCTATACGATCACTCAGGATGATTTGGGATGCAGACTGGTGCTTGATCTGACCCCTGTAGATGGAAGCGGACTGACAGGTACTCTTACTGCAAAGACGTTAGAGGTAGCTGCAACTGAAGAAGAGGCGAAGCAGAGGATACACAGCAGGCAGAAACGGCAGATGGAACAGAGAATGCACAGTTGGAAGAAACAGCAGATAATGCAGAAGGCAGTCAGGATTCTGAAAATCAGGACACAGATAGAACAGAAGATGTACAGCAGGATGCAGGAAATGAACAGGAAGATGGATCTCAGAACACAGAAGGTCAGCCGGAGGAAACAACAGAAGGTACTGATGATTCCCAGATGAAAATTTATACAGAAGATCAGCTGCAGGTGGATGAGAATGGAAATGTGCAGACAGATGGATCAGAGAAAGATGAAACGGTAGCAGGTAAAGGTAATAAGGATCAAAAGACTTACGAAGCGATTGCCACTGTAGAGGACAGCGAAGATCAGATTTGTGATTTTGGAACAGTAAAGAGTGATCTTGAGGATGTGGAAGCACAGTATGTGCAGATTACGAACACCGGAAATGAGAGCTTGAATTTTCAGGAGATCAGTCCGGAACATTTTATGGTTCAGGATATTACAGAACCGCTGAGTGCAGGTGAATCTGTAAGCGTATGGATACAGCCGAGAGAAGGACTGGAACCGGGTGAATATGATGATATGATCACATACCGGACGGAAGAAGGTATTGAGGTTTCTTTTGAAGCGAAGATTGCAGTTGAAGGTGAGGATGATTCATCAGATGACGAAGATCTGAAGCCTTCGGATGAGCCTTCTGCAGAACCGACAGAGACGCCGGATGACAGCGAGGCTCCATCGGCAGGTGACAATGCAGATGCATCTCTTGAGGCACAGTCTCTTGATGTAAATACAGGAAGTCTTAATTTCAGCGATATCGAAGAAAATTATACACAGGCCAATGAGACACTGTCCGTAACCGTAACAAATACAGGGGATGGAACTGTCACTTTAAAGATACCGAAATCAGATTATTTTGAGGTGATGAACGAAGATGGAAGTGAAGCTGTATCAGGAATACAGATTGCAAAAGGTGATTCTCTTATGTTCATGGTACAGCCAAAAACCGGTCTGACGAAGGGGGATTACAGTGATACCCTGATATTTGAAAGTGAAGAGGATTCGGAAGTAGCAGCGCAGGTAACTGCGGAAGTATCTGTAAAAGAGGCAGAACAGGAACAGATCACAGCAGTTCAGGCAGATCCGGAATCTTTCAGTTATGATGATCTGAAGGAAGGTTATGATACTCCTGAAGCGACGACCATTACACTTACCAATACAGGAAATACAACTGTTTCGCTGATGCAGCCATATGCAGAGTATTTTGATATTGGGGAACTTTCGGCATCAGTGCTGGAGCCGGGAGATTCTGCTGCATTTACAGCAGTACCGGTGACCGGTCTGAAAGTCGGCAATTATCTGGACAGCATTCAGATAGCCCAGACCAGTTCGGAAGGACAGGAAGATGTATTGACAACGATCAAAGCTTCTGCGACTGTTTCGGAAGTGAAAAAGATTTATAAATTATCCGTAACACCGGAAGAACTGAATTTTGGAAAAGCAAAAGAAGGATATGGTGAGGCACCGAAAGCGCAGAAAGTTACAGTGACGAATGAGGGGAATGCAAATGTAACTTTAAATGCACCGTCAGGTAAAAACTTTAAAATCGGGAAACTTTCAGCCACAGAGCTTGCGCCGGGGGAGAGCTGCACATTTAAAATCCGCCCGAAGGAGGGTTTAAAGGCCGGCTCCTATACAGAGTCAGTTGTGATTGATAATGAACAGCAGATCAGTGCAGAAGTGAAAGTTCAGTTTACGGTTAAAGCTACCCGCAAGGCGAAAATTGCAGATCCGGCAGATAATAAGATTACAGGAATCAGTTCAGATGGATACACAACACAGTCAAAGATTACATTTACAGCAGTCGGAGCGGGTATGGACAATGAAAGTCCGGGAAAGGGAGATGTCCGCTATGTACCGTATAACTGGAAAGTGATCAATACAAATAGCTGGAGCAGTGCACCTTATACTGCTGCATTTGGAATTACGAAGGCCGGAACCTACACATTGACAGTTACATTTGACCGTCAGAAGTATAATGGAAGTGAATGGAAGAATACAGGGGAGCAGGATACTAAACAGGTGAATTTCAGTATTACACAGCGCAGATGTAACCGCAACTCCGACTCCGCAGCCGAATGGAGCAAGTGCGAAAACAGCGGTAAAGACAGGAGATACGACTAATATCACACCGTTTGTGATTATTCTGGCGATTGCAGCAGGATGTATTGTGGGAGTTGTGGTATACAAAAGACGAAAGAAATAAGAGTTATCTGAAGAAAAAAATACAGGGGAATATGTAAAATATAAAATTATTAGCACTCATTTTTGGTGAGTGCTAATTTTTTTCTTGACTTTTGGAATAAATGGTATTACTATATCTTTCAGAGAAGCAACTTACAGGAGTCAAAAGCTATTTCAAAGGATAAACAGGAGAGGATAGTTTTGGCTCCGGAGGCAGAGCAGATAAGAATGCAGTATATTGACAGATAAAGTTGCGGCAAATGATTAAAAACAAAAAGGAGTGTGGACAGCATGGCTGTAAAACATGGAAATTTATCAATTAACAGTGAAAATATTTTCCCAATCATCAAGAAATGGTTATATTCCGATCATGATATTTTTGTAAGAGAGCTGGTCTCCAACGGATGCGATGCGATCACTAAACTGAAAAAACTGGAAGTAATGGGAGAATATACTTTTCCGGAAGGATACAAACCGGAGATTCAGGTAATTGTTAATCCTGATGAGAAAACTCTGAAATTCATCGATAATGGTATTGGCATGACTGCTGATGAAGTAGAGAAATACATTACCCAGATTGCTTTTTCAGGTGCAACTCAGTTTCTTGAGAAATATAAAGACAAAACTACAGATGATCAGATGATTGGTCATTTTGGACTTGGATTTTATTCTGCATTTATGGTAGCGGATGAAGTGCATATTGATACACTTTCCTATACAGAAGGTGCACAGCCTGTACACTGGTCCTGCGATGGCGGAACAGAATATGATATCCAGGAAGGTAACAAGAATACGATTGGTACAGAAATCACCCTGTTCCTGAATGAAGACTGCCTGGAATTTGCAAACGAGTACCGTATGCGTGAGATTCTTGAGAAATACTGTTCCTTCATGACCGGTTCATATTTACCTTTCCAAAGC
>ENA-OQCF01000333-OQCF01000333.1-human-gut-metagenome-genome-assembly--contig:-NODE-333-length-18297-cov-5.074518_pt1 | contig 18297 bp, 23 predicted proteins | sample MGYA00242756_ERZ504573 | MGnify/ENA primary metagenome ERZ504573 (study PRJEB26092, sample SAMD00036240) | human gut metagenome | host: Homo sapiens | study: EMG produced TPA metagenomics assembly of... | reverse complement strand
CGATGCTGGCAATGAAGGGCAGCTGCGTACCGGTGAAGTACGGGATGCCCATGTTGATGGCGATGGCGCTTCAATGCTGGCTACCAGCAGCGCCGGGATGGAAATGCTCTTGAAGGAAACGGCGATGATGACCAGAACGGCCATGATGGACCAGACGTTGACGTTCTTGAAGTCCACATCTGCCACTTCGATCAGGTCTTTCGTCATGGCGCCCTCGCCGGTGATAACGCCCTCGGGGTCAACGGTCTTGATGAGGGAAATCATCTCGTCCAGCTGGTTGTTGATGGCGTCGGTGCCGGTCTTATAGGAGCTGTTGGCAAGGATCAGCTTGTAGCCGCCGGACTGCAGGATCTCCATGATGCTGTCGGGAAGCAGCTCGGTCTGGAAGCCCGGGCCGGTGATGGAATCCAGACTTACCACCTGCGTAATGCCATCCACGTCCTTGAGTTCATCACACAGGTCGCTCACCTCGGTGGCAGTCAGGTCGTCATGCACCAGAATGAAGTGGCTGGTGGTCATGCCGAAGTCCTCGCCCAGCTTGTTGGTGCCCACGATGCCGGTCAGGTCCTGCGGCAGGGAGTCGAACAGAGTGTAGTAGACCTCGGTCTTGTTCTGTGCGATGGCAAAGGGGATGAGGATGAGGATAAAGATAACCACGATGGGCACCGAGTGATTGGAGACAAAGTAGCTGAGCTTTTTCAGCTTGGGGATCACGGTGCGGTGCTTATACTTTTCCACCCATTTATCAAAGGTAAGGATCAGGGAGGGCAGGATGACCACGGTGCAGATGACACCGAGGGCAACGCCCTTTGCCATGACAAGGCCGATATCGCGGCCCAGCGTCAGGCGCATGGCACACAGTGCAAGGAAGCCCGCAATGGTGGTCAGGCTGGAAGCAGAGATGGAAGTCATGGTCTTGCAAATGGCGCTGGTCATGGCCTCCTCGTTGGAAGAGCGCAGCTCCTTTTCTTCCTGATAGCGGTGCAGCAGGAAGATGGAGAAGTCCATCGTGACACCCAGCTGCAGCACGGTGGCCAGTGCTTCGGTGATGTAGCTGATCTGGCCCAGAAAGATGTTGGTGCCGAAGTTGTACGCAATGGGGAACAAAAGACCCAGCATGAACAGCAGCGGGGTGATGGTGCTTTCCAGCGAAAGGAACAGCACCAGAAGGCTGGCACCCACGGCGATCAGGATGTACATGGGCATTTCCTGATTGACCAGTGCCTTGGTGTCCTGCAGGATAACGCTCATACCGCCGAAGAAGCAGTCCTTACGCAGCAGCTTTTCGATCTGAGCAACGGCTTCCATGGTTTCGTCGCTGGCGCTGGGGGCGTCAAAGCGGACGATCAGCATGGTGGAATCGTTTTTGCCGAACATGAACTGCTGCACATCGGCGGGCAGCATCTCGGTGGGGATGCTGGGGTCGATCACATCGCTGAGCCAGAAGGTCTGGGTCACGCCGGGAACAGCCTCGATGTCCTTCTTCATGGCGATCAGTTCGTTTGTGGGTAAGCCTTCTACCGTGATCATACCGGTGGAGGCCAAATGGAAATCGTCCTCAAGGGCTACCTCGCCGATCATGGAGTCCAGATCCTGCGGCAGGTAGGTGAGGATGTCATAGTTGATGCGGGTAGCAATTGCGCCGATTGCGGAAGGGATCAACAGCAGGAATGCTACTGTCAGGATCAGCTTGCGCAGCCGCACAATGCCCTGTGCGATCTTTTTCATGAGAACCCTCCATAGAAAATGGTTAAAAATCTTAGTAAAATGACTGGTGGTCATTTCCAAGCAAACACTATTATAACCATGACAAACCGGGTGTCAAGTGCAAAAATGACCAGAAGTCAGTTTTCTTATCAACTGCCTGAAATTGTATAGCTTTTTTGACTTGCACTATCGGGAAAGGACTGCTAAAATGATTGAGACAACACAAATGAGCGAATGAAAACGAGCGGAAAAGAGGAATCGTCAGGGAATATGGGTACCGTGGAGGGCAAAAAGCAGGAGAAGCGCCGGGCACTGCTGGAGGCAGCCTATGATTTGTTTCTGGAGCGAGGTGCCGCAAAAACCAGCGTAGAGGACATCACCAGCCGGGCCAAGGTGGCCAAGGGCACCTTTTATCTGTATTTTCAGGATAAGGGTGCGGTGATGCAGGCGCTGCTGGGCCGGGTGAGCTACCAGCTGCTGAGCGATGCGTGCGAAGCGGTGGAAAAGCAGACAGAGCTCGAAAACTTCCCGGACAAGATGGTGGCGGTGATCGACCACATCATCGAAGCACTGCGGAAGGATACGCTGGTGCTCAAGTTTCTGGAGCACAACTTCATATGGCCGGGGCTGGACCAGATCGAGGCCAGCCGCGAAGCCGAGCCGCTGATGCGCAAGCTGCTGAATGTGGTGCTGACCAGCCCGGAAATGGCCGGCCGCACCGAGCGGGAGATCTACCAGCGCATCACGGCACTGGGCAGCATGTGCATGTCGGTGTGCTATTCCAGCGTGCTGGAGGGCAAACCCGATGATATTGAAGCCATGAAGCCGGTGCTGTACGATATCGTCCGCAGGTCGCTGAAGGCGGAAAAATAAAAAATCACAGAAAAGTATTGCTTTTTTGCACAGGCTGTGGTAAACTATTCAAGTCGATATGACTTATGGACGGTTAGCTCAGCTGGTAGAGCATCTGCTTGACGTGCAGGAGGTCACAGGTTCGAGTCCTGTACCGTCCACCATACAGTTCGTACTCGAACCCAATTCTTTACGAAAAAAGGGTTCGGGTATTTTTTTATTTCTTGATTATTTCTGCTTTACGAAATATAATATGTTTAGAATTTCTCACCCAAAAGAAAGGGCGGTAGCGGCATGATTAACAACACTCTGACAATGATAGATTTATTTGCGGGAGCAGGTGGATTATCAGAGGGGTTGTCTGAAGCGGGCTTTCATAGTTTATTCGCATCGGAAATTATGCCGGTCTATGCTGAAACATATAAGAAAAACCATTCTTCTGCCAAAGTCGTCACAGCTGATATTCGAACTCTTGACGCAAATGTGATTCGGGAAGAACTTGGGATGGAACGCGAAGAGTTGGATTTGTTAGCAGGAGGCCCACCGTGTCAAGGCTTTTCAATTAACGCTCCCATCCGAAGTGTTTTAGACCAGAGAAACCATCTATTTAAGGAATATCTTCGATTTGTGGATGCATTTGCGCCTAGGGCCATTCTCATTGAAAACGTCCCGGGACTTGTTTCATTTGAACATGGAGCAACACTGCATGCTATTTTAAATGCACTGGCTGAATTGGGATACGGAGCAGGGGTTCGTATTTTAGGTGCAGCATACTACGGCGTACCGCAAATGCGTTGGCGCACAATCATCCTTGGTCTACGAGGAAAAGAGTTGCCACCGATGGCGTTTCCAGAACCTGTTTACCATGCACCTATACGACCAAATTTTGCAACAACCTTTGATGGGAAACAGCTTGTAAAATTGCCTGCATCGGATGCATCTTCTAAGTTCACAACCGTTGAAGAAGCAATTGGCGACTTGCCACCACTCAAAAGTGGTGAAAAAGGTGCAGATGTAAAAGATTATATCTGTCCACCTATGTGCAATTACCAAAAACGTCTACGGATTGGTAGTTCTGGTGTTTATAACCATGAGGCTCCACGTTTATCTAAAGAGAATCAAGCAAGGTTGAAATTTATCAAACCAGGTGGAAATTGGACGGATATCCCCGAGGATTTATTACCCGCTGGAATGAAGCGAGCAAGAAAATCTGACCACACGAAACGATACGGACGCGTATTGCCAGATGGATTGGCCTCAACCATCTTAACGAAGTGCGATCACATTGGGGGGCATATTTTCATTACAATCAGGATCGCTCCTTTACTGTTCGTGAGGCAGCCAGAATTCAGTCGTTCCCTGATCATTTCATTTTTACCGGCTCTCAAGTACAACAATTTGCACAGGTAGGAACGCTGTTCCGCCGTTACTTGCAGAAGCTGTTGGTCTTACTTTAAAATCTATCTTAGAGGAAGGGGATTAAAATGTCTGGATATATTTCTGAATTTTTCGGCTATAAAGCAGAAGACGCTTCTACTATTGCATTAAATACCGCCAATAGTCAAATATGTCCCTTCTTAGGTTCCCCCTGCACAAAAGTCTTATCACGAGACCATCTAATATCCGGCGTTTGTTCTGTTCGCCAAAAGACCGAAGGTTCACCAAGTGTTATTTGTTGCCCAATTCGGATTTATGCTGAAGATTATAAAATGCTTCATTTAATTTCTCGACAGGCATTTGGTCGGGATTTTGGGTTGTATGCTGGTCGTGCCGCAGTTGAACGTGCAAGAGCGGAAGGCGGTTCTATTGCAGTTTTTGGACACGGATGGGGTGGTGAACTTCGTCTTCCTCAACGTGCAGGGACGGGTTCTTACTTTGTGGATTGGGTTTTAGCACGTTTGGATGAAAACGGAGAACTTGCAGAATTCACAGCAATCGAAGTTCAAACAATTGACACTACTGGTAACTACCGTGAAGCTAGAACGGCACTTTTAGAAAACCGTTCGGTTATCTCTGATACCGTAGGCTTAAATTGGGAAAACGTTTCCAAACGGATTATTCCCCAGTTGATTTACAAAGGGCAAGTGTTACAGCGAGAAGATTTGTGTCGTACTGGGCTGTTTTTTGTCTGTCCTAAGGCAGTGTACGATCGAGTACTTAATCGCTTGGGTGGAAGAGAACGCATCCCTACCTTTCCCACACAGCCTGCATCTATCCATTTTGTAGCGTATGACTATACAGAACCACCCAGAGATGGTAGTATTACACAGTTAGGAATCGTTGAGGAACATTGCACAACTGTTTATAAGGTTCAAGAGGCATTTTCTTCTATGAATCTTCCAGAGGGAAACGTCTATCGAGACGCTATTCGAAAATCTCTTTATGGCACCGAGTAAGTGCAGGGTTTGGGGCAGGCACACCCCAACAAGAAGCAGTCCCGGATGGACAAAAAATTTTCAAGAATTGAAATTTGTGGCCACGGGACGATTCTTGCCCTCACGTTTTGGGGAAAAGGAGTTTTTATGGATATCGAGGTCAAACGAATGTCCCCTACTGCTATTGAAATGCTTGACCAACTCAGTGCAGTCTGCAAACGGTTCGGCGTCGATTACTATGCAGCTTCCCAAAATCAGCGTGATCTGCTGGACAGCATTGCCCTGCACGAATACCAACTGAAAAAAGCACACGAGCAGGGGCTGAAACGTTCCGAAGTGCCGCCGTTTCTTGGTTTGAAGCGCTCTGACCGCAGCAACGATATGCCTGCTTAAAGGTTCGACTGCCGTTGACAATGCTCCACCAAACGTAAAGCCGTTTACCTGAAAAGGTAAGCGGTTTTTTCTTGTATCTACGTGATTTTTGATATGCAAAAGTGAAGCGGATTCACTTTTGCATATTGATAATGAAACGTGTAGGAGGCCCCCTTTTCAGTCGTTTGTAGCAAGTTTGTAGCAGATCTGTAGCAAAATTCGGAGAGGAACGGCAAAATGACCCCGAAAACCCGATTTTTGCAGATTTTGTGGTATAAAATTTTATCCTTGAATTTTGTGCAGAATGACGACGGTGCTTTTCATTCGGATTCTGATGCCGTACAATAAAGGAAAAAATCATGGATGAAAGGAGAAATCGCTGTGCGCTACACCATCAGGCATTTTGATTTGCCGCTGCTTACCTTTGAAGCAAACATGGACAGTGCAGATACTGGCTCCATTTTATAAAGGTCTACGAAGAAAACCGTTCTTTTCTACCTTTGAATCTGACTGTATCAGAAGATGGTGTAGAACGCTGGCTGCGGCATCGCGCAATTCCGAAGAACCGAGCGTATGTAGACGCTCTGCTCTCTAAGGTGGGGCTTTCTTTGAATCGACCGCTTGGAATTATTGCAGCCAATAAAGGTCTTTCACTCAATGATTGCTTTTGGGTAGATGCAGAGGGCTCCGGTGACACCTTTGAAAAAGTAAATCTTTACGATAACCGATTCAGTCAGGTGCTGGCAGCAATCGCCTTTACAGGATATGGCAGCAGCATACGAACTTCGCTTGCGTCCTGCCCGGAGTTCTCGACCAACGGGATGCTGCCAAAATGCTGGCGCAGACAAAACGGAAAAATCTATCTTTATAAAGGTGGCACGTCAGGGTTCAGTAATCTGGGATTTGAACCGTACTCGGAACTGTATGCTTATCAAGTTGCACAGGTGATGGGCGTGAATGCGATTCGCTACACCCTGACAAAAGATCTGAAAAAGACGCTTTGTTCCAAGTGTGAGCTGTTCACCAGCAAAGAGTATTCTTATATTCCCATCGGACAGCTTGTGCCCAAAGGTGGAATAAAAGCAATTTTTGCGTATTATCAGGCGTTAGGTCAGAACTTTGTGGATGCGCTGGAAGATATGCTGGTCTTTGATGCGATCATCTGCAACACTGACCGCCACTATGGAAATTTTGGTGTGCTGGTAGACAATAAAACCAACACGATTGCGGCACCTGCACCGCTGTTTGACCACGGAAACTCGCTGTTCAGTCTGGGCGGAACGGATCTTTGGGACAACCAGAAAGCATTTGATGAATATGCCCGCACACTGCTTCCGCTTGCATACGATGATTTCTTTGCAGCTGCAAAGAGTGCAATGAAACCTCGTCACCGTGCAATGCTCCATAAGCTGCTGGATTTCCATTTTGACCGCAGAGCGACACGTTATAATCTGCCGCCAAATCGCTTGAAGATGATCGAAAAAGAGGTACAGCGCAGAGCAAGAGTGCTTTTAGGGTAAAAAGTGGGGCGTTGGCATCGACCACAATGGCTACGCTAACCGGTATAAAATCGAATGCGACGGTTTGACCATTCTGGATTTGAACGCTCCCGGTTACACGATGCTGCATTGGCTGACGATTCTTTTGGAGAACCGCGAATTCGATACTTCTGCCCCGCTGGCCGCAGAAGCCAAAGAATACCTGATGAACACTTTTCACCTCGACTATAAGTCTGCAGATATCATCATTGGCTACAGCAGATGACAGCTATTTTTCCTTTGCATCCGATTTTATCAACGGCGCAATCTCTTACCGCCAGTTGTGCAATGCCATGCGCTTGGGCAAGCTGGGGCAGCAGTTCGTGCTGAAAAGCAAAGCGGCCTTTGAACAGCTGGAATTTCTCGGCTATGAGACCGCAGACTCTAAAGAATGGTATAAGAAAAAGGCCTTCCGTGACCAGACAGCCCGCCGCCAATATTTTGACGTGGAGCGCAACCGCCGTCAGAGGGGAGACCTTTATATTACCACGATTCTCGACGAGGAGATGAAGCCCAATGATCCACGCTTACGATAAAAGCTATCTTTCTGCTGCACAGAAAAATCTTGCCCGGATGTTGGATTATCTTGTCAACGATCTGCATTATCCGTTGGAGACGGCATGGCAGTGGTTTGTGACCAGTGAACTGTCTGCCCGGTTCGAGCAGGGGGATTGTTCTGTGTTGGTGGGCTTGTCCGGTGTAGAACTTGCCCGCGCTGTACTGGAGCAGGCGGGCGAAGTCGTGCCTATGCAGAAACCCTCGTATGCCTACGACCGCAGCCCGGAATACTGGACAGGCTGGGCTCTTTCCTATTACCAGTGGCTGACCAGTCTGCGTTTTGCGGAGATTGAACAAGCAGTGTCTATCACGAAAGTGCGGCTGCTGTATACGCCCTACCACGAGATGGATGTACGGCAGTTTGCAGACAAGATGAACGAGTTGTACCGTGCGGCAAAGCCGGAAACAAACCTGAAAGCCATGCGCACATTGGCCGGATTGAGCCAATCGGAACTGGCAGGACAGGCTGATGTGTCTGTGCGTACCATCCAGCAGTACGAACAGCGACAGAAGGACATCAACAAAGCACAAGCAGAAACGCTGCTTCGCCTTGCGCGTGCGCTGAATTGCAACGTGGAGGATCTGATGGAGAAAGTTCCACCGCTGAATTTTAAATAAGAATGAAGCGATGAGACCTGACACAGATTGTGCAAACAAAAAAGAAAGCTGCCATCCATGAGAGAAAAATTCTCACGGATCGGCAGCTTTTCTCTTTGAAGTTGTTATGCCTTCGTTGTGGTCAGAACTTCATCATTGACCAGCTGATTGGCCTTATCAAATGCTTCGATCATCTGGGTCGCTTTCGGATGGAGATAGACTTCATCTAACGTTTTGGATTTGGGCGTGTGCCCGACAGCGCGTTTCAGGATATCCTTGTTGACGCCTGCGCGGTCACAAAGGCTGGCGTAGGTATGGCGGGTGGTGTAGGGCGTATAGGTGGCAAGCTTCCCGGCAAACTCCGGTTTGCGCTTACCATTTTCGTCGTAAGGATTCGGCTGGATGCCGATTTCCTCCAGGAAAGGATAGAATTTGCGGTTACGCCAGTTCTTTTCATTCCAGAAACCGCCTTTTCCATTGGGAAAGAGCGGACCATTTTCCACAGAGGTGGCATACGCATGTTCAAAAACCGGAATGCCAAAGTCGAGAATGGGAATGATGCGGTTGCGTCCGGCCTCGGTCTTGCAGCCGCCGATCAGATAAGCACCGGATTCCGTGCGGTGAAAATCTTCGTGTTTGAAGTGCAGCAGCTCATAGATACGCACTCCGCAGGCCAGAAGAGCAATTACCATCTGCCCGGTGGGCGTGTTCTTTTGGCTCAGGATCAGCGTCACCTGTTCGTCCGTGAAAATCTCGCGTTCCGGAGATTTGCGTCCTTCGACTTTCAGGACAGATGCAAGGTTGGCATCCACGACACGCCAGCCAATGGCTGTGCGATACAGCTTACTGATAAGAGTACGCTCTTTTTCCAACATACTTTGAGACAGGCCGTTATCGGCCATCTTGTCTAAGATGTTTTGAAAGTCCTGCGCATAGAGGGCGGCAATTTTGAAGTGCCACAGCGGACGGAGATATTTCCACGCAATGTCATAGAGCTCGCGAGCCTTATCGGACCGGCCCTTATATTCACGGGACTCTTTGAACATCCGGAAGCAGTCCTGCAGGGTAGAGTCCTGATAGGGTGTAGCCGGACGCTTCATCATTTCGGCGCGTACCGCCTCGGCTTCTTCACGGGTGACGTAGGTGCCAACAGCCTTCATGACTGTAATTCCGGTGTGAGGATCAGGGATTGGCATTCGGAGCAGCCATGGCTTCCGGCGTGTTCCGGACATTCGTGTGATGCTGCCATTGCCAGACGAGGCTTTCAGCCGGGGAGATTCTCGCTTGGCCGGAACGGCAGGTGGAGCTACTGCACCTGGGGATGGCGCTGTGCCAACGGGATGACCGCAGGCAGAGCAGAATTTAGCGGTATCTGAGATTTGATGACCGCAATTTTCACAGAACATAGATCTGAACCTCCTATTGCTTTGAACTTGCTTCAAAAAATGCCCCCGGCATCAAGGTGACGCCGGGAGCAGACGGTCGGATTAGTTGCGGGTGCGGGAGAGCTGGTAATCCAGGCTCTGTTCAGCCGTGAGCCCCTTCTGGATAAAATGTACCAAATTCGGGTAAAAGATGTAGATACGTGATCCGTTCGGTACGTGACTTATGTAACCGGCGGCTACGAGATTGCGGAGACTGTGGTATGTTATATCATAACCTTCGCTCCGTGCACGACGTGCGGCACCTGTTAGTGTAAGAAAATCCTGCGGCTTATTAACCATAATTTTTCTCTCCTTTCGTAAAATGATGGAAAGCACAGGCGGCTTCAAAGTAAGAATATCTTTCTCAGATATAGGACTCTTAAAGGGCGATTAAGGGTACCAGGGAAGATCTGGCATTTTTGAGAAGTCATAACGCTCCAAAGAATGTAAATCAGGTTGTACCACCTCATATTGGACGTTTAAAGGGGGGCTGACATAGCCACAGTTAAAAAATAGACTCTGGTCACGCAGCGTGATAGCACTACAATCGATGTATCCACAATCGCCGGAGTGGCAACATGGAGGCGCTGTAAAATAGATGGCGGGCCTCATAGTTGATAGCAGATCAGAATACTCTAGGGAGACAGGATCGTTAAAAAATCCATCTGGGATGTTCATGACAAATCCTCCTTAAAAATGATTGACAAGCGAAGCATTTAAAGCTTTACTTATATTACAAGAACACTTGGTTATAAATTTCTGCCTTTGAATGCTGGCAATGGAATCAGGTGCTCGATTTCGACAATGAAGCCGATGCAATATCTTCCAGATGACTGATGTTCACACAAATAGGAGCGCGAGTTGGTTTGGAGTCTTCTCCAATATAGATAGGGCCTTGAAAAACGCACTGCCCAACCTCCAGATTCCGTAAAAGGTCAGAAATCTCAGCCCGATGCTGTGGAGATGCGAGAAGCTCGGCATAATACTTTACTTCTAGGAGAGCAGGGTGAAAGAGAAGTTTGTGGTTTGCTTGGCAGAGCATTGTTCTTTCGGACGCGTTAAACTCACGGATACTCTGGCTGGCAAGGATCACATTCAGAGAGTATTTTCTTCCTTCTGTCAGGATTTTGCCAAGATAACAGTCCTTGTCGATGGAGAGGTTCTGCATCTCATCTATGTAGATGTAGCGTGGCGGTTGTCCTCCCTGCGATGCAGTGCGGAACTCGTCAAAAAGAAGTAAGTCAACAATCACGTTCTTGAAGAGGGGCGGAAACTTGCTTAGGCCGATGTTTTCGATGCCGAAAGAATGGTTGACAGGTTGATGCCTGAAAATATTGTGCCGCAGAAGCGGCGCAAGATGAGCGGCTGCATTTCTTGACGCTTTCGTGCCAAATCCCTCAAGGGTTTTATGAACTGCTGGAAAAATATCTGGATTATTATCACGGTCGGAAATCGCATGTTCAAGAGCTTCCGAGAGGGCAGCTGCTGAAGAACAGCTTAATCTGAGGTGATTAGCTATAATATTGGAAAGCGTATAACTTAAATCTGCAGGTGATTCCATAGTTCCATCCGCATAGTGCAGTGGCTCAAAAAGCGTTGTTGGAATGGGCGTGTTGTATGCATCAATTTGTGAGGACAGATGTTCAAATGACTTTCTGAAAATTGGAAAGAGATGTTCCGGGGCAGAGGAGTTATGAATATCGATGCTGCGGACGCTATAGCTCTGATTGGCCTTTTGCAGCACGATACTTTGGGCAGCAACACTCTTTCCGTAGCCGGATTCACCGAGGATAACATAAGAGTCGTTATCCTGTCCGGGGATGCTTTTCGTGAAAACGGATAGCTCTTGGCCTCCTTCGCAGTACTTTCCTATGTAGGTTTGTGATAGCATTGGCATAATAATCAAACTCCTTTTGTTTTTTAGACTTCAACAAGGTCACGACTTCCGGGTTGATGCAGGGTGCTTCTTAGAAGTGTCCGAAAGCGAAAATCCTTTGACTCGTTTGGTGCAAGGGTGAGAGTTTTTGAGACTGATCCAGAAAGGACACCCACCGTTTTTAGACGACTGAGCACATCGGACGGCATATAGGACGATAGATGTGCTTTGATGATCTTTTTCAAAAGGGCAGTCGATGTATAATAATAGGTATCATCATAGAGAATCTCCTTTTGACAGTCAAAGCTGATATCGACATCTTCGAGTGAACGAAAACAAATCATATTGCTTCGCCGGGCTGCATAGAGTGCGTTTCGGAAAGGTGTAAGGATGTTGCCATCGTTGATTCTTTCCCAGTAGCGAGTGTATGTTTCAAGGTATTCGTCACAGCGGACGGAAAGCGTTTGTGGAGGCACTTGCATGGAGTAATGCCACTTTACAACATCAGCTATCATAGATAGTGCTGCGATTTCCCGTTGTACAGAACAATCTTCGCCAAGATCATCGAAGACTTTGGTAAAAGAACGTTCCACTGTCGAATTGAATGCATTGGCGTTATTCATAATTGAATTTATTAGCCCACCGATAGAATCAATCGAATTTGTAGCTTCATAAGGATCGATAAAATCTTGTATTGGTAGACAAAAGGTTCGCTGACGTGGGGTAAGATTGGACGAAACAATCATATATAGAGGGTGCTTCTGGTTGCTTTGCATAGAATTCATCAGCGCTTGATAGTTTTTGTCCCGACTATAGGCACTGGAAGACTCATTGAAGTTGATGTTTTCAGAACGAATCCATACAATGGGACGGTCACGCAAGCTTTCTAGTGCTTTTTTGAATAGGTAGGGTGTGCTATCAATGCATGAATCTGTGTACAGATACAAAACAGAATATACGGCATTTTTAATACAGTTTTAGTGGGCATAGGCGGTCATAAAATCAGAAATGGTAGTGCACAGTTTGTGATTGGTGGTGCCCTCGCCATCCAAGGGAGCGATCTCGCAGGGGATGCCCCGGCACTCATCATCATGCCGGACATCGTAGGCGTACAGACCATCCGGAATGGTATCTCTCTTGATGCGGATGCTGGTGAACAGCGCAGGCTTTCCGCAAACCGTGATCTCTTCGTAGTGTTCGGTCATTGCATTAAAGGTCATAATCTGTCCTCCTTAGATTTCAATGATAAAAGCTCTGAATTTCTCTTTGTAGAAATCCATTGTACTCTGCGGCAGGGAAGTCAGATTCCCTTCGTTGTCACATCCGGCCAGAAATCCCGGCCCGGCAAGAACATCGGCTCCATCCCACAGCGAACGATTGAGCGGCAGGCCAAGCAGCTTGCCTTCATCATTGCAGACCAGTGTGACCTCTGAACCGGTATCACTCAATGTGATGCATTCGATCAGCCCGCCTACAAATTTCTGCATGGCTTCAAGGGTGTTGTCCAGATCAATCTCCTTTGGCAGCTCCATTGGCAGGAGCGCAAGGACTTTGATTTTTTCTTCTTTCATTGTGTGCCTCCAAATAAAAACAGGACAATCCAAATGGATTGTCCTGTAAAAAGTGAAAGGGAGCATCCGAAGATACTCCCCAGTAGATAATTATTTTTTTCTTACCATGCAACGTTTTTTGAAGAATGCGATGCCATAACAGAGGATGTCATCATAGTCATCCCGGAAGTCCGCTGCATACATCCGGTCATTGATCTGCTGAATGGCAGTATCACAGGCATCTGGCAGAGCATCCAGAGTTTTGGCATACTTGGCTTCAAAAATTGCCACGCGGCCATTGCGGATATCCTTTACAATGACATCGCTGCGCCCCTCGCCATGCTCTTTGTTAGATTCTACCACATAGCCAGCACCAGTAAAGATGCCAGCAAGGAAAGCGTGGTAAAAATCCTCCCGGTAGTCGTGGTAGCTGATGGTCATACGCAGCAGCTTGGTCATCTCTTTTGTCAGAGCTTCGTTGTTTCCGCTCCAGACTGCATCAAACAACGGGCTGCGGTTCCATGCCTTTGCACTGTCGTCAAACCATTTGCTTACAGTGGTTTCAAAAATTTCCCGAATCTCTGCATTGGGAATCATCAACGCAGAGCAGCCATCCGGCAGCGAATCCGGCAAATCTTTATCACGCACTTTGGTCAGATAGCCTGTCAGATACAGCACACTCCAAAGATTTTCCTCAGAGGAGTGTAGATAATCGTAGGTCAGGTTTTCTTCAATATGCTGAACAATAGAGCCGCCAGCCATCAGAGTTTCAAGCTTTGTGGTGATATTGTCGCCTGCATAGTCGATGAAAGAACGGATGATGGCGTTATCACTGGTGTTTTTCCAATAGCTTTTCGGCTTCTGTGCTACACCATACTGGAAATCCCGCAGATAACTGATTACATCCCACGGACAATAAATGTCTGCATCGCCAAAATGATAACCGTCGTACCATGCCTTGATTTCAGCAGACTGCGATTCAAGATCAGCATCTTTCAGCATTTGATCTACATCTGCCTGTGTAAAACCAAAGGATTCGCTCAACCGGGGAGAAAGAATCGTATCCGAAACAAAATTGTTCGTCCCGGTAAAGATGCTTTCTTTTGCAATTTTCAGGCAGCCGGTAATAACAGCAAAGTCAAGCGAAGTATTGTCTTTGAGCGTGGTGCTCATCATAGCCCGCATCACGTCCAGCATCTGCGAATAATATCCGTTGCTGCTGGCTTTTGCAATGGGAACATCATACTCATCCAGAATGACGACCGCCGATTTTTTGAAGTGGATTTCCAGCATCCGGGTCAATAGCAAAAAGCAGCTTTTGGTTTCATCTATGGATGCAGTGCGTCCCAGAATTCGCTTAAAGATGCCTTTGTCATCGTCAGAAATAGCATCGTCATCCAAAAGAAACTGATAATCCTGAAACGCAAATGCCAGTTTCATGCACAGCATTCCATAGGCACTTTCAAAGGTCAGACCGTCCGTGTCCTTGAAAGAGAAAAATACCACAGGACACTGGTTCATCCATTTTTTGCAAAGCTCTGTATTTTTGGAGATCGCCAATCCCTCAAACAGTTGCTTGCTGTCTTTGCGGATGTCCAGAAATTTGCGAGAGTGCTCATACCAAGTGATTTTCCGAAACGGCGAGGACGAGTGATCAATGTTACTTCAGCGATACCACCGCTAAGAAGTTCAGAAATCAGATTGGTCTTGTCGATATAATAATACCCGCCTTCTCGAATCTTTTCAAAATTCGAGATTCCAACAGGAAACTGCAAATCTTTCATGCAATGCTCCTTTCCGCTCACAGAGGAGAGCTTTCAGAACTCACTACTGTAAGTGTACCATGAAATATAGAATCATACAAGAATCAAGTGACATCGAAATAGAGCAGTTTTATTATGCTACGTTCAATCTGGTGGCTTTATAGCAGTCAGCGCACATTCCCTCATGGGTGGCTGCAAACTCTGCCGCCTGCATGATGGACCATCTTTCAGCTTGACCCTCTTGATAGGCTGGTTGCACCGGGCACAGATGCAGGGCACAGGCGGCTGTTCCTGCTTCGGGCTAGCGGATCTCGGTTTCGGCTGCTTTTGCGGTTCTGCCTCCGGCTGCGGTGCAGCATCTTCCGGCAAATCCTCTCCGGCATAAACGTACAGGCCAAGACCGAACATAGCAAGGTTCTTCACCAAGCACCGCATGATGGCTTTATTCACATCGAACATGGAGGCTGCTTCTACGGTGCGCTCTTCCATGCCGATCTTTTCACGGCGGCGGGTCTGCGGATTGTAGTCCCATTTCGGGGTGGTATAGGTGTAAGGCACAGCTTTCATGGCTTTGTTTGCGCCATCCAGTACAGGCAGCCACATTTCGTGCGAAACGCCTCTATCGTGACAGTGGTATACACCATGAAGCCGGTTATGGGGTCATAAACATAGGGGAGGCCGTTGAATTTCTTGACCTCATAGCTGGCAGCAGGGTACAGCTTCTTCACCTCTGCCCAGGCATACGCCCAGCTTACATATTTCAGTTCCGTGTTGCCGGACTTTTTGACTTCCAGATGATCTTTGAAGTCGATAGCAAATAATTTTACGAATGGATTTTCCATAAGAATGCCTCCAATTTTGATAAAGAAAAAGGGCACAACAGCGTCAACTGTTGTGCCCCATGATGTGAAAATTACGGATTGAGCAGAAAATCAATGATGTTTCGATGAATGATTCCGTTTCGGCTTAAATTCGCCAAATCACCACTGATAACATACTTAGGATAGTTGTCGTGCAGCCGCTCAAGATTACCGAACTCCCGTTCTTCATCGGCGGGAGTGATCAGGTAAGCAACCTGAATATAGAGCTTTTCATCTCCACGGTAGCAGATAAAATCAATTTCGGTGTCGTCCAGCTTGCCGACCTGAACTTCATAGCCACGGCTCCGCATTTCCAGATATACGATGTTCTCATACAGCTTGTTGCTGTCAAGCTTTTCGCTTTTCTTGATAACATTCCGCAGGCCAAGATCGACTGCATAGTATTTTTCTGTGCTGGACAGGAGTGCTTTTCCTTTGATATCATAGCGGCGTGCATTCAGAAGGATAAAGGCTTCCTTGAAATAATCAACGTAGTTCAGTACGGTAGCAGTGGTTGTCTTGATTCCTTCCGAAACCATGCGTCCACTGATATTACGGGCAGAAAACGGATTGCCGATATTGTCCAGCAGGAATGCAAGGACATTACGTAATGCGGTCTGTTCGCGAATATTGTGGCGCAGCATGATGTCACGGACAATGATAGCCTCGTAAAGATCGTCCAGATAGGTGGTGATTGAATGATCGTCAGGGAGGAAGAAACGCTGCGGAAAACCGCCGTACTTCAAATAGTCTGCGAAGAGCTTTTCATCCGAAGTATAGGTTCCGTTTTCAATGCATTGCTGTTTTGCTTCGGCCAGCGAAAAGGGGAAAACCTGAATCTGGATGTATCGTCCGGAAAGATAGGTTGCCAGTTCGCCGGAAAGCAGCTTGGAATTGGAGCCGGTCAGGTAAATATCACAATCGAAATCGACACGAAGAGAATTGATTGCAATCTGCCAGCGCTCCACCTCTTGAATCTCATCCAGAAGAATATAGATTTTTCCGGTACAGCCTTCCGCTTTTTCTGCGATGTAGTCGTAAAGCGTTTCTGCAGTACGGGTGTTGCGGAAGCGCATGGACTCAAAATTGGCCTGAATAATGTTCTGTGCGGGAATGTTGCGCTGAAGGAGCACGTCCTTGATCTGACCGAGAAGGACTGTTTTTCCACAGCGCCGGATTCCAACCAGAACTTTGATCAGATCCTGATCGATAAAAGGAATGATCTCATCCAAATAACTTTTGCGCAGAACCATCATGCATCACCTCATATTCTTATCTTAGCATACAATTATTGCTGTGTAAACAGTATTGTACTTTTCTATTAAATAAAAATAGCTGAAGCGCAAATTTTGTGTTCCTACAGGCGTACAAAAATTATGCTGCATGGATAATGGTAAACCTGCGGCTGCTTACATTCTTGCTGTACCGATTGAAAATATCGGGCTGTTCTTTCTTCAAACGCTGGGAGTCTACCCGTTTACTTTCGGAGGATACCCACGATACCTTATAGCCCGGTGCTGTGCCATAAGCGGCATCCTGCATTTGCAGCTTGACCTGCTGCTCAATAGCTGTTTTCTCCTGTTCCATCTGCTCGATTGATCAGAAAGCTCCTGCCGCTTGTCCAACAGATTACGGATGGGATTCAGATCGGCAGTTTTGTTTCTATCATCTGCAGAGTACAGCTGATTGATCTGCTGTGTATCCCCCTCGCTTCCGGTAGGTACAGGCGGAATTTCGGGCATCACGTTGTATTTCCAGAAGTGCTCTTCCTTGGCAATGAGGTTGTTCAGAACTTCTTTGTCGGTTGTGATCTTGTGAATCACCAGTTCCTTCCCGAAAATCAGAGCAGCAATGTACCAGCAGTCAAAACCGCTGACAGCCAGATAGTGATTGACCTGAGCCATGTAATGTGCAGGGATTTTTCCGTCAGCCCACTTGTCCGCAGAAAACGGCGAAACCGTTTTGCACTCTAATCCAGCTTTCTGCCCAACGATCAGGCGGTCAAAGTCTGCCAGAAGCAGCGGATGTTCCTCGCTCTGGTAAATGGCATTTGCCCGGCGTACCTTCAGACCGGTTGCTTCGGTGAAGCGCTGCGCCACATAATCCTCCAAGTCACGGCCCTGCCGCATGGCCTCGTTGTCGATATTTTCAATGGTATCACTGATTTTATCGTGGTACACCTGAAATGCAGAACGGTAGGGATTCAGACCAAGGATAGCCCCGGCATCTGTGCCGGTAATGCCGCATTTACGATAACGGAGCCAATCTTCTTTGGATAGGTTCAAAGTTGAAATCAATCTTTTCATGCACTTTGCATCCTTTCTCTCATAATTGATTCGGTAATGATGAAGTCGTATTCCACCAAGTCTTTCATGATTGTGGAAAAGTCACTGGCCAATGAATGGCAAGAGCCAACCCACAGGTCATAAAGAAAATCCAGAATATTATTTTGCACCCTGAGATGGTTCCAGTAGCGCTCCTCCAGTCTGCCCTCGGATTCCAAAACAATAATGGCGGTGCTGATGGTACTTTTCATCGTGATCTCATAAGCCATGGTAACGCTGATTTCAGAAGCACTCTTCTCAACGTTGTCAAAAAATTCCGTGAATTCCCTGAAAATGCGGTTATTTACATCATTCATGGCTTGCTCCTTTATGCTGCTGCCAGCACCATCTTGTAGGCTTTGTCGATCATGGGGTTGCCCTCTGCGGTGCGCAGGAACAGGTTCTCGTTGTAGTTTTTGGTCTTGCGGAGAGGGTCTGCGTGGGTAGCAAAATCAGAGACTGCGTTGATAAAGCGCCAACCGTTCTTGCCGACCCATTCCA
>ENA-OQCF01000331-OQCF01000331.1-human-gut-metagenome-genome-assembly--contig:-NODE-331-length-18332-cov-6.740401_pt1 | contig 18332 bp, 16 predicted proteins | sample MGYA00242756_ERZ504573 | MGnify/ENA primary metagenome ERZ504573 (study PRJEB26092, sample SAMD00036240) | human gut metagenome | host: Homo sapiens | study: EMG produced TPA metagenomics assembly of... | reverse complement strand
TATACGCGGCTTTTCGGTTGCGTCTGCCGTGGGGTTCGGGCGCAGCGGCACGGTGTTGATAAGCTCGCACCGCAGATGCGCCTGCTTGTCCAGTGCGACTTCGGCACTCTCAAAGCCGTCCAGTCCGTGAACACGGATCAGGCAGCGCCCACCCTCCTTGACGATGGCAAGTGGATCTTTCGTGGCCCATTCCCATGTGATGTTGCTGCCCGCCGTACGAAGTGCAGCGGTGACGCGTTGGTTCACATGAAGCAGTAGAATGTCGCTGAGCGGTTCGTCCTCGATGTCCGGCACCACAAACTTGGCGCGGCGGGGAGCCTTTTCTTTCTTCTTGGGGATCTCCGGGAGGCTGCCGCGCAGATGGTGCAGCACATACAGCCCCCAGACGGAGCAGGCAACAAGCAGAAGCGGCAGCAGTAACGCACCGCGCACGAACGCGGCGATGGCTACAATGATGCCCACGAAGATGCTTGTGCCATTCCGGATGGTATTGTCAGATTTCATTGTCGATTACCGTCCTTTCACAAAAACAAAAAGGGCTGCATCAGGTGTCCATTCTGAACACTTGATGCAGCCCAAGGTGTGGCCACTGTCCGGCGGCCATGCGGGATGCGGATTGATTCTTGGTTCACTCCTTTCTGCCAATGGCAGGAAATATCTATATAAAAAAGTGCCGGCAGGGAAGACACCGCGCCCAATTCAGCGCAATGCCATCTACTACCGGCACCGATTACAAAAACAACAGCGTATGCTTATATAGCATAAAAATCATTTACAATGTCATTATAATACTATATCTTGTGGTTGTCAATATAGGGCACTATTTCCCGAACAAATCACTATGAGTTCCTGTGCGTGTTAGAGTCAGTACCAGAATGTCATCTTCCAGACGGTAGACGAGCAACCAATCCGGGAGAATATGGCACTCACGGTGTCCAACCCAATTTCCGGTCAAAGCATGGTCTTTGTTCTTATCGGGAAAAACTTCACCCATTGCCAGCAGAGTAATTACATCTTCCAGCAAATCCATTTTGAAGCCACGCTTCATTGCAAGTTTGAAGTCCTTCTTGAACTGTGTCGTAAACTTGACAACGTATTTCGTCTCGCTCATGCTTTCAAGTCTGCAAACAACTCATCCGTATTGGTGTATCCTTTTACAGAAGGGTCTTTTGCAATCCTTTCTGCCTCCAGCATGGCGGCAATCGTTTCCTTATTGGGCTGGTTCAGCGAAATTTCAAAAGGAATGCCACCGTCCCGGAGAGACTGGCGGACGAAGATATTGAACGCTGTGGACAGATTCATTCCAAGCTCTCCAAATAGGGCGTCAGCCTGTGCCTTCAAGTCCGAATCCATGCGAATACTGATATTAGTAGTAGCCATAAGTCTCAACTCCTTTCACCTTTCCAATTACAGTATATGCTGTTTGCACGAGAAATGCAATGCTTTGCACGAATAATTAGCACAAATTTAATAGATGAACTGATGGAAAAGATACCATAGCAATAATTCCCTCCATCTAAGTTAGAAAAAGCGGAGAATTCCTGCTTGTAACAGCAAAAATTCTCCGCTTTATTCAGACAATTACGCAGTAGGAAAGATTACTTCCTATTTCTTAAACGCCACTTCCACATTTTTGCCGCTGAATGCGACACCATACTTATAAATGCTCTTTACACCATGCGTCAGCATTTCGGTGTCATATTTTTTATCTTCAATCTGGTTGAGCGCGGTCTGTGACAGCTTCTGCAACTGTTCGGTATCGCAATGTTTCTCAGTTTTAAGCTCGATGATGATGCCGGGCAGGGTAGAAGTTTTGGGAGCGAGCTGGATGTCATAACGGCCATCACCGGATTCCCGGTTTGAGGTGGCGTAGGCGTTGCCAAGCAGTGCGCACAGACCGAGGACAAAGCCGTGATAGAAGTTCTCCCCGGCAGTATCAAAGCTGCTGACGCTCTGGGTCAGCAATGTTTGAATCTGCTGCTGCAACTTACCCTCGTCGCCGGAATAGAGTGCTTCCTGAATGGCAACAACCGTAGTCTGCGGCATCATGACATTCAGATGACTCAAAATCTCCTTATTGTATACATAGGTGATTTCTCGGTTGGGAAGAGCGACATGGCAGAGGTAATCCCCGCTGATAGAAGTTTCCGCTTTTACGACCTTGAGATAGCCGGATACAAGCAGGAAACTGTAAATAGACGATGGATTATTTTGCAACTGGGGATAAATGACGCTGGTATCCACATAAGTTGCAACAGTTTTACCTTGCAAAAGATCTGTCAGCTGTGTATAGATATCTTTGTCAGCCTGCTCCAGAACTTCGGAAATGACATCATTGTTGCTGGTGGAGAGCCAGTAAGGGCGTGCCTCACATCCGGCGCTGAAATAGTTGATAACCGACCAAGGGTTATAAATTTCGGCATCGCCGAAGCGGTAACCATCGTACCAATCGCGCAGTTCGTTGAGATTATCGGAAGCGCCGTAATAGGCGGCCATCTTGGCAACTTCATCTGCGGTGAAGCCGAAATAGGTGTTGTACTTCTTGTCCAGCACAGAATTGACAACCAGATTATTCAGCCCGCTGAAGATACTTTCTTTTGCTACGCGCAGGATGCCGGTCAAGAAACCAAAGGCCAAGCTGCGATTATCTTTGAGACCTCCGGAGAAAAGCCCCCGCATGAAAGAAACGGCATCATCGTAAAATCCCATCAGGTGCCCCTGCTGAATGGGAGTGTCGTACTCATCTATGATAATGACGGCAGGGCAATTATAGTGCTTGTGCAGCATGGAAGAAAGCGTCTTGAGAGAAGAGATATAGTCGGTGCTGTCAGCGGTCCCGGAAATAATACGCTGATAAACGGCTTTCTCGAAGTCATTGCAAGCGGGGCTATCGGCAAGGTCGGCGTGGCGCAAATACTCTTCACCAATCAATCGGGTAAGGTGGGCGTATGTTTCTTCCCATGTATTCCGCTTGACGTCTTTGAACGTCAGGAAGATGACAGGATACTTTCCTTGGTAATCCCGATATTTCTGCCCGCAAGCCCAGATGGCTTTGTTGGTAAAGTATTTAGAGGTGTCTTCCTCGGTCTTTTCAAAGAAAACACGGAGCATATCCATGTTAAGCGTTTTGCCGAATCGTCTGGGGCGCGTAAACAGCGAGACCATGGGACGCTGCTCCAAAAAGTCCTTGATCATCAGCGTTTTATCGACATAGTAGTATTCCGTCGATGCAAGGCGATAATCGGAAATGCCGACAGGGAGGGGAAGATGTGCTGGCATAGCGGATTTTTTGTAAGCCCCTGTACGCACACGAGCATCGGCGGGCTTTTCTGCATTGGCAGGAATCTGCCAACTGCCATTTTCCTTGCTTGCTCCGGGAATCTTGCCTGCCGAGCAGAGCGTAGTAACTCTCCTTGTACTGATTCCCCACAAGGTAGAAGCCTCTTTTGCGGACATCATAACCATAAACTAACGCCTCCTCGTCTTTATTGAATTTATTATACCATTCAGTCGGAATAATGTCAAGCCGCATCGGAACAATATCACGCTTTGAATATAGTATATTCCGGCAAGGCTCTTTGTGAGCTTCAATGATGCCCGGTACTATCTGCCACTGCGGGAAAGATTAACTATAACCACTTACGAAAATGAAAAAAATCTACGTTTTTGAAAACGACTGCTTGCAAATACTATACGTACCTATTATAATAGAAGCGGCAAGATGGTTTCAGAACTCAAATATTTTTCATTTTTTGAAAGCGGTACACTATGAAAATCATTCCGAGAGACAAATATTTACAGCGAATCATCGAATTGAACGGCACACCGGACATCAAAATCATCACCGGGATACGCCGATCCGGCAAATCCAAATTGATGCAGGCCTATATTGAATACCTGAAAAGCCATGTCGATAACTGCAATATCATTTATATCGACTTTATGGATTTGGCCTTTGAGGAAATCAAGGAGTACCATGCACTACACGCCTATGTGGAAGCACAGTATCAGGCAAACAAGACGAACTATCTTTTCGTGGACGAGGTGCAGATGTGCCCGCAATTTGAGTTGGCTATCAACAGTCTCTACGCCAAGGAAAAATACGATATCTACCTGACCGGTTCCAATGCCTTTTTGCTGAGTGCGGATTTGGCTACACTTTTTACAGGGCGCTATATTGAAATCCATGTTTTCCCGTTCAGCTTTTCGGAGTACTGCCGATATTACGAAGAAACAAAGGATATAGACCAACTGTTTGATGATTACACCATAAAGGGCGGTCTGGCCGGATCCTATGCGTACAAAACGGAGAAAGACCGAATCAATTATATCAAAGAAGTTTATGAAACAATCGTTACAAGAGACCTTGTGCAGAAATATGCGCTGCCGGACACCTTAGTGCTGCAGCGGCTGAGTGAGTTCCTTATGGACAACGTCAGCAACCTTACTTCGCCCAACAAGGTCAGCCAGCTATTGACGGCCAATAACACTCAAACCAATCATGTGACAGTTGGAAAGTATATCAAGTATTTGTGCAATGCCTTTGTCTTTTACGACGTCAAGCGCTATGACATCCGGGGCAGAAAATATCTGGAAAGCGCGGAAAAGTTTTATCTGTGTGACACAGGTATCCGTTATGCCATTCTGGGAAGCCGGAATATGGATTACGGCAGGATGTATGAAAACATGGTCTGTATTGAACTTTTACGCCGTGGGTATGATGTGTATGTCGGAAAGCTGTACCAGAAAGAAATCGACTTCGTTGTACAAAAGGGTGACGAAAAAATTTATATTCAGGTAAGCGACAATATTATAGCGCCGGACACCTTCGAGCGCGAATGCCGTCCTCTTTTGCAAATCCGGGATGCATACCCCAAAATGATTCTTGCCAGAACCAGACACCCCAAATATAGCTACGAGGGAATCGACATTTACGATGTTGCCGATTGGTTATTGCAGGAATGACCTCTATACCACACATAGTATGGCACAGCCGATAGATTCGTTGGCTGTGCCTTTTGTGTGCCTAAACGATGAACATATTACTGCATATCAATGCGAATAAGGCGTTAGTATGTATCAATCATAATCTGCTGCCGCAAGTAGAGGTTTGCCACTGCTGTGATGACCTCGCGGCTGCAATGGTACTCCCGAACAGCCTGGGCGAAGTTATCGCAGTTCAGATCGTTGTCATCGTACAGCTTGTCCAGCACATCGTAACCGTCTTTCAGGCGGTGGATGTCCATCTCAACGCACTTGATGATTTCCGCACAGGAGAGGGGAGTTTGCCGGGCAAGGCGAATGACCTTCTTCTCGCAGGAACTGCGGGCATCAATGTGGAACAGGCGGCGGGTGATTTTCCAAGAGATGCCCTCCAAGAACGTCAGCTTGAAGAACGACAATATTCGCAGCGGCCATGCCGCGCCGATAGGGATGATGAAGCGGCAGGCGAGCAGATCGTACAGCGCGTCATACTCGGTATCGCCGGTGCCGGCCACAATGAGCCCGCGAACCAACAGGCGCTGCACGCAGTCCTGCCAGCTGCGGTGGATGGTGACATTGGTACTGCTCGCCATCTTCTCGTAGAAGCTGCCGATTTCTTCTTCCCGCAGGATGCGCCAGTTGAGGATGGACCACAACATGAACTCCTGCACATCGACCTCGTATTCTTTTTCGCAGACAATGATGACCGGGCGGGTGCCTTCCTCGGTGCAGCAGCGGATATAGCGACCATTGGCAGTGTAAAGCATTTTCATAAGATTTCCTCCGATAATTTTAGTTTTTACGGTTGAGACGATGATAAATTACTTGTGGGATGTGGTGGCGTTCTCGCAGATGCGGATGATCTGCTCACAGAGGTAGTCGCCACACTTGGCGATATGTACCTGATCTCCGGGCAGCCTCATCTGCGTTTGCAGCAACGGTAACTCTGGTCTCGGTTCATGCCGAGTGAGGTCTGTACATTGTGCAGGGCATGGTGGGCAAGGATACGCTTGTGCCGCAGTTCGCCGTTGGCAAGGGTGCCAAGGGGCTGTTTGGTGCGGCGATCCGCTGTGACGTAAGCATCACAGGTAGGCCAGCGACGGCAGACATATAGGTACGTCCCAGCGGAAATGTCCGAAAGCCCATGAATTGCGCTTGCCGGACGTAGTGTGGCAAGGGAACCACAATAGGGGCAATGGATACGAGTTTGTTTCATAAAATTTCACCTCCGATTTTTTTGCAAAAATAGGCCGAAAAAACCTATTTGTCCTTATTACTGTCATCTCGAACGCAAAAATTAAAAAAATTCGGGTACTTTTTCAAATTTTACAATTTGTTCATATCTTGCTGGGCTAAATTTGCCTATTCTTTGAACACTTTAATGCTGCTTGTGCATCAATGGCTGTTTTGCTGTTTAGTGTGATAGGCGCGTTAAACAGCATTGCCAGCAGATACTTCTTCGGATTGCGTATATTGCCGCTTCGTGCATGGAAAGAATCGAGAACGAATCGGATATGCTCACTGTTCAGCTGCATCATTCGTTCCCGCACAAGTTCTGCGGGGAAAATATTGCTGCCCAACCGCACGGTAGGACTTTGACTCTGGATTGTCTCGATGATCAGTTCGTAGATTTCTTGCAGCATGGGGGTGCCTCCGGCATATTTCGGCAGAGCAGGTCCAACTCAATGTTCTCTTTCACCGTTTTCCGAACCGCATCGCTTTCGGATAAGATAAGGTCTGTATTTGGTTTCTCTTTATTTTGTATCTCTTTATTTAATTGCGTTGGATTTTCCTGCGTAGGAGAATCCAGCATAGGGTTTTCCAATGTAGCTGCACCAAAGTGGGATTATCCAATGTTGGATTTTCCCATGTAGGCTTGGGAGGCTTCTCCTGCGGACGTTCATAGACGATGTAATCACAGCCACGCAGGCATCCGCGTTCATCGCGGACACGGGAGCGGACGATATACCCGGCCTGCTCCAGTTCCAGCACGGCGGTGCGGATGGCATCAATACTTTCACGATTGATAGCCGCCAGCCTTTGAGCGTGTAATCCCAATCCTCCGGTAGAGACAACATCTGAGAAAGCAGCCCCTTAGCCTTTAAGGTCAATTCCTTATTGCGCAGATGGTGGTTACTCATAACGGTATAGTCTTTGGTACGTTCCACACGAAAAACAGCCATTTTACAGTTCCCCTTATCACAAAAATGCGGGCAGCACAGGTGGCTGCCCGCGCAGGCAGAAATTACAAGTTCTGACGGATAATGCGGGTGATGATGCCCACGGCGATGCTGCGCTCCTCGTCCAGCTTCGTTACCACAAAGCTGACATCGTCCTTTTTGCCGGGCGTGCGGCGGTCGTAGCAGGAGTGAGCCACAGCGTTCACCCCATTGGAAAGCCGCACATAGACGATGCCCTTATGTACATCGGTGACGCGGCCGGCGTATTTGCTCTGTACGCGGCAGCGTTTCAGTGCTTCACGGCTGGTGTTCTCGGTAACGCTCTTAATATCGGCATGGACGGACAATTCTTCCTGTGGGGTCTTGTTCACCTCGGTCATGCGGACAAGAATCTGGTCTCCTACAGCAAAGCGGTCATGGGCATCGCCGATCCAATCCCATGCCAGATCCCGCGCCATGATGGAACACTCCACACCAAAAATCTCGACGCGGATGGACTTGTCGGCAACGGCAATGACGCGGGCTTGTACCACGCGCCCCTCGCGGACGCGGTACTCGCCATTGGCATCGGGGCTGAAATAGAAAAGCTGACGCTTGCGCATCATGGCTTCACGGCGGCTGGCGACCACACTTCGGCTCTTGGAGTCAATGCCGAGGATGACAAAATCAATTTCCGCGCCCAGCATATTGCCCAGCAGCTTCATCTGGCGGACAGCCATACTGTCGGTGCTACTGGCAGCGCTGGGGGCAACCATCATTTCTTTGAACGGGATGACGATACGGAAACCGTTGTAATCCACAACGGCAATCGTCTTGCCGCTGTCGGTCTGTTCGATGCCGCCCAGCGGTGCGGAGAAGATGCGTCGTGTGCGGTAGGCGTTGTGGATCTCGTGCCATGCGGCGGCTTCACGGGCATCCTCGGTTTCAATTTCGTCTCCGCTTTCAATGGTCAGTACCGGGGCATCGACTCTGTGTCTGCGGCTGGGTGGGGGAGTCTCGGCGGGCGTTTCATCTTTGGCAGGGGCAGGGATGGGGAGATCCTCCGAATCCACAGGTTCGGGAATGGGCAGATCAGGGATAAAAATATCATTGTTCATTTCCATGGGAAAGCTCCTTTTCATTTTCGGGTTTTGTCATAATAGAGGTTTTATCAGCGGCGACCACTGTTTTAGGCTTGCGGCCGCGCCGCTTGGGCGGTGTTTTAGCAATCAGAGCTGCTGACGGCATAATAGCTGATGGGGTTTCCGGTACAGCGGTTTGCCACTCCGGGATGTGCGCGGATGCTTTGCATTCCCGCAGATGTTTGTAAGCGGGATGCAGTGAGTAATCCATTTTGTGTACCTTTAGTACCTTATGACCTCGCAGGATAACCAGCGCCTCATCCACGGGTAGGCGCAGCACTTCGTCCGGAGTCAATAATGGCCGTTTGCCGATACCATTGCTTTCACGATATTGTGGAGTATAATCGGAAACTCGCAATGTATTTAGCGCTTTAGACGTGCTGGACACCATCACACTGGCAATGCCGGTGCGCTGGGAGACGTACTCGGCGGTCAACTGGTCTGTGCAGCCGAGAAAAAGCTGTACATCGCAGTTGCCGAGAATTTCCTGCCACTGGTTCTGCGGGTAGCGGTTTTGCAGGCCGGCAAGATTCTGGAATACGCAGGACATAGAGATATTGCGGGATCGAATGACGCTGATGCGCCGGGATAATTCGGAAATCGTACCGCAGGCTGTCAACTCTTCACCAAGTACATGAACCGGCACAGGCAGCCGCCCACCGGGGCAGTTGGCATCGGCATAACGGACGAGTTTGATGAAGGCAAAGGACAGAAACAGCGATGCAAGAAAGTCAAAGGTGCTGTCTTGGTCGCTGGTGACAAGATAGTAGGCGCAGGGCTGCTGCCCCGGCAATTCAAGGCTGATTTCGTCATACGCAGTGATTTTCTTAATCAATTCAGACTGAAATACCTGTAGCCGGCTGCCCAGCCCGCTGATAACCCCGCTGCGCACCGAATCCGAGGCCCGTTGGTACAGGCTGTACGGTGCTTTGGCGGGGTGGGTCAGTGGCAGAACATCAAACAAGCTGTCCAACTGGCTTTCGCTGCATTGGGTGATGAGGTTATACACTTCGCCAATGTTCCGCTGTTCCGGCGGGTAGGTGAGGTCAACATATAAGACCAGCGCTTTCAGCAAGTTCATTTCGCCGGAATCCCAGAAGCGGTCGCTTTTCCCGGTGCCGTTGGTGTTCTTGATGATGACATCCACGAAAAGCTGTGCCATCAGTTCCTGCCCCTCGATTTCTTTCAGGCAGTTCCAAGAGTCGGAATTTTCGGGGCTGACGAGGTTGAATACCCGCACCGTGTAGCCTAAATCTCGCATATATTCGCTGGATTTCTCGTAAAGTTCGGATTTTGGGTCACAGATAATAAGAGATTCTCCACGGGCGGCACTTTGCAGGATACGATTCATGCAGAACGAGCGAGTTTTCATTGAGCCGCTGGCACCGTAGACGGCAAGATTTCCGTTCATGCGCGTCTTCTCCGGGATGCAGAGATATTTGCCGTCGAGCATCCCCAGCACAGTACCCGTATGCTTAGACAAGTCGGAAACCATGTCCAGCACGGCGGGAACTTCTCGCGGCTGCATCCAGCCGGACGTGCCGTAAGTGCCTTTTGCGGAGAAATCAAAGTTGCGCTCGGAATCTGTCAAGGCATCTTGGCTGAACAGCTTTCGATACAGGAAAATCGCGGCGACTGCCGCTGCGCAGCCCGCCATGCAGTACAGGTTATAGGGAAACCATAAAATACCTTTGATACAGGCCAGCGGTGACAAAGAGGGAAACGGCGGAGAAGTGCCGCCCAGCATACCGCCGTTTTTCTGCCAGACGGCATAGTTGCCGATGAACTGCGTCAAGTAGCCGCAGGCATAGAGTAGTAGGGCGACGGCTAAAATGGTTTGCAATCTTTTAGAGGGGCGTTTCATGGTGAGTTCAGAAACCTCCTCTCAAAGTCAGAGAAGTCGATTGTTTGCAATTTAATTCTGCTGCCGCAGAACGGTCGTAGAGCATCTTCCTGAAAATCAAAGCAAACTATGATGCCGCTGCGCTTGTGCAGCTCCAAGGCTGCATAGAAACGATAGAGTTTGGGCAAGTCCAGCTGATACGCGAAAAGGATCAACGTTCCGTCTTCGGTTACGGCATCATTTTCAATGGCAGAATCTTTTGGGGGTGGACAGAAAGACTGCAAAAGAAGCGCATGAAACTGCTTAGTCGCATTCGGGTTACAGAACATCCAGAGCAGTGCTTCGCCGTAGTAGTCATTAGTAATAAAATAGAAATGCTCGTAACCCTCGCCGAACAAGAAGTATTCTCTTTCGGAGCCTTTCGAGTTCTCCAGCAGGATGTATAGCGTCTGCCAGTGGTCAGCCAATAAAATGCCATCTACTTTTCGAGTCGCCACTGTGCGAATCTGACAAACTCTTTGCAGCATGACCTTGGCCCGGCGTTCAATTTGGGGGTCAAAGGTCGGAATGGAATCCATCGCGTTGAACACTGCAAAGGCTTGTTTCGGAGTGAACAACGCGCCGGTCATCCGAGAACCGTAGATTTTCAGCATTTCGGAGCGAAGTTCTTTCATTTCACGGGAATCGTAAAAGTAGACATCCTCAATAGGAATAGCACCCGCTGTGTCGGGGGAGAAAAGCGGCGGCTTTTCATCACGAAAAATTGTGATACCTGCATTTTTCATCGTGATGTATGTCCGTGCGATACGGTGCAGCCGCAGGCGGCGAGACGGCTCCGATTTAATAGCGTTTGTATCCCCACAGCCGGACAGATAAAAGAGAAACCGTTCCGGGTCCTGATCTTGCAACAGACGCTTGCCGCGGATGCCGAGCCGGTAACCGCGAAGGTGATTGCGGGAAAAGATGCGAAGTAGGCGGTTGTGTGTCAGACCGGTAACGATCTTCTTACGGTAGCTTTCGCTGTCAATAAAGCGTGCAGCACTGTCGCAGGGAAACTCCCCGCACAGGGCCGTGAGGGACAGCAATTCATAACTTGCGCTGTCATGGGATGGCAACACGGGTTTTGGCAAGGAAATAAAAATCCCTTCTTTCTTTTACCATACGCGTCTCTACTCTGGTGCAGTTTCGCAAATCAGCATCGCTTGAAAAGCCGATAACACTGCGGAAATTCAGAATAGATGCAGCCGTAGACACTTTTTATGACTTTTCTGCAAATTGTGGAGGGTCGTCTGTGAACCGCATTTGAGTACTTAGCCATGCAGGAAAACTCTTCTTGGGCATGACAGAAATCATTGTGCAGGACGCATACGAGAACCGCGTGGTATGGTAGAGATCACACAGCGCTCCGGTGTCGTCTTTCATGCAGTACAGGGCAATGACATCTAAGATGGATTTGAATTCCAGATTGTCATAATCCCGAACTGCGGTGATGGGCAGGCAGCGGTCATAGATGTGTTCAATGCAAATAACACAATCCGAAAAATGTGGCAGCGCGTGCTGACGGCGATATTCCTCGAAAGCAGCCTGCAAAGGAACAACTAAAAACTTAAACCCCTCGGCTGCTTTCTTCTTGGGAAGCAAAGCAGGAACCCTAATGAATACATAGTCATCTGTTGCGGATACTTTTATACCCTGCGCGGCAGCGGCCTGTTGGTAATAACCCTCCGGCATGCCGCCTGTTGTAGTGAACAGAAATCCTCGAAGACTTGCGGTGCTTCGCTCACTCAACAAAGCGGCGCTTTTGGCGGTTTCTGCAAATTGCGCCGGGTCCGGGGAGGGAAGCAAATGTTCCAGTGTGTACAGCTTCTTATGTACACCGATCAATCCCTGCTGGGCCATGCGAATACGGTTTAAGAGCATATCTGAATTCAAATGTCTGCCTCCTTGCGATAATAGCTGACGGTTCCGTCCGCTGCAACGGTACAAAATCCGGCGGTATGTGGAATATCCAGCGCATCGATTTGTTCTGCATCATCCACCACCACAAGGCGCTTTCCGGCATCTTTTTGTGGTAGACGCAGCAACTGACATAACATGGTTTCTTTGCCGCGCGGAATGGGAACAATCTCATACAACTGTCCATTGGCAAAGCAGAGAACTTCCACAGGAAATTCTCCCGCAGTATGGTATTCTACCTGCTCAATGAAATCGAGCAGCACCCATATACAGCGGGAGAGTGTGTCATCTGCTCCGTTCTGAATCTCTTGGTTTATGTAATACCGGCCATTGTCCGCGCGGTAGGCGCGGCCTTCTTTCAGCATGTGGGAGAGAAGGATCTTTGCCGTTGATTCCTTTTCGAGAAAGAAACGACAGAGCTGTTCCTCGGTCAAGCCTGGATACTGTGCAATATTTTGCAGCATTTCGGTAGCTTCTCGCTGATAGATTGCTACACGATTTTTCAATAAAATCACCGTCCTTGAATGATAGAATTTCCTTTAGGGATGTCTTTAGGGCGGCCGTATAGTTTTCATTTGATTTTCCTCCGCTTGAAAATAGCAAATAAAAAGAGCCGCACCTGAAAAAATCAGGTACGACTCTATACGAAGTGTCCAGCACTTGTGGTTCGGACATACTTTTTGCATATTAAGTTTACCATATGTAATTTGCGGAGTAAATACGTTTCGTGTGCTAATATCGTGCAAATATAGCGCAGGAACACATGTAAATTATAATTGCCTGTTCTGGTTTAAAATGGTTACAAGTAGAGAGAAGTATATCTATCTCTCTATATATAGATGTTGCCATTCTTCCATGTTGGCTCGCCACCTGCAAATTGAGACCATAATCATATATCTTTCAGGTTCGTTCTTGGAAACATAGGTATAAGGAAAAGCGGATGGGAAAGCAGATAGGGTGCTTGCTCTAGGGAATAGGGTAAGAAAAAATCAATGCTTACCAACAAGTATGGTTGTCTTGGATAACTTCTCCTGGGTTCAACCGCAACTGCACCATCACCATAAACAACTTTTAATGTTCAGATTCATATAAAGTTTGAGAAAGGATAGAACTTTTTTTCGTGAGTTGAGCGTTGACTTTTTAAATTGTTCGTAAGCCAGTGTAGAAGATAATATATTGTCCATATCACCAGCGCGATAAGAGTGTACACTTTTCTACAAAATCAGTTGAATGTCTCCAACTTTTAAGATTACTCTTAAAAAGTTCTAAAACCTGGGATGTTGTTATGTTTTTTATCTCCGCAATGTACTGACATACAGTAGTATCCCACGGAAAGCATGGTTTGTCTCTGTATGTTACAAATGGCCCATCTGTTTCTGGTAACATTCTTGTTAAAGGAATTCTATGAATGATGTTTCGCCCCTGCTTAGTTGTACACATTCGTGGATTAATACTGAACCAACATCCGAGGTCAACAGCCCATGCGGTATCTTTTTCCGTTCCCATAAACCAGTGCAATACGGGTCTATTTAGACTTACTGTTTGTTCAATTGATGAAAGCACACATCGAGTGGCACCTCTAGAATGGATGCTAATAATACACCCTTTGTTTTTCTCGGATTCGATTAATGCGGTATTAAAGAATGCAGTTTGGATATCACGAGAACTATTGCAGTGACACGAACCATCAATCCCAATTTCTCCGATATATTTTGTCTCTTTAATAGTGTTCAAGAACAATTCCCATTCATTCATGCGCTTTGAAATAAGCTCTGGATGAAACCCTAATGCTATGCGAACTTTTGCAGCATTAGAAAAGTACTGGGAAGCTTTCAGATATGATCTTGGGCTGGTTGTTACAGCAAGAACATCTATATGCTTGGTCTTTACATCTTCAAAGACCTTTAATGGATCCGGGTATAGATCCAAATGGCAATGATAGTCAATCATAATACACTATTTTCCTTGAGCAAATCACGAATTTCGCACAGTCCCCGTTCAAATACCGCTACATATTTTGCTCTTTCATCTCCACTTGCAAAGTTTAACTCACCACGAATTAGATTCTCAACACCAGTTGCTTCATATTGAGATACTGCCAATGCAGCTGCAGCTAAATCTCTCGAAGATGAAAACTTTAAATTATCTACGCAATATCCTTTATCAGTATTATCGACCATTTGAGTTTTCATAAATGAAGCTCGTCGGACAAGACAAGGAATGCATACGCCACAATGTCTATATCCATGCCGGTTGTATTTTCCACAACTAGTTGTTCCCATGATTAAGGTTTTCATTAATTCTTGATTTTTGCAGTCGAGAAGAACTTCTCCTTTGGTCTTGTATCGATAAGGAAGAATCAAGTCTACTCGAAACCCCATCTCATCCCATATTTCCTGAAGAGCTTTCATGTACAGGGGATGTGTGGTTTTTGTGCTTAAACTTCCACTACGAAGTGGGTCAAGTGGAATATTAAGACTAATAAATCCGCTTTCTGGGACATATATTTCTTTCCGTCCTTCCGCAGTTGTAGAAACTTTACAAGACGCTAAAAGTGCAAAGGCAAAGAAGATTATAGATCTTGCACGAGTGGAATTTTCTGCGGCTCCATTCTTTTTTATATAACAACTCCACTGACAAAGATTATTTTTCCCTAGTGCATTAGCATATTCTCTTTGATGCGCTGCATCACCACGTACCGTTTGAGCAACAAATAGCGGCTTTCGTCCAGCTGTACAAAGATCGATACCACCTACTAAACTATCCATTCCACCAGACAAAAGGCATACACAATCATTCTCCAGATGATTATGTGATTCTTGAAAAACTATTGTCTCCTGCAAAGGGACAAAAGTTAATGTCCAAAAATCTCCACTCAGAAACCGAAGCATGTATTCTAGCTTTTTCTTGACTTTAGTCCATCCAGTTACATCATGCAGCGGAACTTCAAGCTCAATTTGCCTTGTCCAGCCGTCTGGACTGTTACGTCTAAGGATTGCCCTATCCGCTGCAACAATAGACATTGCGAGGATAGTAAAATCGAAAATAACAGGGGAGGGGCTGATACATGATCTTCGCAACTCATTAAGAAAGTGATTGCCAACATGACCAATGTTTGGTGCTTTCTGCGAAGGAATGGAGAATAGCTCAAAATACCAGGTGTTTTCGTCATATATATTGGGTGAATGCGCTTTTGTATAGCATATCACTTTGCTCATACTGCAACCTCATATATCTCAAATGTGGCCTTTATTGTTTCCTGAAGCAACTTTTTCGTGTTTACTACTTGAGATGCTGTATCTCTTACTTTGTTTAATTGATTTGACACTTCAACTTGTATAAATTCCTTCATTTCATTGAGTCTTTTAATTCTATCAGGAAATGGAATTGCTGAATTTTCAAATGCTTGGCCTACATCCATCTGAATACGAGAAAAAATTTCATTTCCAAGATATGTACCTGTCAGTGCCCACATTTGGTCATCTGAAAGATGGAATATGTCTGTGTCTGGATATTTTTCTAAATATTCACTTAATGCTGCTGTGGCTGAATTTTTTGAAGATATTTCATCTAAGCTTCCACCTTGTGGACAAGCATGATTTACAATAGCACTGATAATTTGAGGTGCATCAGCACCTTGCGATTTTAATGCAGATAGTGTTTTTCCAAGAGCGAATTCTGCATCATCACGAAGTGAACGGAATGTATCAAAGAAGTTTGCACCTACGCGTGCCGAGACTCTCATGCGCCTAGAAACTGCTGCCGCACCACCCATTCCAGTTCGCGAATAATTTCCAAGGCTTTGACGCAAAGAATCTGTTGAGCCAGAACGTACATAATCACTTAGATTACGTCGAGCACTAGAAAAACGGGCTCTTGGGGCCAAAATTTGAAGTTGTTGTACGTCATTCTGCTGTATATCATCAGAAATTTCTTCTTTATCCTGATCGTGATTTTCGAATGGATTCTTATCCATATCGATATCATCTAGCCATGGAGGATCCAAAGAAATTCCAGATTTTGGGCCATTGCTTGATGCTGACGTTCCCATGTATTACTCCCCGTTACTTTATTACATTTTTAGTTGGCTGAGGCGTGTCAGGGTCTTCTTTCCACTGCTGGAGTAATTCATTTGCCCAGTCATACTCTTTTAGAACATTTGCATTGGTGCTTTTCTCGCACTTGCAGGTAGAGCAGATAACTCGGTTACAAAATCATTGGCTAAATTCGGATATGCTTTGATAATGTGTAGTGCTTTTCCCAAGGAAGGATTAGACCATTGGTCGCTATGTCCGAATCGAAATACTCTATGCATGAGTATTTCTGCTTCTTCCTGACGCAATGTCTGTATCTTAGTGACCATTTCTTTATAAATTTGTACGCTCTCGATATTTTGAAGAGCTTTAAAAATATCTTCACCATCTGCTGATAGCTTATCATACGCGGCAAATGTTATCGATTTATCTCGACTAAGATATAATAATGGTCTCAAATCATATTCACTTAATTTCGGCTCCAGCAATATCCATTCCTTAATAAAGTCGTCTTTCCATCTTGAATCAGGCGGAATGAATTCTTTTCCATCTTTTAGCTCGTCTTCGACTTTTTTTAATTCTTCTGGTTTTCCATCCTTTGATTTCGACACGATTTCTGCCAAATATTCAAATGCGCTACCAGAAGCACATCTTTCGAATAGGAGCATCTTGATCAATATTCCGGAATCTACAGTTATTCCGTTTAATCTAGCTACCTTCTTTCGAATTTCTAGTGCATTGAGAAATCGTTTGATTAGTCTTGGATTGCCTTTTATTCGATTTGAGGAAACAAGAACGCCGGCAATCTGCTCAGAAATAGAAATGTACTCAGCCATTGCGTCCTGTTCGGAATCTGTCAAAAGTGATTTAGCTTCCACAAGAGATACATTTTTTTGCCATGCTTTTGACAGTGCTTCCTCAAGATTTTTTTGAACTTTTTGCTGTGAATCAATACTTACATTGCCCTTTCTTGCTTCTAAATCCAAAAACAGAAGAAATGTATATACTTTGACCTCTGGAATTCCCAATCGAGGCACAGTGATAGGAACCTGTATTAGCTTATCAAAATAACTGGTAATAAGGTCATCCGATAAATCGACAGTTCCAAAATGTGCACGAACTCCATTTCGGATCATTTGCTCATCCGCTGCAATAATAAATGCGGTTCTCTTCACAAATAGCAGAAGACGCATTGCCTCTAGTGTTGAAATTGCCGTTTCGGGTAAGCATCTGTCAAGATCATCGACAAGAACAACCAGTCGAATATTCAATTTTTCAAGAATATCTTCAAAGTCTTTACGTAACTCTTCAATTTGCTGAGTTGTTGACTTCGTTTCATCATCTTTTAATATGTCATCAAAATTGGATAAAAACTCTTTTAAATTTGTTTCGACTGCTTCAGCGTTTTTGCCTTTATCATCAGGAGTTTTAATACTATTTACGATAGAGGATATTAGAGCTGCTGCAGCGCCAGCTGGTGCAGCCCCTGGAATTAATCCGACTAAAAGCGGAAGTCCGATTTTAGAAACTTGCAGCCAATTAATTCTCTTTGTGAATTTTTGAAAACGTTTCCATAAGGTTTTATCGCTCTCTGGGATGTGGCGCTTTTTCATCTCTTCTGAGAGCTTTTTAGCCACCGTGTGAAGCAATGCTGTTTTTGCATCATCGTACCCCTGATAGAGCCAAGCATTAAATTCCAAAAAAATGTATGTGGTTTTTTCTGCCTTATTTGATTTTTCCAGTTCTTTCCCAATCATTTTGACCATTGAAGACTTTCCTGTTCCCCAATTACCTGAAACTCCAATGGAGATTGGATTGTCGCCAGACTCATCAATTAGTTCAGCAACTGTGCCAGAAACAACTGAAAAATGCAGATAGTCGTCGGTGGTTTCTATATCATTCCACATAAAGATAACCTCGTATAACAAATAAAGAGCCCTATGAGAAGGCGAGATATAGGCGGACTCTATGGCGCGATGTATGGATTTGAAAAATAACTACTAATAGTTTATCACATATAGACTCAAACATCAATCTGCCCTAAGAATTGTACGAAGTTTTGTTATAGTCATCTATCTACATAATATACTCTGTATAAAAGACTGGTATAAGGAAAGGTATCAGGATATATGAAAACACCGCCATGCATTGCACGAAATTCTCCTATATAGGGGGGCAATTGCATTAGCGAAATCGCAACGGGAACTGACGGGAA
>ENA-OQCF01000330-OQCF01000330.1-human-gut-metagenome-genome-assembly--contig:-NODE-330-length-18342-cov-1.612901_pt1 | contig 18342 bp, 29 predicted proteins | sample MGYA00242756_ERZ504573 | MGnify/ENA primary metagenome ERZ504573 (study PRJEB26092, sample SAMD00036240) | human gut metagenome | host: Homo sapiens | study: EMG produced TPA metagenomics assembly of... | reverse complement strand
CGATGCCATGACCGCAGATGAGGGTATGGACGATGATGAAGCCGATCCTGAGGGCAAGGATGACGATGAGGCTGACTCTGATGAAAGGATGACGACGAAGCCGCTTCTGAGGATGATGCCAAGCGCCGCAAGTCCGCTGCATTCCGCCGTCAGGTGAAGTCCGGCACTGCCCCTGCCCAGCGTAAGTACTCCAGCCTGTTCATGGGCGGCACCGCTTCCGCCAAGAAGCAGCAGAAGAGCGTTCCCCCGCTGGTGAATCTCGCCCGCGCCATCAAGTGTCTGGATGTCTTCGGCCGGCATGACCCGGAACGTGCTGAGTTCTACGCCAAGAAGTACTACGAGGATATGTCCATGGCCCGCGAGTTCAAGGCCATGTCTGCCACCAACCCGACCGCTGGCGGCTTCCTGATTCCGGAAGTCTATCTGGATGAGGTCATCGAACTGCTGTACAGCAAGACCGTCATCAAGGAGCTGGGCGCACGCACCATTCCGCTGGAAAACGGCAACCTGAACATCCCGCGCATGACCTCCGGCACCCGCGCTATGTGGGGCGGTGAGGGTCGCAAGATCGCTTCCACTCAGCCTGCATTCGGCAACCTGCGCCTGTCTGCAAAGCGTCTGGAAGCCATTGTGCCCCAGACCCGCGAACTGCTGATGAGCACCAAGTACAGCGCCGATGAACTGTTCGCCGCTGATCTGTCCCGCCGTATGCAGCTCGGCCTTGACTGGGGCGCTCTGTACGGCACCGGCGGCGAGTTCCAGCCCACCGGCATTGCCAATACCCCCGGCGTTGAGAAAATCGACGCAAAGAAGATGGATGCCCAGTATGCCGCAGACGGAAGGCTGACTGCCGATTTCCCGGTCTATGTGAAGTCGCTGGTTATGAGCAAGAACGTGGACGATCAGGCTCTGGCTGGGCTTTCAACTCCTTTATGGAGGGCTATCTCAAGAACATCAAGACCACCACCGGCGACTACATCTACCGCGATGAGATGAACGCTGGCAACTTCCTTGGTATGCCGTACAAGGTTTCCAACCAGATCCCGACCGACAGCAAGACCGGCTGCACCGAAATGTTCTTCGCAACTGGGCAGACTGATGATCGGCGATCAGATGGGTCTGGAGACCTACACCACTCTGGACGGTACTTGGACGGACGAGAACGGTGTCCAGCACAACGCCTTTGAGGAAAATCTGACCGGCACCCGTGCGCTGATGTACGATGACATTGGCGTGCGCCATGTTGAGAGCTTCGCCTACGTCCACAATATCAAGGTTATCTGAGGAGGAAGACTGCTATGAAAAGAGCACTGTTTGATACCGTCACCGTCCTGCCGTTTGCCAGCGGCAATGAGTTTGACCGCACCGGCTATGAGAGCGCCGTGCTGGCTGTTACTGTGGAAGCATCCCAGACGGCCACCATCAAGGTCGAAACCGCCGACAGCACCGCCGGTCCGTATGAGCCGGTCAAGGACAGCCGCATCTTCGTTGATAACCCGGTCAACGAGGATGGCGAGGCCGTCATCGAGAACGAAGCCGAAGCTCAGGCTGTGGCGAACCTCGACATTGACCTGATCGGCTGCAAGTCCTGCGTCAAAATCACCGCCACCAACGGCACCATTGGTGCGCTGGCGCTGGGCGATGCCACCAACTGCCCTGTCAAGGAAGTATCTGATGGAGGGCTGCATGATGGCGAGAATGTTCAAACCGCCCAAGTCCGCCCCGCGCCCTGCTGAGAACAAAGCAGTTCATGCAAAGGAGCGGAAGACCGCCGCAACCCCGCCTGCGGCTTCGCAGGAAGCCCCGGAAAAGGCGCTCAGGTAAAGTTTCCCTCTGATGGGGAAAGCCTGTCAGAGGGCTTTTATTTGGAGGTGTCGTGTTGGCCGTAACACTGAGAGAAGATGCCCTCACCACTCTGGATGCCCTGAAAACCTCGCTCGGCATCGACCCGGCGGAAGAAGATGCACAGCGGGATGCAACCCTTGTGCAGCTTATCAATGCGGCATCTGCGTGGCTGGAAACTCAGCTGGGAAGAAAGCTGGGGAAAAGCACCTACCGGCAAAGATATTGCGGTACTGGAACACAGCAGTTATCGCTGGAGCAGTACCCCATTGTCAGCATAGAACGTATCACGGACACGTTCACCGGGGAAACCATTACGGACTTCGATTTCAACGAAACCGGCGAGATCGGAGTTCTGTTCCGTGAAGATGGATGGACATACCGCGGGCACGTCGGCGGGCTGGCCTATGACTACATTGCCCCCAGAAAATATCTGGAGGTGCAGTATGTGGCCGGGTACATTCTGCCGAAAGATGCCACCGAAGACCATCCGGCCACGCTCCCGGCAGATCTGGAAGCCATTGTTTGGTATATGATCGCCAGCAGTGGGCTATCATTGAAAATGATGCCGCCGGCTGTCGGCGTTCTCTATCTCCGATGTGAGCTGGACTTTCGATAAGAATATCAGCGAAACATGGCAGTCCGTGATTTCAAAGTATCAGCGGTGGTAACATGAAAATCCTCAAAGATGGATTTCGCGCAGATATGGAGCGCATCAAGCGGGAACTGACAGTGCTGCAAGGCGTGAGTATTCATGTAGGCATTCTGGGAGACGCGGGAAGCGACATCCTGATGATTGCCGGTGTGCATGAATATGGAGCGACGATCAGTGCGAAGAATGTCAAGCATCTGGCTATTCCGTTGAATATGGAAGCGAAGAATGCTGGCAGTCCCCGCAAATTCAATGACCTGCGGTTTATTCCCATTTCTCCCGGCTATGGCTTTTTGGTACGCGACAGAAAGCATCCCCAGAAAGCCCCCGGTAGAAAGAAGCAGGAAAAACATGATGCAAAAAAGCATCCGAGCGGCGGCGAAGAAGACCCGCGCCCGAATGAGGACTACGAGTGGATGTATATGCTGGTGGACAGTGTGACCATCCCGGAACGCAGTTTCATCCGAGCGAGTTTCGACACCGGCAAGGCCACGCTGGAAAATATCTGCAAAGAAGCTGTGGATTGTATCATTTTGAAAAAATGGACGGCTCAGGAGGCGGCAGACTACATCGGGAAGTGGGCGGTCGAAATGACCCACGACTACTTCAACACGAAGCTGTCACCGCCAAAGTCTGCTACAACGCAGTTGACCAGCACCCAGTATCAGCCCCTGTTTGATACAGGGCGGCTGTACAACAGCATTTCGTACAGCGTGGAGGGTATCTGATCTATGAGAAAATGGAAAGGGCCGCAGATCCCGCGAAGTCTGCTGCACAGTATGTACGAGGCGCATACCGAGGGCGGCGGCTATGATAAGGAGCAGGGCGGACAGTGGAAGCGGGAACAACGGTCGAAACTGCTTTTCAGGGTGTTGTGATGCCGCTGAACAATGAGGATTTGCAGTACATTGACAGCGGAAGCTATACGCTCAATGCCCAGAAAGTCTATACGAATGGGCATACCCTGCAGGTGGGCGCTCAGTTCCGGGATGGATTTGATGGCCAGATCTATACGGTCAAGCAAGAGTTGACCCACGGCCCTGTGCATTCGATGAAGCGCTACATGGTTGAGAAGAAAGGGGAGAGCAACCCGAAATGAATTTCAGGGAACTGCGGAACCGTCTGATCTCAAGCCTGTGGGATTACATTGGATGCCCGGTCATTCTGTCAAATCAGGTTCAGCCGGAAGCAGAGCCGCCGTTCTGCATCTATACGGTAACTGGCACCGTATATCCCGGACGGCGGTATGGGTGACTATGAGATTGCCGATGTTGCCGAGGGCGTGAAAATCTCTCGGATGGAAATGCCCTCTGCTACATTCTCATTCACCTTTTGCAGCCAGAACCGCACTGCAGAGGATGGCTCTGCGGTGAACGGTGAGGATGAAGCGTGGGCGTTCGCTGATAAGGCCATCAGCTATTTTAAGCACGCAGGGCAGGATGATTTCCTTGCGCTGGGTGTGGCTGTGGTTGATGTGGGTCAGGCACAGGATCGCACAACGCTTCTTGTGGACGAAGCCGCCCGGCGGGTCGGCTTTGATGTACAGATTCGGTATACCCGCATCGATGAGCGCGAAACCGCGTCCATCGAAAAAATTAAAATTTAAGGAAAGGACTGAATTGGATGAAAGATATTCAGGTTTTTACCGCGCTTGATGCAAAAACCGTGGCGGCGGAAAAGCTGGACATCCTGCTGCTCTCGACCGAGGGCGCGGCTGACATGGCGACTACAATGACCTTGAAAAGCTCAAGGCGGCATTTCCGGGGAAAAAGGTCGCGCCATGGCAGACAGGATGTTCAATCAGGATAACACCCTTGCAGATACGCTTATCCGCAAGGTGCGTGTGGCTGGCATCGAAAATCCTCAGAATGTGGGCGGCACTGCATCCCGCATTGAAATTGCATTCGGCGAAAATATGCCGACCGAAACGCTGGAAGCCAGCACCGCCTACTATGCCAAAATCGGCGGCAAGGCTGTGGTGGAGATCACGACCGGCGAGGAAGTGCCGGTGGACTGCACCGGGCTGGCGAAGCTGTTCGCAGGAACGTCCTTTGAGGAAGATGGTGTGAAGTTCACCGCTGCTGTGGACGACAATACCGTGACCTACACCAGCACCACCCGAACGGCCGTTTCTGGCTATGCGGAGAGCATCAGCCTGTACAAGGATGCAGACTGCTTCGAGGATATGGGCCTGAGCGGCGCTGTCGTGTCGGTTTCCGTAGGTAAGGCGGATACCACTAAGGCCGAAAACCTCATTGCCGCCATCGAAGACCTGCGCGACCACAACGATGACTGGTATTTCATTCTGACCGACGTTACCGACCCGGTCTGCGTGACTGCCCTGTGCAAGTGGGCGGAAAGCACGGAACCCACGGAAGCAGCGCTGGGTGCCGGTGTGGAAGATCACCGCAAGTTCTACTTCGGCCAGACCAACGACAAGGAATATGTCAACGAGTATGGTCGCAGCGTTGTTACCTATGCTGATAATCTGGCCGAGTGGGCGGATGCAGCATGGGTCGGCAGTGTCGGTCCGTTCTGGCCGGAGAGCGTCACATGGAAGTGGAAAGTGCCGGACGGCGTGAGTGTTGCGGACCTCCGCGACATGAGCGCGACCTGCTTGGAGGAGAACCGCGTCAATTTTATGACAGCGGAGTATAAGCACGAGGTACATGAAGAAACGGCATCTGCGGTGATGGGAATTTCATCGACAATGTGTTGGGCGCTGACTACATCACCCATCAGATCCGCGAAAATCTGTATGAGATTTTCATTGCCAACAAGAAGATTGCCTACACGGATGACGGTTTCGCACTGGTTGCGGCTGGCGTGTTCGCGGCACTCAACCGGGCTGTGGAACTGCACATTATCGCAACTGACCCGGAGGATGACACCGGTGTGTACACGGTTGTGATCCCCAAGCGGCAGATGCGACCGATGAGCAGGCCCGCAACCGCCAGATGCCCGACATCAAGTGGAGTGCCCAGCTGGAGGGCGCTGTTCACAGCGTCAAGGTCAACGGCACCCTGCGCGTCACCCTGAATGGCTAAGAAAGGAGGAAGCTGTCATGGCAAGTAATATCGAAGTTGCATCCTATGACCCGAAAAAGGTGAACTTTGGTGATGAAACGGCAAGATCATTACCGGCTTTGCTTCGGACTCTATGATCACGATTGCCCGCAACGAAGACACGGTTACTACGCAGGTCGGCGTAAAGGGCGATGTGGCATACAACGAAAATGCGAATGAGAGCGGCACCATCACTGTTACGCTGATGGGTACTTCGTCCAGCCTGCCGTATGTCCGCAGTCTTGCGCTCAAGCGTAAGGAAGTCTCTGTGATGATCGTTGATGCCAACGATTCGGCATCGGTCAATGTGGCAGAGGAACGCTGCCGCGTCATCAAACCGCCTGACATCACCCGCGCAAAGGAGATCGGTTCTGAGTCGGTCAGTATCTTTGTGCCGTCTCTGAATTATCGTTAAGCTATGGCCGGAACGAACTGGCCGGAGCGTCCAAAAAGTTTATCTGAAAGGGGCTACCGAAAATATATGGCTAAGACTAAGGAAATCACCATTGGTGAGCAGAAATTCACCCTCCAGAGCGTTTCGCCCTCGTGGTACTACGACTTCAACGATGAGTGCGGCAACACCGGCAGCGGAAAGCGCAAAAGCGCAAAGTACATGGACGGCATGTTTAAGAACTGCATTGTGGCACCTGCTGAGGTCAAGGCAAAGGGCATGGAGTTCTTTGACGACAACGAAGACCTGAAGACCGCCGAAAAGCTGATCTCCGCCATCGAGCAGTTTCTTCGCAGCTGAACTGGACATTGCCAACGCTGCCCACAAAGCCAAAGTCAACAAGGGCTTTTGGTGCATGGTGTGGTCTGGCAATGGCGTGACCTACACAGAACTGCGTCAAATGGATCTGGCGGAGTACCAAGAGTGCCGTCAGGCCAAACGCCTGTGGGTAGAACAGTGGCGTGAAGAAGCAAAACCAAAATGAAAGCCGAACTCTTTTCAAGAGCCGGCTTTTTGTTTTGCGCCTCGGGAGGTGAAACCACATGGATGATGCGCGTAACCTGCAATACGGTATCGGTTTTGATACTGCTGATGCTGAACCTCTGTTGATAACCTCGGTGAAAAGGTTGAAACCCTCGAAGAAAATATTGGGGCGGTTGAAGTTGGGGCGCAGCAGATGGGTGCATCTGCGGTTTCTGCTGCCAGATGGGGCAGGGAGCGGCCGAGCGCTTCACCGGAGCTGTCGGTGATGCTTCGGGTGGGCTGGATGATATGGCTTCCAGTGCATCCGAAGCGGGCAATGCGGCCCAAAAGGCGGCGGGTCATTGGAATATGACCGCAGAGGGGCTTGAGTGGGTGGAAGAAGTGCTCAGGCCGCAGAAGCCGCCGCCGAGAGTTTCCGTGATGAAATGGATGACTCCGGCGGTGCTGCCGGGCGCTTTCGGGTACAGATCAAAAAAACGTCTGAGTCGGCGCAGGACATGGGCACCTCATTCAAGGGTGCGATGGCCGATGGTCTTGATGCCGGACAGAGCATTGCGAAGTCTTTTCGGAGCGGCGTGACTGGGGCAATGGATTTTACCAAGAAACGGCAGAAGTTTTCGCCAACAACATGGTCCGAAATGCAAAAAACATCAGCAAGGCATTCCAGCACCCTATAAAAATCATCCGCAGTACGCTGGTGTCCGCACTTCGCCGGGCGAAAAAATCTGAGGATGAAACCGCAGACGGCGCGGACGATGCCGGAGACCATCTTGCGGAAATGGGTGCCGCCGGGGAAGATGCCGGCAACCAAATCAAAGAAGCTATATCCGGGGCGGTCAAGGCTTTTGTTGGCTTTGAAGCCATAAAAAGCGGCATCGAACTGCTCAAGCAGTTTGGTGCGGCGGCGGTGAGCGCATTCTCTGATGCCGAAAGCACTTCAAAGAAGTTTGGACGATCTTTCTCCGAGGAAGCCGCCGCATGGGCGGATAACTACGCTGATGCGGTGCATCGGAGTACTGCCGAAGTCCAAAGTTTCATGGTCTCCAACAAGGCCATGTATAATGAGTTGGGCATTACGGCTGCCGCGGCCGAAAACCTCTCTGAAATGACGACCTCGCTGGCGTATGACTTCGGTAATGCGTTCAGCATGGACGATTCGGAAGCGCTGTCGCTTATCCAGAGCGCGATCGGCGGCAGCACCGATGCTCTGAATGAGTACGGAATTGTCCTCGATAAAACGGCCTTGAAGAACAGCGCCGCAGCTCTGGGGCTTGGTACCAATATTGATGCTCTGGATGATGCCGCAATGGCTCAGGTCAGGCTCAATGCCATACTGGAGCAGAGCGGCGACATTCAGAAAGCCGCGGTCGAACAGACCGGCGGCTTGACGAACTCCATCAAATCGCTGAAAGGCGAAATGGCCGATTTCATGGCTGATGCCGGGGAAAAATTTTCCCCGGCGCTGGAAGATATGGTCGGCGTTTTTCTGGATGAATGGCCGGAACTGGAGCCGACACTGCTTGAATTCGTTGGAATCCTTGCAGATGGGATGAGCGCCGCTGTGCCGGTTATTTCCAATCTGGCACAAAGTATCCTGCCGTCCCTGATTTCCACGCTGGGAACTCTGTTTGATGCTGCCGGGCCTGTCCTGAGCGTCATCGGAGATCTGGCGCAGGAAATTTTGCCGCCGCTGGCCGGAATTATCAGCGAGCTGGCGGCGAATGCGCTTCCTCCTTTGAGAGATATTTTTCGATGAGCTGAACTATCGTGTGGTTCAGCCCCTGATGCCTGTGCTGCAAGAACTGGCCGAGGATCTACTCCCTGTCCTCGGTATTGCTCTTGGGTCGGCGGCGGATATGGTTGGCCCTCTCGCAGATGCGTTTATGCCGCTCCTGACGAACATTCTCCCTGTGTTCGGCTCGTTGGTATCAACGCTGGCCGGGTCGATCATCCCGCCGCTGACCGATATTTTGCAAGTTGTGATTCAGGCACTACAGCCGATAATTCGGCTCGGCCTGCAAATCGTAGAAAATATCCTGCCGGTGGTGACCCCGCTCATCGAAGCGGCGTGTTCTGTGCTGTCCGGCGTGGTCGTGCCGGTGCTGGACTACATTTCGCCGGTGCTGGGGGTAATCGCCGATGCACTCGGCGTTGTGGTGGGATGGGTAAGTGATTTGCTCGGATTTTTCACCAGCGGCGTGAGTGCAGTGGTCGATTGGTTCAGCGGGCTGTTCGGCGGGGCAAAGGACAGCACCGATGCCGTGCAGGAACTAACCGGCGCTGTCAGCGATTTGGACGGTGCTGCTGGCACGGAAACCTCGCTGGCGGTTGACACGTCGGAGTATTCCTCCAGCGTTTCACAGGCTTCCCAGCAAGCGCAGGAAGCTGTTTCTGAGGCAGCAACCGCTGCCCGCGAAATCTCCAACGAGAATTACGGGCAGATGGCAGAGGATGCAGAGACTGCCTATGCGAGCATGACCCTTGATGCAGAAAATGCTTGGGACCGCATGGAAAAGGCGGCATCCGAGGGCGCAGAAAACATCATCGGGTCTATCCAGAAAATTTTGTCTGCGGCTGATGCTGTCAGCGGCATCAATATCAATCTGAGCAGCAGTGCGAACATTCCGCACAATGCTGATGGCACAGATGATTTTGAGGCGGCTGGACACACATCAATGAGCGCGGCGGCGAAATGGCATATCTGCCGTCCGGCACCGCAATTATCCCGGCCGACAAGACAGATGAAATTATCAACAACTCTACCAGCAGTTCCAGCGTAACCTATGAGGATCATTCTACTTTCTCTCCGACCATCAGCATCACGCTGGGCGGGGGAAAACCACAAAAAGCCGATGCTGAAGAAATCGTCCGCCGGGTAAAACAGGCGATGGAAGATTTCTGGCAGGAGAAGAAAGAGGAAGAATATCACGAGCGCACCCTGCAGGGAGCGTATGCACAGTAGGGGGTGATTTTGTGGCATACACCATTACAGGCGAAAAGTGCGGGACGGTCCGCCTTGACGCTGAAAGACCGGCGTAGTCGTAACGGAAAGCGTCCAGCGCAGCAGCAAGATTACGTCAAACCCGGTGGAAAAGGGTTCCGACATCAACGACCATGTTATCAATGATCCGGTGGTCTTTTCCATTACGGGTGTTTTTCTTGACGAAGATCAGTCCGATATTCTGGAAAGAATGTGGAAAGAAAAAGATGTGGTTGAGTATACCGGGCGCACCCGGATCTCTGACTGCGTTATAACCTCGTTCAAATCCGACATAAGCGCTGACAATAAAAACGGCTCAAAGTTCACCGTAAGCCTCAAGGTCATCAACCGGGTATCCGCAGAGTATGTGGCAAGCGGTGAGCAGATGATGTCCGCACAGGATGCCAACGCTTCAAAAAAGGTCAGCAAGTCGCAGACAAAATCGACTACGGCCGATGGTCTGCATACAACGGTGTCCCAGACTATTTCCTCCAGCGCGTATTCCTCTTATGTCAACAGCTATGCGAACAAGGCGGCAAGCAGCAGCGGGCCGTCTGGCCGCACGACAAGGGCCTACAGCGCCGCGTAAAGGAGTGAAGCTATGGAGGGGTTGAAACTCATCGACCTCGGAAATGAGGTCAGCTATATTGATGTTGACACGTTAAAGGTGCCTTATACGTTCTCCGTCAAGCTGGGCGACAGGACGTTTGCATTCAGCATCCGCTACAATGAGGTAGGCGGTTTCTTTACGGTAGATCTGTCGATTGCCAGCACAGGTGAAGTGCTGGTGTACGGTGATATTGTGAGATATGGCCGACCGCTGTTCAACAGCGTGGAGGATGAGCGCTTCCCGGTGCCGGTCATTATGCCGCTGTGCCTGACCGGCGACGATATTTCGGAGGTCACATTTGAAAATTTCGGCAAAGAAGTTCGGCTGTACCTCTGGGAAAGGAATGCAGCGTGAAGTTTTGGAAGCGTCAAGCGACCTTGCAAATAGGGTCGAAGCGGTTTGGCATGGATGATCTCTATTTCAAGTTTACGGTGCCATTTGAGGACAGCGAAAAACTGGGAACAGCGACCATCGAAGCCTACAACCTATCTCCGGCCACTCGCAACAGCATCAAAAAAGGAATGCCGATTATCCTCAATGCAGGATATGAGGGGGACATAGGTGCTATATTCACCGGGAAAGTTTCACAGGTTTCGGACAAGCATAGCGGCACAGAGGTCATTACCACCATTGCGGCCGCTGAAGCTCTGGAAGAATGGCTCTCGAAAGAGGTCAACAAGACCTACACCGCCGGGAGCAAGGCCAGTGCCATTGTAAAAGACCTGCTCAACATTTTTGGGCTTGAGGTTGGAACGATGGAGCTGGCGGTGGATAAAGAATACCCGCGCGGCAAGGTCTGCAAGGGCAAGGTGAAAAATGTCCTGACGGAGATCGTTACCTCTGACTGCAAGAGCCGCTTCCTCATAAGAAACGGCATTGTTACCATCAATGACCCCAAAACAGGCACGAAAACAGGATATGTCCTCAGTGCTGAGTCAGGGTTGTTGAAGGCAGCGGAAGCCACAGACCGCACCGAAACGACGACCCGCCAAACGACCGTCAAGGATGGGAAAGAAAAGCAGGAGGTCACTTATAAGCGGGAATGCCTGCTGAACTACCATCTGGCCCCGGCGGATGTGGTGAAAATAAAGTCGGATACTCTGAATGGAAACCACCTTATCAAAGGCGGTCAGCATACAGGATGCCCGGATGGCGACTGGAAAACAACGATTGAGGTGAAGCCTGTATGAACGGCAAAAGGAATATGACCTGAGAGATCAGGAGCGCCGTGAACAGGCGGCCAATGTCCGCGTTGGAGCCTTGTGCCGGGTGGAAAAATTTGACCCTGCGGCCATGCGGTTGATGTGCAGCCGCTTTCCAAAGCACTGGATGCCGGCGTGTATCGTACCCAGCCGCAGATTTTGTCTGTCCCGGTCGCGCTGGTTCGGGGCGGCGGCTTTGTCCTGCGCCCCTGCTACAAAGCGGGGGATGTTGGGGTGCTGCTCTATATCGACCACGATATTGACCGCATTGCGGCATCTGGAGAAGAAAGCGAGCCGAACACGGAACGCAACCACTCTGATGAAGATGCCGTTTTTATCGGTGCATTTGTGCCGGCATCTAACCCGCTGTCTGGACTGCCGGACAACTGCCTTGTGATGGCGACCGAGGGCGGCGGGATCTATGTGGCAGTGAAACAGGACAAGGTGGAAATCAAGGGCGATGTGGAAGTTCAGGGCAAAGTTAAAGTCCGGGATGACGTGATCGCCAAAACGATAAGCCTTGTCAACCACAAACACACGGACAGCAGGAACGGCAACACGTCGGCCCCGCTGCCCTGAGGAGGGGAAGAATGGCAAACATTACTGTTCTGGCATTGGATCCTCAAACAGGAGATTTGTGCTTTGATGCCAATGGGATGCTGATGATCCGAGAGGATGCAGAAGCAATCGCACAAAACGTCAGAAACAATCTTCTGACATGGAAAGGTGAATTCCCGCTCAATACCGATCATGGAACCGACTGGGAACGTGTTGTACAGCAGCCCCGCAGTGAAGCGGTGGAGGAAGCGGACAGCGTTGTGCGGTCGAGCATTTTTCAGGAACCGTATGTGCAGGAAATCAGTTCTCTTTCCACAACGGCCGATGGTCGGGCGCTCGGTGTGGAATTTTCGGGTGTCCTGTACAACGACGAGACAATCAGAGTGGAGGTGAACACTGGTGGATGAATACGGATGGGGCCTGACCTCAGCGGGCTTCCGCCGCCCGACATACAATGAACTGCTGGATGCTCTGGAGCATAAAGCAAGGGAATTGTTTGGGGCAACGGCAAACCTGACCGTCAGAAGCCCGCTCGGCCTGTTCCTGCGCATTTTTGCATGGATACTCAATATCCTGTTCTCTGTGCTGGAAGATGTCTACAACAGCCGCTTTGTGGACACTGCGGTTGGCACCTCGCTGCTGAACCTCGGTAGAGCTATCGGTCTGCGTGTTCTGTCTGCTCAGAAAGCCAGCGGCTATATCATGGTGACCGGCCCGCCGGGGGTCATCGTACCGGCGGGATGGCTGGTTGAAACCGCGGCCGGCATCCAGTTCTTTGCTGTTTCGGATACTGAAATTGGTGCGGATGGCACGGTGATGGTGCCTTTCCGCTGCACAAGCACTGGGCCGGACGGCAACGTGGCTGCGGGGACGATCACCACCATCACAAATCCTGGATCGGTCGCAGGTATCACGGCGGTGACAAACCCGGTGGCTTTTACTGGCGGTAGAGAACGTGAAACGGATGAAGAATTCCGCGACCGCTACTATGCCAGCGTGGACTATGCTGGTGGCGTGAACGCGGACAGCATCCGTGCCGCCCTGCTCCAGAATGTTGATGGCATTATGGAAGCAAAGGTGTTTGAAAATGATACTGACGATGTGGATGACTACGGCCTGCCGCCGCACAGCATTGAAGCTGTTGTTTACGGCGGTCTGGACAGCGACATTGCGCAGATCATTTACAAAGAACTGGGTGCCGGCATCCAGACGACCGGCCAGAAAGTGGTTGAGGTCATCACTGCTTCCGGCGCAACAAAGGCGATTCACTTCAACCGGCCGCACCCGGTACCTGTCTATGTGAAAGTGGTCGGGCTGTCTACCAGCGGGGACTTCCCCCATGATGGAGTAGACCAGCTCAAAGCGGCTATTGTCGCATACATCGGCGACAACGAAAGCGGCGGGGTGAGCATCGGCGAAACCTTGTATCACCAGCGGCTTCCGGCGGTGCTGTACAAGGTTCCCGGTGTTTTGGACTTCGATGTGCTGATCGGTACGGATGCGGAAAATCTTCAGGTGGATAACATCCCGGTGGATAGCCGCTCCAAGGTTGTCACGGATGATGGGATGGTGACCATCGATGCGTGAATACGGCTATCTTGAAAAGATGCTGGACATGCTGACAGACCCCTATACCCACCGGGATCTACAGAATGTCCGAAAAAACCGTAAGCTGGAAACGAACATCGGAAAACTGTTTTCCCTGCTGGCAGATGGCTTTGAGGTCATCCATAAAAATGCCGAACTGGTTCGGCTGTGGGATGACCTTGAAAATGCCGAGGGAGCGGTCCTTGACCGCTACGGGGCTAACTTTGGTGTACAGCGTGGTGCAGCAAGTGACGCCCTCTACCGAATTTTAATCCGGGTCAAGATGCTGGCACAGCTTTCCGGCGGTGATGGCGATACTGTCATCCGGGCGGCGGGTGAGCTGCTCGGAGGTTCAGTTTCCGGATATTGAGTTGCAGGACGTGTGATCCTGCAAAGGTCGCACTGTATGTGGATCAGAGCTTGCTTTCTGAGGAACGGCTGGCGCTGATAGATCAGATTGCAGTTGCCCTCAAGCGTATTCTGACCGCCGGTGTTGGTCTACGCCTGTATCTGCGGACCTACCGCACATACCGCTATGACCTGAACATTGGTCACGGCGCGATGGTAAATGTGGTTCGCTGGCTTCCTCCCGTTTCACAGGACCGCAGCAGCCGGGCAGATTTCAAAATCGGCCACGGCGGCTTTACCGAAGCTGATTTCTATCCGCCGATTGTTGGAAAAGACCGGCTGTTTGAAAGCCGCTTTGAAACATCAAGAGGAACCTATCTGCCGCCTGTGATCGAGGGTGTATACCCTGACACTGTGCAGACGGCCACCATGGCGCATGAGGGTGTGCGTGGCGCTGTTTACCATACACACCTCAAGCCCAGAAGAATTGATTAAGGAGAGAGCTTATGGCGAAATATGAAGACGGCAGCTATGGGTCTGCCGCCGGCATTGCCCTGATCGCAAAGGTTCTTGCTGGCCGCTGTGCGATGAAATACACGCGGGTGGCCGTGGGCAAGGGCAATATCCCGGACGACAAGACCCCGAAAAACATGACGGAGCCTGCCGATTATGTCATGGATGCCGTGATTGCGGGCATCACCAACCCGGTGGATGGTGAGTGCCAAGTCACGGTGCAGATCAACTCGGCAAATGTGGACAAGGGCTTCTACTGCACGGCGGTTGTCCTTTATGCAGAAGACCCCGATGAGGGCGAAGTCCTTATACCTATCTTGTGCTGGAAAATGAACCTGAATGGATCCGCCCGGCAAGTTCGATTGTGGGCAAGCTGGCTACCATTGACCTGATCGCCGCCGTTGGTGATGTTGATACCGTGACGGCGGCAATCGACCCGGAAGCCATTGCAACGGTGGCGGCAGTAAATGACCTGCTCCAGCGGCACAATGAAGACCCGGAAGCTCATGCCGGCATCATCATGGATGCAGTGGGTTCCGCCATGAAGAAGCTGGAGGAGTCCGGTCAGATCATGGATCAGAAGACTGTTGAGACTATGATTCGCAAGGAGATTGCGGAACATGGCAGCGGTGGGTACTACGGTACATACTTTCTGACGTTGGCTGCATCGGGCTGGGAACAGGCTGATGAAGAAAGCCCGGACTACAGCTATATCTATACCGCAGAACTTCCAGACAGTACGAGCGCCCTCATTCCGAGCGGCGCACCTCTGCTGGGAAGTTTTCATATTGCCGAAGATGCGGGTGTCGTGAACGGATGCGAAACCGGGGATGGAGTGGTGAAGTTCTACTCCAAGGAAATCCCCGCCGCAGACATTTCCACTTGCATCATTCTGTTTGGCAAGGGAGGGGTGGAGAGAGTGATTTGACCGTTGCGACCCGCGAACAGCTGGGACACGTTAAGATTGGTAACGGAATCGAAGTGACCGAAGACGGCACGATTTCGGCCAATGCAAAGGTGTCCGAAGATCAGATTGCAACTTCGGATGATACTTCCGAAATGCTGAAAGAAATTTATGGTGAGTAAATCACAGAAAATTTAGGAGGAAAACTACTATGCCTTACAATGAGAAACATCTGGTAAAACTGGCTGACCTGAAGGCACTGGGTACCAAGCAGAAAGAGGTCGCCGATGCTCTGGCGGCGCGTGTTGATACTCTGGAGAATGTTGGCTCTCAGGCCAACGTCCTTGAGGGGGTCAAGGTGAACGGTACTGCGCTGGTTATTGCCAATAAGATGGTTGACATCCTGATCGCCACTGGCTCCAAGAATGGCAGCATTTCCGTGAACGGTGCTGATGTCGCCATCAAGGGTCTGGCCGCTCTGGCTTTCAAGGCAAAGGTTTCTCAGTCTGACCTCGATGACGCGCTGGCTGCTGTTCTGGAGGGCAAGGCTGACAAGGCAACTACTCTGGACGGTTACGGCATTACCAATGCCTACACCAAGGATGAGATCAACGCCAAGATCAGCTCTGTCTATAAGCCTGCTGGCGCTGTGGCCTTTGCTGAACTGCCCTCTCTGTCTGAGAGCATTCTGGGCAATGTGTACAATGTCACCGATGCTTTCACTACTACCGCCAACTTTGTTGAGGGCGCGGGCAACAAATATCCCAAGGGCACCAATGTCGTGGTGGTCAAGGTCGGCGATGCTATAAGTACGATGTGCTGGCTGGTTTCGTTGACCTGTCCGGTTATGTTGAAAAGGAAGCAGGCAAGGGCCTGTCTGACGAGAACTTCACTGCGGCCCTCAAGGATAAGCTGAACGGCATTGCGGCTGGCGCAAACAAGTATGTCCATCCCACCCACACCGCTGCTGCCAGCGGCTTGTACAAGACCACCGTGGATGAAGAGGGCCATGTGACCGCCACCACTCCTGTGACCAAGGATGACATCACCAATCTGGGCATCCCTGCGCAGGATACCACCTATGACGAGGCTACCACTGCCAAGGCTGGCCTGATGTCCGCTGCGGATAAGACCAAGCTGGATGGCATGGGCGCCACCATCAATAAGGCCATTGCGGACCACACGGCTACCGATGCCGAGGTGTCCGAGATGCTGGCCGAGGTCTACGGCGAGTAAGTTCATAAGCATGGATAGCGGCGGGGATGTCCCGCCGCTTCCTTTTTTCGGGAGGTGATCCTATTGAGCGAAAAGCTCACGACCCTTTCCCAGCTTCGGGCTGTGTCCCAGAAGTCAAAAGATCGGGCGGCACAGGTGGCTGATGCCGCGGCCGCTGCTTTGGATGAAATGGATGGAGTAAAAGCGGATAAAACGGAGTTCGTTTCTTTTTCTATCCCTGCAACTGGCTGGAAAACTGACAGCAGTGTTCCCGGCTATACGAACTACATCGACATTGCAATCAGCGGCTTAACGGCGGCTGACTATGTGGCGGTGGATGTTGCCCCGTCCAGTAGCGCAGTGGCACGAGCGGCAAATTTTGTTGCGACCGAAAGCCGTGTCGGCATCCTCCGGCTTCGTGCGGCATCGGTGCCAACAGCTACGATTTCGGCGCAGTACCACATCATCACGGCCGCAACAGCGGCAAAGGAGGGTTAATCTTATGGCATGGGGTCCTTTTAATGCTGGCGGTGGCGGCGGTTCGTCCGGCGGCACTGCGGCAGATATTTCCTACGACAACAGCAAGTCCGGCATTTCGGCGGCGAATGTGCAGGAAGCCATTGATGCGCTTTCTGTGCTGACCCTGACGATTCAGCCGTGCCCGCCCAGAGCGGAGCCTGACCTATACCGGCTCCACCCAGAGTCCCACATGGAAAGGCTATGACAGCAGCATGATGACGATTGGGGGCGTGACCTCCGGCATCAATGCTGGCACCTATACGGCCACGTTTACGCCCATCGGCAAGTATGTCTGGACGGACGGCACGCAGGAAGCCAAGAGTGTGTCGTGGACGATTGGCCGAGCCGCGGTCAAGAATGTGCCGACACAGACCGGCAGCGTGACCTATAATGGCTCGGCGCAGTCCCCTGCATGGAGCAACTATAACAGTTCTCAGCTGACGATCGGCGGCACGAGCAGCGCAACCAACGCTGGTAGCTACAGCGCCACCTTTACCCCGACTTCCAACTATAAGTGGTCGGATGGGACGACTACGGCCAAAAGCACTTCGTGGACGATCGGAAAGGCGGCTGGCAGTATTACGCTGTCCGCAAGCAGTCTGAGCCTGACCTACCCGAAAACCTCTGGCACCATCACTGTTACGCGGCCGGGCAGCGGTACGGTAACCGCATCCTCTGGCAGTACGAACATTGCAACGGTAAGTGTTTCCGGCACCACCATCACGGTGACCGCAAAGGCGACCGGCAGTGCCACTATTACGGTCAATGTGGGTGCAGATACCAACTATACTGCACCGTCCAGCAAGACTTTCACGGTGGCCGTTACGCTGGTGTCCAAAACGCTCAGCAGCAACAGTTGGGCAGTCATCAAGGCCGTCAGCGATGCTGGTCAGGGTGCAAACTACTGGTCTGTTGGTGCCACGAAGTCCGTAACCATCAATGGTAAGGTGGGCGCAACTACAATCTCCAGCTTGAAAGTTGATGCCTTTATCATCGGTTTCAACCACAACTCCAGTAAAGAGGGAAGCAACCGCATCCACTTCCTGTTGGGCAAGATCAGCGGTAAGTTTGTGGGACTCGTGGATGGCAACTACGGCAATTCGTCCTCTACATCCGGCGCGTTTACCATGAATACCACCAACACGAACTCTGGCGGCTGGGAGAGCAGTCAGATGCGGAGCAAGGTGCTTGGTAGCGCAAGCTCTCCCACCAGCCGACCGCCAACACGTTGCTGGCCGCACTCCCCTCTGACCTGCGGGCGGTGATGAAGTCCTGCACGAAGTATACGGATAATAAGGGTGGCAGCAATACCGCCAGCAACGTGTCCTCTACCACGGATTATCTGTTCCTGCTGTCTGAGTATGAGGTTCATGGAACTCGAAACTATGCCAACAGCGCAGAGCAAAACAGTCA
>ENA-OQCF01000329-OQCF01000329.1-human-gut-metagenome-genome-assembly--contig:-NODE-329-length-18346-cov-2.576321_pt1 | contig 18346 bp, 18 predicted proteins | sample MGYA00242756_ERZ504573 | MGnify/ENA primary metagenome ERZ504573 (study PRJEB26092, sample SAMD00036240) | human gut metagenome | host: Homo sapiens | study: EMG produced TPA metagenomics assembly of... | reverse complement strand
CCCATTTCCTCTGCAATTTCATACTTCATTCTGACCTCCGGCAATAATTCTCCATCAAGATAAGCTTTTATTTCCTTCTCTTTATCCAAAACAGCCCACACTCCTTTTCTTTGGAGTATGGGCTGTTTTTCTTAATTTTTATACTGTATTTCATTCAAACGGATATTCGCAATCCGCTTCGCTGCCTGCCTGATTCGGTTAAACTTCTGTCCATTACAGATTGGATCCTGAGATTCTGTTATCTTTTGGGAATAATAATTGCCGCAATGATATATGCCCAGATTCCCGCACCGCCAAAGCAGGTAAGGATCACCCATGCCAGACGCACCAGCGTAGGGTCAATATCAAAATATTCTGCGATTCCTCCACATACACCGCAAAGCATACTGTTTTCTGATGATTTGTATAAACGTTTGTCACCCATGTCCATTTCCTCCTTAAACCCAGATTAGTCGAGCAGATAAAATCATCCGCTTCGCTACTTACTCTACACCGAATAACTTCCTGATTCGGTTAAATACCACTTTTATTTCTGCCCGTCAGAGTGTATAAATATATACTCCTCAGGATGTCTGCAAATCCCTGTGTTCTTTCCCGGAGAAATCTACTGATATATTTCCCATACCGCACTCCAGATTCAGTTTCCTGTCTGCGCCTTTATTGGAAATGCTTTTCTCCCGTCCAAGTCCGCTGTAAGAATCAGAACCTACATCCAGATTTCCCACTCCACATTCCAGATCATAATTATAATCCTCCTGCGTACCGGTCAGTGTCAGATCCAGTTCACCCAGACCACATTCTCCATCTGTCTTCCTGGCGCTCAGATCTGCAAATGTCATACTTCCGGTTCCGATTTCCAGATCTGCCTCCCTTGCAGTCACCGGATTCTTACTTTCAAATTCCCCGGCTCCCATCTCCACACTCAGCTTCTCTGTCTCAATATCTCTGTTCAGATAAACAGTACCTGCACCCATCTCAATCTCCAGCTCCTGAAGCTTAACATCTTCCGGATAAGAAATACACACCTTTCTGTTCTTAGACAGTTTTTTTGTGCTTTTGACCTTAAGAGTATCTGAACTCTCCTTCACTGTCACATTCTTCCCACTGTCATCATAAACTCTGACACAGAAACTGTCACCCTCTTCCAGGATCAGATCATCGTACTTCAGCTCTATATCCAGCTTTGCGGGCTGATACTTCAGCTGATATACAGTGCCATCTTCCTCATCCTCATCAACAGCGCGGGCATAATCCTCACTGTCGTCATAATCATCGCTGTCATCATAATCACTACTATCGTCATAATCATCATCGTCATCATAATCATCGCTGTCATAGTCATCGCTGTCATCATAATCATAATCCCCGTCTGCCACCAGAAGCACCCTTTTCAGGCTTTCCACCCCTGTCAGTTCCGACATACTGGCTCCCATAACACCACCGGCAGTTGTCAGCCCGATTCCCACAGCACCAAAAATCCCCGCTGCGATCAACATTCCTTTTGTAAACTTCTTCATTTAACCGCCTCCTTTCTCTTTCTGTAAAGTACCCTGTTAAAAAAGTCGGTAATCTTCCGAAACCACTTCGGCACAATACGTACTGCGACACTGATCAGCCCCAATACCATAAGGATTGCCAGAGCAATCATAAGACATCCAATTCCTATTGTCATGATCCCGGTTCCGATCATTACAGTCAAAAGCCCTGCTCCAGCCACAACAGCTGCAAGCCCGCCAACCAGTAAAGCCACAGCGCTATACCCAATCCAACGATCAGCCAGAACGGAAGCAGTAAGATTCCAACTGCAAATGTCAGAATCCCACCAACAGCCCCCTTAACAAAGGGAGAGATAAAAACCAGCAGAATCACCGCAAGGATCAGCACCGCCTGATTCCCCTTTCTGAAAAAACGCTTCCCTGTTCCCGACTCTTCTCCATATTTCTCAGGCATCTGTCCTCTCTCTTTAGTTCGGGCATCCTCATAGCCATGCTCCGTATATTCTCCATACTCATAGCCTCCTGCCGAACCTTTCAGATCCGCCTTGATAATCGCTGCAACCTTCTCGGGACTTCCAAGTTCCCTGAGCACCGAAGCTTCATTCTCAGCTCCTGCATCATCGAAATAACTATTATAAAAATCAAGGGCATCCTGCCTCTCTGTCTCGGAAATATCAGCAAGCAGCTTCTCCAGCGCCTGCATAAACTGCGCCCTGTCCATCATCCTATTCCTCCCTCAAACATCCCGCTTATCTTGGATGCATAAATTTTCCATTCAGCTTTATAAAACTCCAGCTGCGCAGCACCTCTGTCCGTCAGCTTATAATAACGCCGGTTACGTCCTGCATACGCCATATCGTAAACCTCCAGACAATCATCCTTCTGCAGCCTCCTGAGCACCGGATACAAAGTAGACTCCGAAACATCCAGAACTCCACGCACATCCTGCGTGATCTTATACCCGTAAGTCCCTTCCTTCTCCTTAGAAACAACCGCCAGAACAACCGCATCCAGAAGCGCAGCACCCGTATTAAAAACCATATGCTCACTCCCTCGTTTCAATTATGTTCTGTACAGACAGCATCATCTCTGCAATCCAGCCTTAGAGCGTGTCTGAAAAATGCTCCAGACTATACCAAAGGTAAACGCCATTTCACATCTGATACATTTATTCCATCCTGTTCACATACTATACAGAACATCAATATTGTTTTGTTAACGATATTATATGATGTATAATATGATTTTGTCAATACTATTTAGCAAAAATCATTTATACTTTATAATCATTTTGATACCTTTACCGAAAATACCTCCTTAACGTCTTCCGGTTTACTATAGCACTCCTCATAAATAATGTATTTAAAAGCATTGCTATATATCAATTTCTTATTTCATAAATTACTGCAAACAATCCAGTCCATCATAGCGTGAAGTCCTGCTGAACTGTCTTGATTGCATTATTTTATTAAATTGCTATAGTATTTCATAAACTTAATATTCCATAAACCTCACGTTATACTACAGTTATTTTCAGTAAACAGCGCAGGAAAATATATCTGTCTGAGTGCATTTGCAGGCATCTTAGATCTTCTTAGCCGGTAGAAATCTGCGTTATGGAGAAAAATCGCAACCTGTCTGAGCGAAGCCTGCAGCGGAGCGAGTTTTGCATTTTTCTCCTATGCTTTTAGCAGATTTTACGGCTTAGAAGATCTTAGATGCCGAAACCGCACTCAGACAGATATATTTTCCTGCGCGTCCCCACCCACCAATCAAAAACTACAGCAAAGGAAACCAACCCATTATGAACGAAAATACAACACAACTCCACCCCGCATTCCTCACCCGAATGAAAGAAATGCTCGGCAACGAATACCCCGCCTTCCTCTCCAGCTTCAGCGCCCCCCGAACCTACGGCCTGCGCATAAACACCTCCAAGATCACCTGCGAAGACTTCGAAAACCTGTCTCCATTTCCAACCCGTCAGATCCCATGGATCAAAAACGGCTACTTCTACGATGAAGACATCCGTCCTTCCAGATGCCCATACTACCAGGCCGGCCTCTACTACCTTCAGGAACCCAGCGCCATGACCCCCGCCTCCCGCATCCCCATCGAGCCGGGTGACAGAGTCCTGGACCTCTGCGCAGCCCCGGGCGGCAAGGCAACTGCAGCAGGCGCAGCACTTCAGGGACAGGGACTTCTGGTAGCAAACGATATCAGCACTTCCCGCGCCAGAGCCCTCCTTCGCAACCTGGAACTCTTCGGCATCCCAAATGTCTTCGTAGCAAACGAAACACCTGCAAAGTTAACCAAAGCATTCCCCGAATTCTTCGACAAGATCATCCTGGATGCTCCATGCTCCGGAGAAGGAATGTTCCGTAAGGAAGAAGCCCTTGCCAAAGACTGGACTCCCGAAAAATCCCTGGAGCTTTCCGAAATCCAGAAAGAGCTTATCCTCCAGGCAGCCGATATGCTCCGTCCCGGCGGACTGATGCTTTACTCTACATGCACATTCGCGCCTGCAGAAGACGAACAAACTGTTTCCTGGCTTCTGGAAAACCGTCCTGACATGGAACTGGCAGAAATGGAAGATTATGAAGGCTTCTCCCATGGAGTTCCTGAATGGGGAAACAAAAATCCGGAGCTGATCAAATGCATCCGGATTTTCCCACACAAAATGAACGGAGAGGGACACTTCCTTGCGCTCTTCCGTAAAAAAGGACAGGCAATCAAGGAAAGCTCCCGTCCTCACACAAAACCGGACAAAAACGCATTTCCACTGATTGAGGAATTTCTGAACGAAATCGGTCTGAAAACCCTCTGCGGCCAGCCATTTGACTGGGAACGTGTGGAAATCCGCGGTGATAAAGCCTACTATCTTCCCCCGGTTGCCCACAACTTCCGTGGCATCACCTTCTTAAGAAACGGTCTCTATCTCGGTGACCTGAAGAAAAACCGCTTCGAGCCGTCTCAGCCACTTGCACTGGCGATCCGCAAAGATGAAGCAGAAGCAGTCATCTCTCTCTCCGCTTCTGACGAAAGGATCACCAGATATTTAAAGGGCGAAACCTTAAATATCGAACCCGAAGAAGCAGCTCACAAAAAAGGCTGGCATCTCCTCTGTGCAGATGGATATCCCATTGGCTTCGGTAAACTGGTCAACCAGATCCTGAAAAACAAATATCCGGCAGGGTGGCGCGTATAACACGCGCTTATCCCTGCCGGATATTTGAATTCACAATAATAATTTTTATTCCGCTTACAGCAATATCTCTTTCTGCAATGTAAACGAATAAATGATCTTTTCCTTCACTCTTTTCCCCGTCATCCGCTCCAATGCCCGGGCATAATCCTCAAGCTGCACATGATACAGATCGATCAGCTTCTGTTCCTGTCCTCTCTTCACTCTATCCGTTTTATAGTCCACAAGAACAATCTCTTCCTCTTCCATAAAATAGGCATCGATAATTCCCTGCACCAGCACTGTTTCGTTCTTCCAACCATCATCGAGCATAGAAGCACTTCTCTGAATCACAAAAGGCTGTTCTCTGTAAAGATGTTTTTTCATGGCAGCCTTCTTCATTCTCTGCCCCAGTCCGGACTCCACAAACCTCCTGATATCCCGGATCCGGATACATTCTGCTTCCTGCTCTGTCATCTTCCGGCTCTCCAGAAGTCTCTTTAACTGAGCCCGAAGCTGTTCCTCTGTATCTGCTTCTGCATAATCCAGACATTCCATTACTCTGTGATAAGCAGTACCTCTGGCAGCCCCCTTATACTCTTCCTGCTTCTCTGCCATAAATGCGGGAACCGGCGCTTCCTGTTCTTCCTCCTGCTCTTCGGCAGACACACTGATATTCTCTTCCAGTTCACTTTCATCATGCCAGCTTCTCTTTTTCAGATCCGAAACACTGACTTTAACCGGAATATCTTCCAGATATTTATACGGATATGCAAAGGAAAATCTCTTCTCTATCTCTTCCTTCACAGCCTCATCATACACTTTATTTTCATCCCAGTTCTTCAGATATTCCTCCTGCATCTGGTTTCCTGCCTGGATGAGAACTGCTTTTTCTGTCATCTGACGGACAGTGATCTTTTTTATCACAAACTCAGAGATATCATCGTAAATCCCCGGCTGTTTCTTCATGAGGATTCCATATTCCCACAAAAGTTCACTCATTGCCCGATGCCGCACCAGTGCAGGCAGTACAAAAGCCCAGTAATTCTTTGCTTTCATTCTGGTTCCCAGTGGGAGCAGTTCTTCTTCCTCATCCAGAAAACGCGACAGCGACAGCATCTGCTTTTCCAGCTTTCCGACTGTTCCTGTAAGGATCAGTTTCTCTTTTGCTCTTGTCATGGCAACGTAAAGTACCCTCAGTTCCTCTCCCAGACTCTCTTTCAGAAGCTGTCTTCTGATCACCTGCTTATTCAGCGAAGATGCGATCACCCGTTTCTCCGGTATGATAGCATCAGCCCCTATTCCCAGTTCCGGATGAAGCAAAAGACCTGCATTCATATCCTGAAAATTAAACTGTTTTCCCATACCGGCCACAAATACTACCGGAAATTCAAGTCCCTTACTCTTGTGGATCGTCATGATCTCCACTGCGGTATTGCCCGCTCCTGTCAGATTGACTTCTCCATAGTCTACCTGATATGCCTGTAGCTGTTCGATATAACGAACAAAGTTAAACAGACCCCTGTAGCTTGTCTTCTCGTAGTCCATAGCTTTCTCCACAAGCATGGTAAGATTTGCAAAACGCTGCTCCCCTCCGGAAGTGCCCTTGCATAATCTCCATACCCGGTTTCTTTCAGCACATAAAGGATCAATTCGTGGACCGGCGTATATGCAGCCATATTTCTTACCTTTTCAAGGAGACTCAGAAATCCTCTTAATTTAATATTCAGAGAGTTCTTTTCATCTGTTCGCAGATTACTGTTTAACAATTCAGATTTCACCTTATCCGGATCCAGTTCTTTTTCGAGGATTTCATTTTCTCCTGCATATGCCGAAACACTCTCATAGAGCAGACCATCAGGATACTGTATTCTAAGCTCTGCCAGTTCCTGTGAAGTGCATCCGACGATCGGTGAACGAAGCACTCCCATAAGCGGAATATCCTGCAGCGGATTGTCACACACCTTCAGATAATTCAATACAGTCACAATCTCGGTTGCAGAGAAATATCCGGTTCTTGATGTACAATATACGGGAATCCCCTGAGATGCCAGCACTTCCCTGAATGTTTCTGCCCATCCATAGGCAGTGCGCAGCAGGATTACAATATCCCCGTATTCCACAGACCGGTATTCCTTCTTCTCCTTATCTACGATCTGTTCTTTTCCCACAATTTCTTTAATTCTCTGTGCAATGGCCAGCGCCTCCAGTTCCTGCCCGGTCTGATTTTCCATTTCCCTGCGGTTTCCCGATGCACCTGCGTCTTCATAGTCATGTACATCAGACAGTTCTTCTCCGTCTCTCTCGACCAGAAGAACCTCTGTCTTTACAAATTCCTCTGACTCTCCTTCCGGAAAAGAAGCTCCGGGATAAAGGGCTGCATCTTTGTCATAGGTAATCCCTCCCAGGTCTTCCCCCATGATCTGTCGGAAAATAAAGTTTACACTCTCCAGAACCTGTTCCCTGCTCCGGAAATTTTTGTGCAGGTCAATTCTCTGCTCCTGTGCTTCTTCTGTGGAATAACTTTTATATTTTTCCATGAAAAGCTCCGGCCTTGCCAGACGGAAACGATAGATACTCTGCTTTACATCTCCTACCATGAAGATATTTTTCTTCTGGTTGATCCACCCGGATACTGCTGTTGTCAGAAGCTCCTGCACTAAGTTACTGTCCTGATATTCATCCACCAGGACTTCATCATACTTTGCGGAGAGCTCTCTCGCAGCCTGAGACATATGGATTTCTTCCCCTTTCTTTCGTCATCAGTATCTGCAGGGCAAAATGTTCCATATCCGTAAAATCCAGAATATTCTTTTCTCTCTTCGCCTCTCCGAACTGTTTTTTAAATCGTGCCGTCAACTCAACTAACATCTCTATTGGGCCTCTGATATATCTGATCACTTCCAGAAGTTCTTTCTCTGCACTCTGGAAATATCGCTGCCCCAGTTCCTTCAGAATCCCCTTTTCCTCATCCCGGAGATCTTTCACTCTCTGCTTCTTCTGTTCATCTACATCCGCAGCCTTCTTTGTGCTCAGCCGGGCAAATGAGGGTTTCATAAGTATTTCTGCAGTTCCATTATAATCTCTTTTCTCTGCCAGTTCCTGCAGACTTCTTATAAGAAGCAGATCACTGCTCAGTGCCTCATCATACAGATACGGACCATCCGGCTCTGAGCAGATTCTTCGAGCCTCCTGCACCAGAAGCTTCGCTTCCTGCAGTTCATCCTTCACTGCATCCCAGAGCATTTTCATCCACTCAGTCTCTCTTAACTCTTCCAGGGAATCAATCCTGTAATCATCCATACACCCGGACAGCCATTCCTGCGGAAAAGGATTGCTCATAGCCATTTCATATAATTTCTGTATCAGGTTTCCCAGATTTTCATCTGACTTTCCTGTTGCAAAGCATTCCACGAATTTCTGAAACTTTTCATCTTTTTTGGCATAATATTCTTCAAGCAGTGCTTTCACAACATCTCCTCGCAGAAGCTTCAGTTCCCCCTCATCTGCCGTCCGATATCCCGGATCCAGTCCGATCAGATGAAAGTAATTCCGGATAATATAGGCACAGAAACCATCAATAGTTGTAATCTGTGCAGTATGAAGCAGGGTTGTCTGTCTCTGCAGATGCTCATTATCGGGATCCTCACAGAGTGCTTTTTCAATAGCTGCCGAGATCCTCTCTTTCATTTCACCTGCTGCCGCTCTTGTAAATGTCATGATCAGCAGTCTATCAATATCCACAGGGTGTTCTTTATCTGTTATCTTACTCAGGATACGTTCTACCAGTACTGCCGTTTTTCCGGACCCGGCTGCCGCACTGACCAGAATATTTCTGTCCCGCAGCCGTATAACCTCCTGCTGCTCCTTTGTCCACTGTACGCCCATCTTATTCTGCCTCCCTGTCAAATGCTTTCCATAATTCCTCATCAGAGAAGTTTTTCAGTCTGCGGAATTCATATCCTGACAGCCTACGGTCAAATCCGCATACCGTCATATACGGACAATAAGTACACGCATTCTTTTTTCCGAGCTCATAGGGAGAAACCTCTGCATCTCCCTCCAGAATAGAACTTCTTATCTTCTCAATCTTCGTCCTTACATACCGTCCAAGCACTGCGAACTGTGTTCTGTCTGCCACAGAAGAATTTTTGCGAAAGCTTCCGTCCTTATTAAATGCGACAGGAATGGAGCCAAGACTGCTGTCCATCCTGTACACAAGCTCCGGATCTGCCTGAACCAGCCCATTCATCTTCAGTTCTTTCATAAGACCTGCACTGACTGCTTCCACATCCGCATCTATCTTCTCCTGGATCATAGGATCCTTGATATTGTAATAAAAAACTCCCGCAGGAATAATCTCCTTATCCGGATATTTCTTCTGCTCTACACGCAGAGCACCATCCAGATAGATCATCAGCTGTAACTGCAGGCCATGATACAGATAAACCAGGTCAAAGGATGTATTTCCGGTTTTATAATCAATCACCTTCACATACACCTTATTCTGATCTTCCATAATATCTACTCTGTCAATCCGTCCTCCCCCGAAGGTTACCTCAAAGCCTTCTGGCTGAAATTCTCCCTGTTCCAGCTGTTTCTGAAGTGCCCATACCGTCCTTCTGAGGATTCTCCTTGTTCTCTCGATCATATATTCATTTCTGGCACTGCTTTTGAGCACCGTGTTTCCATAATCTGCCACAATATTATCCAGACACCGGTCCGCAATCTCATTCCGTTCCTGTTCTGTCAGCTCTGTCCATTTCATGCCTCTTTTTCGCACTTCTTCTGCAAAGCTTTCCAGTGCTTCATGCATAACATTTCCCATATCCATAGGTTTAAACTCATATTCCACACGCTCGGTAAGCTTCATTCCATACTGAAGGAAATGTGCAAATGCGCAGGCTGCAAAACGTTCCAGTCTGGTAGCACTGTAAGGTGAAACCTCTCCGTATAATGCCTTCGCCACACTCTGACTGATAATGTCCTTTGGTTTTCCGGCAAAAGCCGACTGTACCAGCTTCTGTACTCTGCTCCTGTATTCCGGATTCCGCAGATACCAGCTGTAAAGCTCTCCAAACATTGCATCCGTCTCATCTGCCTGCTCCAGAATATCCTCATGTTCTTTCTCTGTCTCCTGTACCAACTTCTCCAGAAACAGATCAATCCCAGCTTCCGGATTTTCCGGATAACAATAATTGTTTATAGAATTTTTATGGGGTCTGACCCGGCTCCACCCTCAATTTCCAGCTTCGGATACAGACTGCGTATACTCCCGATCAGATATGCCGGACTTATGCCTTCTCCTTTTGCATTGGTATCACTATAGGAGAGGATCAGCTTTTCTCCCGGTTTCGTCATATTCAGATACAGATAAAACCTCTGCATATTCATCAGTTCTTTAGGTCCCGGTGCCAGTTCCACTCCCTGCTCCTGGAAGAAATCCCTGTCAAGCTCTGATAAGATTCCGCCTGTCTGTGTACTCTTTGGAATATTTCCCTCATTCACGCCAACAAAGAACAACGCCTTAATCTCCTTTAAGCGGGATCGTTCCATATCACCCACCATTACCTGATCTATGCTCGGCGAATCAGCGCTACTTTTGCCTGAGAAAGTCCTGATTCCAGAAGCTGTCGGAACTCCTGTCTGTTTACCGTTTCTTCGCCAAGAATCTCAACCATCTTATCCAGCAGGTCCATCACAATTCCATAAATCTGGTTATATTCTTTTTCCATTGCTTTATCGCCTGATTCTTTAAACTTTCGCTCCTGTCGTTTCAGTTTCTGCCAGACATTGCTTTTTTGGATAAACTCATAGAGAATCCGGCAGTACTCTTCCACTGTCTTCTTACCGGAACCAAATCCCTGCGCAAGTTCCCTTACTTCTTCCGCAAAGATTTCTCTGATCTCATTCAGTTCCTGTATCTTCTCCGCTTCCATTCCTCTGTATACACGAACCCATTTTTCAGACCATTTCTTATATCCCCGGATTCCCAGCGCCAGCACGTAATTCTCCAGTTTATCAGCCTGTTCCCTGGTAACTTCTGACATCCCGCATCTGAGATAACGGAAAACGCTCTCATAAGGAAAGCCTGTACCACCATCTCCATGGCAGCACGCAGATACTCCACAAAAGGATTCATCAATACCGAATGCTTCTCGTCAATAAAATATGGAATATCTGCCTCCTCAAATACCTGTGCTGCAAGTCTTGCATATTCTTCCAGATTTCCTGTGATCACTGCAATCTCACCATAGCGGTATCCGCAGGTACGCACAAGTTCTGACATCCTTCTGGCAGCCTCCCGCATTTCTTCCAGGGGGATGGCGCAGTAAATATTTTTATCTCCTGCTGTTCTTCGGCATACACGCCTTTCTGTAGCGGAAGATATTTTTCTCCAGAAACTGTAAGGCAGGTGCCTGTGCAAACCGGGACTGTCCGGATGGTTTCAGATACACTGGATCCTCCAGATCTCTGGTCAGCCCTGCAAGTGTCCGTATCATCTGCTTGCTCATAAAGAAAAGCTGATAAGGTTTTCCCGGAGAAAAAGCATCCTCCCGTTCGTCCATAGTCACAGTAACACTTATGCGGTCAGCAATGACCAGAAGTTCCCTGAGCACATTGACCTGAATTGGCGTGAATCCGGTAAATCCATCAAAGAGAAATTCCGCTCCCTTAAGTTTCTCGGAAAAAGGAAGCTGTTTAAGCAGGACATCCATCACCTCTTCCCCTGTCATATAATGCCCCTTCAGGAATTCCCTGAATGACTGATAAAGGATTCCCACATCCTTAAGCTTCATTTCAAGTAATGGCTGATCTTTGGCCTTCTCTTTCATTTCTGCCAGATTCTCTTCTCTGATATCATACTGCATAAATTCTGAAACCAGAGACTTCACCTCATCCAGATATCCCGGCTTATTCATCTGACTTCCCAGATAGGCAAGTTCCTTTCTGTGCTGCTGCACCATTTTCTGCAGCACCATGCTTTTTCCCGTATCTTCCAGAACCTTTCTGTTATCTCCGCCGGTTTCTTCAAATACACGGTACGCAAGACGTTCAAAGCTCAGGATGTCAATATTCAGGATTCCTTTTCCCGGATGCATTTCCACCAGCGTCTTCTGTGTCTGCATGGTAAACTGCTCCGGAACAATAATATAGTAATTTCTCTCCGGGTGTTCCATGGACTCCCGGATTACTCTCTCATATGCAAAATAAGACTTTCCGGCACCGGAACTGCCGATAATAAACTGTAATGACATTCTTCTCTCCTTACTGTCGGTTACTCACATTCGTTGTTTCAGTATATCATAATTTAAGCACTTCTGTAATAGAATATACAAAACCATCCAGGAGGCGTGTACCATGAGTGCAAAAACAAAAATCATAGTCCTACATATGAAGGAAGTTATATACACCGGCATCTTTCTCCTTCTTGCTGTCATCCTGGCTATTGTACTTTTTTTCATGTTTGGACCCGGTCAGAAAAAAGTGCCTCAGCCGATGCCAAAAGCCTGTACAAACCGGGAATTTATACTTCCTCCATCGACCTGAATGAAAACACCTTTGACCTGGAAGTAACCGTTGACTCTGACAGGATAACTTCCATCCGTCTGGTAAATTTAAGCGAAAGCACCGCAGCCATGTTTCCTCTCATGGAACCGGCTCTGGAATCACTGGCCAGCCAGATCTATACCTCCCAGTCGCTGGAAAATATCCAATATTCCGAAGATCAGAAATATACCTCCATGATTCTTTTGAATGCAATTGAAACAGCACTGAAAAAAGCGGAGAACAACTGATCGTTCTCCGCTTCACCATGCAAAATCACGCGGATAAAATCCTCCACTCCGCTATGCGATTCTAAATATCCATATTTTCAAGCTGCTCCAGCCATACTCCTACACTTGCATCACTTGGCATTCTCAGATCACCTCTCGGTGAAACCGCAACGCTTCCCACCTTCGGGCCATCCGGAAGACAGGAACGTTTAAACTGCTGTGCAAAAAATCTCCAATAGAAGGTTTTCAGCCATTTGAAGATTGTCTCCTTATCATACATTCCTTCAAAAGTCTCACATGCCAGCCTGTAAATTTTCTCCGGTTCAAATCCTGCACGAAGCATATAGTACAGATAGAAATCGTGAAGTTCATAAGGTCCCACCAGATCTTCTGTCTTCTGTGCGATCTTGCCATCCTTAGGCGGCAGAAGCTCCGGACTTACCGGTGTATCCAGAATATCAAGAAGAACCTCTGTCAGCTTCTCATCTTTGCAGGTATCCGCATAATAACGTACAAGATGACGCACCAGAGTTTTCGGCACTGAAGCATTCACGCCGTACATGGACATATGGTCACCATTGTAGGTTGCCCATCCCAGAGCCAGCTCAGACAGATCTCCTGTTCCCACCAGAATCGAGCCATCCTGATTTGCACTGTCCATCAGGATCTGCGTTCTCTCTCTTGCCTGGCTGTTCTCATAAGTCACATCATGCACAGACGGATCATGAGCAATATCCCGGAAATGTACATTTACTGCTTCTTTGATATTGATCTCACTTAAAGTCGCACCCAGACACTGACTTAATTTGCAGGCATTCTGATAAGTTCTGTCTGTGGTTCCAAAGCATGGCATGGTAATACAGTGGATATCCTTTCTGTCCGCACCGGAAAGGTCAAAGGCTCTTGCGATCACAAGCAGTGCCAGTGTGGAATCCAGACCTCCGGAAAGTCCCACTGTTGCCTTATGGCAATGGATATGATCCATACGTTTCTTAAGTCCCATTGCCTGGATATTCAGGATTTCATCACAACGCATATCCCTTTCTTCTTTTCGTGAAGGTACGAAAGGATACTGCGAATATTTTTCTGGTCAGCTTTGTCTCTTCCACATTCAGATGGAAGCACACTTTAATATGATCACTGTCGTCAGTCGGCTGATAAGTAGTCAGTCTTCTTCTCTCATCGTTCAGCCTCTGCACATCAATCTCACTGTATACAATACCATTGTGGAAACGTTTTCCTTCCGCAAGGATCACTCCATTCTCTGCGATCATATTCTGACCGCCAAAGACCAGATCCTGTGTAGACTCACCTTCTCCTGCATTTGCATATACATATCCGCACACCAGACGTGCAGACTGTCCGGAAACAAGATCTCTGCGGTAGCTGTCCTTTCCGACCATCTCATTGCTGGCTGACAGATTCACGATCAGATTCGCTCCTGCCTGTGCATGGAGAACGCTTGGCGGCAGTGTCACCCATAAATCCTCGCAGATCTCTGCAGCTGCCACAAGCTCCGGCTCCTCCTCACAGATAAAAAGAATATCTGTTCCGAAAGGAACTCTCTTTCCCTCAATATCCACATATTCCAGACAGCCAAGACCTGATGCAAAATGGCGCTGCTCATAAAATTCTCCATAGTTTGGAAGATAAGTTTTCGGAACCAGACCAATGATCTCGCCTCTGTTTAAAACTGCTGCCACATTATATAATTTTCCATGATTTCTGAAAGGCACACCTACAAAAACAAGGGCATCCACATCAGCAGTTTCCTTTGTGATCTTCAGCAAAGTTTCCCAGGCGCTGTCGAGAAGACGTCTCTGCAGGAAAAGATCCTGACAGGTATAGCCTGTGATACAAAGCTCCGGAAAAACCATAACCTTCACATGTTCTTTCTCCATCTCATGGATCAGTCTGATAATCTCATTTCCATTGGCATTGCAGTCTGCAACTGTGATATAAGGTGTTGCGGCTGCTGTTTTGATATAACCGTTTTTCATTTTCTACCTCTTCTTCCTGTGCTCCGGCAGATCTATCTGTCAGTACATTGGCGTCTCTTATTTACATTTACGCAGGATTTCTTTCAGTTCTTCCACTGTAAATTCATAATTCTTATTACAGAAATGGCAGTTCATCTCAATGGACTTACCTTCCTGGATCATTTCATTGAGTTCTTTTCTTCCGATGCTGATCAGGCTTTCTCCACTCTTTCTCTGCTGCAGTTACAGTAAAATTCCGTAGGAACTTTCTCATTGATCTCCATGTCAAAGCCCTCCAGGACTTTCTCAAGCAGACTCTCAGGAGTATGCCCCTCTTCCAGAAGATTTGTGACAGATGTGATTTTCTGCACATTTTCCTCAAGCTTCGCAATTGTGCTTTCTTCCGCAAACGGCATCAGCTGCACGATAAATCCGCCAGCCTGACGTACTGTATTGTCTTTATTCATAAGAACTCCAAGACCAACTGCTGACGGTACCTGTTCACTTGTAGCAAAATAATAGGTAAGATCTTCTGCGATCTCGCTGGTCTGAAGCGCAACCTGTCCAACATAAGGCTCTTTCAGTCCCATATCCTTGATCACGTTCATAAATCCTACTCCGACAGCACCTGCAACATCCAGTTTGCCCTTGCTGTTTGCCGGGATACATACATCAGGATTTCCCACATATCCCTTTACACGACCTTTGGAATCTGCTGTCACAGTAATTCCTTCTAGAGGACCTCCTGCCTTAATCTGAAGTGTAAGGATGTCCTTATCCCCCTTCATCATGGTACCCATCATAGCACCTGCTGTAAGAAGACGTCCCAGTGCTGCTGTGGCTACCGGGCTTGTATTGTGATCCTGTCTCGCTGTTTCTACTGTTTCTGTAGTAACTGCCGCAAATGCCCGAATCTGATCATTCGCTGCAATTGCTCTGATAATATAATCGTTCATTCGTTTATTACTCCTGTTATTTCTTTCATATTATTTTCATTTTGTCCATGGCTTAACATCAAATCAATAGCAATCCCCGTAAACAATGCATTAATTAAGAGGCCTGCTATAATCGCATCAATCCGCGCGATGTGTCTCAGGTTTCTCCGGAATCCTTCCATGATATCCGTTCTGTGCACTTTTTCCATGCTCTCTTGCAACAAAAGTCAGACGTTCACAATTCTCATCACCCGGATTATGAGTATATGCATCACAGACTGCCACCAGTTCCATTCCTGCTTTCACAATCATAGCCTTGATTGCTTCTATGGAATATGCTTTCTGTACATGTTCCTCCTCACACTTCTCATACAATCCGTCTTCTCTTGGAAGAAAAAGTGCCAGTTCATATACATTCAGGGCATTTTCCCTGTCATAACTGTTCTCCCAGATAAAGCTTCCGTCCTCTCTGTCCTCAGCAATAGTCGTATCACCGATCACATCCCGGTATTTATGGATCGTATTCATATCAAAAATGAACAGTCCGCCCGGATCCAGATAATTATTTACCAGCGCAAAAAAGATACTCCAGATCTTCCTCGTCCGTCAGATAATTCATACTGTCACAGACACTGATCACAGCACGAACCGTACCATATAACTCAAAATCCTGCATATCCTGCAAAAGATATAGAATATCATGACCGGATTCCGCCCGCTTCTCCATAGCCTCTGCAAGCATCTCCTCAGAATTATCGATACCGATCATATCGTATCCGGCATCTGCAAGCATCTCTGTCACAGTACCTGTTCCACATCCCAGCTCCAGAACCAGACCATCCCTGATCCCGTCCTGAGCCAGTGTTTCTATAATATAGTCTGCCCATTCACGATAGTTTACATTATCCATGAAAACATCATAAACACCGGCAAATCTTCCATATGATTCCATTCATCAGCCCTCATTATCTACCTGTTTTACTGTTCACTCCGTTCACAGCAACACATATTTTCCCTGCTATTCTACCACAACATCCGTTCTTATGTAAATAACAGGTTGGTCTCTGTCAGCGCAAAAAAGGACGACTGTTTTTTACAGCAGCCGTCCTTTTCAACTTTTTCTGTTACTGATTCTTAGGCATATAGCGGACATACGCCGGTTCTCCATGATAGTAATAGTCAACACCGTTCTCATCATAAACGTCCTCACCATTAGCAAAATCATAGGTATTTCCGTCATCATCACACCATGTACCGTCACCGTTCGGATAAATTACAAGCGGATATCCGTCGGAGTTTCTGTAAATAGTTCTTGTCTGATCTGTATCATAGTCCGGATCATCTGTTCCTACAGGTGTTCCGTCTGCATAATATCCATTGGAAGAACCATCGTCATAATCATAAGATCCGTCACTGCTGCCATCAGAAGTATAGTCTGATGAACTGTAATCTGATGAACCGCCCGATGAAGTATCGCTGTAAGAACCGTCTGTGCCTGCTGAAGAACTTCCATCTGATGAACTGCCGGATGCTGTTTGGTCTGTACCTGCAGCCGCTGTTCCTGTAGTTCCTGAAGTGCCGTCCGCAGTTGTACCTGCTGTAGTTCCTGAAGTTTTTCCTGTTGCTGCTGCTTTCAGTACAGAATCACCGGAAATAGTGAATGAATCAACAGAAGTCTTGATTCCTGCCAGTGCTTTCTCATCCTTTACAGAACCTGCAACACTGTAAAATTCTGTTGTATTATCTGTGAAATATTTATTTACAACATATTTATAGTCACTCTTGTCAGTGAGGTAATGAACTGTATAGCTGTAAACATTTACACCGCTGACTTCCTCTGATTTATAATCCTGGATCTCAAAATCTGTACCTTCTACAAGATTATCTGCCTTTACAAGTGCAGAGGCTGTATCCTGTGAGCTTGGAATGATCGCCACAGACATATCCTCCTCACCGGAACCATGCAGGATCAGGAGTTTACCCTGTTTCGGTGACTCGAAGCTTAACATATCGTCAGAATCTGATTTATTCGCCCATGTCGCATCCGGAAGTTTAATGGATACTGCTTTGTTCTTAGATGTATAGGTAGTATTCTGGGCATTGGCCGGTGCAGGGGTAGGAGTTGCTTTCGCTGCTTTGGTTGGCTCCGGTGTAGGAGTTACCTGTACTACACTTGAATCCTCGTCACTGCCGCCTCCAAAGCATGCAGTCATGGAAACAGATAATACAGTTGTTAAGGCCAATAACATTAGTACTCTTTTATTTTTCATAATATCCTCCTTAGAATAGATATATAGTCTTCAGGTAATATTTGATATCAGGTCAGGAGAGGAAACCTCTCTCTGATATTATTATAACTGTTCCGTACTTTATAAAATATGATATCAGGGTCAAAAGATATTTTGCCCCTAACATTATATATTTTACAATTTCATTACATAGATGTCAATGTCGATTTCTCAGCCTTCTGCGATTTGCATAGTCTGTCATAACGCCATTTTTCTGCTTCATCATACCATTTATCTTTTTTTCTCTGTAACTGAGAGATTACTTGTTACTGTGAACGGAGTGAACAGTAACGATTACTTTTTTATTTTTCCACTTCATACATATGCAGTTCATGAAGGGCTCTTGTTGCAGCGATATATCTCGCCTGACGCACAAGCGGGCTCTGATCTTTCTGCGGAAATACTGCAAATACCTGATCAAATTCCAGACCTTTTGCCAGATAGAATGTCGTAACTGTAAGACCTTTCTTAAAGCTTGTGCTGTTTCTGTCCAGATAAGACAGACGTTCTTTTATATCAAATCCTTTTTCTCCCAGAATTTCCTTCAGAAGAAGCCACATATGTTCTGCTTCTTTCTCTGTACGCAGGACAACCGCTGCTGTTTCATATTCTTCTTCGCCTGAGTTTCAGAGTTTCTGCAATCTCTTCCGCAGCATGGCTCATATCTGACAATATTTCTCCTCCAC
>ENA-OQCF01000327-OQCF01000327.1-human-gut-metagenome-genome-assembly--contig:-NODE-327-length-18408-cov-7.254745_pt1 | contig 18408 bp, 17 predicted proteins | sample MGYA00242756_ERZ504573 | MGnify/ENA primary metagenome ERZ504573 (study PRJEB26092, sample SAMD00036240) | human gut metagenome | host: Homo sapiens | study: EMG produced TPA metagenomics assembly of... | reverse complement strand
AGAATTTGAGCAATTCATTTTCTCGGCCATGCAGGAAAAGTTCAAAGACTTTCAGATACTCCACGGCAGAGAGGAAAAAGTCAATCCGAAACTGACCGCCTATCAAGTGGAGCTGGCACAGGTGGAGGCAGAAATTGAAAAGCTGCTGGATACGCTAACCGGAGCCAATGCGACCTTGCTTGCCTACGCTAACAAAAAAATTGAAGAACTGGACACCCGACGCCAGACCATTTCAAAGGCAATCGCTGAATTGAGCGTTGAAACCATATCTCCCCAGCAGATAAAGAAGTTATCCTATTATCTCGACAACTGGGACAGCATAGATTTTGACGACAAAAGAAAAGCCGCCGATGGTTTGATCTCTACGATCAAGGCCACCAGCGACCGTGTTCAGATAGAGTGGAAAATCTGACATTTCCGCTCTATCGCCCCTCATTTCTATTTTATCTTGTTTGTACCCCTTGTACACCGATGTTTCTAGTTCTTGCGTGACAGAGCCGAAAACCACAAGTTTTAAATTCTTTCTGTCAATATTTTGTACTGCGTTCATTAGAAGAAGTGTTTGGGTTTTCCACTTATCAATTTTTCCTCCAGTCATAACCAGAAAATCGTCATCTGCAATACCATATTTCCTGCGTATGTCTTTTCTGACTTCCTGTCTCGCTGCGGATTCAACTTCTTCGTCATCCGCTCCCATCACTAGAAGCTCACACTTGTTTTCAGGCAGTTTATACATTTCCTTTAGGAATTTAACCCGAACTGGAAGCACGCCATAGAATTTTTTTGTATACGGTTCGATTTTATTTTCACACATTCTCCATATTATTTTATGAAGCACATTCTTGGATATCCAATTGGTTGCACTGTTTGAAAAATCCGCATGGTTGTCCACATAAATCACGACCTTCGGATTCTCTTTTGCGTATCTTGCGACCTGATCGATATCAAGGAACTGACCTCCGTGGATAAAAAGAATGTCAGGTTTAGCTCTTCTTATTGCCTCATAGCATCCCTGATATCGTTTCAACTTCTTCCAAATCTTGTTATCTGTTTTATAGGGCAACCTTGTTACCTTAATATCATACTCGTTTCTATATGTACCAACATTACTTAAATAACACACTTTTCCATGTTCATCAAAACTCTGCGTAGACGCAATTACCTCAACGTCATATCCTAGTTCTTTATGAAATTTAGGAAGTAAGTTTTCTTGATATGAGTAGTTGTCCGGAAAAAAAGATGCTAGACAGAGATGCACAATCTTCATAAACTGATGGAACCTCCTTTTATTTTACAAAAAAGTTCTTCGGGGGATAAAAAGTACTGCCCCATCTCTTTTAATTCATCCTCCGACCAATTCCACCACTCTAATTCCAAAAGCCTGTCAATGGTTTCCTTGTTAAATCGCTTTCTTACCTCTTGCGCCGGAACACCTACTACAATTGAATAAGGCTGAACGTCCTTGGTTACAACAGCATGTGCACCTATAACAGCTCCTGTTCCAATCGTAGTTCCAGCTTTGATGTAAACACCATCTCCAATCCAGACATCGTTACCTATACATACAGGCTTTGATGGCGTATACTGAATATTTGAAAAATTATGGTGCAAAAAATTTCTACCGTTTAGAAATACCGGAGAAGTAGAAACTGTATCGAGTGGATGCATCCCACCGCCAATACTACATCTATTTCCTATTGAGCAAAACTGACCAATTTGCGCATCTGTTATTGTCGTTCTTGCACCAACATATGAATATCTGCCCATTTTAACTTTTGACAATGCGCTCTCATAATTCACATTGCAGGTCTTATCCAGCTCACATTTATCAAATGACGGTATTCTCAATTTGGCTAGTATTTTTGCTATGTACTTTGATTTTATCATCTTCTGAACCCACCTGCTAACTAAGCATTTAGCCCTTCCGCCAAACCATCTTATTAACCACGTTTACATAACCCTGAATGATGCGAACCACCTTCATGGACACAGTCTCGTCCACATAGTCAGGACAAGGTTTGCCCAGAACGCCCTTCTGCTTCATCTCGATTGCCATATCGGTGGCGTTGAGCAACTCCCGGGTGGTAATACCAGCCAGAATGAAGTCGCCGGCTTCCAGTGCCTCAGGGCGTTCCGTACTGGTACGGATGCACACGGCGGCAATGGGATGACCGATGGACAGATAAAAGCTGCTCTCCTCAGGCAGAGTACCGGAGTCGGAGACGATTGCCAGAGCATTCATTTGCAGCTTGTTGTAGTCGTTGAAGCCCAGCGGCTCGTTGACACGGACACGAGGATCCAGCTGGAAGCCGCTCTTTTCCAGACGGTGCTTGCTGCGAGGATGGCAGGAGTAGAGAATGGGCATATCGTACTTTTCTGCCAGTGCGTTGATGGCGGTGAACAGGCTCAGGAAGTTCTTTTCGGAGTCGATGTTCTCCTCCCGGTGGGCGGACAGCAGAATGTACTTGTCCTTTTCCAGCCCCAGACGCTCCAGCACATCGCTTTTCTGGATTTTCTCCAGATTCATGTGCAGCACTTCTGCCATGGGAGAACCGGTCTGGTAGGTGCGCTCCTTGGGCAGCCCTGTATCCGCCAGATACTTACGGGCAAACTCTGAATAGCACAGGTTCACGTCAGAGATTACGTCCACGATACGGCGGTTGGTTTCCTCGGGCAGGCACTCGTCCTTGCAGCGGTTGCCCGCCTCCATGTGAAACAGCGGGATGTGCAGCCGCTTTGCACTGATGGCGGACAGGCAGGAGTTGGTATCGCCCAGCACCAGATAACCCTCCGGCTGCAACTCGGACAGAAGCTCATAGCTGCGTCCCAGAATGTTGCCGCAGGTCACACCCAGATTCTCGCCAACCACCGGAACCAGAATGTCAGGTCCGTATTCCCCGAAGGTGTTCTTCAGTTCAAAGTCTTCCCAGAAAACGGTGGAAAGATTTCTGTCCCAGTTCTGATTGTAATAGACCACGCAGCAGTCAAAATATTCCCGGCAGCGCTTGATAACGGCAGCCAGCCGAATAATCTCCGGACGGGTGCCGCAGCCAATCATGACCTTGGTGCGACCGTCGTTTTTCCATGTAAAGTTGTGTTCCATATCATTCTCCTATTGACAACCAGTATCTTCTTTTACACCGGCTCAAAGAAAGTGTCCGGATGGTTCGGGTTGAAAATCTCGTTGCAGGTCATCACCGTTACCAGATTCTCCGTTTCAGACAGGTTGATGATATTGTGAGTCCAGCCGGGAATCATGTGGACAGCCTCGATCTTATCCCCGGAAACTTCAAACTCCACCGTTTCTCCGGTGTTGATGTTCCGCTCCTGAATCAGACCATGCCCTGCCACCACAATGAACAGCTCCCACTTGGAGTTGTGCCAGTGCTGCCCCTTGGTGATGCCCGGGCGGCTGATGTTGATGCTCACCTGCCCACAGTCAGCGGTATGAACCAATTCCGTGAAAGAACCACGGTTGTCCACGTTCATCTTCAGGGCATACTTAAACTTGTCCGTCGGCAGATAGGTCAGGTACAGAGAATACAGCTTCTTGGCAAAAGAGCCGTCCGGCATTTTCGGCATCATGAGCGTAGTCGGCTGTGCCTTGAACTCTTGCAGCAAGTCCACAATTTCTCCCAGCGTGACCTTGTGGGTCACGGGAACACAGCAGTAGCGACCGTCTGCTTTCAGAACAGTCTCTACACCGTCAAACTCACAGTGCTGCTCCTTGCCTTCCAGCAAGTCAAACATCCCTTCTACCAAGTCGTCGATGTACAGCAGCTCCAACTCAGTGCTGCGGTCATTGACGGTGAAAGGCTCGTCATTGGCAACCGCCCAGCAGAAGGTGCTGACGGCACTGTTGTACTTGGGGCGGCTATGTCCCATCAGGTTCACGAAACGGTAAACCGCAACCTTAGCCCCAGTCTCCTGAGCATACTGGAAGAACAGCTCCTCGCCAGCCTTTTTGCTCCGACCGTACTCACTGTTGCCGAAGCGTCCGGCCAGGGTAGCCTGGATGGAGCTGGACAGCATAATGGTTGCCTTGTTGCCGTGCTTTTTCAGGCAGTTCAGCAAATCCGAAGCAAAACCGAAATTGCCCTTCATGAAATCTTCTGGGTTCTCCGGACGATTCACTCCTGCCAGATTGAACACGAAGTCCGCCTTGCGGCAGTACTCGTCCAGCTCCGCCGGGGTCGAATCCAGATCGTACTCGAAGATTTCTTCAATATTTAATGCCGGGCGGGTCTTATTTTTCCCATCTCGGATGTTTTTCAGGTTGTTACACAGAGCGGTTCCCACCATGCCCTTGGCACCTGTGACTAGAATGTTCATCCTTTCACCTCTTAATGTACTGTGGTGCAGTCCGGAATATCTGCGCCATCCGGCACAGTTGCATTATTGCAGACGGTGCAGTTGCTGCCAATGCAGGCAAAATTCCCCACAGCCGCACCTGTGCGAATCACACTGTTGGTGTAAATCAAGGCGTAGTCCCCTACCGTTGCATCACAGTGGACTTCCGTTCCGGCATTCAGCAAAACACCGCTTCCGACAGAGGCTCCATTCTGGATACAAGCGTTTTGCAGCACCACACAGCCACAGCCGACTTCTGCAAACGGACTGACGTAGGCACTGGGAGCAATGATGTTTGGGAACGCATAGCCAAGTGATTTTGCTTTCTCATACACCTGTGCCCGGAACTGATTGTTGCCGATGCCTACCACCAGCAAGCTGTACTCTTTCCGCAGCTCCGGTAAATCGGCAAGGCCGCCAACCACCGGAATGCCACAGATCTCAGCACCCACAGACTGACCATCATCCACAAAAGCACAATCATATTGGAGCATTGCCTGTTCTGCAACCATGCGTCCGAAGCCGCCTGCACCAACCAGCAGCAGCTTTTCTTTAGACATTGGGGATACCCTTCAGTGCATTCTGGACATACTCGGTGGTCAGGATCTTCTTGACAGTGCCTTCCACATCCAGCCGTTCGGTGTTATGGCTGGTGTAGGACTCGTCTGCCATGGTATGTACTTCACCCTTGACCACGAACTTGTCATAGTTCAGGTCACGGTTGTCAGCAGAAACACGGAAGTAATGACCCATATCCTGGCTGCGCAGACGCTCCTCACGGGTCATCAGGGTCTCGAATAGCTTTTCGCCGTGACGGGTGCCAATGATGTTCGTACCGGTGTCGCCGAAGAGTTGCTGGACAGCCTTTGCCAGATCACCAATGGTGGAAGCGTCTGCCTTCTGGATGAACAGGTCGCCGGGGTTGGCGTGCTGGAAGGCGAACATAACCAGATTCACAGCCTCGTCCAGATTCATCAGGAAGCGGGTCATGTTGGGGTCGGTGATGGTGATGGGATTGCCTGCCTTGATCTGGTCGATGAACAGAGGGATAACGGAACCACGGCTGCACATAACGTTGCCGTAACGAGTGCAGCAGATGGTAGTGCCACCACGCTCAGCAGCTACACGGGCATTGGCGTAGATGACGTGCTCCATCATGGCCTTGGAGATACCCATAGCGTTGATGGGGTAAGCAGCCTTGTCGGTGGACAGGCAGACAACACGCTTGACGCCAGCGTCAATAGCGGCGTGCAACACATTGTCAGTACCGATGATGTTGGTCTGGACGGCCTGCATGGGGAAGAACTCACAGGAAGGAACCTGCTTCAAAGCAGCAGCATGGAAGATGTAATCAACACCGGGCATAGCGTCACGGATAGACTGGGGGTTTCGGACATCACCGATGTAGAACTTGACCTTCTTGGCGTTCTCCGGGTGCTTGGCCTGAAGCTCATGACGCATATCGTCCTGCTTCTTTTCGTCACGGGAGAAGATACGGATTTCCTTCAAATCGGAATCCAGGAAGTGCTTCAGAACGGTAGAACCAAAGGAACCGGTACCACCAGTGATCATAAGGGTTGCGTTATCAAATGCAGACATTTTAAATTACTCTCCTTTGCTATTTAACCAAACAGATATTATCACTTTGCGTTGTTAATTCGAGGTTATATCAGCCTCAATTGATTTCGCATAAACCATGCTATTGGCAGATATTCCCATATTATTTAAGAAGAATTCTTCTGTGTGGCAATCTATTTCCTTACTCTTTATTTTTTCTATCGCACACCTAAGGCTCTTATCATCTGAGCAATCGACAATTGGGCAGTTTGTTTCTCTTTTCACCCTTTGTGCAAACTGTGATTCTATCCCTATACAGAGAATTAGGGGTGTATGGACAGCCATACAGGTTGCTGTCTTACTTGGCAGTGCTGTACGATAGATGTTCTGTGCAAGTGGTATGATGTTAACATCCGCACAGGCATATAGGCAGGTGCTTTATCAACAGGTTGCATCGGCCAAAATTTCACATTGTTTAAACCACTTGCTTTCTCAATAAGCTTCTGCTTGTATGCTCCGTCCCCAAAAATGTGAAATAAAACATCTGGGTCTTCTGATTTGCGAGCCGCCTCGATTATGATTTCAACATTCTGCATGACTCCTATATTTCCCGCATACACAACATTGAATTTGTTCCGGGGTAGCAGCTTCCGAATATCCGCGTCCATGGACAAACTTCTTTCAAACGGTTTATCCTGATAGCTCCAATTATATACTACTTTAATTTTGTTCCCATTAACTCCTTTACTTTCAAGTTCAGTCTTTATATCCTCTGAAATTGTAATAATCTCTGCAGCTTTATCGTAGGCATATTTTTTGCGTTGCAAAAAATATATAAGGCAAACTGTTCTTTTTGATTTTTCCACTATACACCGCATTTTCCGGGAACATATCCTGAACATTAAAGATAGTGCGAACATTTTTTCATCCGTTTTTTCAAAATCTGCATCTGAAAGCCCGCAACATTTGATGACTGCACAAAAACTCTATCATAGTTCCTGTTTTGTTTTATCCATTCATCGCATTTTCTCACATAACTTAAATCAGATAAATATCGACTCACAAGATTGCTATGTGCTACGGCATTCATAGGAATTCTTGTTGTTGTAACTCCTAGATTTTCAAGTTTAGGATAGAGTCCTTCAATTTTTCCGCCTGTATCTTTTTGGAGAATATGAACCGTGTGTCCTCTCTTGTATAAGCCTCTATCATCGCAGTAAGTAAGTGCTCTGATGGCGTTCTTCGGTCCAAGCCTATACTAAGCCAAAATAAAATTCTCATGCCATTTCTCCATTATAAAAGCACAGCCTTAAGCCATTCTGTCATCTTGCCCTTTTCGGCATCAAGTATTTCCATATCCAATTTGACAGTTTTCTTTGTTATTTCACCTGCTCCAACTCGCTCGAGCAGACCCACCCGATTAGTCTTCACAAAGAGCATTGCAGAATGACCGTATGCAAGTGTTACCGCACAGGAATGCACTCTATCGGACAGGGTTAATTGAGAATTTGCATACAGATTAATATAGCCGTAAGGGATATCTGCACAGAAGGAGTTTTTATATGCGTAAATTTTGCTTCTAAAATGCGGGTGGAATCTCTGATCCGTTCTTACCAGCTTATACCGACCGATTTCATTTTCACGTTTCGGTGCCGGCAGAAGCTTCGCACATAAATCAATGCATCTGTAAACCGATCTGTTTTTGCAGCAACCGTAGAAGGTGAATTAACAAAAGCCCTTTGATTGTCAAATTCAAATTCATGGGTGTGTTTCCGGCTAGAATCATCGACCCAGATTTCCGGCTCAATAATTTTATCAAAATTGGAAATCCAGTACGGCTGCCCGAAATCAATCTTGCAGGGAGCATAGTAATCCGGGGTAAAGAAGGAGAAACAAATTCCATCATACGCATTAGTTGCGTATTTCCCAAATGCCTCATAGGTTTCACGTTCTCTAGACGAAAAAACAAACGGAGGACACTGCTTAAAGAATTCTTCAACCTCACATCTGGCAGTAGCATCAAGCTTCATAGTACCAGCACTCAAAATCATATAACCTACGCCACGTTCTTTGAGTTCCAGCAGAATGTCTTTCCACAGTGGGAGGAAATACTTAGAAATCACAGGACCGGCAAGCACAATATAATCCACATCGAGCTTTGCGATGTACTCAAGCTGATTCTTATGAGGATACAGCCGCTTTCCATAACTTGTTGTGTAAGTTTGATAATCTGAAACGACTGTCACATTCTCTGCGCCCAGAATTTTCTTAAGCACATACTCTACACCCAAACTAAAAAAACCGTTTCCGATATTCGTGCACCAGAATCCAGTGCAATACGCCACCTTCATATCTTTGTACTCCTCATCAATGAAATATTATCAACCACAAAACAGCCCAGACTCATTCTCCAAGAGTCTGAGCCGTTTGTTCTTATAAAGCTCTACTAATCGTCCTCAGCAGTGTGAGTCACACTGCCGCTATGTCCTGTACCGCTGCAATGAACGTTTCTGCGTCAAATCATTGCCACAGTAGCTCCCGTCTTTATTCGTCTGTGTAAGCATCTCATCAGCGCGGAGGTCTTTCTATGTCCCTTTGTTATGGAAAGACCTTTGTTTATTCCTGATGTCACATTCTCAAAAAAATCATTGTAGTATCAGCACTTTTCAGCGTTTTCTGTGTTTATATCATCTCGGTGTACTCTGGCATAAACTCAACCTACCGTAACAATCATCTGAGAGCCTCATTTTCGGCTCTTAGACCCGCAACAGTAACCGCTTTGTTTATGCCTGACTACACAAAGCTCAGAAATATTCCGTAGTATCAATTCTTTTCTGGGCTTTGCTCATCTTTTCCGCTTCGGTGGACTCTGGTATAAACATCTTTTTACCGTAGCGTCTTTGTGAGCAGCACACCCTTATCTTCAAGACCGATTTCAGTCTCAGATGATATTTTCATCGTCCTACAAAGCTCGCAGAATGATAATGTCATCGAAAGACCTATGCTTATGCCTGATGCCACTTTCCGCAGATTCTTGCTCGATTTTTGCCTATATTGCCACAAAATCAAGCTGTATTCCCATCATTTTTTGCCACTCATGGCAGTCGTCTGCCCCTCGGAAACTCCCTCGGTGCTTTCAGGCATAAACAGGATCTTCACCGTCGCAAACATAATCTTGAGATCCTCGACAATGCTGGGGTGGGCTATGTACATCAAATCCATGACCAGTTTGTCGTAGGGGGTCGTGTTGTACTTGCCGTAAATCTGCGCGTAGCCAGTCAGACCAGCTTTTGCCTGCAAGCGCAGGGAGAATTCCGGCATTTCCTCACAGTACTGGGCAGCAATTTCAGGGCGTTCGGGGCGGGGACCGACGATGCTCAATTCCCCTCGCAATATATTGAGGAGCTGCGGCAACTCATCAATGCGGCAGGCGCGAATCACCTTGCCGACAGGCGTGATGCGGTCATCATGGTCGCCGCTGGACAAACGGCTACGCCGTCCTTTTCCGCATCTACGCGCATACTGCGGAATTTCAGGATGCCGAACTCCTTGCCATCCTTGGTCAATCGAATTTGCTTGTAGAACACCGGACCGTGATCGGTCGCCTTGATGGCAATCGCCGTGACAAGGAAAATCGGGCTGAGAACGACCAGCGCAACAGCAGAAATCACAATGTCCAGCAGACGCTTAATGAACAAATACTCCGGCTGCGGATGGTAGCGCCCCACCTTCAGCATCGGCAGGTGGAACATGTGCATCGGATACGCGCCGGACATAATGGTGTCCCCGATGCGCGGGATAACGAAGGTTCCGATATTGTTTTCCACGCAGTACTTCAGAATCACATTGCGGTCATGGCTATGAATACCGCTCATAAACACCGTGCTGACGCCGTCCAGCATGGCAAGGTTCGCAATGCATTCATCTGCTGTGGCAGTGAGCACAACCTTGTACTTAGAGTCCAGCCCATACTTGCCAATCAGCTTTTCCATGCCTTGGCGGGTGTCGTAAATCACAGCCGTTGCCTGCGGCGGGAAAATCTTGAAATACGCGTGGTGCGCGTTATATGCCCAGACGGCTGCCAAAATCACCTGCCCAATCAGCGTCGCAACACCCGGCATGATGTTGGGCAAGTGCTTGCTCAGCAGCCAAATCACGATGTACATAATGAAATCGCTGACCGCTACCGCCAGGAACTGCGCATAGACGATCTCGGAAATGCGCTGCATGGACATCAAAAAGGCATCGTATACGCGCCCAAAGATGATGAACAGTACAAAGAACAGCGCCACCACCAGATAATCGCCCTTTGCGTAAAATGGCGATGCAATGTGCTTTGCATAGTACAAATACCAGCACAGTGCAAACGGCACCGTTACTAAAACCGCATCCATGATTTTTATGATCCGCAAAATCAAATCGTGCTTAAACCTTGTCATGATTTCTCCTCAAACCTTACCCTACTTTTTCTGTCGGTTCCTCGCCCAGCAGCTTCCGCAATTTATCTATTTGTTCCACATTCAGTTTCGGTGACTGCTTGCGCAGCAGTACCTTTTGCTCATAGAGCCAGCGTCCCAGCCAGATACCGTCGTCTGTTTTGTATTTAGCCGGGATCAGCAAATCCCCATGTTCCTGCAGATACTCCTGTGTAAGTTCATACCGATGCTGCCACGGGTCAGGCTTCTCCCATTGCATACCGATTTTATCCAGCAGCTCCACGCGCTCCGGCGTGAGCTTGCAGTTGCTCTTGCCCGGATTGTTGCGTGCATACTGCTGGCGTGCCACCCACTTGCCGAGGGCAACGCCGTCTGCCGTGGTATAAGCGATGGGAACATTCAAATTTCCGTATTCCTCAAAATACAGCTTGGCTGCCGCATAAGCTTCGCTCCACTGGAAGTCATAATTATTCTGTTCCCACCGGATTCCGATGCCTTCCAGCCGCGCAGCCTTTTCCTGTTGCAGCGTGCCATTTGCATAGGTTTTCTTCTGATTTCTTACCCATACGCCAAGGCGCAGACCGTCTTTGGTTGTGTAGGTCACAGGCATGATCAGATTGCCGTGTTCGGCGTAATATTGGGCAGCTGCCGCAAAGCCGCGCTCCCACTTTTCGCTGAAAGCATCCCAAACCATGCCGACTTGTTCAAGACTGGTGATTTTCTCTTCGTCTAGACGACCCGCGAGCTTTTCAGTGCGCTTGTTGGAAATCCATCTTCCCAGTGGATACCCATCCGCTGTTTTCCAGTTCGCGGGAACCATAAGATTCCGGTGCTTCGCATAGTATTGTTCGGCTTCTTCATAGCCTTTTGTCCAAGCTAGGTCGCTGTAGTTGTCCCAGCGCATACCGATGCTGTCCAGTCGTTCAATTTGCTGTTGAGTCAAGCGACCACCGCAAGTACCGCTCCGAATCTGCCGCTGCAATTGCAGCCATGCGCCAAGGCTCAGCCCCATCGGCGTTTTGTATCGTCTGGGGATGTCCAGATCGCCGTTTTCGGCGTAGTAGATGCTTGCCTCAGAGTAGTAGTGGTCCCACGTCGAGGACAGGCTGCTTTGCAGCTGCTCAAACAGAACGCGGCAGTCATGCACCTGCTCCACGACCTCAAAGTGGTCGGTGACGACCTTGTCTCCCTCGCCGTTGGCGTACAGGCGCTGCACGGCGGCGGTCATTTCGTCCTGCAAGCCGCTGATGCTGGACAGCCCCTCGAAGTTGTTGACCACATCCAAAATCAGCGGTGTGGCGCTGTCCCCTGCCGTCAGGCTCGCCCAATCTGCTGCTTGTAGATGATGGGTGAAACGGTCGGGCGGAACAGAATCACACCCGAAATGCCCGCGACGTGTACGCCCTCGTTGAGCATATCAATGCAGAACAGCAGCTTGAGGTGGTCGCTGCTGTCCGCCTTAAAGTCAGCAAAGGCTTTGTCGGTGGATGGGTCCTCGGACAAAGCCCGATAGACCGTCGGCGCGGGGTCAATGGAGGCAAACCACTGCGGCACATGGGAAATCATCTCGTCCATGTGTTCCTTGCCGGAGCAAAACACGATGTACTTGCCGCTTCTGTTGGTGATGTGGCGGGCGAAAACTTTATCCAGTCCGTCCGCCTGCTCCAGGGCGCGCTTTAGGGCGTCCAGATATTTCTGGTTCACGTCCTGAATACCGGGGCTGCGCAGATTATTCACACGATTTTGATACCGCGCTAAATCTTGCTGATACTTGAACACGGTGGTTACATACTTCGGGGCAGGCAAAATACCCCGGACGATGGCTTCGCCCAGGGACATTTCGGAAGCAACATGACCGTCAAACAATTCCTCGGCCATATCGCGGTTGTTATCCAGATACCGCACGTTGGTGGCAGTCAGTCCCAGCAGCTTTGCCTGCGGACACAGCGCCAACAACCTTTGCGTGCTGTCGCCCCAATACTCGGCACCGGCACGGTGGAACTCATCGAGTATAATATAAGCGGGGTACTGCGCAGCGATTTCCTGCAGCTGCGCGGGGGTACAGCAAATCAGCTTGGCGTAGGTGTAAAAGCGGACGTTTTTCAACGGAAAATCAGGGTCTTGCCGCAGCAGGCTTTCGCGCTGGGTCTTAAAGATATACTCACTTGGGGAAAGCCATACAATTACAGCGTCGGGGTGATCCTCGATCAGCTTAAAGGCGATATAGCTTTTTCCGGTTCCCGTGGGGTGAACGATTGCGGCCTTGCCGTATTGCTGCATCATTTTGACTGCCGCTTGGTAGCTTTTGCATTGTGTTCGAACAACTGCACCGCCATCCTGTATCTCCCCTTCCCGAAAGGTACTCCATTTTTATAATGGACTACCCTACAGAAAGTTCAGACGATGCTTCGCGGCTTTTTGAACTCTTTTGCCCCTCTATCGACCCTTTCTGGCAGAAATTGCAAATATTCGGTTGACCTCATGGACGAGGTGCGGCCAGTCCGTATGTACATAGCGTTTAAGTGTGGTGGAGGCACTGGCATGGCCTAACAGTGTGCTGATCGTTTTCACGTCACAGCCAGCGCGCAGGCAAGTGGTCGCAAAGCTGTGCCGCAGGATATGCGGGCGCACGACCTGTACTGCTGCCTGCCGCAGATAGCGCTTTACGCTGGTGCGATAACAGCGGGGTTCAACAGGCTTGCGGCTGTTTTCGGATAAAAACCAAGCGTCGTCAGCATACAGCTTTTTCAATTGACGCAGAATTGGCAAAAAGTTTTCCGGAATCGGCAGTTGCCGCGCAGAACTGCGTGTTTTGGGGGTAGATATTTCGACTCTTGTATTATTCTTGCCCAGATAGATACGGCTTACTGTACGCTGTACAGTCAAAATTTTGCTTTTCGTATCAATGTCAGACCATTTCAGACCGCACACCTCGCCGATACGCAGCCCTAATTCCAACATAAAAAGAAGCCCCACCTTTTTGGGGGTGGGGTTGCATACAACATAGTTTTCGATAGTGCGTCGCTCTTTGGCATTGATTACGGGTTCCTGCCGCATGGGCTGGCTGGGAAGCTGAAACTCGATGTATAGCGGCGGCATAACGTGCAGATGGCAGCCGTACCGGCAAATGCGCCGCACCAGCGTCAAGCACTCGCGAGCCGTTGTGTAGCCCAGTGGTTTGTGACGCTTTTGGGATGCGGATATGATTTCCTGTAAGGCGGTCTCGACTTTCGTCTCGGTCAGCTGCCGGACGGAAAAGCTGCCCAGCACGGGGAGAATATAACGATCTAGCGTATAGCGATAGTGCGCAGCAGTCGATGCCTTTACACTTGCCTGCACAGAACAAAACCATCTGTCCGCCAAATCGCTAAAGGATGCAGCCTCTTCAGTCAACGTACAGTAAGCATACTGCGTCTTTTTCCGGGAAAGCTCCTGCTTGACGGCAGCGTAGGTGTGTCCGTAAATATATCCCCAGATAGCCTTGTTGTTCTCTTTCCGACCACAGATATACCGACCCTCCCAGCGACCATCTTTGCGCTTCCGGATATTTTCTCCTCGTCTTGCCATAATAAATTTTTACCCCTTTTCTGACCCCTGATGGGCTGTGTGTACCCCGACCGCATACAATATCTGACAACCACGCCAATAACAAAGTGGTGTATCTGGACAATGTGCCGAAAAATAGTTGCAGTAGAAATAAATGCGACAGGATATGTTGTAAATTGTCGACTCTTGTGGTATTATACTATTGATTAGTATAGTGTAGTTTTTAGCAAACGGGAATCCTCCATTATAAAAATGGAGGATTCCGTTTGCATTTTTTACCCTTCATTATACACGTTAAAGAACGACATGGCGTCTTTTCTACTTCTGTCGACGCGAACTTCCAGATGTAGATGATTACCCGTAACCCGCCCGGTGTGACCCACATAGCCGATGACCTGCCCCGCCTGCAGCTGCTGACCGGTGGTGACGCAGATGGACGAACAGTGTGCATACAGCGTTTCAAGCCCGCCGCCGTGGTCGATTTGGATGTAATAGCCGTAGCTGCCGCCCCAGCTGTCAAGACCGTTGGCAACGGTGACGGTTCCATCTGCGGCGGCGAGGATTGGCGTACCCTCGGCGCAGGCAATGTCGGTGCCGGTATGGGAGCTAACCGCACCGGTGATGGGGTCTACCCGGTGTCCGAATTGCGAGGTAATCGTACCCGCAACGGGGAGCGGCCATTGCAGTGTGCCTGTCGGGGCGCGTGTACCATCAGGAGACATGACTCCTCCCCCGCCCTGCTCAAAGCCGCCGAGCAATTCTGCCCACAGTTCTTCATACTGCGGGTCTTGCAGGAGTTGCAAATAGGTGTTCTGGCGGGTGGTGAAGTGGTAATCTGCCGCCATCTCGTCGGGTGTTTTGTGGGTCAGTTCGATTACAAGGACGGTTTCGGTTATCTCCGTGGTTGTAGGATTGCCATCCTCGTCAGTAGTTTCTATAACAGCGGTTTCCGCACGGGTGGAGTAGTCCACCGCGTTCATCGCCCACATGGTTTCCCGCAGCTTGTCCACCTGTTCTTCCGTCAGAGCCGCAACGGGTGTGCCTTGTTCGCTGCCCGCCACATGCGAAGAAAAGACCGCCAAGACATCCTGCCAGCGAATGTAGTATACATCATCGTTGGCGGTAATGTCTTGGCGGTCATGCTGTACCGTATCGGAGATTGTTTCCAGTCTGTCGCGGTATTCTTCGGTCAGGGTTTCTACGGCTTCACGCACGGTGACGGACGCTGTGTTGGGGGCATCGGCGGCAAAGAAGATGCCGTAGGCCGAGCCGGAGACAAACGCCACAAGACAGATGACGATAACGATGCCCAGCGCCGCACCTACGCCCGCTGCAAGAATGGCTGTAAGGCTGTGCAAGCCGGCAAGAAAGTTACGAATTGCCGAGCGCACCGCCACAGCCGTTTTGCCTGTGCCGCCCGCAACCTTTTGCGCGGCAAGCCGTATTTTTTGCACATATGTCTGCATCTGCGCTTGGGTAGTCACACTGCGCACGGTTTCATTTGCGGCGGTGCGCGTCCAGCGCTGACTTTGGGTCACACCGCGAATATCGCGCGGCGCGGTCTTGGCGGTGATGGCTTTTTCTTTTGCCCGCTGTCGGGGCAAATCTGCCCCACGGCGCGGGTGCTGCTCTGCATCGGGCAGCGTGCCGCACTCGGTCTGTTTCGGGCCGACACCGCGCTCACCGGCGGCGTGGGCGTGGGTGGTTTCGGCTTGCTCTGCGGCACGGCGCTCCCGATATTTTTGAATCTGCTTGCGGGCAATCTTGCGCCCCTGCTGTACGGTGAAATCTGTGTTTTGCTTGATGACCGAATAGGATGTATCGGTTACCACCGAGTTGGTATCTTGCGCAGTTGTATAATCACCGTCTCCCTGCGTAGAAGTGCTTTCTCGCAGCATGGTTCGGCTTTTCTCCTTGGCCTCCGTCCACGCCTTTTTCAGCGCAGCTTTCGGGATTTTCCCTGCGGCATTTCTTCTCGGCACGCTCTTGGTTGGCTTTTCCTTAATATCTTTCATGGCATCACCCCTGTCATAAATTATTCAAATAGAATTTCAAAATCGTTCAAATGGCTTTTAAATTCTACACACAAGTCGCCGCTATAATAAGTCTCGTAATTAAAACAAACGCGGGAAGCATCCCGCACACCACTGCGCCTTAGACCATGCCAGAGCAATCGCTCGGTTAAGGCCAGACAACAAATTAGGCTAAAGGGCCATTACATATAAAAAAACAATGCTGTATCTTCCGATTCTGGACGATACAGCATTTTCTTTGCATTTATGAAAGAATGTCGCTATAATAGGGCTACATCTTTGAAACGCGAGGGTTTCTCCTATGGACTTGTACATCAGCGCCGCCGAATATGACTACCATACCCTGCTAAAAGTGGCCGAGATGGCCGGGCTTGCGGGGATCATCGGTTTTCATGAGGCCGGGGACGACTATCTGGTGACTTTCCCGGATGGCGAAAATGCTGAGGCTCTCATCAACGATTATAAAGGTCGGCTGCGCGATTTGGAAAACAACATTTGGATGCACTAATGTAGGCATACAAATCGAAATTTACTTCTACTTAGACATACAAACTGTTGACAGTAAAACTCCTATATAGTATTATTTGATAAAATACTATATAGGAGTTTTTGTGTGAACATGAATGGCGGATTTCTTGTTACAAAAATAAAACAACTTGGAGATCGAATCTTTGAGAAGATTCTCAGCGAAAAGAATATTGATGCGTTTAACGGAGCCCAAGGGCGTATTCTTTATGTACTGTGGCAGGAAGATGGAATCTCAATCAAGTCACTCTCGATTAAATGTGGATTAGCGATAACTTCTCTTACTACGATGCTGGAAAGAATGGAAAATCAAGGCTGATAAGACGTGTTCAGTCTGAAACGGACAAAAGGAAAACACTCCTGTTTCTGACTGAAAAAGCACATGCCTTAAAGGACGAATACGATTCTGTATCTGATAAAATGGGCAGTATTTACTACAAAGGTTTTTCGGAGGAAGAAATTACCCAGTTTGAGGAATGCCTCGACCGTATCAGAAAGAATCTTGAGGAGTGGCAGAAATCATGAGTATTTGTATCAAAGATCAGATTCAGAACATGAATCTCGTCATCGGTTGCACAGTGGGGTGCGCATATTGCTATGCCCGCAACAATGTGAAGCGCTGGCATATGATTGATGACTTCACTGACCCTGAATTCTTTCCGGGTAAGCTCAAGATGATGGAAAAGAAACGTCCGCAGAACTTTCTTCTTACCGGGATGAGCGATCTCTCCGGATGGAAGCCGGAATGGAGAGACGAGGTATTTGCAAAGATCCGTAAAAATCCACAGCATCAGTTCCTGTTCCTTACCAAGCGCCCCGATTTGCTGGATTTTGATACCGATCTAGAAAACGCATGGTTTGGCGTTACGGTGACGAGGAAAGCAGAACTGTGGCGTATCGACGCCCTTCGGAAAAACGTCAGAGCAAAACATTACCATGTTACCTTTGAGCCACTATTCGATGATCCCGGCATAGTTGACCTTTCCGGAATCAATTGGATCGTTGTCGGCACCATGACCGGAGCTCAGAGCAGGAAGATTCATACGGAGCTGGAATGGGCATGGTCTCTGACGGATCAGGCACACGCACTCGGCATTCCGGTGTTTATGAAGGAAGACCTTGTCCCTATCATAGGGGATGAAAATATGATTCAGGAAATGCCGGAGGAATTTAATAAAGTGTTAGAGGTACAGAAATCATGGAAGAAGAAATAAATGGAATCCTCATTCGTGAGGTGGAGACAAAGAACATCATGACTAAGTCCAGTCTGCCGGTAGGTGGTTACTCGGTCAATCCCTATGTGGGCTGTACACATGCCTGCAAGTATTGCTATGCTTCTTTTATGAAGCGCTTTACCGGGCACAAGGAGGAATGGGGCACTTTCCTTGATGTGAAGCATTGGCCGAAAATTAAAAATCCGAAGAAATATGCCAGACAACGGGTTGTCATCGGTTCTGTGACAGATGGCTACAATCCACAGGAGGAGCAATTCGGGAATACCAGAAAACTTCTGGAGCAGCTGATCGGCAGTGACGCAGATATTCTGATCTGCACAAAGTCGGATCTTGTGGTACGAGATATTGATCTGCTGAAGAAGCTTGGACGTGTAACCGTTTCATGGTCGATCAACACACTAGATGAAAATTTCAAGAATGATATGGATTCTGCTTCGAGCATTGAGCGCCGTATCGCTGCTATGAAGCAGGTATATGAGGCAGGTATCCGTACAGTCTGTTTCGTATCCCCGGTATTCCCCGGTATCACGGATTTTGAAGCAATCTTTGAGCGGGTAAAGGATCAGTGCGATCTGTTCTGGCTCGAAAATCTCAATCTTCGAGGCGGTTTCAAAAAGACAATTATGGATTATATCGCCGGAAAATATCCTGATCTTGTACCACTTTACGACGAGATCTATAACAAGCATAACCGCAGCTACTTTGAAGCACTTGAAGTAAAAGCTG
>ENA-OQCF01000326-OQCF01000326.1-human-gut-metagenome-genome-assembly--contig:-NODE-326-length-18418-cov-19.681647_pt1 | contig 18418 bp, 16 predicted proteins | sample MGYA00242756_ERZ504573 | MGnify/ENA primary metagenome ERZ504573 (study PRJEB26092, sample SAMD00036240) | human gut metagenome | host: Homo sapiens | study: EMG produced TPA metagenomics assembly of... | reverse complement strand
TTACCGGCCTGGATACTGGTTCCAAGTCCGTCCCTGCTCATTCTTTCCCGCCCGCTGGTTCGTCATTCCCACTCATTCTGAATCGCGCGCGTAACTATATATGGCGATACATTCCCGGAATGCGTCGCGTGACGGCGCGTAGGGGATTACGGCCGCTACCATAGAACATTATGGCACGCATGAAACTGTTTTACTTGGGCCCGGAGCACCTTCACCCATCAGGCGGCAATGACGGCCGCCGACCAGTTCGCCACACTCGGCGACTTCGACCTCATCGCTCTGCCCGACGTGCCCGCGATCATGCAGGCCGTACAGTCGCGCCAAGGCTGGGGCGTCATCGCATGGGAAAACAACGTCGAAGGCTATGTGGTCCCGAATCTCGACGCGCTGATCGACGCCCCCAACGCGGCCGCTTCGCCCGGATCAGTGTGGACGTGGCCTTCAACGCCTTCACCGTGCGCGGCCACAGCATCTACGACTGCACCGGCAACCCCGTCAGCGCCCACCCGCACGGTCTGGCCCAATGCACCCGGTTCATCGCCGAACACCATTTGCAGCCCGAACCCGCATCCTCCAACGCCGCCGCCTGCCGCGACCTGAAGCCCGGCCGCGTGGCGCTCGGCCCCAGCATCTGCGGCGAACTCTACGATCTCGACACCCTCGCCGAACATGTGCAGGATTTCGATGGCGCGCACACCGAATTCCTTGTCATCGCCCCGCGTGATGTGGTCCAGGAACTCAACGCCCGCGCCCACAGCAATGACGCCGGCGACTTCGAAACCATCATCACCTTCATCCCGCTGGTCACCGGCCCCGGCGTACTCGCCGACCTGCTGGACGTCCTGCGCGATGCGGGACTGAACATGACCAGCTTCATCTCGCGCCCGATCAAAGGCCACGACGGAACCTACAGCTTCATCGCCACCCTTGACGCCGCCCCCTGGGAGCCGAGATTCCGCACCGCACTGGAAGAGATCGCCGGACACGGCGACTGGGCAAAAACCCTGGCCGTCTACCCACGCCGCGAACGCCCGAACCCGCCGGTCGACGCCTGGATGCTGCCCGAGGGCGGCGTCCACATCACCAATCGCGCGCCGGAAGGCTGGCAGTACACCGAGGAAGCAAGGAAGGAACTGCTGTGTAGATACAGTCGGAATCGTCGGACTCGGATTGATCGGCGGCTCGCTCGCACGCCGCCTGACCGAGCGCGGCGTGCGCGTCGTCGCGTGGAACCATCGCCCGCACCCCTACGCCCAGGCCGAAGCCGATGGCATTTTCTGCAAGAGCACGCTCTCCGAACTCATGGATGCCGAGCCGGATGTGGTCGTGCTGTGCAATCCGCTCAAGGCGATGCCCGCAATCCTCGCCGCCCTGGCCCCGCTCATGGGCGACCATCCGAACACCACGCTCACCGACGTGGGCTCGGTCAAGGGCATGGTCCGCGATCAGGTCAAGGCTGCCGGCTGGGGAAGTGCTACGTCGGCGCCCATCCGATGGCCGGCAACGAACTGTCCGGCTGGCAGGCCGCCGACCCGCATCTGTACGACGGTGCCCTATGGGCCATCACCGTGGACGAGTCCACGGACTACCGCCGCTTCCTCGACGTCGCCGCGATGATCACCAAGGACGTCGGCAACCGCGTCATCGTCGTGGACGACGAAACGCATGACAAGGCCGCGGCGATGATCTCCCACATGCCGCATGTGGTGTCCACCGCGCTGATCAACGAACTGGTCGCCAACCCGGACCGCAACATCGCCGCCGCGCTGGCCGCCGGCTGCTGGAGGGACATGACCCGCGTGTCCCTGACCGACCCGGACCGCACGCGCGCGATGGTCGAGGAAGACTCGCTGAACGTCGAAGCGCTGCTGCGCCGCATGGCGCACGTCTGACCGATATGGCCGACCAACTGCACGCTGGTGCCGCCGGCGAGCAGGATGTGATGGGATTCTTCGCCGAAGGCGACCCCTTCCGCCGGTACAAGGCCGCCGTGACACATGCCGGCATCACCGCTGCACAAGACGGTACGGCCACCGCTGCGCCGCAAGCCGGCACGACTGCCGCCGGATTCCCGGAACGCGAGCTCGCCGTCCCCGAAGCCGGCTGGCAGCAGACCCTGCTGTTCTCCGCACGCCGAGGAGAAGCCATCACCGGCTTCGTCCATCCACGTCAGGCCATCATCCAACTGCGCCCCGCCATGTAACTGCGTACCGCCATGTAGGCCCGTGCGCAGGTTCCCCTCGCCGCCCGTCACGAAGAAGGCCGCGCGAGGGGGATGAAGTTCCCGCTTGTTTTCGTGAGAAGACCGTGTGGCTCCGCTGTTCGAAAGGCTCAAAGGAGTAAGGTAGTCTGTACCGTTTTTCGGGAAACGCATCGAAGTTGATGCGGCGAATGGTTAAGGGGGATGATGACGTATGACGTTACCAAGCAGATTCCGGCCGGTGCCCGCGTGGTGGTGCGCATCACCGACGGCATTGACCCGGTCGACCACCGTATGAAGTTCCGCGACTATGTGGGTCACGTGGTTTCCTGGGACGGATACACGTTGGAGATGGTGCGTGACGCCGCCGCCAATGGTTCGCGCCCGGCCCAGAACGTGACCATCCATCAGGAACAGATTGCCACATTGAAACCCGTGCCGGAGCGGCGCAACACGCCACCCCGGCCGTAACCCAAGGCCATAAAGAATTCGGAGGAGAACGAGAGTGTCATCTACGCAGTTCGACGGCGATATCGACTCCTTCGTCTCCTATCTGAAGTCCAACCGCGGCCTGTCAGCGAATACGCTCAAAGCGTATCGCGCGGATCTCACGGCATGCCTGCACCTGTTCGAGCTGCGCGGCGTGACCGATCTGAACGAGATCACGCTGGATGATCTGCGCAGCTGGATGGCGGTGGAATCGCGCGATCACGCCCGCAGCAGCATGGCCCGCAAAACCGTGGCCGTGCGCGGGTTCTTCGCGTGGGCCTATGAGCATGGGCTGACCACCACCGACCCGGCCGCCACACTGATGACTCCCTCGATTCCCAGCACGCTGCCCGCGGTGCTCACCGAATCCCAGGCCGAGCAATTATTGGATGTCGCTGAACATGCCGTTGCAACAAACCAGTACAAGGACGATGGGGGAGCGGCAGCCGCGCCCGGCAGCGGCAAGGCAGCTGGCAAGACAGCTGATAAGTCGGCCGATACCGTAAACCGCAGTGAGGCACCCGCCCGTGCAGACAAGCGCGACAACGCCCGAGTCACCGCCGAATCGCAGCGCAACGCCGCGATTCTCGAACTGCTGTATGCCACCGGCATCCGTGTCGCCGAACTGGTGTCGATGGATATCGCCGACATCGACTTCTCCAATCGCACCATCAAAGTCACCGGCAAAGGCAACAAGCAACGCGTGGTGCCGTTCGGACTACCCGCCCAGCGTGCGCTGGAGACTTGGCTGGAACAGGGGCGGCCGGTACTGGCCCGTACGGCAACGGATGCAGTCAAGTCCCGTGCTGCCAACGCCCTGTTCCTCGGCGCACGAGGCGGCCGTATCGACCAACGCATAGCCCGTGACATCGTGCACAGAGCGGCCCGAGAGGCCGGAGTGCCGGATATCAGTCCCCACGCCTTGCGGCATTCCGCGGCCACGCACATGCTGGATGGCGGCGCCGATTTGAGGGAGGTGCAGGAGATGCTCGGGCATTCCTCCTTGAAAACTACACAACGCTATACGCACGTCTCCATCGAGCAGCTCAAGAACCGTTACGGACAGGCCTTTCCGCGGGCATGACCACTATGTGGACATTGGTTAACAAACTCAGCAAAGACTGAACCTAGCCGGCAAGAACCCCTGAATTTTACATGGGTGTAACAAAAAATACACTGCTTGTCTCCCAAGTGCGCAAAAATGACAGGTAACAGCAACGGGGTTGGGTGTCCGAAGCGGCGGGAAGCGTAAGTGTCCCGACGATGAGGAAATCCGACCCCGTTCGCATGAGGCGGGGCTGAGACGTCCTGCAACCTAATGAATAGGAGAAAACATATGAAGAAGAAAGCTCTTGCTTTCGCTGCCATGGCTTGCTCCGTGGCCATGCTGCTGAGCGCCTGCGGCGGCTCCAACAGCAACGCTGCCTCCGGTGACACCGCTGGCTCCAACATCATCACTGCGTACAACTCCGAACCGCAGAACCCGCTGATCCCGGGCAACACCAACGAAACCGGCGGCGGCAAGCCGGTCGACCTGCTGTTCTCCCGTCTGGTCTCCTTCGACAAGGACGGCAAGGCTTCCAACGAAGTGGCCGAGTCCATCACCCCGAACGATGACGCCACCCAGTACACCATCAAGATCAAGTCTGGCTGGAAGTTCACCGACGGCACTCCGGTGACCGCTGAGTCCTTCACCAAGGCCTGGTCCTACGTGGCCAACGCCAAGAACGCCCAGAAGTGCTCCTCCTTCTTCTCCGCCATCGCCGGCTATGACGATCTGCAGAAGGATGGCCTCAAGGGTGACGAGCAGCTCTCCGGCCTCAAGGTCGTGGACGACACCACCTTCACCGTCGACCTGAACCAGTCCGACTCCGTGTTCCCGATTAAGGTCGGCTACTCGGCCTTCGCCCCGCTGCCCGAGTCCTTCTACAAGGACCCGAAGGCCTTCGGCGAGGCTCCTGTGGGCAACGGCCCGTACAAGTTCTCCAAGTGGGACCACAACAAGGAAATCGCCCTCGTCAAGAACCCTGACTACAAGGGCAACGAGGACGTCAAGAACGATGGCGTGACCTTCAAGGTCTACACCGACGACTCCGCCGCCTACCGCGACATTCAGGCCGGCAACCTCGACGTGATGGAGTCCGTCCCGGCCGCCTTCACCAAGACCTTCAAGACCGACAAGAAGGTCCAGGCTTACTCCGAGGCCGGCTCCGTCATCCAGACCTTCACCATCCCGTCCTCCCTTGACCACTTCAAGAACGACGAGGAAGGCCAGCTGCGTCGCCAGGCCATCTCCATGGCCCTCAACCGCAAGCAGCTCATCGACAAGGTGCTCAACGGCAACGCCACCGCCGCCACCGAGTTCACCTCCCCGAAGACCCCGGGCTACTCCGACTCCCTCAAGGGTGCCGACAACCTGAAGTTCAACGCCTCCAAGGCCAAGGAACTGTGGGCCAAGCTGACGCCATCTCCAAGTACGACGGCCAGCTCACCTTCTCCTACAACGCCGATGGTGGTGCCAAGCCGCTTTACGACGCCGTCGTGAACCAGCTCAAGAACAACTTGGGCATCGACGCGGCCACCAACCCGATCCCGACCTTCCAGGAATTCCGTGACGCGGTCACCAACCGTCAGATGAAGGGCGCCTTCCGTACCGGCTGGCAGCCTGACTACCCGTCCGCCGAGAACTACCTGTGGCAGCTGTACTCCACCGCTGCTGCTGATGGCAACGGCTCCAACGATGGTGACTACAAGAGCCCGGCCTTCGATGACCTGTGCAAGCAGGCTGCTGCCGCTTCCAGCACTGATGACGCCAACAAGCTGTACCAGCAGGCTGAGGAAATCCTCCTCAACGACCTTCCGGCCATCCCGCTGTACTACTCCAACGCCTCCGGTGTGGCTTCCCTCAACGTGAAGTCCGGCTACGCCTTCGATTGGCAGAACCTCCCGACCTACACCGAGATGTCCAAGAAGTGAGTCTGACTCACTGAACGGATACCGCTAGGTAGTTCGGAAATAAAGGGCGAGGATCGCAAGATCCCCGCCCTTTTTGTTGTGTGCGGGGTGCTTGCTCACGCCATCGGGAACCAAGTTAAAGTATCCACTATCCGACCGCAACCATGGACATATCCACCAGCATTGCCCAATCTCAAACCTTGCGTTAACGCAAATTTACATATCACAGTCCGGGCATGCGGTAAACTGTCGGAGTATTTATCGACCGGCGGGGGGCGTATTATACCCTTTCTGGCCGGTCTAGGAAATAAGGAGCAACCGTATGGGTAAGTATCTTCTGCGACGCATTCTGCAGATGATTCCCGTGGTTCTCGGTACGACTCTTCTGGTATATGCCCTTGTATTCGCCCTGCCGGGCGACCCCGTCAAGGCCATGTTCGGAGACAAGCCTGTCAATGAGGCCGTCGCAGCCCAGATCCGCGCAGAATACCATCTCGACCAGCCGTTCATCGTTCAGTACTTCATCTACCTGAAGAATGCACTGACCCTGAACTTCGGCGATACCTTCGCCGGCCAGCCCGTTCTCGACGAAATCACCCGCGCCTTCCCGGTCACCATCAGGCTCGGCTTGATGGCGTTCGTGTTCGAGGCGATTTTCGGTGTGGTCTTCGGCATTATCTCGGGCCTCAAGAAGGGCAAGTGGTACGACACCGTTATCCTGATCGTCTCTCTGCTGCTTATTTCCGTGCCGACCTTCGTCACCGGCTTCGTCATGCAATATGTCTTTGGTATTCAGTGGGCGATATTGCCGGTGACGGCAGGCGCCGACCCCGGCTTCCTTGATCTGCTCATGCCGGCCATGGTGCTCGGTTCGGTGTCGATGGCCTATATCATCCGACTGACCCGCTCCGAAATCTCCTCCAACATCGCCGAGGATTACGTGCGCACCGCACGCGCCAAGGGCATGTCGAACGGTCAGGTCATGCTGCGCCACGTGCTGCGTAACTCCCTGATTCCAGTCGTCACTTACCTCGGCCAGGACATCGGCGCCCTGATGGGTGGTGCCATGATCACCGAGCAGATCTTCAACATCCACGGCATCGGCTTCCTCACCTACCAGTCCATTCTGAAGGGCGAGGCGAACCTGGTAGTGTCCATCGTCACGTTGCTCATGCTGATTTTCGTAGTGTGCAACCTCGTTGTCGACATGCTGTACGCGGCCCTCGATCCGCGTATCCGTTACGCGTGATAGGGAGGAGTGAGTCACATGGCAAACGAAACCACTGAAAACGAGCTCAACCAGACCGGCGAGCCAGGAACCGAATACTTCATGGAAACCCTGCCCGGTCAGGACCGTTACGTAGCTCCTCTCGACGAGACCCCGTTGCAGGACGTCGATTCCGTCGACGAATCCGCTCCGGCCACCAGCATGTGGGCCGACGCATGGCGAACCCTGCGCCGCAACCCGCTGTTCATCATCTCCGGCTTGCTGATCCTGTTCATCATCGTGGTGGCCATCGCCCCCGGTCTGTTCACCAAGCAGGATCCGAACGCCTGCGATCTGGGCAACTCCTTGAGCCCCGCCTCCGCCGGACACCCCTTCGGCTACGACCTGCAGGGCTGCGACGTGTACACCCGCGTGGTCTACGGCACCCGTACCTCACTGTCTGTCGGCGTGCTCTCCACGCTGCTGGTCGTGATTGTCGGTACCCTGATCGGTGCCGTCGCCGGCTTCTTCGGCGGTTGGGTCGACGCGGTGCTGAGCCGTATCACCGACATCTTCTTCGCGCTGCCTATGCTGCTTGGCGCCATCGTGGTGCTTCAGATGTTCAAGACCTCCAAGTCCATCTGGAAGATCGTGCTGGTGCTGACGCTCTTCGGCTGGGTCGGCGTATGCCGTATCGCCCGAAGCGCCGTGCTGGAATCGAAGAACCTCGAATTCAACACCGCTTCCACGGCCCTCGGCTCCACGCCTGCCAGGAACCTGTTCCGTCACATCCTGCCGAACTCCCTGGCCCCGATCATCGTCATCGCCACCACTTCGCTGGCCTCCTACATCGTGGCCGAAGCAACCCTAAGCTTCCTTGGCGTCGGCCTGCCGACCACCACGGTGAGCTGGGGTGGCGATATCTCCAGCGCACAGACCAACCTGCAGACTGATCCGCTGGTGCTGTTCTACCCGTCCGCCGCACTGGCCATCACCGTGCTTGCGTTCATCATGATGGGCGACGCCGTCAAGGACGCCTCGATCCGAAGAGCCGTACGGCCTGAGCGAGGGGAGTGGAGAAACATTATGACTGACAACACCAACGCCAAGATGCTGGCTATGCAGAAAGAGCATGGTCCGCTGCTCGAGGTCAAGGATCTGGCCATCGACTTCACCACTGACACCGGCAAGCCGGTGCACGCGGTGCGCGATGCCAACTTCACCGTCTACCCTGGCCAGTGGGTGGCCATCGTGGGCGAGTCCGGTTCCGGCAAGTCCACCTCCGCCATGGCCGTGCTGGGTCTGCTGCCCGGCACCGGTCACGTGGTCAACGGCTCCATCAAGCTCGACGGCGAGGAAATCGCCGGCGCCAAGCAGAGCGAGTTCGACAAGCTGCGCGGCACCAAGATGGGTCTCGTGCCTCAGGACCCGATGAGCAACCTCAACCCGGTGTGGCGTATCGGCACCCAGGTCAAGGAAGCACTGAAGGCCAACAACATGGACGTGGCTCACGAAAAGCGCTCCGCCCTTGCCAAGCTCTGGCCGGCGACGAGGTCGAAGTCAAGGGCAACGACGACGAGACCTTCCTCGGCGCCAAGGAACTGCCCGAGCTCATGACCGAGGCCAAGAAGGCTTTGACTGAAGCCGGCGTGTCCGGCGAGGCCTTCGACAAGGCCGTCGCCCGCTTCACCAACGAATGGGTTCCGGGCTCCGAAACCCGTTGGCGCGTGGCCGACGACCTCATCAAGGCCGGCGTGGCCGACGACCAGGCCTGGTATCTGGCTAAGAAGTACGTCACCGGCTCCACAATGGATGACCGTATCGCGGGTCTGCTGTCCGAGGCCGGTCTGCCCGACGCCGCTACCCGTGCCCGTCAGTTCCCGCACGAGTTCTCCGGTGGTATGCGCCAGCGCGCGCTCATCGCCATCGGCTTGGCCTGCCGCCCCGATCTGCTGATCGCCGACGAGCCGACCTCCGCCCTCGACGTGACCGTGCAGAAGCGCATCCTCGACCACCTGCACATGCTCACCGACTCGTTGGGCACCGCCGTGCTGTTCATCACCCACGATCTGGGCCTTGCCGCTGAGCGCGCCCAGCACATTGTCGTGATGTACAAGGGTCAGGTCGTCGAATCCGGCCCATCCCTTGAAGTGCTCCAGCACCCGCAGCACCCGTACACCAAGCGACTGGTGGCCGCTGCCCCGTCGCTGGCCTCCCAGCGCATCATCTCCGCCAAGGAGCGTGGTGAGGATGCGGACGCTCTGCTCGATCACCACATCGCCGGCGAAAGCACGCTCGAAAAGAGCGAGCACATCATCACCGTCGACCACCTGACCAAGGAATTCAAGCTGCCCCGCAAGAAGGAGATGTTCAAGGCCGTCGATGACGTGTCCTTCTCCGTCAAGCGTGGCACCACACTGGCCATTGTGGGCGAATCCGGTTCCGGCAAGTCCACCGTGGCGAACATGGTGCTTCACCTCCTGAAGCCCACCTCCGGCAAAGTGTTCTATGAAGGTCGCGACACCTCCACGTTCAAGTCCAAGGACCTTCTGGGCTTCCGCCGCCACGTGCAGCCGGTGTTCCAGAACCCCTACGGTTCGCTCGACCCGATGTACTCCATCTTCCGTTCCATTGAGGAGCCGCTGCGCATCCACAAGATCGGCGACAAGAAGTGGCGTGCCAACCGTGTCAAGGAACTGCTGGACATGGTCGAGATGCCGGCTTCCGTGATGGGCCGTTACCCGAACGAGCTCTCTGGTGGCCAGCGCCAGCGCATCGCCATCGCACGAGCCATGGCTCTGGACCCGGACGTCATCGTGTGCGATGAGGCCGTGTCCGCTTTGGACGTGCTGGTGCAGGACCAGGTGTTGCGCCTGCTCAACGATCTGCAGGCCGAAAAGGGCCTGAGCTACCTGTTCATCACCCACGATCTGGCCGTGGTTCGTCAGATCGCCGACGAGGTTGTGGTGATGCAGCACGGCAAGCTCGTGGAGCATGCCACCACCGACGAGGTCTTCGACCACCCGCAGAAGCAGTACACCCGAGACCTGCTCGACGCCATCCCCGGCGGCAAGCTCCAGCTCGGTTTGGACTGATAATCTGCGTTTGAGCGCATTGTATTGGGTTCTTTCCATCCGTGGAAGAACCAATATTCGTATGTGCAGGTTTGCATTATGGTTCGCGTGGGACGAAAACGCAAAAATTGGTGTTTTCCCGATGTTGTCCCACAATTTGTGGGACAACATCAACATCAATCGATGGACATGAGTGTTGTCCCACAGCAGATTTCTCACGAAGCCCGGAATTACGCCATTCTTAGTGTGGTTGATAATTACTCATGCTGTGGGGCGTGGGACGACCCGCGAAAATCGTCGATTTTCGGATGTTGTCCCACGGAATATGTCATACCTCGTATGTGATCGTGAGTGGGGCGTGATCGGACCAGCGTTTGTCATACGTGGGAGCCTTGTCGATGACGAATCCGCGTGCGGTCTCCGCCAACTCGGGCGTGGCGAACTGGTAGTCGATTCTCCAGCCGACATTGTTGTCGAAAGCGCGCCCTCGCTGGCTCCACCAGGTGTATGGCCCCTGAATGTCGCCGGCCAACGAACGCATCACATCCACGAACTCGTATTCGTCCAGCCATTTGTCCACGTAGGCACGTTCTTCGGGCAGAAATCCGGCGTGCTTCTCATTGGCCTTGGCGTTCTTGATATCAAGCGGCGTGTGCGCGATGTTGAAATCGCCGCAGAGCACGGCCTGTTTGCCGCCATGCGCAGCCTCGTCCCGCAACGCGCCCATGCGCTTCAGCATCGTGTCCAGAAAACGGTACTTCTGTTCCATTTTGGTCGGATAATCGGTGTTGCCAGCATGCACATATACGGATGCCACGGTGATCGCGTAGCCCTCAGGCGTTTTGACATCGGTTTCGATCCAACGCCCTGAATCCACATCCTCGCTCAGACCTGGCAGCCCATATCGCTTGTCAAGCACTTCCAAGTCGGTGAGCAGTCCGACTCCCGCGCGGCCTTTCACCCGGCAGACCTCGTTCATGGCATGGAGGTTGGCCGGTGCCTCGATCTTGCCGGCGGTGGCGTATTCGAAACCAAATTCATCGAAAATAGAATCGACATCGTCCTGAGGCGCGCGAACCTCCTGTATGCACCAGACATCCGGCGCATGCTTGCCGGCCCAATCCTCGATGCCCTTGCGCTTGGCCGCACGAATGCCGTTGACGTTAGACGTGGTAATGGTGATGGTCATGCGGCCATACTATTTTGGCCTCCCTACGAATCGAACCGGACATCGGCGGCCGCGATGCTCAGCTTTCTCTAAGCCTGAGTGCTAGTGTTAGCAAGGTTGCAACCGTTACATGAAACGAGGAATTATGGGACTGTTCGGATTCGGCAAGAAGAAGAGCAAGAAGGAAGCCGAGCCGGCCGTTGAGCCTGTCGATGAAGACAAGGTGGCTGCCGCAGAAGCAAACGCTGCCGCAAAGGCCGAGAGCGCGGAGACCGTGCTCGCCGAGCCGGCCAGCGAATACCAGGGCCGCGGAGAAGAGCGAGGCCCGTGGGACGTCAATGATGAGGACGTGCCCGATTATGACGATTATCTGGATCTGGGCGCTACTACCTGCCTTCCTCCAGGGCATCCAGCTGCGTATCAAGCCAACCGCGCCACCCAGCAAGTGCTTGGTTCCACCATCACCTTCGGCTCCTCCAGCCTGGAAATCGAAGCCTTTGCCGCACCCAAGACCCTGGGACTGTGGGATGACGTTCGCGGTGACCTGCTTGAAGCCAACAAGGCCGCTTCTGAAGTGGACGGTGTGTTCGGCACCGAACTGAAGCTGCCGGTCAATGTCAAGGGCGGCAAGACCGTGAACACGCGCATCGTTGGTGTGGACGGCCCGCGCTGGATGCTGCGTGGCATCTTCTCCGGCAAGGCTGCTATCGATCCGGACAGCCCGGAGACCGAGGCGCTGAACAAGTTCTTCGCCGGCATCGTCGTCGAGCGTGGCGAGGAGCCTTTGGCGCCGCGCGATCTGATCCCGATGCATCCGCCGGTCGCCCCCGCTGAGCGTAAGGCCGCCAAGGCCGCGGCCGAAGCCGGCGAGGCGAACGGCAAGGAACACTTCAAGGACATTCCGGACAACAAGCCGAAGGGCCCGTTGAGCCAGGATCAGACCACCGAGGTGAAGACCACCTTGGCCCGTGGCCCGATGTTCTCCGAAGTTCGCTGATCTATAGGAAGAGACTTGGCAGACAACAAACGCACCGGTCTATCCGCGCTGGCCGACGCCGGCAATGACGGCGAGGACTTCTCCGTCATCGATGCCATCGGCGGCCCTCGCGGCGTCATCGAATCCATGCTGCCCGGCGTGGTGTTCGTCGTACTGTTCGTGGCCACGAGCAATCTGAATCTCACCATTGCGGTTTCGGCCGTGTTGGCGGTATTGCAGGTTATTGTGCGACTGATTCAGCGCCAGTCGGTAATGGGCGCGGTCTCTGGTCTGGTGGCGGTAGGCATCTGCCTGATTTGGGCATGGCAGACTCATGAGGCCCGCAATTACTACATTTTCGGATTCATTACCAATGCCGGCTATGCCGCGTTGCTTGCCGTGTCACTGATCGCGCGCGTGCCCGGACTGGGTTTGGTCGTCGAATTCATTCGCAGCCTGCCCACCGAGCATTTCAAGGCATGGTTCCATGACTGGATGGACGACAAGGCCCTGAAACGCGCCTATATGATTGTCACCGGCCTTTGGGTCGGTCTGTTCCTGCTGCGGCTGGTGGTGCAGGTGCCGCTGTATCTGACCAACCATGTGGCTGCACTCGGCGTGACCCGCCTGCTCATGGGCATTCCGTTCTGGGCATTGGCGATTTGGGTGAGTTACCTCATTATCGCCACGCCGATGCACCGGCATAAGGTCGCGGCTAGGAAGATACAGACTGAAGTCGCTGTTGATGCCGAACTCGAACCGAGCGCAACCGGAAAGGACGATGATGCAAGCTGAAGTTCGTATCGAACGATACGCCGACCAAGGCCGCTGTGTGGCCCATATCGACGGTCGTGTGGTGTTCGTCCGCTTCGCCTTGCCCGACGAACTCGTGCGAGTCGAACTTGACGAGCCCCACGACCGGGACGACCGGTTCTGGACCGGCGAAGTCGTCGAGGTTCTCGAGCCGTCCGAAGACCGAGCCACCCCGGCATGGCCACTTGCCGGTCCCTTGGCGATGGGCGGGGGAGTGGGCGGCGCGGATCTCGTGCACGTCTCTTTGCCCGGCCAGCTCAAGTGGAAGGCCATCACCGCCTCCGAACAGATGAGCCGACTCGGCCATATCGACGTGGCCGTTCCCATCGAGCGCATGCCCGGCGACAAGGAAGCCGGCGGCCTCAATTGGCGTACCCGCATCGAAATGATTGCCGACGACAACGGCATGCCATCCATGCGCCGGCGCGGCACACACAACCGCGTGGCCATCGACACCATGCCGCTTGCCACGCGCACGCTGCTGGACGTCGCCAAGCGCGAACACGTGTGGGAAGGCGGCTTTGAACCCGGCTCCCAGATTCGTCTTTCCGTGCCCGAACCGCGCGGCGAGATCGTCGATACCGCGGCAGCAGACGACAATTACGCCGTACTTGTGGACGGCGAACTGCGCGCCGGCTCCCAGCTGCTCACCGAACAGGTGACCATCAACGGCACGACCTTCGACTATCAGGTTGACGCCAACGGGTTCTGGCAAGTGCATCGCCAAGCGCCGATCGCCCTTGGTACGCACGTGATCAATCTGGTCAACGGGCAGCTGCAGTCAGCGGCGGACGCCGTAATCTGGGATCTGTATTCCGGTTCCGGCCTGTTCACCCTGCCGCTGGCCACGATGACCGGTGAACGCACCCGCATGCTCAGCGTTGAAGGCGCGCGTGTGGCCGTCAAGAACGCCCAGCGCAACCTGCGTGCCATGAACCTGAACGACGTGGACGCCCGCGCGGGTGATGTCTCGCGCACGCTGGACCATGTGCCGGCGCATCTGGCCAAGCCGAATGTCGTAGTGCTTGATCCGCCGCGTGCCGGTGCTCGTGCCAAGGTCTGCCGCCAGATTGCCGCGGCCGGCGCATCCAGCGTGGTCTACATCGCCTGTGATCCCACCAGCCTCGCACGCGACACCGCGACACTCATCGGCGAAGGCTACGAGCTCAAAGACATCCGTGCCTTCGACATCTACCCGATGACCCACCATGTTGAGACGGTGGCCCTGTTTACCCGCTGACAGGTGAGCATATGACACGACGAATTCTCGGATTGCTGGCCTGCATGGCGGCTGTGTTGTCCCTGGCTGCCTGCACGCCGGCCGGTAGGGCGGTCGGCGATACCCAAGACAGCATGCCGGAAGTCGCCCACGATTCCACACATCCCACGGATGTCACAGTCGGCTTTGTGGGGTCGACTGACACCGCCGCAGACGAGTCCGCCATCAATGCGTTGTCTGATGATAAACTCAATGTCTACTATGCCTCGCTCGAAACATCCGCAAGCTCGGCAAACGCAACTGATGGTGTATCCGGTGAAACCGAATCTTCTGACGCCGGCACTACCAGCGAAAACGGTGCCGATAGTACGGATGCTCATACTGGCGTCGACAAGAATGCGGCCACCGCACAGCAGGGTGTTGCCGATTTCGTGGCTCGCGCGGTCAAAATCGTGGTTATCGGCGGCATCGACGTTACCGACGCCAACCGGGAGAGCTGGAACCAGACATTGACCAATGCGCGTGAAGCCGGTATTCCAGTCGCTCTCATTGATCCAAAGCATGCGCCCGAAGATGAACTGCTGTACGCCGTCATCCTTCACCTCAACACCAACAGTGCCGATTCTGGCGACACTGTCGATACCAAGCCAATGACTATTACTGACGCCGTGCTCACCATCACGCGCGACGAACCCCACGAACGCGAGATCAAAGTCACCGTTTCCTGAGCCGAATCAGGCCCTTGAAGCTGAGAAAGCACCCTGAATCATCTGAGCCTTAGCGGATTGCGAAACAAGACGCGGTAGGCTGGGGAATATGAGTGCAACAACAGCCGTGGAAATGCCTGAGATCGGAGCAACCGGTCTTACCCCCAAAGAAGTGGTGCAGCGTATCGAAAGTGGCCAATCGAATGCGGTGAAAACATCCACCTCGCGTTCGGTTCAAGATATCGTGCGAGCCAACGTATTCACGCTGTTCAACGGCATCATCTTCGCCGCGATGGTACTGGTGCTGATCACCGGTTCCTGGAGGGACGCGGTGTTCGGTTTCGTCATCATCATCAACACGGGCATCGGCATCGTCACCGAACTCAGGGCCAAGCGCACGTTGGATAAGCTTTCCATCCTTGTGGCCTCCGAATTCCTCGTGCATCGTGACGGCAGGGACGTGGAGGTGCCCCACAACGAGATCGTGCTCGACGACCTGCTGTGGATCCGTGCCGGCGAACAGGTGCCGGCCGACGGGCAGATCATCCAGACCTGGGGACTGGAACTCGACGAATCCATGCTCACCGGCGAATCTCGTACCGTGCGCCACAAGGTGGGGGAGCAGGTGTATTCCGGTGCCACCGCGGTCTCCGGCATGGCATTGGTCAAGGTCAATGCGGTCGGCAGCCATTCCTACGCCGCCACGCTCACCGCGCAGGCCAAGGTATACAAGAAAACCGTGTCCGACCTGAACAAGGGCATCAACACGATTCTGAAATTCATGACCTTCCTCGTGGTACCGCTGTGCATTCTGCTGATTCTTTCGCAGATTCATACGGTCGGCGGTTGGGGCACGGCACTCTCCACCGGCGAATGGCGGCAAGCGTGGTTTCCGCGGTCGCCGGCGTAGTAGGCATGATTCCCGAAGGCTTGGTGCTGCTGACTTCGCTGAACTTCGCGGTGGCCGCCATGCGTCTCGCCCGTCACAATACGCTGGTGCAGGAGCTTGAATCCGTGGAGACACTGGCTCGCGTGGACGCGCTGAACCTCGATAAAACCGGCACGATCACCGATGGCGGTATCGCCTTCAACCGGCTCGTGATGCTCGATTCCGCCAATGCGGCTGCGGAACAGGCAGCCACGCAGGCTCTCTACGACTGCTGCAACGAAGAGCAGCCCAACGGCACCGGCCAAGCCGTACTCGCCGGGCTCAAGGCCCAAGGATATGGGGCAGGTGCGGTTGAGTCTCGTGTCCCGTTCTCTTCGGCGCGCAAATGGAGTGCGGTGCGTAAATCCGGCGAGACCTGGTACATGGGAGCGCCGGAGGTGATTATTTCTGCGCTTGAGGGTGACTATTCGTCGGTGTTGCAGCAGGTTAACGAGTATGCCAATGACGGCAACCGTGTGTTGCTGGTTGCGCGGTCTACAGCTCCCCTCTCCGAGGGGAGCTGTCGCCAGAAGCGACTGAGGGACGCAGTTGAGGGAGCCAATGTCTCGGACGGCCCGCAACTGGATGTGCAGGCTGAGCCGGTGGCGTTGGTGTTGTGCTCTGAGAAGATTCGCGAGGACGCCGAGCGGACGCTCGCTTGGTTCCGTGAGCAGGGTGTGCGCTGTCGTGTGATTTCCGGTGACAATCCAGTGACCGTGGGTGCCATCGCCCGCAGAGTGAAACTGACAGGCGACCATGAGCCGGTGGCGATGGACGCGCGCGAACTGCCCGAGGACGTGAACGAACTGGCCCGCGTGCTCGAAAACGTCGATGTGCTCGGCCGCGTGCTGCCTGACCAGAAGAAGGCCATAGTGCAAGCGCTGCACACGCAGAACCACGTGGTGGCCATGACCGGCGACGGCGTCAACGACGCGCTCGCCATCAAGGAGGCGGACCTTGGCATCGCCATGGGCAATGCGGCACCCGCCACCAAGGCCGTGGCCCAGGTGGTGCTGGTGGATTCGAAGTTCTCGCACCTGCCGGACGTCGTGGCGCGAGGCCGTCAGGTCATGGCCAATATGGAGCGCGTGGCCAGCCTGTTCCTCGTCAAAACCGTGTACTCCGCGCTGATCTCGCTCGGCGTAGTGCTGACGCAAATCCCATACCCATACCTGCCGCGCCATATCACGTATATCGGCGCTCTCACCATCGGCATGCCCGCGTTCATTCTGGCGCTCGCGCCGAACACGCGCCGCTATATTCCGGGATTCCTCAAGCGCGTGGTCACGTTCGCGCTGCCGGGCGGCATCGCCACCGCGCTGTCGGTGTTGCTGGCTTCATGGACCCTGCCGAACGTCATGGGCTGGGATGTGGTGAACAATGACGCCGATCTGTCGGCTTTGCGCGCCACCAGCGCCATTATTCTGTTTTTGATGGGCGTGTTTGTGCTGGCCCGTGTGGCGAGGCCGCTCAACAGCTGGCGAGGTGCGCTGGTCGCGGGGTTCGCGGCGGCCGGCATCATCGGCGCGTTCATCCCGTTCGTGGCGAACTTCTTCGCGCTGATTCTGCCTACCGGCACTGCGTTGGTGGCCACGCTGATTGCGTTGGGCGGCGCGGCCATGATTTTCGTGATCTGTCTATGGCTGGCTCCGCTGGTCGGCAGAATATTCGGCAATCTACTGCGCCAGCACGGTTTCAATATCTAATAGCGGCGAATTGTCTCACACTTCAAGCCGACACGCCAGAGCCAAAGTAACGTACCCGTACCATTTGTATCGGATAATCAACGGCATCATAAGCCGATTCATGATTTCGGAGGAAGCATGTCCTTACGCGACGACCAGCTGGCTACCCTCAAGGCAGCCGGCAAGGACTTCGATTACTACAACATCGCCAATCTTGACGGCATCGATCATCTGCCGTACTCGCTGAAGGTACTGGTCGAGAATCTGGTACGCAACATCGACGGTGCCAACATCACCGACGAACACGTCAAGACCCTGCTCGACTGGGATCCGAACGCCGAACCCAGCCACGAGATCCAGTTCACGCCGTCCCGCGTGATCATGCAGGACTTCACCGGCGTGCCCTGCATCGTGGACCTCGCCACCATGCGTGACGCGGTCAAGGACCTTGGCGGCGACCCGGAGGTCATCAACCCGCAGGTCCAGTCCGATATGGTCATCGACCACTCTGTGCAGATCGACAAGTACGGCATCGCGACGCGGTCCAGCAGAACATGGACATCGAATACCAGCGCAACGGTGAACGCTACCAGTTCCTGCGCTGGGGTCAGCAGGCATTCAAGAACTTCCGCGTGGTGCCGCCGGGAACCGGCATTATCCACCAGGTCAACATCGAATACTTGGCCAAGGTGGTCATGAGCAGGGCCGAGGCCAACGGCAACGCGCTCGCCTACCTCGACTCCTGCGTGGGCACCGACTCGCACACCACCACCGAAAACGGTCTGGGCGTGCTCGGCTGGGGCGTCGGCGGCATCGAGGCCGAGGCCGCCATGCTCGGCCAGCCGATCTCCATGCTCGTGCCGCGCGTGGTCGGCTTCAAGCTCACCGGCTCCATCCCGGAGGGCGTTACCGCCACCGATGTGGTCCTGACCCATCACCACAGCCTCCGAAGCACGGCGTGGTCGGCAAGTTCGTGGGAATCTACGGCGAAGGCATC
>ENA-OQCF01000325-OQCF01000325.1-human-gut-metagenome-genome-assembly--contig:-NODE-325-length-18465-cov-2.056113_pt1 | contig 18465 bp, 24 predicted proteins | sample MGYA00242756_ERZ504573 | MGnify/ENA primary metagenome ERZ504573 (study PRJEB26092, sample SAMD00036240) | human gut metagenome | host: Homo sapiens | study: EMG produced TPA metagenomics assembly of... | reverse complement strand
CAAAAGAACGCAACGGTGTTATTTATGAGATCGTTCCGAATGTCTATCCAAAATATAACCTTATTGGTTATAAAAACGGCGATGAAATAATGAATCTGGCAGGTTTGCCATGGTGTAAGGTGTATAAGAGGGAAATTTGGAATAATGTTAGATTTTTTCCGGGATATTGGTACGAAGATACGATTATTCAGTTTTTAATCTTCATGCAGTGTAAAAACTATGCTTATATTCCAAAGATAGAATATGAGTACAAATGGTATGAGAAAATTTTCTCATACACAAGGCAATTCTGCAAATCCAAAGTCAATTGATACATACTGGTTATTGATAGAGATATTAGAACAATACAAGAAGAATAATATGCCTGTGGATGACAGATTATACACTTTGGTTTTGCGACACATTAGTACATATTACTATGGTTCTGTTAAAAATTTGGACAGCAAAGTTGTTGAGGCTTTATTTGTTTTGGCAAAAGACCTTTATTCAGAGTACAAGCCTAATCACAAAGTCAAACTTCCGTTTATGCTAAGACAGGTTGAAAAGTCATTTGATAATAATGACATAGAACTTTGGAAATTAGCAAGTTGTTATCAGTGAGGAAAATTATGAGTCAGACTATTTCTGTTGTTATACCGGCATATAATGCCAAAAGTACAATTGAAAGATGTGTAAAAAGTGTTTTGAATCAGAGTTATGAAAATCTCGAAGTGATTGTAGTAAATGACGGTTCTTCCGATTCAACAGAAACAATATGTGAGAAAATGGCAAGCTGTGATTCAAGATTAAAGGTAATTACCATAAAAAACAGTGGTGTATCTCATGCAAGAAATATTGGCATTGATAACGCAAAGGGTGATTATATAACATTTGTAGATTCCGATGATTACATTGATAAAGAGATGTATAAAAACCTTATGGATTTGTTCGATACGAATGTAGATATTGTGCATTGCAGTTATAAAAATGTTGATGAATCAGGAAATATTTTGTCTGTTGTCGGTTCTAAAAGTAAGCAGATAAAAATGAATCATGACGAAGGTATGGAATGCCTGCTTGCCGGAAAATACTTTGCAGGTGGTTTGTGGAATAAAATATACCGAGCAAAATTGTTTAGTAATGTCAGATTAAAAGAAGATATTAAATTTAATGAAGATGTTCTGGCAAACTATTACCTTTTTGATAATGCGAATAATACTGTATATTCTGATGAACCGTTTTACAATTATGTTGCTTGCGATGATAGTTCAACCCATTCTGCTAATGCGTTGATTTCTTATAAACATGGGTATGAAGTTGCAAGGATTATGTTACAGGAATCTATGAATAAACCATACTGTGAATTTGCTAAAATCAGGTATTTGGGAAATTTGCTTAGTCTATATGGTACATATAGAACTTCTTTAAATAAAGTTGAAAAATCAGAGTATGAAAATTTGTTTTCTGAAATAAAGGCTTTTAAAGATGAGGGATATTATCAAGGAAAAAGAGATAAAGTTTTAATTTTCATGTACAGATATATGCCACATTTCTATTTGATAACATACAAAATATACGATAAAATAAGAGTAAAAAAGTTAGATCCGGAGCAGTAATATGAACCCGCTGATAAGTGTAATAGTACCGATTTATAATGTTGAAAAATACCTTGCAAGATGTGTTGACAGCATTGTAAATCAGACATATAAAAATCTTGAAATAATCCTTGTTGATGACGGTTCACCTGACCGTTGTCCTCAGATGTGTGATGATTATGCCAAAAAAGACAGCCGAATTAAGGTTGTTCATAAAAAAAACGGAGGACTTTCCGATGCCAGAAATGCAGGAATAGCTGTTGCTACAGGAGAGTATATCAGCTTTATTGACAGCGATGATTGGATAGACTTAGAAACTTATGATTTAGTTTTAGAAAAAATGTTAGCAACTAATTCTCAAATAGGTGCTTTTAATTTAAAACCAGTTTCTGATAGTAATTTTAGAACAGAATATAATGAAAATTACATTGTTATTGATTCGCAAAAAGCTATTGAAAATACAATAGATAATGTAAATGTCAGAACAGTTGTGTGGAATAAGTTGTATCATCGCTCGGTTCTTGAAAATTTATCTTTTCGAGTAGGGAAACTCAACGAGGATGAATTTTTTACTTTCTATGCTCTGTCAAATGCTGAACATATTGTATATCTTTTTAGACAATTATACTTTTTATTATCAACGACCGAATAGCATAATGGGGACATATTCATTAAAAAGATTGGATATGTTAGATGGTGTAAAAGAAAGAATGGAGTTTGTTGAAAAGAAATATCCTGAAATTTATAACAAAGCGAAATTATCATTTTGTCAATGTTGTATTTATCAATACCAGATGCTTTTAAGAAATAAAGATGTGGATTTACAATTAATTGGCAGAAAGAAGGTAAAAAAATATAGAACTTCATTGAAGTTGAGTAACCATGAGATTAAAAATTGTCGTTTGATTGATAAATTATCGTTAGTTATTTCAAACAATAGTATCGGCTTTGAATTAATATGCAGAGTTAGAAATATATTTAATTTTGGACTTTGAGAGTAAATGGGAGAGTTTGATATGATACCAAAAGTTTATTCACTATTGTTGGTTTGGAGGTAATTCAAAACCTGAACTTGTGCAAAAATGTATAGAAAGTTGGAAACAATATTGTCCTGAATATAAGATAGTTGAATGGAATGAAAGCAATTTTGATGTTAATTGTATTGATTATGTTAAGTGTGCATACCAAGATAAAAAGTGGGCTTTTGTTTTTGATTATGCTAGATTATGGATTATTTATAACAATGGTGGTATATATTTAGACACGGATGTTTTACTGAAGAATAATTTAGATGATTTACTGTCTTATGATTGTTGGTTAGCTTCGGATGATGTTAGATATATAGCTACAGGCTTAGGATTTGGTGCGGTTAAGAATCATTATATAATTGAGAAATTAATGAATGAATATTCAAATTATGAATATCCATCAGGTACAAATGTTTCAAGGGATACAAAAGTATTAGAAAACCCTGCTCCCTAATTGGCGTAAATCTGATACTAATCAAATTTTTGACGGAATTTTGATTATCGGTTTAAAGGATTATGGAAAATGGGCGAAGCATTTTGTATATGTACACATGGCTGATAGTAAACCCATCAAAAGAGAATTGAAGAAATAACAAATCAAGATAAATTGAAATTTAAAAATAGGGTTGTTTGGAAGATAAAATGTATAGCGAGAACTCCGAAATTAATATCTTATATGGATCGTAATAAAGGAAAAAGAATTGAGAAAATATATACTTTTTAGCCTATGATTTTTTAGATAATGGGGCATTGTATTTCTTAAAAAGAATGTTAAAAAAGATATTTTAGATTAATGTAAATTTATGGTGATTTTGTGAAGATTATATCAGTTATAAATAATAGAGTAGTAAATCCATTTAAAGTTATGATCAATCAAATGGTTCATGGCTATATAAAATTATCGTTGTATAACTTTTTATCAGTTTTGTTTAATAAAACATGTATCGGAAATTATTTTACGAGTTTAAAACATAAAACCATTCTAAAATATTTAGAAAAGAAATATCTTTTTGTTTTGGAGAAGTATGAAAAAACTCAAATTGAAGATACATACGATGAATTAGCTCCGATATGGGTTTTATGGATGCAAGGAGAAGAAAAAGCCCCGGAATTAGTAAAAAAGTGTATATGTAGCATAAAAAAATCTACAAATCATCCTGTAGTGGTTCTTACAAATGAAAATCTATTAGATTATTGCAAATTACCTGATTATATTATTGGTAAATATGAAAGCGGAATAATAACTAATGCTCAGTTGTCAGACATAATAAGAATGACTTTATTATCTGATTGCGGTGGTTTGTGGATTGATGCTACAGTTTTTATACCAAATAAAATACCGGAAGATATTTTTAAGTATGGATTTTATAGTTGCAAAAGAAATACCCGTGACTGTGGTTATGTTTCAAAATATCAGTGGACCTCTTTTTTGAATGGCTGTCACAGAAAAGGAATTGTGCAATCTGTCGTAAAAAATTTATTTTTTGAATACTGGAAAGAAAATGATTATCTAATAGATTATTTATTAGTAGATTATTTTATAAGATTGGTTTACAATAACTTACCAGAAGCAAGATCTTTGATTGATAACTTACCATACAATAACGAAAAGATTAGAAGAAACTGCAACCCGTATGAATTTAGCTTTTAATCAAAAGAAATATGACAAATTGATAAATGAATCGAATACTAATTTCTTTAAGCTCTCTTGGCGTATTCCATTTGATAATGAAGATAAAAACGGAAATATGACTTATTTTGGGCATTTTATAAACAGAACATAATAAAGATAGTAGGTGGTAAAGTGCCGATAGTTAGCGCCATAGTGCCTGTCTACAAAGTTGAAAATGTTTTGCATTATTGTATTGACAGCATTTTAAATCAAACATATAAAGATTTTGAGCTTATCCTTGTTGATGACGGTTCTCCTGACAACAGCGGAAAAATTTGTGATGAATATGTCAAAAAAAGATAATCGAATAACAGTTATACATAAAGAAAACGGTGGTGTGTCTTCGGCAAGAAACTGTGGTATTGATGCTGCAAAGGGTAAATATATATGCTTTGTTGACAGTGATGATTATGTTAATAAAAACTATTTGGAAATTTTAATCAAAACTAAATCTGAACATCCTGAATTTGATAATATATGGTGCTATTTTCAAACAGTAACCGATTATGATAGTACGGGTGGAAATCTAATTGTTGATGACAATAAAATATATACTCTGTAAAAGATATTATGACTCTGCATGAAAAATGGCTTGATGCAGGACCGGTATGCAAATTGTATGATAGAAAAACAATTTTAAAAAACGGATTGACATTTGACTCAAACCTATCACTTGGGGAGGATTTAATATTTAATTTTCAATACCTTGACTGTACAAATGGTAAAATTTTTGTGATTCCGAAAAAGCTGTATAGTTATGTTCAGGTAAGTGACTGCAGTTTATCACAGAAATACTACCCTAATATGTTTGAAATATATAAAACAATCAATAGCACTATGCACCGTTTTATTGTTAATTGGAACTGTAGTGAGGAACAAGTAAAGAAGTATTTTAATGCCTGTTTTTATAAATATGAAGTTGTATTAAAAAATACTTTTAGCGAGAAAAATAAGGCTACTAAAAAAGATAAAATCAGATATAATAACTCTATTATGAAAAGCAAGGAGTTTGTGCAGTCCTTAAACAATTCAGATTGCTATATCAATCCGGCTTATAAATTTGCATATCGAACGAAGAACTGTAAGCTTGTTTTATTATTAGATAAAATGTTAAATAAATTAAATTAAAAAATAACGCAGATTGTAAAATGAAGATGAAACAATAAAAAAAGAATATCCATAGAAACGATTTCGTAGTAGAATTAAGTTACCACAACAAAAATCCGAAAGGAAACCGTCACTATGGATACACTTAATTTTACACCAACAAACAAGAAAGGTCAACACTTAACAAGAGAAGAACGATACTATATATCAATCAGGCTTAATATAGACCATTGGTCGATTTATAAAATAGCCAAAGAACTTCATCGTCCGTACAATACAATCAATAAAGAGGTACAGTGTGGAACTGTGTATTTGTATAACGGCAAAATCAAAAGGTATAAGCCTGATATAGCTGAACCGAAATACAAAGACATGAGAGTAAATAGTAAAAGGAATTACCGTTGCCTTGAATGTGTTGAATTTCTCAATTATGTATTCGAAATGTTTCCAAAAAAGGTTGGTCGTTAGATGCCAGTGTAGGATATGCCAAAGAAAACAATCTGTTTTCACCTGATGAAATGGTATGCACCAAAACTCTTTACAACTATGTGGATTTGGGCTTACTGCCAATCAAAAACATAGATTTACCGGAAAAGCCTAAGCGAAACACTAAATCTTCGAATGCACGAAAAAACAGGAGAATACTGGGTAAAAGCATTGAAGAACGTCCTGAAACAGTAAATTCAAGAGAAGAATTCGGTTACTGGGAAATAGACAGTGTACTTGGCAAAAAGAAAGATACAGAACCGACTATAATGACAATAGTCGAAAGACAAACACGAATGTTATTGTGGATAAAGGTGAAGGATCACTCTTCGTTGGCTATTGATGAAGCCTTACAAAATTTAATGAATCAATTTGGGAATAAGAAGTCTGAAGTGTTTAAAAAGTATCACAGGCGACAATGATTCTGAGTTTTCCAATCTGTCTAAAATAGAGAATAACGGAACATCTGTGTACTTTACCCATCCATACACATTATGTGAAAAAGGAACTAATGAATGTCATAATAAAATGTTAAGATGATTTATTCCTAAAGGAAAGAGCATGAGTGATTATAAGACGGAAGACATACTATTCTTTTCAGATGTAATCAATGGACTGCCAAGAAAAATTCTTAACTATCACACGCCTGAGGAGCTGTTTGAAACTCAGTTAGATAGAATATACGCTACTTAAATGTTTGATACAACATTTCTTACTGCGGCGACTTACAAGTATCTACTTCAATGAACATGATATTCTCAAAAAATTGTTTCAACTTGCTATTGCAATTTGCGAATTAAAAAATAAAACAATAGCAGAATAAACTCTGCGATTTTAGTTGGATTGTTTGTATGTTTTATTGATGACTAAAAAGAGGGAGAAAATATGAAGAAAAAAGTAAATCAACTTAGAGCTGGTGTTGTGCTAAGTTATGTTAATTTAGGATTAGGAAACTTGATTCCGATATTTTACACACCTATAATGCTTTCTCTTCTTGGACAGAGTGAGTATGGATTGTATTAAATTAGCTAGTAGTTTTACAAGCTATTTGACTTTGATTTCTTTTGGTCTTGGTTCAGCAATTACAAGATATTTAATTAAGTCAAGAGAACAAGAGGGAAAAGAAGCGGAGCAGAGGATACTTGGATTGTTTACTAGAATTTTTCAGGTAATCTCAATAGCAGCTTTTGTTGTAGGAACTGCACTTGTCTTTTCTATAGATATATTTTATTCTGCATCACTTTCGAGTGATGAATTGTCAAGAATGAAAATTCTTGTATTTTTGATAGTATGTAATACTGCATTAAGTTTTTTTGATGACACCGCAGGTTTCTGTTGTTACTGCTCATGAAAAATTTGTTTTTTTGCAATCAATGAATATAGCCTCTACATGTGTAATGCCAATCATAAATCTTGTTGTGTTGTTCTTTGGCTTTGCATCTATAGGAATGACTGTATCAAGTTTGGTAGTAAATATAATAATCAGGCTTTGCTATTATATTTACATGAGAAAAGTATTGAATCTTAAGGCAGACTATAAGAAACCACCTAAACATCTGCTGAAAGAAATTCTTCTCTTTTCATTTTGGATATTTCTTGCCAATGTAGTTAATCAGTTATATAATGCAACTGACGCTGTTATGATTGGTGCTGTACCGGCTTTGGCAACAATTGGTGTTGCTGTTTATAATGTAGGCGGTGTATTTAACGGTATAGTGTTTTCTGCCGCACAGGGAATATCGTCATTATTGACACCAAAAGTTAATAAAATGGTATTTAATAATGCAAGTAACGAAGAAATGACTTCTTTAGCAATAAAGACGGGTAGACTCCAGTGTTACATAGTTTCTTTGATTGTATGCGGTTTTGTCGCTTTTGGACAACCTTTTATTGATTGGTATGCCGGTTCAGAGTATGCTGATGCCTACTGGGTTGCAATATTAATGATGATTCCAAATATGATTCCTTTGGTTCAGAGTGTATGTTTGTCAACTATAATTGCCAAAAATAAACATAGATTTAGATCACTTGTATATCTTGGTATTGCAATTTCAAATGTAGTCGGAACATGGTTTTTGATGCAGATTATGGGTGTAGTAGGAGCTGCATTGATGACAGGTATAGCACTTATTATAGGACAGGGATTTGTTATGAACTGGTACTACTGGAAAAAGATTAAATTAAACATTCCGAGATTTTGGAAAGAAGTATCGAAGATATATATAATACCTGTCATTATGACTGCTATAGTTTTGATTTCTGCTCAATTTATCAATTTCTATAATCCTTATTTTTTGATTACAGGAATAATTTTATATACAATTATATACTGTATTTTGTCATGGTTCTTGGTAATGAATGATTATGAAAAAGACATTTTTAGAGCACCTGTCAGAAAAATATTTAGTTTAATCAGAAAAAAGAAGGCTTGATTTATGCATCCTATAAAGTCAATAATTGCTCGTAATCAGACGAGAATTTATAACAATTTTGATAAATCATTTTATGGAAAAAAGTTAAAACAATTCAAAGATATACACAAAGGTGAAACCTGTTTTATTATCGGTAACGGCCCATCTCTTAAAATTGAGGATCTCACTAAATTGAATAAATTAAATATTCCAACCTTTGCGTTTAACAGAGTATTTTGTGCATTTGATGAAACTCCGTGGCGTCCAACATACTATATTTCTCAAGATGAAAATGTTACTTATGGTATGGAAGAAAAATTTAAAAAACTTGATTTACCATATCGATTTTATCCAATAAGATGGAAGTGGTATAAGAACATTAATATTCCGGGAGCATATTATTTTAAAACAGTAGATAGTGAGACAAAATATTTTGGGTTTTCTAAAGATATATCTGCTTTAGTGAACGACTCTCCGACCGTTGCATATACCGGTTTTCAAATTGCGTATTATATGGGTTTTAGAAAAATGTATATGATTGGATTTGATCAGACATATAGAGCCATAAAAGATGAGAACGGAAATATTGTTACAAACGATAAGGTTAAGAGTGATTATTTCAGTGATAAATATAGAAATGATGAAACTGATAATCTGATTATTCCAGCTGTGTTTGAAATGAACAGAGCGTTTCTCTCTGTTGATTATCATATAAAAAACGGTGATATTGATATGGAAGTTTACAATGCAACTCGAGGCGGTGCACTTGAGGTTTTTCCGAGGGTTAATTTAGATGAAATTTTCAAAGAATTAGAGGTAAATAAAAATGAAAACAGTAGCTGTTGTACCGATTAAAATGAATAATGAAAGGCTTCCCGGAAAAAACACCAAATGTTTTGACAATGGGGAACCACTCATTAAATATGTGTTGAGTTCACTTTCTAAAGTCAAGAATATAGATGAAATTTATGTGTTTTGCAGTAATGAAGCAATATGTGAGTATCTCCCGAAGAATGTTAAATACTTGAAGAGAGAAGAGTGGCTTGATTTGTCCTCTACAAGCATAACAGATGTACTTACATCATTTGCAGATAATGTAGATGCGGATATTTATGTGTTATCGCACGCAACTGCACCCTTTATTTCATCGGAGAGTATTGAAAAAGGCATTGCAGCAGTTCAATCAGGGGAATATGATTCATCTCTGTCTGTATCAAAAATTCAGGAATTCTTGTGGAAAGACAATAAGCCATTTAACTACAACCTTGAACGAATTCCTCGCACGCAAGATCTTGATGTTATGTATTCCGAAACAAGTGGTTTCTTTATTTATACAAAAGATTTAATGGTAAAGAAACATCGCAGGGTTGGTCATAAGCCTTATCTTGTTGAAGTGTCAAAAATTGAGGCTTGTGATATAGATGAACCTGAGGATTTCGAGATAGCTAACGCTATTTATAATTCAATTATTAAAAACAGGGAATAGTTATGGGTAATATAAAAGTATTGGATTGCACACTTCGTGACGGCGGTTATGTAAACAATTGGAATTTCGGTAAATTAAGCATTGACAATATTATAACTCAGTTGCTTTCATCTAAAGTTGATGTTATTGAGTGCGGATTTTTAAGCCAGACAAAAGAAACTGACGAAAATAAGTCGATTTTTCGCAACATAGATGATGTCACTTTTGAATGTACAAGTAAAGAAGAAAACACATTGATGGTACTTATGATGAATTATGGGGAGTATAATATTGATGATTTACCGCCATATGACGCGGTCTCATCAGCGGCATAAGACTTGCTTTTCATAAAAAAGATATGGTACAGGCCATTAACATATGTAAACAAATCAAGGCAAAGGGATATGTGACATTTGTACAACCAATGGTTACTCTTACATACTCAGATGATGAAATAGAGCAATTGATTGATTTAGTCAACGATTTTCTTCCGGAGTCTGTTTATATGGTGGATTCTTTTGGTACAATGACTAAGCAGGAACTTGTTAAAATGTACGATATTTTTGACAAGAATCTTTCAGAGAAAATATCCATTGGTTTTCACAGCCATAACAATATGCAGCTTTCATTTTCAAATGCCCAGATTCTTATGGAACTTGATACGGACAGGACTATATATATTGATTCTTCTGTTTACGGAATGGGCAGGGGAGCAGGAAACCTTTGTACTGAATTGATTACTAAGTATCTTAATGACAATTACTCACATAATTACAACTTATTACCTATATTGGAAATAATTGATGAACACTTGATGAGTGTATTTATTAAAAGTCCATGGGGGTATTCAGTTCCGTTTTATATTGCATCCATAAATAATTGTCATCCAAATTATGCTTCTTATCTTTTAGACAAACAAACTATTAGTGTTAGAGATATATATAATATTTTGGCTTCTATGGATGATAGTAAAAGAACTTTTTATGACAGAGAGTATAATTGAAAAATTGTATGTGTCATATCAAGAAAATGTTGTTGATGATAATGATGCAAAAAAAGAACTGATAGAATTACTTTTAAACAGAAAAATACTTATTTTGGCACCCGGAAAGTCTTTATTAACCGAAAAGGATAAAATCAAGCAGTATTGGAAAAACGAAAATCCGATTGTAATATCTGTTAATTTTATTACAGATATTATACCTATTGATATTGCTTTTGTAGGAAATTTAAAAAGATTTACAAGTATCGCTCAGCTTATTGATGATAATAAAAATCTGAAAAAGGTTATCGTTACATCTAACATTAAATTTAAAAATGTTGAAAAAACATTGACTGTCAATTACGGTGATTATATCACCGACGACCCGATAATTACAGATAATTCGGGTATTATGCTGTTAAATCTTATGCAGAAGCTTGGGGTAAAAGATGTTGCACTTGCAGGCTTTGACGGTTTCACGGTTAACAGAATGGACAACTATTATAACGATAGTTTGGTAAACAGTGCATCTCTTGACGAGTTGTTATCCAGAAGTAACGCAATTGCAAATCATTTGCAATCTTTAAAACAAGTTATGAATATTGATTTTATTACTGATTCAATGTACAGAGAATAGGTGAATTATATGTCGAGAATAGTTACCTTTGGAGAAATTATGCTAAGATTGACACCTGAGGGTTATGAAAGAATTTTGCAGTCGAATAAATTTAACGCTACGTTTGCAGGTGCTGAGGCGAATGTTGCGGTTGGTCTTGCAAATTTGGGTGAAAATGTTAGATTTATATCAAAAATTCCGAATAATCCAATTGGACAGGCTTGTATAAATTCTATGAGACAGTATGGTGTTGACACAACAGGTATTGTCCGTGGAGGCGACAGATTAGGCCTTTTTTATCTTGAAAAAGGTGCTTCTCAAAGACCATCACAGGTTATTTATGACAGAGCAAATTCTGCAATACAATTAGCAAGCAAAAGTGATTTTAATTGGGATGATATCTTCAAAAATGCTGAGTGGTTTCATTTTACAGGTATTACACCTGCACTTGGTGAAGAAATTGCAGAGATATGCGAAATAGCCTGTAAAAAAGCAAAAGAAAAAGGTATTAGAATAAGCTGTGATTTAAATTACAGAAATAAGCTTTGGACAAAAGAAAAAAGCGAAAGAAACAATGACCATACTTTGTAAATATGTTGATGTTTGTATTGCAAACGAAGAAGATGCAAATGATGTTTTTGAAATATCAGCTGTTAAAAGTGATGTCAATTCCGGTAGGATTGATATTGATGGTTATAAAGATGTAGCAAAACAGCTTTGCAATATGTTTTCATTTAAATATGTAGCTTTTACACTCAGAAAATCTGTTAATGCAAACTATAATGAGTGGTCAGGTATGTTATTTGACGGAAATGAATATTTCCTTTCAGATAATTATAAAATACAGATTGTTGACAGAGTAGGCGGAGGAGATTCATTTGCCGCTTCTTTGATTTATGGTTTGATTAACAATTTTGACAATCAAAAAGCAATTGATTTTGCGGTTGCTGCAAGTTGCCTTAAACATTCAATAGAGGGCGACTATAATCTTATAACCGTTGAAGAAGTAAGTCGCCTTATGAACGGCGATAAATCCGGAAGAGTTAAAAGATAATCTAAAATATATGTTAGGGGATTTTTTAGTGGACAATAATGAAACAATGGTGTCAATTCTGTGCACGGCATATAATCACGAAAAATATATAAGACAATGTCTTGATGGCTTTGTTATGCAGAAAACCAATTTCAAGTTTGAAGTAATTGTGCATGATGATGCTTCAACTGACAATACTGCAAACATTATTCGTGAATATGAGAATAAATATCCGGATATAATTAAGCCGATTTATCAAAAAGAGAATCAGTCATTCAAAGGAGCTTGCAGTCTCAGTAAAATTATGTGTGCTAAATGTAGGGGAAAATATGTGGCATTCTGTGAAGGTGATGATTTTTGGACTGATGAATTAAAATTACAAAAACAGGTTGATGCTCTGGAAACAATACAGAAAGTAAGTGCTGTGTGTGTACGGTTCGAGATGTTGATGAAGATGGTACTTCTCTGAATTTAACACATCCGAGTGTTCCTTTTGAAAGTTCTGCCATTGATATAGAAGGCTTTTTAAAACTTGCAATTTCCGAGTATGCTTTTCAGACATCTTCATATTATGTTTTTAAAAGAAGATTACTATGAATACATTATTAATCCTCCACAGTTCAGAAAGGTATCTCCTGTTGGCGACTGGCCAATGCTTTTGTATTTTTGTACAAAGGGAAATATTTATTACATTAACGGTGAAATGTCTTGCTATCGTAGAAATGCTGTTGGCAGTTATACAACCACTATGGGTGTGGCTACTGTAGAGAAAAGGAAAAAATATAATCAAGGACTTATTGATATGATAAATACTTTTGATAAGTACACTGATTATAAATATCATAATTATTGTGAACAGTTTTCTGAAAGATTTGTTAAATATTATTACGATTGCCTTAAGGAAGAAAGAAATTTTAAAGAAATAGTTAATAAAAAGTATAGAAAGTTTTTTAAAGAAGAGAGTTCTAAAGATAGGCTTTACATTAAGTTAAAAGTATACTTGCCTTTCGTTGCGAACTTATATGATAAAAAGGTGTGATGAGAATAATGAAAAAATTGTTATTGCTTGGCGGTTCAAGGTATATTTTACCAGTAATAAAAAAAGCACACGATTTAGGTATATTCGTTATTACGTGTGACTATCTTCCGAACAATATTGCTCATAAATATTCAGATAAATATTGTAATGTGAGTATTATTGAAAAAGATGCAGTTTTAAAGATAGCAGAGGAAAACAAAATAGATGGTGTTATGTCTTTTGCTTGTGATCCCGGGGTAGTTACGGCTTCGTACATAGCTGAAAAAATGAATTTGCCATTTCAATCATCGTATGAGGCAACGAAGATTTTACAAGATAAAGGACTTTTTAGGAAGTTTCTTGAGGATAATGGTTTTAATGTTCCACACTCCAAAAGGTATTTAGATAAAAAGAAACCTTTTGATGATTTAGATTATTTTAACTGGCCGGTTATAGTAAAGCCTGTTGATTCTGCCGGAAGTAAAGGCGTTAAACGTGTTGATACCCCTGAATGTCTTGCAGAAGCAATTGATAAAGCTATTGAGTCATCAATCAATGGAGCCTTTATTATTGAAGATTTTATTACATTTGATGGTTATCACTCAAGTGCTGATCCATTTATAATAGATGGAAAAATACAATTTATGACATATTCAGATCAATTGTTTGATAAAGAGGCCGCTAATCCATATACACCCACTAAAATTATTTGGCCGTCATCTATGAAAATAAATCACCAAAACTATTTAACTCATGAGATTCAAAGGCTTATTGATTTGTTAGGCTTAACGACCGGTATTTATAATATTGAGGCTTGTGTTGGTATAGATGGGAAACCGTATATTATGGAGGTTTCACCACGAGGTGGCGGTTGCAAAATTGCTGAACTTGAGGAAATGGCTTTTGGTGTAAATTTGATAGAGAATGAAGTTAGGAAAGCTGTTGGATTACCATTGTTAGAAATAAAACAGACTAAATGTAATGGTCATTGGTGTGAAATGGTAATTCATCCTACACACAATCAAAGTGGTATATTTGATGAAATTTCCATTGATGAAAATATTCAAAAGAATTATTTAAATATGTTAGATTTATGTATTTCAAAAGGTATTAGGGTTATGCCGCTTACCGGTGCTAATATGTCTTTGGGTGATATGTTTCTTCAATTCAACAGTCGAGAGGAATTGGATGATATTACTAATCATTTAGATGATTGGTTAAAAATTAAATTGCTATAACTTGTAAAATAAGGAGTAAAGTTTGAAAGGACGTGATTTAAAAGATACATAAAAAGGCACAAGGAAACAAGCTATCAAAGGATACAAAAAAATAAATGTAAAAAATCAATTAGCAATGATATAACTTTACCTTCGAAGTTAAATATAGTTTCATCAAACTAATGGTTCTGTGTTGTGGCGGAAAATCGTTTTTTAAAAATCAGGATTGTAGCCTTTATTTTTTTTTAGAATATTGTAAATGACAGTAGGCAAAGTACTAGTGATAGCGACAATGACTTTCTTACTACCTCTGCTTTTTTAGAGCAAGGTAACGGTTACGAATTTCGTGGTGCTTGTTTCCTTTTGATTACAGCGAGAGTACACTGAATAAGTAAATGTTGAAAAAACGCTTGCGTTTGTAAGAAGTTATTTTTTTGCTATTTGTTGTTACAATAAAGCAATAGATAAATGTTTTGCGAATATCAATTCCACAATATGTTGGATGAACGATTTTTAACATAACACATCACTCACAAAGATTAATTTTGAGAATGCAGACAGGAACTGGACACTCACTGAAAGCTTGAGTAGTCTCTCTCCAAAGATAAGTTTACAAGATCCAATGCCCTAATATAAGTGCTTGAAAGAGTATCCAACACGCATATTATTCGGTTCAGTATTCACTGAGTCTATTTATTTCTATGTGTTCTGTAGTGTGTTGGCTCCCCCTAGCACGTTCTAACAAATTTGATTTAGTTTTACTACACAAGTCGCTTTCATTTATTTTGTGTCTTGTAGTAAAGCGGAAAGGTATGGTAATAATAATGAGAAAAATATTAGTACTTGGTGCAAACGGAGGTATCGGGAGGTATCTGATTGATTATTTTAACGAAAACGGCAGTGAAAATTTTGAAATTATTGGTACAGGAAGACACGATTTTAACTTTGGCAGTGATATACCGAATTTTACATATTTAAAGTTAGATATTTGCAAAAAAGAAGATTTTCAAAAATTACCTAAGGATATTTATGCAGTTATTATTCTTGCTGGGTTAATGCCTGCGAGAATGGTCGGATACCATCCGGAGGAATATTTAAACACAAATATTTTAGGTGTTTTAAATGTTCTTGAATTTTGCAAAGACAACAATGTTGATAGGGTTATTTTTACGCAGAGCTTTGGAGATATAAAAGACAGGGCTGAGGATAATATATTGTTAAAACCTGATATGTCTCCAAAATTTAATTATGGAACAGATCATTCTGTTTATGTTGTAAGTAAAAAATACAGCTGTTGAACTTATTAAATGCTATCACATCATGTATGGTATTAAAGCGTTTATCTTCAGATTGCCAACGGTATATTTATGGTCACATAATGATTCTTATTATGTTGACGGTATAATACGAAAGTGCGCATGGAGGATATTGATCGATAAGGCAACCAAAGGTGAAGATATTGAAGTGTGGGGAGATCCAAACCGAGAAAAAGATATGGTCTATGTCAAGGATTTTTGCCAGATGCTCTATCTCAGTTGTCTTACTGATGTGAGTTATGGGCACTATAATGTGGGTACCGGTGTAGGTGTTTCTCTGTTATCACAAATTCAGGGTATGATAGATGTTTTTTCAGAAGAAAAAACATCAAAAATCGTATTCAGACCTGACAAACATAATGCACCGCAGTATATAATGGATATTTCAAACGCAGTTAAAGATTTGGGGTACAAACCAAAATATAATTATATTGATATGCTTATTGATATGAAACTTGAACGAGATTTGGGAAGATTCTGATATTTCAGAATAAGGAGCATTTATGAAAATCTTAGTAACCCGTTCCTCAATGCCTGATTTTGAGGAATACATAGAAGAAATAAAAGACATCTGGATTCACATTGGCTTACCAATATGGGACCAAAGCACAAGAAACTTCAAGCACAACTCAAGGATTATCTTGGCGTTGAAAATATTGACTTATTTACAAATGGTCATATGGCACTTGAACTTTCTTTGCAGGCTATGAAATTGCAGGGAGAGGTAATAACAACTCCGTTTACCTTTGCATCAACTACGCACGCAATAGTGCGTAACGGCTTGACACCCGTTTTTTGCGACATAAATTCTGATGATTATACAATTGATGTTACAAAGATTGAAAGCCTTATAACCGATAAAACCTGTGCTATTATGCCGGTTCATGTCTATGGTAATGTTTGCAATATTGAAGAAATTCAGAAAATTGCAGATAAATACGGTTTGAAGGTTATTTACGATGCCGCACATACTTTTGGTGTGAGATACAAAGGCAAGGGAATAGGCGGTTTTGGCAATGTTTCCTGCTTTAGTTTTCATGCAACAAAGGTGTTCAATACCATTGAGGGCGGTGTGGCTTGTTTCAAAGATCCCGAATTTGGTCTTGATTTGTACAGACTTAAAAATTTTGGAATTAGAGGTCCTGAGGTAGTGGATGCCGTTGGTGCAAATGCTAAAATGAATGAGTTTTCTGCCGCAATGGGCATTTGTAATTTAAAACATATTGAAGAAGAAATCGGAAAACGAAGGAAAGTTGTTGAAAGATATAGGGCGAATCTTGAAAATGTTGACGGTATTAAGCTTTCACCCATACAAAAAGATGTTGTTCCGAACTACGCATATTTTCCCGTTGTATTCGATGAAAAAGTTTTTGGTGCAACAAGAAATGAAGTGTTTGAAAAGCTTGCAGAAAATGATATTTGTGCAAGAAAGTATTTTTATCCGTTAACAAATACTTTTGAATGTTTTAACGGTCAATTTGATGTCAGCAAAACACCTGTTGCATTGCACATAAGCAACAGAGTTCTGACTTTGCCGTTGTATGCAGATTTACCGCTTGATGATGTTGACAGGATTTGCAATATTATAATTGATTACAAAAATAAATAGAGAGGATGAGGAAGGAATGAGTGAGACTTTAACAACCAAAAAGAGAGATTCAAATCTCGAACTATTTAGGATAATCACAATGATTATGATTGTGGCACATCATTATGTTGTTAATTCAGGATTAAAGAATGAAATTTTGCAGTCATCTATTTCTCTAAAAAATATATATTTGCTTTTATTTGGTGCCTGGGGAAAGATAGGCATTAACTGTTTTGTGTTTATAACCGGATATTTTATGTGTAAATCAAACATTACAGCACGAAAATTTGTTAAACTATTAGGAGAAATATTATTTTATAAAGTTGTTATTGGCATGATTTTCATATTCTTCGGATATGGTAAACTTTCAATATCTCATGTCTTATCTTTGTTTATTCCTGTAAAAAATGTGTCTGACGGCTTTACAAGTGCCTATTTGATCTTCTTTTTGTTTATTCCTTTTCTCAATGTGTTGTTGAAAAATATTAATGAAAGAAAACATATTAAGCTTATAATTTTAAGCACTTTTCTTTATGTGTTTTTAGCAAGTGTACCATTTTTCTCGGTAACGATGAATTATGTGTCTTGGTTTATTGTACTTTATTTTATCTCATCGTATATAAGACTCTATCCTAAAAAAATATTTACTATAAGAAACATGTGGATTATTTTTAGTATAATTTTTGTTTGTTTAGCTTCAAGTTCTGTCGTAATTGGGTATTTATTTATAGGTAATCCATATTGTTTTATTGTGGATTCAAATAAATTACTAGCGGTATTAACATCCTTAAGTCTGTTTTTGAATGTTTTAAAAATTTAAAATTCTAAAAATATAACAGGTTTTATAAATACTGTTGCTGCATCAACTTTTGGTGTTTTACTCATTCATGCGAATAGTGACGAAATGAGACAATGGTTGTGGTGCGAAATATGTAATAACGTTGGAATGTTT
>ENA-OQCF01000324-OQCF01000324.1-human-gut-metagenome-genome-assembly--contig:-NODE-324-length-18471-cov-3.042575_pt1 | contig 18471 bp, 20 predicted proteins | sample MGYA00242756_ERZ504573 | MGnify/ENA primary metagenome ERZ504573 (study PRJEB26092, sample SAMD00036240) | human gut metagenome | host: Homo sapiens | study: EMG produced TPA metagenomics assembly of... | reverse complement strand
AGCACGCATCTTGCCAGTTCGACAAATGTCGATAAGTTGTCGGTTGCGGTACCCGCATCGTGCTTCGGGGCAAAAGCCCCTCGCACTCTGCGACCGCTGCCCCTGCTTCGGTTCGCTGTTTCCGCCACTGGCGCGCTCACCTTTGCAGCATCCAGTATTATCTGCGCTTTTGGCTTAGCATCTGCCGTACCTCGCTCGCCGTATCGGCACTTAGAATTATGCGGTATTGCCTAAGAACTTTATTTTGCGGCGCAGACAATAGCAGATACCGCTGAATTGTATTGGGATAAGCCCGATACCGCGGGGGCAGAGGCTGAATATCATCTCTTCGTGGATGATGAACGGATGGCTGTGATGAACCCACTGGATGCTGGCCGGTTTGCAGCCGGAGCATTCCTATTACGCCAAGCTCGGAGATAACCAAAAAAGAAATTGTGTCCTGCACTCTCAGGGTATCTGGAACGGCGATGCGATCATGGTGAATCCCATCGAAATTGAAGGGGTCCGTACACCAGGGCATACCATTCATGATGTGACCTTGAGGGATTGCACTTTACCGCAGGATGCGAGCATCCGTCTGGCCTTGTATGATGAGCTGACCTTGCAGAATATCCACAGCGCAGCTGAATAAGCAGAAATCCCGGTATGGTACGAACTGTGTACCATACCGGGATTTCATTATAGGAACAAGTTTTTACAGCGCACCGTCAGAACGGACATTGTCATAGTTCAGCACACCCGCGAAGAACGCAAGCGCCAATCCCTGGCCCCAGCTTGAATCCAGTCGCGGCTGATGCTGCGGTAACCGTCGGCATCTTTCATAACCGCGGTGCCGCCGGAAACATTCAGCACGCGGCCATCCGGGCTGACGTTTGCCAGCATACCGGGGATAGATTTATTGATGTACTTGATGTGCAGCGGGTTGCCCTTGGCGATCATGGCGGCAGCGATGCCGGCGCTGGCGCTGACTTCCTCATAAGAAGTTTCATCGTCCACAATGGTGCGCCACAGGCCGTTTTCGGTCTGGTAAAGCTTAAGTGCGGCGAGCTGGTCGTTCAGGCTGCCGACAACATCCAAAAACTTGGGGTACAGGTAGCACTGCGGCAGGCGAATGCCCACCTGAGACATGGTATACGCGGCCCAGGCATTGGCGCGGCCCCACTTGATGCCGGACATGTGGTCCCCGGTAATATTGTTATAGCCGTGGTAGTACAGCCCGCTTTCAGGGTCCTGCAAATATTTGATATGCCAGTAATACTGGTTCAGCGCGTCATCAATCAGCTGTTCATCTTTCAGCAGCACACCCATGCGCAGAAGGAAAAAGCCGGCCATAAACAGGGTATCGGCCCATGCCTGCTCCGGAAAATCATTGTTGACGGAGACCGTGTGCTGTAAAACATGGTCGCCAAAGCGCAGGGCTTCTTTTTCCAGATACTCCACCTTGCTCTTGGCAATGTTCAGATACTTCTCGTCGCCGGTGTGCTGGTACAGCGTGATCAGACAATGTCCCATCGAACAGGTATTGACCGTCCAGCGGGGCAGGCCCAGCTCAATATATTCATCCACGCGGTCCTTGACCAGCTGCAAATAACGTTCATTTTTCGTAACTTCGTAAGCCTCACAGATGCCGTAATACGCCACGCCGCAGGGCCAATCCCAGGTCATATCCATGCGCATGGTGCGGTCAACGATCTTATCAATTGTTGCTTCGATCTGCACCTTATCAAAAATCAGGTTTGCCATTTTCGTTGCTCCTTTTATTTCATGCGTTTTTCTTCAATGCTTTGCTGCATCTGATGCAAAATTTTTATATCTGCGGGGGCGCATTCCAGGATAACTTCATCCCGGATCAGCGGTGTTTCGGGTGCGTATTGGGCCAGCCAGTCCAGAATGGGGGCATAGTCCATCTGCCCTTGCCAAGGCCGACCAGCGTTTTGGTGCCATCGGGTTCAATGCGGCAATCTTTACAGTGCATCGCGCCCAGCTGCTTGCCAATGGCCGCCAGCCAGCTTTTCCAATGCTCTGCCTGGAAGGCTGCATTCTGGGCATCCTTTGTGGTAAACAGATTTACCGGGTCAAAAATGACCTTTATATTATTCGGGGCATCCACGGCCTGCAATAGCTCGGCCAAAATTTCCGGGCTGCACAAGGGGTGGATCGCCACCGGCTCCACGCCAAAAACTGCGTCCAGCCGCACAGCTTCTTCAGCAATGCGCTGCAGGCTGTCCAGCATCAGCGGGCGGCGCAGGGCTTTTTCTTCATCGGACAAGGCGGTCCAGGAAGTCTCGCTGCCAACCATTCTGGCACCCACCTGCTTTGCGTACCTCAGGCAGCGCTTCACATTTTCTACCCCGGCAAGGCGGGCGGCTCATCGGGCGCGCTCAAATCCATGTAGCAGCTTAATACGGTGATTTCGATATCCTCGGCATCAAATGCCTGAAAAATTGCGGAAAGCTGTGCATCTGTGACCGATGCAAAATCTTCAATGCCTTCAATCGCCCGCGGCATTGCCAGCTGCGCACCAGTATACCCGGCAGTGTGCAGAATGTGCGCTAGTTGGACGGGGGTATGTTTGCCGTAGTCATGGGCACGGCAGCCGATACGGATCATTGTGCAAACCTCCTATTCGTGGGTACCTGCACAGCGGGGGAGATAAACAAAATTTGGAGCATCCGGCCCCTGCTGTTCTTTGGCAAAATGCTCAAAGTGACTTTCTGGGGCAACAGCAAGCCATTCTTGCAGCTCGGCGCTTGGTACACCGGTTGGTGGCGGATATTTACATGGGTACGCGGTTCTTCCAGATAAGAAAACAGCAGGTTTTCCTGTACACTGATCAGATGCCAGCGATCCCCCTCCAGCAAGCCCTCGCTCACCAGCTTTAGATGGTACTCCATGTAGCTGCACCATTTATCCGGTTTCAAAACGGCAATGCGCCCATGCTGTGCACCGGAATGGCGCTCACGCAGCCAATCACCGGCAGTGGTGGGGATATCGTGGTAAAAATACGGCTGCATTGCTACCCAGCGGCGGGGCAGGGCCTCGCCCACGGCAGCGGGCCATGGGCAAAGCAGTGCATCCAGCAGGGGCGACAACCCATCCGGCGCAAGCGCTGTGCCGACAGATTCAAGGTACAGGAACAAGTGCGCCTGATACCGAAACAGCGAAGCTGTCAGCAGCTGGTGTGCTTGGCGCAGCCCCTCAACGGTTTGGGAAAATTCCTGCATGGCAGCAGCAAGAGATACCGCATCGATTCCACTGTGCAGCACAGCATGGAATGATGCGCGAACCACGGGATAAAGCTGCCATGTAAGGCTTTCTGACGGCATTTGCCTACCCCCAATACGACTTATTTATTTTATTGTAAGCCGCCCAGCCGGGAAAATGCAACTTGTATAATGCACGGATTCTTTGTGATAATTGAAGTTTACAGACAATAAAAACTGTGTTATGATGGGCACAATTTAGGCAGAGTTCCTGCCGGAAGGAGCAGAACAATGGAATACAACATTCTTTCCTGCGGTGCGGTGGCGGACGGAAGGACAAACTGCGCAACTGCTATCCAAAACGCTGTGGATACGGCCTCGGCGGCAGGCGGCGGGCGTGTCATCATCCCGGCCGGGCAGTATCTGAGTGGGTCGGTATTGCTGAAAGATAATGTGGAACTTTACCTGGAAAGCGGCGCGGTCCTTATCAGCAGCCTGGACCCTGTAGATATCAAACCGTTCCCCCAAGGGGGAAACGGCGTGAACCCTGACGATACTGCCGATGGCTGGCAGAGTGGCTTCTTTTTGGGTGCATCCCACGCCAAAAATGTGACCATCAGCGGTATGGGTACGATTTACGGCCAGGGCGACCAGGTGTTTTTGGACAAAAACGAAGATAACGGTTTCCATGAATGCCCCAAAACCTGCGAAGCCTTCCGCCCGCGCATGATGCTGTTTGAAGATGTGGAAAACTTTACCGTGCGCGATGTAACGCTGAAAGATGCCGCTTTTTGGACACTGCATATGGCAGGCTGCCAGAATGTGCGCATTGACGGAATAAAAATCCTGAACGATGACCGCGGAGCCAATAACGACGGCATTGACCCGGATTGCTGCCGCAATGTGGTAATTGCCAACTGCATTGTCTCAACGGGTGATGACGCCATTGTGGTAAAATCCACCGGCCCCATGTCGCGCCGGTATGGTGTGTGTGAGAATATCACCATCACGAACTGCGTGCTGCATTCCCGCGATTCCGCCTTGAAAATTGGCACCGAGACCCACGGAACGATCCGCAACGTAACTTTAAGCGACTGCATTATTGACCGCTGCTCCCGTGCGGTGGGTATCTGGGTACGCGATGGAGGAACGGTGGAGGATATCCATATTCACCACCTGACCGGATCCACCCTGCGCTATGCAGACCGCTATGCCGAGCCGGGTGCACCGGGCTGGTGGGGAAAGGGCGAACCGATTTTCATCAGTGCGACCCCCAGGAAAAACAGCCGGACAAAGACAGGAACCATCCGGAATGTTACATTCGATAACCTGTCCATTACCTGTGAAAGCTGTGCGTTCCTGGCCGGTGAGCCGGAAAGCTGCCTGCGGGATATCCGCATCCGGGACCTGCACATGACTTTTAAGCGACAGGGAACCCAGCCGGGAGGCTTGTTTGATGAACAGCCATCGGTGCGGCATGTGTACTCCCATGCGATCCCCGCATTGTATGCCCGCAGTGTGAAACAGCTGACCGTGCAGGACAGCACCGTGCGCTATGCGGATAAAAGCGAAGCGTGGGCGAGCGAAGTTACAACACTGGAGGACTGTACGGAAAGTGCAGTTGACCTTAAAAAAATTCAATAATCCTTGTAAGGAGGCAGATATTTATGTACCAGGCTGCACAAAACCGTTACAACACCCTGCCAACCCGCCGCTGCGGAAACAGCGGCCTGCTGCTGCCCGCTGTTTCGCTGGGGCTGTGGCATAATTTTGGCGATACCTCCCCGTATGAGAACATGCGTGCGCTCTGCCGTACGGCGTTTGATAACGGCATTACCCACTTTGACCTTGCCAATAACTATGGCCCAGAACCGGGTGCTGCCGAGCGCAATTTTGGCCGGATCCTACACGATGACCTTGGCGTTTACCGCGATGAGCTGATTATTTCCACCAAAGCAGGCTATGAAATGTGGGACGGCCCTTACGGCAACTGGGGCAGCCGCAAATACCTGCTGGCCAGCCTGGATCAGAGCCTGCGCCGCATGGGGCTGGACTATGTGGATATTTTTTACCACCACCGCATGGATCCTAACACCCCGTTGGAAGAAACAATGGCGCGCTGGCCCAGGCGGTGCGCAGCGGCAAGGCGCTGTATGTCGGCCTATCCAACTATGACGGCCCCACGCTGGAAAAAGCCACTGCGATTTTGGACGAACTGCATGTGCCGTTTATCATCAATCAGAACCGCTACTCAATTTTTGACCGCACGATTGAAAATAACGGCCTGAAAGCGATGGCTGCTCGGTTGCATAAGGGAATTATCACCTTCAGTCCGCTGGCACAAGGACTGTTGACAAACCGATATCTGCAGGGGATTCCGGCTGACAGCCGGGTACACACAGACGGGCGATTTTTGAAAGAAAAGGATATTACGCCGGAAAAAATCGCTCAGATCAATGCCCTGAACGATATTGCCCAGGCCCGCGGACAGACGCTGGCTGAAATGGCCCTGGCCTGGCTGCTGAGCCATGATGAGGTTACGACCGTGCTGATCGGTGCATCGAAAACCAGCCAGATCCTGGATAACATCAAAGCAGTGCAGAACACGAGCTTTACGGCAGAGGAACTGGAAGCGATCGACAGAATCAGCAAATAAGCCGCAATCGATAATTTGAAAGGGAAGCCGTTTGCAGAGAACGGCTTCCCTTTTTGTTTCGGGAGTTATGGGGTTGGCGGGCGCAGCCAGCCGCTGTATTTCAAGATAGAAGTACCAATGCCGGTGCCTGTGGCCCGCCGCCAGTCCGATGGGGCGGTGCCCATCACCTCATAAAAATGGCGGTTGAAGCTGGACATGGAGCCAAAGCCGACTTTTTCACTGATGGTCAGGATCGAATCATCGGTCATGCGCAAAAGGCTGCAAGCTTTTGCAATGCGCGTCCGGTTCAGGTAGTCCAGCGGCCCCATGCCGACAAGCTCCCGGAACACCCTGCGAAAATGGGATTCGCTCATGCTGCACGCATCGGCAAGGTCGCGGATGCTGAAATTCTCCATATAGAATTCATCAATATAGGTCAATGCAGGTGCAATGACCATGCGGTTTGCTGAGGCAGAATCATTTTGCTCGGTGGAAAGCCGCATGACTTCGGTGATCAGGGCAACAAACAGCCCGCGCACGCTGATCTCATAGTTCAGGGAACGTGTTTGCATTTCCTGCAGGATCATCTTCACATAATGTACCAGCGCGGGGTGGTCGGCAGAGGAAAAAATGCCGCTCCAGCCATGCAGTATCTGGGCCAGCAGGCGGCTGTTTGGCAGGGCTGCGGGGTCAAAGAAGGGGCGCAGCAGCTCCTCTGCATCGGTAAAAATATAGCTCCATTTGCTGGCACAGCCTGGGTCAGACCACGTTGTGTGCGGAACATCCCCGGCAACAAAGGTAATATCCCCGGCTTTGAAGGGGACAACCTTCCCGGAAAAGTTCATTTTCCCACTGTCACTTTCACAAATGCCGATTTCCAGGCAGTTGTGGAAATGCAGTACGCCGGAAGGTACATCGGAAATGCGCCATTCCTCACCAGCAATGACCCGGAGAGGGAAGTGGGGAGGAAACTCATAACTCCGGTATTCAATAACGGTTTTGCTGTGGCGGCCCATGGCGGAAGCCTCCTTGCCTTTGTTGGTTTCTATGCTGTCTCTATTGTACCATGAAAAATCTGCTTGGGTTTTTGTTTTATTCTACTAATCATGTGCAAAAACGCCTTGTTAGAAATATGATATAGCTGAAACGACCATAAAAGCAAGTGATATACAGGAAACAAGGTGCAGCATTACGATAATAATCCAAATAAATAAGCGTGTTTTCTCAATATACAGGGAATATGAATGCTCTAAATTGAAATTCTTGAGCGTTTTTGCATAGTAATTGAAGAAAAGTAGTGAGAAAATGGCTGCAACAAAGTACATAATAGAAACAACGAAAGAGGAAAAAAACTGGTGCAAATGCAAAACGGTTCAGGCTTTTGCATCAAACCACATGGAAAAAGGAGGAGCGACCCAGTATGGCAAAACCGCAAAAGTCCACTGCACAATCAGAAATACCGGGGCTCGTTAAAAAGGGGCCATTGTACTACTTAAAGCGGGACTGGCAGCTGTACGCACTGATGCTGCTGCCAATGGTGTTCATCATCGTTTTCAAGTACTTCGCCTACACGGGCTTGTCTGTAGCGTTCCTGGATTATAAGATCGGCAAAGGTTACGCGGGCAGCAAGTTTGTTGGCTTAAAGATCTTCGAGAAAGTTTTTAAGCACCGTGATTTCACCAAAGCCGTTGTCAATACGCTGCTGCTGAACGTGCTGGATCTGATCTTCAGCTTCCCGATGCCTATTATCCTGGCGCTGCTGCTGAATGAGATCCGCGTCAAATGGTTCAAGCGCACGACCCAGACGCTGCTTTATCTGCCGCACTTCTTGTCCTGGGTCGTCATTGGCGCTGTTGCTTACCAGATGTTTGCAACGCAGTCCGGCGTTGTCAATGCGCTGATTGCCAATGCGGGCAAAAGCCCCATTCCGTTCCTGCAGGAAGATGGCTGGTGGCTGTTCAGCTATGTGCTGATCGGCGTTTGGCAGACCATGGGCTGGGGAACCATCATTTACTTAGCCGCCATCACGAACGTCAATTCTGAATTGTACGAGGCTGCCAAGGTCGATGGTGCCAATCGCTGGCAGCAATGCCTGCATGTTACGTTGCCTTGCATCCGCTCCACCATCGTGGTCATGCTGATCATGCAGCTTGGCAAACTGATGGGCGGCAGCTTCGAACGTATCGTTGCTTTGTCCAATGCCAAGGCAACCGAATTCACCACCACCATCCCGGTTCTGGTTTACAAATGGTTCCAGGGCAACAAATTCAGCGAATCCACAGCGCTTGGCCTGTTCCAGTCCGTGATCGGCGTGATTCTGGTTATCGCATCTGACCGTGTCGCCAAAAAACTTGGCGAGGATGGCCTGCTGTAAGGAGGGAAGATAGATATGACCACTGCCACAGCACCTGCTGTTGAAAAGCGCAAAAAGCCTTGGACCAAGGCCCGCGTGATTGACCTGATCATCGACATCTTCTGCTTCGTGATCGTTGGTGCAGCATCTTTGACCTGTATCCTGCCTTTCATCCATATTTTGGCAAAGTCTTTGTCCGATAATGCTTACGTTGTTGCAAACCGCGTGATTCTGCTGCCAATGAGTGATGCCGGCATCAATCTGGATGCTTACAATAAGGTGTTCCATGACCCCACCATTATGCAGTCCCTGTGGGTCACCGTCCTGGTTACCGTTGTGTTTACAGCAATCGGTATGTTTCTTACGGTTTGTGCCTCCTATGCGCTGACCCGCCCGGAATTCCATGGCCGCAAGGTGTTCACCTTTATGATCATGTTCACGATGTACTTTACCGCCGGTACGATCCCTGACTACCTGCTGATGAACCAGCTGCACATGTTGGATACCATCTGGTGCCTGATTTTGCCGCTGTGCTTTGCACCGTACAACCTGTTGATCATGAAGAACAACTCCAGGGTTCTATCCCCGAAAGCCTGATCGAGTCCGCCCGCCTGGACGGTGCTTCCCACTTCACCATTCTGGCAAAGATCGTTGTGCCGCTGTCCAAACCCATCATGCAACCATCGCCCTGTTCTATGCAGTTGGCCGTTGGAATGCCTACTCCGATGCGCTGTACTACATTAAACAGAATGTCTCGCTGCGCCCGCTGCAGCTCAAACTGTATTACCTGATTGTTGCCGCGAGTGAAAGCTTCCAGTCCGAGGGTGTTTCCACCGTTGCTATGACGAATCCCGAAGTTCTGAAAGCTGCCTGCATCATCTTCGCCGCTGTGCCTATCATCTGCGTATATCCGTTCATCCAGAAATACTTTGTCCAGGGCACGATGGTTGGTGCTGTCAAAGGTTAAAAATCCGGCCGCTGCCTGAGGTAGAAACAGGACGCGAGGGCACACAAACCCCGAAGCGCGATACGGCCGCCGCAAGAGGATACCGCAAAGAGGACAACTCACGCACAACTTTATGAAACACTGCCGCCAAGAACGGCTCCAAAAACGTTAAACAATTTGTTTTTCAAAAAGGAGGAAAACAATGAAAAAGACACTTGCACTTGGTATGGCTGCTGCCATGACCGCAACCCTGCTCGCCGGATGCGGCGGGTCCTCTGGCTCTGCTGCTTCCTCTGCCGCTGCTTCTACAGCCGAAAGCACCGCTTCCTCTACTGCGGCTGCTTCCACTGCGGAGAGCACGGGCAGCTACACTGATTATTCTGCGGGCTTCCCGGAGAATGTCACCATCCAGATCCCGGTTTATGACCGCGGCTTTGAAAACTGGAACCCCACAGACAACTACTACACCCGCTGGATCCAGTCCGAGTTCGGCGATAAGTATAACGTTACCGTCAAATACGTTGCCATCGCCCGCTCCAATGAGGTGCAGGACTTTAACCAGATGATTGCCGCCGGCAACGCCCCCACCATTATCTTCCATTATGATATGCCTGCTGCTGTCAACTACTGGTCCGAAGGTGCTGAGCAGCCCATCGATCTGGATGAAGTTGCCTACTATGCCCCTACCTATTGGGATAACATGAAGGACACCATCGAGACCTACGGCAAGCTGGACGGTGAAAATGCTTTCATCTTCGCAGAGCGCGACCCCATCTACTACAACTGGGTCACGCTGATTCGTAAGGACTGGCTGGATCAGGTCGGGCTGGATGTGCCCACCTCCAACGAGGAACTCAAGACCGCCATGCAGGCCTTCAAGGACGCGGGTCTTGGTGTTGAGAACGCTCCGCTGATCACCAAGAGCTTCACCTACTTCTACAACTGGATTCCCGAGCACCAGCGATGACGAGCTGGCCCAGTACCTGGATTTGAACGTTGCACCGTTTACTTGGACCGCCACCAAGAATTACCTGCAGGATATGAACGAGAAGTACAACGCAGGCATCGTTGATCCGGAGTTTTACCTGACCACCGATGACACGCTGGCCAAGGGCAAGTTTGTCTCCGGTCAGTGCGCTACGTACAGCTTCTATATGTCCAGCGGCACCGACGTGTTCAGCAGCCTGCTGGCCAACGACCCCAACGCCGAAGTAGCCGTTATGGGTTCTACCGCTTCCGGCACGGTTGCCGACGGCTTCACCGCACACTACTATGAGTATCCCAGCTACGGCATGATTATGGGCATCAACGCCAACGCCACCGCTGAGGAGCGCGCCGCCACATATATGTTCCTTGACTGGATGAGCCAGCCCGATAACCTGAAGTACCTCCAGTACGGCGAAGAGGGCAAGACCTATAACGTCGTGGACGGCATCAATGTTTACAACACCGACTACACCGGTGACGACAAGCTGAGCAACAATAATAACAAGGACTACTGGTGCCTCGTTCAGGAGGTCCAGCACTACGGCGACGAGGCCGCTGACCTGCAGGCCAACAAGACAACCCTGCTCCCGCCGGTTATGATTGGGTTGTCCAAGATGCTTACGACCTGCAAAAGAAGGGCGAGAGCGGCGGTATCATCACCCCGATCTTCTCCAAGGCAGTTCAAGCTACCACCGAATACAGCGCTGACCTGAACAGCCTGTGGCAGGAAGCCTATGTTGACTGCGTTACCTGCAGCCCCGACGAGTTTGAGTCCAAGTATGAGGAGTACTGCCAGGAGTATCTGGATGCCGGTTATCAGGAAATCCTCGATGAAAAGGCAAGCCTGATTGCTGATGGCAATGTCCTGGTTGTCAAGTAAGAAAATTTAAAATCGCGTATACATCATGCGCTGTTGGGGCCGCTGCCGGGCAGCGGCCCCAATTTTTATGCAAAACAACCGTTGCAAGGGACGGTGCCTGCACCGACGCGTTAACGCCCACGGAAAGTATATACCATTTGTTGAATGTACAAAGGAGTGTACATAAGATGCAGTTTACATGGAACATCGCGCAAGGCGTATCTTCCTACAACAAACAAACGGGTTTCGGTTTTGTAATCGGTGCGGTGTACAACGCCAATGCGGCGCTGCGCATTCCGGAAACGAACAGCAGCTTTTTGCCGCAGTGGTGGTACGCGGGTACCGCAATTTGTGATGTGACCTGCACGGAATACGGCGTGCAGGCAACTGCCACCGATGCAGTACGGGCAGAGGACCTGGAATGCCGCAGCCTGCCGGTGTGGTTCCGGGTAGATGTTCCTGCAGAGGGTGTTTACCGTACCCAAATTACCGTGACCGGTACAGATGGAGGGGAAGTGCTGGTATTCATCGGCCGCCGCCGTCTTGTCTGGCGCGGTACACTGGCAGCAGGGGAGAACAAAACCATAACAGCGTATTGCGATGTGTTTCCCATCGTGCCGCGCGGGCTGGTAGATGCCGTGCCAAGTACCGCTGTGAACGTGACGGTTGTGGGGGGCGCACTGGCAGCGGCAGCGGTGGCCGAAGCCCCGGATGTCCGCCGCATCTGGGTGTGCGGTGATTCAACTGTGACCGATCAGACGGCAAATCTGCCCTATGCACCGGCACAAGCTATTGCGGCTGGGGGCAGATGCTGCCCGCTTATCTGCCGGATGTCTGCATCACCAACCACGCCCACAGCGGCCTGACCACCGAGAGCTTTACGAGCGAAGGACACTGGGATATTGTCAAACCGCGGCTGCGGGCAGGGGATATCTGCCTCTACCAGTTTGGCCACAATGACCAGAAATTGGCACATTTGCAGGCATACGGCGGCTATACCGACCGCCTGCGTACCTATATAAAGGAAGCCCGCACAGCCGGAGCTGTGCCGGTGCTGGTCACACCGCTGGCGCGCAACAGCTGGAAAAATGCCGCACACTATAACGACTTTTTGGCAGATTTTGCTGATGCAGTGCTGACTTTGGGCAAAGCTGAAAATGTGATGGTTCTTGACCTGCACACATGGGCCATGGCGCTGATGCAGCAGGATGGGCTGGAAACGGCTAAGCGGTGGTTTTACCCAGGCGACTATACCCACACCAATGATTTTGGTGCTTATAAAATGGCGGGTTTTGTGGCCCATGCCCTGGGCGATGCGCTGGGGCTGATGGTGACGGATGCCCCGGAGTGGACGCCGATACCGCCGTTTGTACCGCTGGAAGCTCCTGCAGACTGCGCGATTCCTGCGCCGGAAGGCGATCCCTTTGCCGATTACGATGCCACCCGCCCCAACGATACGCTGACTCGTGCCGAAGCGCTGGAATTGGCAATCAAGGCGCTTAAACTGTTTCCCATCAATGTGTACAATGACCTGTACAGCGATATTGTCGGGCATGAAACGTATGCCGGAACCATACAGTGCGCCGCGCAGAATGACTTGATCCCACCGGAATGGGTTGCGGATGGCAGCCTTTACCCGAATCAGACAGTAACAGCGGCTGACTTTTTGGCTGTGCTGATTCCCGGTGCTGCAGGCCGCCGCCCGCTGGCGGATGCCGTGCCTGTGCCGGACTCTGTGCCCGTTTACGCAAAGCGGGCAGTGGGCCAGGCTGTGGCGGAAGGCCTGATTGCCCCCGAAGCCCTGACAAAACCGCTGAACCGCAGTAACGCTGCAGAAATCTGCCGCCGCCTGCATATTTGAATAAAGGAGTGACTGGAGATGAAATTTGAACATACGAGCGGCGGATTTACGCTGCCGGGTGAATCCGGGCAGGAAAAACTTACGCTGGAACTGGCAAAAAATGGGGCGCGGATGTGATCCGCGATAGTGATGGCACCCAGCTTTCCGATGAAATTCTCGACGCCGGGTACGATATTTACTCCACCATCTGCATCATCCGTGACCACAATGCCTGGGCAAAGGAACACCCGGAATGTTTACAGCAGTCCTTTTTGAGCACAGAGCCGGTCATTGCTGCCGAAGAGCCGCTGACCGTTAAGCCGATGGCGGGGTTCTTTGATGAGCAGTTCAAGATCAATGACCGCCCCGAAGCCCTGCGTTACTGGCAGGTTTGGGACCGCACGGCCAACAAGCTGCTGCCTGCGGACACATGGCAGTGGGATGCTGCCGCAGGTACAGTGACTGTGGCAAGTCCAGTGCCGTTCCATGCTTACACGGTCAGCTTTTTGGCATGGCGCACCTGGGAAGAGATCAACATGTACAACCATGTTACCAACAGCTGGACCAGTGAGCACCTGCTGCCTGTTGATCCGCGCACCAAGGAAGCTCAGGACTTTTTGTACGACTGGCTGAGAAATTGGTGCGAGACCCACCCCCAGACCAACGTGGTGCGGTTTACCAGTATGTTCTATAACTTCGTCTGGATCTGGGGCAGCAATAAGCGCAACCAGAATCTGTTTACGGACTGGGGCAGCTATGACTTTACCGTATCGGAAAAGGCGCTGGATGATTTTGCGGCCCAGTATGGGTATACCCTGACGGCAGAGGACTTTATCAACAAGGGCAGCCTGCAGGTGACCCACATGCCGCCGACGGCTCACAAGCGGGATTACATGGAGTTTATCCAGCAGTTTGTGGCCTGGTACGGCAAAAAACTGGTGGATTTGGTCCACAGTTACGGCAAGCGTGCCTATGTATTTTATGACGATAGCTGGGTGGGCGTTGAACCTTACGGCCCGCACTTTAAGGAATTCGGCTTTGACGGCGTCATCAAGTGCGTGTTTTCTGGTTATGAAGCCGGATGTGCGCGGGCGTTGATGCGCCGGTGCATGAGCTGCGGTTCCATCCGTACCTGTTCCCGGTGGGCCTGGGCGGTGCACCGACCTTTGCACCGGGCGGCAACCCCACCCGCGATGCAGCTGAGTATTGGAACCATGTCCGCCGCGCCCTGCTGCGGGCCAAGATCGACCGCATCGGCCTGGGCGGCTACCTGCACCTTTTGAATGACTTCCCGGATTTTGTGGAGTATATCGCGGATATTTCTGACGAGTTCCGCGCTATTAAGGAGTTGCATACCCATGGTGCCGTGGCGACCCTGCCGTTGACGGTGGCGGTTCTGCACAGTTGGGGCAGCCTGCGCCCCTGGACGCTGTCCGGCCATTTCCATGAGACTTATATGCACACCCTTATCCACATCAACGAAGCGCTGGCAGGGCTTCCGGTGAACGTGAAATTCATCAACTTTGACGATGTGAAGAACGGCGTGCCTGACGATGTAGATGTTATCATCAACGCAGGCCGCGCGGGCAGCGCATGGAGCGGCGGCGATGCTTGGCAGGATGAAACCCTGGTTGCCGCGCTGAACAAGTGGGTATACAACGGCGGCGTGCTGCTGGGGGTAGAGGAACCGTCCGCAGTAAGCGGTTACGGCGATACCTTCCGCATGGCGCGCATCCTGGGCGTGGACGAGGATACCGGTGCCCGTGTCTGCCATGGCCGCTGGCCGGTGCAGGCGGAACCGGTGGATGGATTGATCCCGGACGGTGCAACGCTGAAAACCCACGACCACCTGTACATGACCGACGGCGGTACCCGTGTGCTGGCTGAGGTGGACGGCACCCCCGCTATTGCTGCCCATGCGTTCGGCAAGGGCCGCGGTGTGTACATGGCCGGGTTTGAATACAGCCCTGTCAACGCCCGCATGCTGTTGAACCTGCTGCTGTGGGCCAAGGGGCTGCCGCTGAACAGCGATTGGCTGACCACGGACCCCGAAACCGAGGCCGCATGGTTCCCCGCCGACAGAACTCTGGTTGTCATCAATAACAGCACGCAGAAGAAATCTACAGTTGTCAAGACCCCCGATGCGATATTGCCGTTGAGCTGGATGGGCTGGAAACCAAAATTTTGCCCCAAAACTAAAAACATAACGTCCGGTGCACATTTTGATCAGCACCGGACGTTATGCCAACGGGAACCCCACGGTTCCTTATGCCAGTGGGATGTGCTGCGGCCAATACACTGAAATCGGCCCTTCATTCCCTGTGCCGCTTGCGGGGAAATGCACTGCCCTATGGAGGGGCTATGGTAAATTTATGAGCATTCGTGGACAGGTTCTGCGCTCCAATGTTGATATGACACAAGGGCGGCCCTTGAATGTCATCTTCTCTTTCGCACTGCCGCTGCTGATGGGGAACCTTTTCAACCAGCTGTACAATGTGGTGGATACCGCTATCGTGGGACGGGCACTTGGTGCAGACGCGCTGGCGGCAGTGGGCAGTACAGGCAATATCAATGCCTGCCTGTTTCTGCTGCTGGCTGGGCTTGCAACAGGTGTCAGCGTTATTGTGTCACAATACTGGGGTGCTGAACGGTATGATGAACTGCGCCGCCTGTTGGGAACATTTTTGACGCTGCTTTTAGCGGCATCTGTTGTAATGTCACTGCTGGGGGTGCTGCTGGCTGAGCCAATGCTGCGCTTGCTGCAAGTTCCGGAAAATCTGCTGGATGCCGGTGTGACTTACCTGCGTATTACAGCAGGGCTTTTGCTGGGCAATGCCCTGTATAACGCCGCGGGCGCTGTGCTGCGCAGCACTGGGGATTCCCGCACGCCGTTGGCCGCTATGGTGGTTTCCAGCCTTTGCAACATTGTGTTGGACCTGTGGTTTATCTTGGGGCTGCACATGGGGGTAGCCGGGGCAGCATTGGCAACGGTAGCGGCACAGTTCCTTTCTGCAGGGGTCTGCCTTTGCGAACTATGGCGGCAGAAACAGCCCTTTGCCTTTGCCTCGGTACGGCTCTGTTTTAACAAAGTGGATGCCGCCCTGATTTTGCGTTTTGGCCTGCCTACGGCGCTGCAAAGCTGCATGATAACCCTTGGCGGTATGACCGTGCAGGGAATTGTAAACAGTTTTGGCAGTGTGACCATGGCGGCTTACACCGCTGTGCAGCGGATCGATTCGCTGACGATTCAGGTTGTGGTATCGGTAAGCAATGCACTGGCCATTTACACGGGGCAGAATATGGGAAAACACGATATAGACGCGTGTGCCAGGGCCTGCGTGATTCGCTGAAAGCGCTTTGCGTGATCTGCCTGGTGTTGGCCGTCGCGGTGTTTGCATCGCGCCGGCTGCTGCTGTCGATTTTCCTTGACCCAGCCACCGATGCTGCCAGCATTGCACAAGGGGCGGATTTTCTCAGTGTAATGGGGTTTGCCTATATTATTGCCGCGGTAATGAACAGTTATCTGAACGTGCTGCGCGGTGCAGGGGATGTAAATGTCAGCCTGGTTGCAGGCCTGTTTGAGATGGTGGCCCGGCTGGCGTTTGCCTCTTTGCTGGCGCCGCACCTGGGTGTGTGGGGCATCTGGCTTGCCACCCCGTTAAGCTGGGCTTCCGGCTGCATCATCCGGTGGTGCGGTATTACAGCAAAGAATGGATGAAGCGAACGCTGATCTGAACCGGTGAGAAATAAGAGAAAGCACGGCTCTGCAATAGAAAAAATCATCATGAGACCGTGCTTTGTCTTGCGTTTATGAATTTTGGGCAAAAGGCTTCAGTGCGCTTTTGCGGTATTGCTGCGGGCTTTGGCCTGTCATGGAAGAAAAGCGGGTGGAAAAATTGCTTTCATCCTCAAAGCCAACCTGGCGGGCAACCTCGCCGACAGGGAAATCTGTCAGAACCAGCAGTTCTTTTGCGCGGGTAATACGGGTGGATAACAAAAAATTATACGGTGTTGTGCCCATATATTGCCGGAAAAGCCGCAAAAACCAGCTTTTGCTGACAGGGATCTGCGCCAGCAGCATATCCAGATTGATGGGCTCCGCATAATGTGCACGGATATAATCTGCAATCTGCTTGATCATGGTCCGGTTGGAACGGCTTTCGTCCCCGGAAAGCTGCTGGTGGGCAAGCAGTGCCAGCATTTTGTGCAGTGTCAACCCAATTTCGATCTGGGCGGTGGTGGTTTCCTTTTTCCACTCGGCAAACAGTGTTTCAAACAAAGGCTGCATCTCCATGCGGCTGACATGCGCAGCGGTAAGCCGCCCCTGCGACTGTACGGAATCGGCTAACGTTTTAACCCCAACACCGTCAAGGTGTACCCAGTAGTGTTCCCATACATCATAGCCGGGGGCCGTGCAGTAACTTTGCGGTGTGCGGCAGTTCATCAGCAGTGCGGCACCTTGCGGCAGCTCAATGTGCTGTTCGTTCTGCTCAATCAAGCCAGCCCCGGCCAGGGTATAAAAAAGGATGTAACTTTCCTTGTCTGTACGGGCTGTGGCAAAGTGGGAACGCCCATAAAACAGTCCGGCTTCCGTTGCATAAAACGGCTGTGCCAACACGGCGTTATTTGGCGTTGCACGCAGCCACACACTGCGCTCTTCCACGTCCATATTATAGGTCAACATAAGGGATCACCTCAGTAGAATTATCACAAAATAAACAGTGCTTTGTGGTATGAAATAGATCAGAAAAAAGCAATATAATGTAAATGAAAAGAATAGTAACACTACAGTAATTTTACCAAAAATAAGGTGCGGATGCAACCTTGTTTTTTTGACTTTAGTTTTAACGTAATACAAAATAAAAATGTTTGTACGGAAAGGAAATCAACATGGAACATATGGCATGGAAAGGCCGCATCAAACCCGGTTGCAAGGCAGAATATCAGCGCCGCCACGCAGAGATCTGGCCGGAAATGGTCAAGGTTTTGAAAGAGGCAGGCATCTGCAATTACAGCATTTTTTATTGCAAAGATGAACTTTTTGGCTACTATGAATGCGAAAAAGGCGTTGCCTATGCTGAAAAAGTGCAGGCAGAAAGCCCCATTGTGGACCGCTGGAACGAGTATATGAAAGATATTCTGGAGCTGGAAATGGACCCCGTGACCGGTGCCCAGCCCAAGCTGGAGCAGGTGTTCCGGCTGGATTAACAAACAAAGCAGAGAAGCGAGCCTTGCCAGAGAAAAAATGGTAAAGCTCGTTTTTTATTTGCTTTATGCGTGAAAACCGTATGGAGTACGAAGCCAACATTTTTGCTTCACAAGCTTCGCTCCCAGACGATACCATTTTAGAGTATATTGAGAATGGCTATGACATTCAACAAATAGCACGGGCAATGAGTTCTGACATCAATTTAGTCGCTTTGAAAGTTGATACTCTTATAGCACAAGGTTATCAACTACGAAAACAAGAACACCGGAGCGATTTCCTTAAGGCAATACCGCATAATTCTAAGTGCCGATACGGCGAGCGAGGTGCGGCAGATGCTAAGCCAAAAGCGCAGATAATACTGGATGTCTTATCGAGCATTTTGCAACGCAGATGCGTGCCGCAGCCGCCGGAGCGGTGCTTAAGCCGTAAGGCGGGAATT
>ENA-OQCF01000323-OQCF01000323.1-human-gut-metagenome-genome-assembly--contig:-NODE-323-length-18495-cov-2.507132_pt1 | contig 18495 bp, 18 predicted proteins | sample MGYA00242756_ERZ504573 | MGnify/ENA primary metagenome ERZ504573 (study PRJEB26092, sample SAMD00036240) | human gut metagenome | host: Homo sapiens | study: EMG produced TPA metagenomics assembly of... | reverse complement strand
TGCTTAAGCCGTAAGGCGGGAATTATGCGGTGTTGCCATAAGGCATAAAATCAGCAAGGCCAGACAGAACATTGGCGTTGTCCGTCTGGCTTTGCTGTTTTATATTATTTGTGATATTTCATGCCATTGTTGATGGTGCAGGCGCGGTAGATCTGTTCCGTCAGTACAAGGCGGGCCAGTTGGTGCGGCATCGTGATGCGTCCCATGGACAGCTTTGCGTTGGCGGCTTTTTTACAGAATCCGCCAGCCCGTGGGATGAACCAATTACAAATGCAATATCCCCCGCCCCGCTATTGGCGCGGTCTGCAATCAGTTTTGCCAGCTCTTCACTGGAAAATTGTTTGCCTTCCACGCAAAGTGCGGCGAGATATTCCCCTTTGCGCAGGCTGGAAAGAATGGCGGTTGCCTCTTTGTCCAGAGCTTTGCTGATTTGGGCGTCACTGGCGTTTTTATCTGCAATCGCAGCTTCTGGCAGCTCAATAATACGGAAATTGCAGAAAGCGCCAAGACGCTTTTGATATTCGGCAACGCCTGCCGCAAAATAGGGCGCGTTCAGCTTTCCAACACAAATCAAATCAATATTCTGCATGGGGTACCTCAGAACTCTATGTAGGGGCTTACTTCATTGCGGGACTGTGCCTGAATCAGCACATCCCGCCCTGGCTGGATGCCAGCGGCAAGCAAGACATTGTATACTGTGGTTAGTGCCAGCTCTGGCGAATTGTTAGTTTGGCTGAGATGGCACAGCGCAAACTTTTTGCAGCCGTCCTGAATCAGGTCCAGCAGCTCGGCCGCACAGGCGCGGTTGTCCAGGTGGCCGCGGTCGCTGGCAATACGCACTTTGAGATAATAAGGATACGGCCCACCGTGCAGACTGAACGAGTCGTAGTTGGCTTCCAGCGCAACCAGGTGCAACCGGCAAGGTTTTCCTGCACGACAGGAGTTAATACACCAAGGTCCGTGGCAAGCGCCATAATGTGGCCGTCCGGCGTTGTGACGCGGTAGCCACAGCACGGTACATCGTGGCTGGTGGGAAAGCTGGAAACACGGAATGTGCCAATATCCTCAGTGCGGCCATCCATGGCAATCGCGTCCAGTGCGGGCGGAATGGTTCCGCGGGAATAAAGCGTATCCAATGTGTCAGCACAGCCATAGACTGGCACCGAATAATGCTTGAAAAAAGTATCCAACCCGCTGACATGGTCTGAGTGTTCGTGCGTAATGAGAATGCCCTCACAGTCGGATACAGCAAGCCCCAGGCTGCGGAGCGCATTCAAGGTTGTACGGCAGCTTTTGCCCATATCGATCAGAAGGTACTTTCCCTCGTGCAAAATCAGGCGCAGTTGCCGGAGGAACCGGAATACAGTGTGGTAAATAATGCCATAAAGAATGATATCCTTTTGAATTGCGGCTGCACGGGCGCATCAATGCAAAATACAGCCTTTGATGAAACGCTTTTGCCAACGGCCATAAAAAACAGGCCGCATTGCTGCGGCCCGTAAAAGCCAGTGTTACATTGCGCGAGTCATGCGTACAGGGGCTTCTACACGGCGGATATCCGCGCCAAGTGCCTGCAGCTTTTCTACAATGTTTTCGTAACCACGCTCAATGTGTGCGGTCTCGTCAATTTCGCTGACACCATCCGCGGCAAGGGCAGCCATGACCATTGCGCGCCGGCACGCAGATCCAGCGCACGCAGCGGGGCGGGATACAGCTTTTTCACACCCTCAATAACGGCGACCTGGCCATCGACCTGGATGTTAGCACCCATACGGATCAGCTCGTCCACATAGCGGAAGCGGTTTTCCCAGATGCCTTCCGTTACAATGGAAGTGCCATCGGCCAGCGTCAGTAGCACTGTCATCAATGGCTGCATATCCGTCGGAAATCCGGGGTGCGGCATGGTCTTGATTTTAACCGGATGGATGGCACCGTGGCGCACAATGCGCATGGCATCATCGTATTCGGTCACTTCGCAACCAGCGGCGCGGAGCTTTGCGGTAATGGGCTCCATATGTTTAGGAATCACATTGTGCAGGGTCACATCGCCGCCGGTAATAGCTGCGCCAACCATATAGCTCCCCGCTTCAATCTGGTCCGGAATGATGGAATAAGAGCAACCATGCAGCTGCTTGACGCCACGAATCTTGACATAACATCCGTACCGGTCACCGTGCACCATCAGCACCATCATGTCAGGCTAGTGCAAGGTCTACAACATGCGGCTCACGGGCAACGTTTTCCAGAATGGTCAGGCCCTCCGCTTTCACAGCGGCCAGCATGGCGTTCATGGTGGCGCCAACGGAAACCGTATCAAAAAAGATATGGCTCCCAGTCAGGTGCTCTGCACGAACACGGATCATGCCATATTCAACGGAATCATCGGCACCCATAGCGGTAAAGGCTTTCAGGTGCTGGTCAATCGGGCGCGGTCCCAGATTGCAGCCACCGGGCATGGCAACCTGACCGGCACCAAAGCGACCCAGCAGCGCGCCCAAAAAATAATAACTGGCACGCATCTGGCGGGAAAGCTCGTTCGATACCTCGGTGCAGTTCAAATGGGTCGTATCAATTTCATATGTGCTTTTGCTAATCATGCGGATGCTGGCCCCCAGCTCGCTCAGGATCTGGAGGGAGGCCATAACATCGCTGATACAGGGAAGGTTTTCGATGGTACATTTATCTGCCGCGAGAATGGTGGCCGGCAAAATTGCCACAGCGGCATTCTTGCGCCGCCGATAACGACATCGCCGTTCAGGGGCTTGCCCCCATGAATCACAAACTTTTCCAAGCAGCTACTCTCCTTTTAGGGTAAAACGTGCGAAACAGCCCACAGTAATCAGGAGCCACCGCACACATATATCATATTATACACCATCCGGTGTACTTTGAAAAGCGCTGACCCTATTATTTGTAAAAAAATAGATAAATTGTAACCTGAATGAAATCTTTTTACGCCAAATCTACAGGAAAATACCGGTATAACAGGGATGACTTGCATCATTCCCGCCGCTTAGCGGGAAGCACGCATGCCGCCAAAGTAGGTCTGGGCGCTGAAACGAGCACCATTATAATACATCTCAAAGTGGCAGTGGTTGCCGGTAGAGTCACCCGTGGAGCCAACCAGGCCGATGACATCGCCCTGGTTCACGGCCTGGCCTGCTGTGCATTTCAGCTGCGACATATGCGCATACAGCGTGCGGTAGCCGTTGCCGTGGTCGATAATAACATAATTGCCATAGCTGTAATGCCAACCGGCAGTAACGACCTTGCCGGAATCCGATGCAATGATGGGGGTACCGTAAGCGGCACAGATATCGGCACCCTTATGGTAAGAGCTCATCCAGCGGCTGACATAGGTATAGTTCGGAACAGGCCATACAAATGTGCCGCTGCCAATGCGGGCAACCATGCCGCTGGCAAGCTTAGTACCTTTAACAATCAGCTGTGTGGTAGGGTTCTGCAAAACTTTATAATTGACAACTTCGCTGGAGCTTTCAACGCCGTCAATATAGGTGGTTTCGCGGGTAATCTCCTCGGTGCCGTCGGCACCTTCCTGCACAACAACCGTCTTGCCGAAATCATATTCGTCCGATTCACTTGTCTGGGTGTCAAACGGGATCGGCTCGGTATAGGTGCTGCGCACGACCTCTTTGATCTGCAGCATATCCGGGTGCGAAACACCAGTCATAACAGCGGTTCCCTCATCCAGAACTTCATCGGTCCCGGTCAGATCGGGGTTTAATGCGGCCAGCGTATCCCAGGATACACCGGTATTATCCACAACTGTCTGAACAGTATCCCCCGCTGCTGCGGTGTAATAGGTGGGGCCGCCGCCCTGGTTCAGGGTACTGATCACATTGTTGTAATCCAAAATGGAAGAAAGCAGATAAATGCCGTCAACCAGCTTGATGTCATGTACAAAGCTGACGCGCTTGTTCTGGTCCATTGCGTTGACGTAAGGCGCTTTTACACTTTCCAGATAGGTGCGCAGATGGTCGCCTTCCGTGGTGACAAAACGCAGGGAATCATCCACATAGACAGCGGTTGCTTCGCCGATCTGGTCACTGGAAGCGCACAAAATGGCGTCCGCAGCTTCGGTTTCCGTCATGGTGCTGCTGCCGGATTCCAGCGTGTAGGTAGGGGTAACATCCCAGCTGTCATCCGAAACCTGTGCGCCGGTAGAAGCCATAACAGCTTCCGCATTGGTGATACGGGAACGCACATCTTCACGGGCGCTTTCAAATACCTGTTCGCTGGCTACCGTGCCGACAGACGTTCCATTAACCTGAACATTCAGAACAAAGTTCTGGTTCAGCCCGCTCTGCACCACATACAAAAAGCCTGCCGCCGCAGCAACCGGCATAATGTAAGAAAGCGCGTTCAGCAGCAGCGGCAAAAATTGCCGTGCGGCATGGGCGAAATAACGGAGTTTTTCCTTGCGGATGGTATGGGCGCTTTCGTCAGAAAGTTCATCCGAAATTGCGCGGAAATGGCGTATGCCGGAGCCAACCACCTGGAACGGCTCGACGATATCCTCGCACAGGGTAATGATGCCGAGAGCAAACGGCGGATGATTGCGACAAGCAAACGGGCTGCGTTCATGCCAATGGCAGAAGCAACTTTGTAAGTACCGCGCACAGCGCAAACCACGGCATACTCGACCCAAAAGCCGATCATGTACAAGGCATCGCCAATCAGGTTCGCGTGCGGAACACGCGCCAGTACCTGACGGAAGCTGTGACGGCGGCGGGCTTTTTTTTGTTCTGCGCCGCCAGGCGTGTACGGTCAGCTTGCAGCGCAGGCCGTCCAACCAGAGGGTAAAACCGCTGTGAGTACGGATAGAAGATACAGGTGCTTTATTTTGTTGTTCAGTTTGATTCTGTTGTTCCAAATGGGTAGGATTTGTGCTCAAAAGGGGCTCCTTTCCGCGCGTAAAGGCGCGTGCATGGGGTTATAGGGTGCAATGTAGGCATTTTGTGCTACTCAGCGCAGGGCAGCACAGATTGTAACATTGTTTGAATCTCTTCTTTGTCTGGCAGATAGGCTGCGCAGCAGGCGGCCAGAAAATCCTCCGGCAAAGGGCTCTGCACCCGGCGGGGCTCATGGTCCGCGGGGCGGTTAAACCGCAACACTGCGCAATGCAGGGCGTGACGCGCAATGATATCTGTATGGCCGCCGTACAAATATCCCCCCGCCAGCGGGTGGCCGAGCCAGGAAAAGTGAACGCGGATCTGATGGGTACGGCCTGTTACCGGAAAACAGGAAACCAATGCATGGGAAGCGCTGGCGGCCAGCACGGTGTATTCCGTTACGCTGGGCTTGCCGTCTTCCCTTACACAGCGGCCAATGATGGAATCGCCGCGGCGCGCAATCGGGACGTCAATGCGGCCCGACCCAACGGGCAGCGGGCCTTCCACCAGGGCAAGATAACACTTTTGTGCAGTCTTGGCGAGTTCCGGCGCGGCAAAGGCATTCTGCGCACACAGCACAAGGCCGCTGGTGTTTTTATCAATGCGGTTGACCGGGCGGAATACGCCATCCTCGCCGCGGCATTTCAGGCGGTACAGCCAGCCGTTCGCAAGGGTCCCGCTGGTATGGTTTAATGTGGGGTGTACCGCAATGCCGGCAGGTTTGTTCAATACAGCCGCAAACTCATCCTCATAGATAACATCAATAGGCAGCGGCTCCGGCTGAACATCGGTGGGAGGCTCAGGAGGCAGAGCGAACGAAACAATCTGCGCCGTTGCAACGCGGTAATCTGCATGGACGGGGATGACCTCATCCCCCAGCCGCACACAGAAGCCGGTGCCCTGATATTTGACCGCCTTGATGCAGGCGGAGCTGACACCCATGGTGCGCAGAAAAATATTCAGGCGCATGCCATTGCAGGATGTGGGCACGCGGAAATGCAGCATCCGCATCAGTTTGACCTCCGTTCGGAACCGCCGGAGCGGCTCATACGCAATATATTATAACACAAAAAAACAGCAGTTGCAAATGATGCAAAAATATGGTATGATAATACACAAACGAGTGGAACATACGACGGCGGGGCGGCTTGACCGCCCTGAGGAAAGTCCGGGCTTCACAGAGGCATGGCAACTGCTAACGGCAGCCGGGGGTGACCCTAGGGATAGTGCAACAGAAATAGACCGCCGCCCCCAACAGGCGGTAAGGATGGAAAGGCGAGGTAAGAGCTCACCAGCGCACTGGCGACTTTGCGGCTATGTAAACCCTGTCAGAAGCAACAACCGTATGGGACATATGTGGAAGCCTCGCACGTCCCGGAGTTGGCGTGACGGCCCTTTGGGGCCGCGGAGTTTTGCGGCAACGTAAAACCAAGATAGATCGTCGTTTAATACAGAACCCGGCTTACGGTCCAGTCGTTTTTTATAACAAATCAGCCCCGCACGCAGTAAAAATACTGTGCGCGGGGGCTTTTTCGTGTTCTGAGCTTAAGGCAACACCGCATAATTCCCGCCTTACGGCTTAAGCACCGCTCCGGCGGCTGCGGCACGGCATCTGCGTTGCAAAAATGCTCGATAATACACAAAGTATTATCTGCGCTTTTGGCTTAGCAGCTGCCGCACCTCGCTCGCCGTATCGGCACTTGGAATTATGCGGTATTGCCTTAAAAAGTAATACTATAACAGGTTTAGCACCATCAATAGAATTACACCCGGCAGCCCTAAGATAACGGCGGTTCCCGCAGTCAGGGCATTCAGCGGCAGAGCGACGCCCGTTAAAGGGCCAAGCAGTGCCACTGCCCCCAGCCCGGCCAGACCGCATGCTGCCCCACCAAAAATGCCAAGCAGCGGCCAGCGGCGGCAGGCAGCCGCGCGGGCAGTGACCAGCAGGCAGAAAATACCCACAGCGATTATAGATGCAGGCATGTGCCACTCCCCCTCAGTTCTCGCAAGATTGCCCGGCAGTGGCACATTAAGGCGGCGTGCTCATAAATGGTGCGTTCGATGGCAAAGTCTTCCTGCGCCTGTTGGAAGGCGGCTTCGTTCTGGCGTAGTTGCTGCAAAGAGAGGTGGAACGCCCGGCGGGTGTTCTCACACCGGATTTGTGCAGCTCTGGCCAGCCTTTTTTTGCCTGAACAATGCGGCACCTCCTTACAGCAAAATGCAGATCAGCCCATCGCAGCCATCGTTGATAATGCGTTCCAGTGTCTGCTGCAGGCGGGTACGGGCTTCGGCGGGCATATGCATAAGTTTGGCCTGTAAACCCTCATTCACCAGTTCGTTCAGACTTTTGCCAAAAAATATTGGTGCTCCACAACTTGCTGGGGTCGCTCTCAAAGTCTTTCAAAAGCCCCTGGATCAGCGTTTCTCCCTGCTCCTCGCTGCCAACGGTTGGCGAAAGCTCGGTGTGGATGGTCGCGCGCATCAGGTGCAGGCTGGGGGCACTGGCGGAAAGCCGTACCCCATACTGCCCGCCCTGGCGGACGATTTCGGGCTCTTCCAGGTGCAGTTCCTCAATACCGGGCATAACAATGCCGTACCCCGTGGCCTGAACCTGCTCCAAGGCGCTTTTGATTTTGTCATACGCCGCTTTGGCTTTAGCCAGCTCCCGCATACAGGGCAAAAGGCTGGCTTCATCTGTGATGGGAAGGTCGGTTTCCTCGCCCAAAATCTTGAAAAAGATATCAGGCTCAATACCAACCTGCAGCTGCACCTGGCCGCAGGCAAGGTCCATGCCGGTCAGGGTAACGCCGGTTGTGTTGGCACAGTTCAGCTGGGGCTTGCCGCGGGTCATATCCCCCATTTTGTGCACGCTGCCGGCCAGTTCCAGCAGGGCCTGGTAGACAGAACTTTGCAGCCAGTGCCCCGGTTCCAGCATGGTGACCCAGGACGGCATCGAAACGGCAATTTCCCGCAGTGGAAACTCATAAAGCAGCTTTTGCAGGATATTGTTTAGCTGTTCCGCTGTCAGGTTGACGGCATTGATGGGGCAAACCGGGTGATGATAGACTTCTTCCATCTGGGCAGCAAGCGCATGGGCAGGCTCGCTGTCCGGTTCTGTGCAGTTCAGCAAAATCAGATACGGCTTGCCGATTTCATCCAGTTCGGCAATGATGCGGCGTTCCGCGGGCAGATACTTTTCACGTGGGAGTTCCGCCACACTGCCGTCCGTTGTTACAACAAGACCGATGGTGGCGTGCTCGCGGATGACCCGGCGGGTGCCGGTTTCAGCTGCCTGGTCAAAGGGAACCGCTTGGTCAAACCAAGGGCTTTTGACCAACCGCGGGGCGTTGTTTTCTTCGTGCCCAAGGGCACCATCCACCATATATCCCACACAGTCGATTAGCCGTGCGCGGAAGCTTCCGCCGGCTTTCAGGTCAATGCTGACCGCTTTTTCCGGGATAAACTTTGGTTCGGTTGTCATGATCGTCCGCCCGGCGGCGGATTGGGGCAGTTCGTCCTTGGCGCGGGCGCGCTGTGCTTCGTTTTTGATGCGGGGCAGCAGCATCAGCTCCGCAAAGCGCTTGATGAAACTGCTTTTGCCGCTGCGCACGGGGCCGACCACGCCGATATAAATATCGCCGCCAGTACGCTGTGCAATGTTCTGATAAATTTGATCCTGTGTCATTGCAGCATCCCCTTTCACAAAGCTGCCGGTATCAGCAGGCAGGTTGCGTCAGCAGTAAGCTCCTGGGCGCTCTGCCTTCCGGGATGGTCAGGTGGTTAGCCGTGGCGAGGTCGCTGGCGCGGGCATGGTAACGGCGGGCAATATCAAAAATGGCCTCCCCTTTTTGGGCATAGTACAGGTAGAGCGCAGGCCCATCCTTACTGTCAGGGTATTCTTCTCCCGGCGTGGCGGAGAAAACGACCTCGTGCGGAATCCCCTGTAGCAGAATGCCGCTTACCTGCAGTTCCAGCTCGACCCGTGCTTTGCTTCCGGCGCGGCTGCTGGCAATATGCCGTACCGCTGCGTGCAAGTGCGGGATGCTTTGCCCGATAGAACCGTGGAAGGTCTCCGCCAGGGCCCAGGGGAAGATTTTATCATAGCAGATCAGTTCGCCGCGGTCATCCGCACAAATCAGGTGCGCGGTACCGCGCCCGGCAACTTGGATGACATCACCCTTTTCTGCGGCGGTCAGCTGTGGGGCTCCAATCGTGACAAAACAGCCCAGAATGGAAACATTGGCATCCGGCAGATCATCTTCGATCATAACCGGGATAGTGGTATCTACACTGGCAAGAGGCATGAACTGGTTGAAAGTCCGTTTTTCAAGCGTCATGTTACAGATCGTGGAATAAGCATCCGAAACCGCCATGTACACTGTCGGGCGCCAGAGTTCAGCGTGCAGCTTCCATGTGATGCTCAAAAGCGGCTCTTCTTCCTGCTTTGTCGCAGTCAGGGTGCAGGCCAATACTTCGCCCCAAAGTACCGCACTGTCGCCTTCTGCGGCGTTGGGCAGGTCAAGCGTCTGGGTGACGGGAATATCTTTGGTTTGAATTGTAAGCTGTTCTGTACCGGCAGCGCGGGAGCAGAGCTGCATGGCAAGGGTTCCGGCTGCATCCAGCTGGCCGGTATGAACGCTGGATGTGCCGGGCAAAAAACTGCCCGTAATGTCCAGGATGGTTTCACCTTCACCGGGCAACGGAAACGGCGTTTCTGCAGTAAAGGTGCGTTCCTCGCACGCAGCGCAGATGATGCCGTTAAGCTGTTGGCTCCACTGCTCAACGCCGCAGCCGGTCAGGTTGGTGATAAACTCTACCGGCTCAACCATGCCAATAGCAGCATTTAAGGTATAAGCGCCGCGGATGTCAATGCGGTGCTCGCTGACAGAGCGGCAGTTGCAGTATTCAAGTTCGCCCCACAGGCGGGCGGCGCCGGGCAGATAATTGCCTTCCGGCAGGTCAATGGTTTTTTCAAAAGCGTATTTCTGCTCAGTGCGGTACAGGCGAGTTCCGGCTTCATCGGACTGATAGTACACAGTGCAGCGCAGGTAGCCGCTGCACTGCCAGCGGCGGTCAGCCACGCTGTTTTGCATGATAACGGGTTCCAACAGGCACTTTACAATTTTGAACACTGCGGGCAGGTAATCCGGAATCAGAATCTCGGTTTCAACAGGCAGCTCCTGCCGGGTTTCCCAGCGGCCAGTATTGGCAAGGGCCTGGCCGGTTTCAATGGTAAGCGGTTGGTTGGCGGCTTTGCTTTGCATGGCGGTATACCCCTTTCCTTGCCCCGATACGGGGAAAGTTTTTGATTGCCTCTTGTGTACTATATGCGCGGGGGTAAAAAAATAGCCCTGTCGGAACCGTACAAACATACGGCCCGGCAGGGCTACAATGGAAAAATTAAACCTTAAATACAGCGCGCAGCAGCCAGCGCAGGGCATGCGGACATTTTACCACAACAATCTGCATGGCATATTCCCCCTTCCAGGTTTGTAAGCCATACTATGCAGCAGGTGCAGGCAATGTTACCCGTCAGCGCGGGTCAAAATCACAAGACCATGGCCGCTTTGGCAGCAAAGTTCAGCTTCAGGTGCGGTAAATTCATTGCTGATGCCAAGGGGGTAATCCGGTGTCAGTGTTGCATCTTTCAATGGATAAAACACGCCGTGAATCGATACACCGCCCAGCGGCCCATCCAGCGGGAACACGGAAAGATACATCCAGTCTTTCTTTTGCAATGTTAGCGGCTTGCCTGGACACAAAATATGCAGCTCGCTGTGCTCGTCTGCAAGGGTGACATCAACGCCGTTGCTTGCCAAGTACAACGCGTGGATACGTTGGAAAACGTGTGTTCCATCCGCTTGCCGCCAAGGCACCCAGCATGACGATATGACGGTACCCCCGTTCACACAGCCATTTTGCAGCATAGTGGGTATCAGTATCGTCCTTTACATGGGGCAGAATGATCATATCACCGGTGGTTTCCGGCTTGGGGCAGAATCAAATCCCCCACGATCAGATCCGGCTGAATGCCCAGCACAGCCGCATTGCGGTACCCGGCATCACAGGCAACAACGGTATCCCCCGGCTGCAGGTACGCGGACAAAGCGGGCGTAACCGGCATGGCCGAAAGAATAACGGCACGTTTGGTAAGATCCTGCATCAGCGTTCCCACTCCTTTAACTGGCTGGCTTCCTCGTACATGGTCAGGTAGCTCTGATAGCGTGTATCCGAAAGCTTGCCTCTTCCAAAGCCGCGCGCACCGCACAGCCTTTTTCACTGCGGTGGGAGCAGCCGGTAAAACGGCATTGCCCAAAATACGGCTCAAATTCCGGGAAAGCATGCTGCAGCTCTTCCGGCGGAATGCGGCAAATCTTGTTGGCATCCAGGCTGGCAAACCCGGGGGTATCGGCAAGCAGACCACCACATACCTCAAAAATCTCCACTTCACGGGTAGTATGACGGCCACGGCCCAATTTTTGGCTGATATCGCCGGTCTGGCGTTCCAGCTGGGGAGCCAGCGCGTTCAACAGTGTAGACTTGCCCACACCGGAGTTGCCGCAGAATGCACACAAGTTCCCTGCAATGCGCGCACGAATTTGATCCAGACCTTCGCCGGTATCGTAATCCAGCCGGATCAAAGGAATCGTGCTGTCCGCATAAGCTTTCTCCAAGGCATCCGCGGCGGCAAGGTCGGCTTTTGTGATGACAATAACCGGCTGCACGTCTTTATAAACGGCGGCAGCAGTCAGTTCATCCAGAATCAATGTGCTGGGCACCGGCTGGGTGGTGCTTGCCACAATAAACAGCACATCAAGGTTAGCAACCGGAGGGCGGATAAAAACATTTTTGCGCGGTAGAATTTCGTCAATCGTGGTGCGGTCGGCGCTTAATACAACCTGATCTCCCGCTACCGGCGTAATACCGCGTTTGCGGAAAATGCCGCGGGCGCGGCACTCCACAATGCCGGTTTCGGTTTTAACATAGTAAAAACCGCCAATGCCCTTTGTGATATAATTTGTCATTACCACAGCATTTCACCAGTATCCACGCGGTAAACATGGCCATCGCGCTGTTCTACATCGACCCACCATGTATTACCGTTATCGTCAGTAATTTCCTGAGACCAACGTGCACCATCACCAGAGGACGGAGAATCCGAGGTGCTGGGGTCTTGCACAACTTCCGGCATTGCGGTAGCCACATACAGGCGCACCGTGCTGCGGATGCGTACCTGGGTGCCTGCAGCGGGTTCCTGGTTCAGAATAGTGCCCTCGGCCTCGCTGCTGGGCTGTTCCACAACGCTGACCACCAGGTTCTGGCGCTGCAGGTCGGCGGTGCCTTCGCTGACCTGCAAACCTGTCACGGAGGTAACGGAAACCATGTTGTCTCGCTTGGAGCGCGCAATATACATGTTTACGGTGCTGCCGCCCTCTACCGTTTCGCCGCCGGCGGGTTCGGTATACACAACGGTGCCTGCGGCAACGCTCTCGTCCTCCACATATTTGCTTACAACCTGAAGGCCGCTATCCTGTAAGGTCTTTTTGGCATCATCGCTTACATATGTTTTTACATCCGGCACAGTGACCCACTGGGTGCCAAGGCTTACCTTCAGGGTCACTTTCTGGCCTGCCTTTACAGTGCGGCCCTGCTTAGGGTTTTGCTGAAAAATCGTTCCTTCCGGTGCATCGTTGTATTCGTACACCCACTTGGCGAGCAGGCTGGAATTATAATCCGATGCACGGAACTCATCCTCCGTCATGCCGACAAAATTGATGAGCTGTACGTCAGCATGCTTGGAGAAGAAAGAGTTTGTGGAGTTGGTGAAAATAAGATAGACCAGAATGGCAGCACCGATCACAAAGGCGACCGCCATACCAAAGAAGATGGGCAGCATGCTGAACCCCTTGGCTGCCTTGGCTTTCTGCTTTTTCACGTTTTTGCCTTTCCCACTGTTCATGGTGCCGGCACGGCGTGCCTGGCTGGTGCTGACAGCGGCTTTGCCCGCTGTTTTGGCTGTGCTGCTGCTGACAACACGGTTAATGGTTTTATCCGGGTTGTCCTGCGTGTTATATTCATATTCAAAGCTGATGCTGGGGTCGCGGCGGAACGCAGCAATGGCATCTAGCATTTCCTGCGCGGATTGGTAACGGTCGGCGGGATCCTTTCCATGGCCTTCTCGGTGATTTGGCGCAGCCAACCGGGATATTGGGAGCAACCTCAGCCAGCGGCTTCGGCTTTTCACTGATCTGCATGATGGCGATGGAAACTGCCCCAGTACCATCAAACGGCAGCTTGCCGGACAGCATCTCGTACATCATAACGCCAACAGAATAAATATCAGTGCGGGCATCGGTATGGTCGCCTTTGGGCCTGTTCCGGGCTGATGTAATGAACCGAGCCGATGGCCTTGTCGCTGACAGTCTGGCTCTGTGCACGGGAAAAGCGTGCAATGCCAAAGTCCATCATTTTGATGGAGCATCCGCCTGCAGCATAATATTCTGCGGCTTCACATCGCGGTGAACAATGCCCTTGGAGTGTGCATGATCCAACGCGCTGAGCACCTGTGTGCAAAGTGGACAACCTCTTTCCAGGTTAGGGCACCGTTGCGTTGCTTCAGGTATTCTTTCAGCGTAATGCCGTCAATATATTCCATCACGATGTACTGCAATTGATCTGTTACAGAGACATCATACACCTTGACAATGTTGGGATGGTTCAAAATCGAGATGGCTTTGGATTCGTTCTTGAAGCGGCGGACCAGCTCTTCGTTATCAAGAAACTCTTCTTTCAGCACCTTGACGGCGATCTGGTTGCCGGTGCGGACATCGCGGCCTTTATAAACATTGGCCATGCCGCCAACGCCGATCAGACTTTCAATCAGATAGCGGCCATCCAGCTTTTTGCCGATCAGATTATCCATTTGTTTCCTCCGTAGTTTCAACGCCCAGCAAAAGGACGGTGATGTTATCCTGCCCGCCGCCTTTTAGGGCACGGTCAACCAATACCCCCGGCGCGTCAAAAAAGGCGGACTCCTGCAAAAGCAGTGCAAGCTCTGCATCGGGTACCATGTTGGTTAATCCATCGGTACAAAGCAGCAAAAGGTCACCGGGAACCACCTCGCAGCGGTTATATTCCGGCACAATATTGGCCGAAACGCCAAGGGCACGTGTAATCAGATTTTTCTGCGGATGCAGGGCGGCCTGTTCGCGGGTGATCTGCCGCTGTCCACCAGCTGCTGCACCATGGAATGATCCCGCGTCAGCTGGCGGATTGCTCCGCCATGCCACAGGTATGCGCGGGAATCCCCTGCGTGTACAATATGTGCCAGGTTGCCGCGCTGTAAAGCACATACCCCCGTGGTGCCCATACCGAGCACTTCGGGATCAGAGATCGCTTTTTCATATACGGCGCGGTTGGCATTATCAAATGCGCGCATCATAAAGGCTTTTTCTTCGCCGTTTTCAATCGTGCGCAGGGAATGGTCAAAATAGCGCAGCATGGTTTGGGTGGCAAGGGTGGAAGCGACCCGCCCGCCGTTGGCCCCGCCCATGCCGTCACAGACAAGGCCCCAGCCAGTACCATCGACCAACTGACGGGCACAATAATTATCCTGGTTTTCCTGGCGGCAGCTGCCAATATCTGTTAGGGCTGCAATTTTCATTGTGCGTTGGTCCTTTCGCTCGTCGTTTGCCGTGTTGCCTGTTCGGCCTGTTTGGCATCTTCGCGCCGGAGCTGGCCGCAGGCAGCGCTGATATCGGTACCAAGGCGGCGGCGGATGGTGGCATTTACACCCAAATCTTCCAGCATTTTCTGGAACCGGCGCACATTGGCTTCATCCGTTGCCGAGTAAGGGCTGCCATCGACTGGTTAATGGGAATCAGGTTGACATGGGCCCCCATGCCACGGATCAGATCGGCCAGTTTTTTTGCCATTTGGGGCGAATCATTGACACCATTGACCATGGAATATTCAAAGCTGATGCGCCGCCCGGTCGTTTTCTGGTAGCGGCGGCAGGCCGGGATCAGCTTTTCCAGCGGGAACGCATCGTTAACCGGCATCATGGAGCTGCGGGTCACATTGTCCGGCGCGTGCAGGGATACCGAAAGGGTCAGCTGCAATTTGCGCTCTGCCAGCTTATCAATTCCCGGCACAAGGCCGCAGGTGGAAAGCTGATGTTGCGCATCCCGATATTGACGCCTTCCGGGCAGGAGATAATGTCCAGAAAGTCCATCACGTTATCAAAATTGTGCAGCGGCTCACCAATGCCCATCAGGACGATATGGGAAACGCGCTCCCCGGTATCCTTTTGCGCGGTATAAATTTCCGCAGCAATCTCGCCGGAGGTCAAGTCCCGCACGCGGCCCGCCTGGGTGGAGGCGCAAAAGCGGCACCCCATAGCGCAGCCCACCTGTGTGGATACACATACAGTGTTGCCGTAATGGTAGCGCATCAAAACCGTTTCAATGCAGTTGCCGTCCGCAAGCTGAAGCAGATATTTGACCGTACCGTCTTTGGACTGCTGGCGGCGGCGGATGGTGGGCACAGCCAAGGTGCAGTTTTGTGCAAATTGGGCAAGCAGGGCTTTGGGTTGATCTGTCATGGCAGAAAAATCCGTAGCCTGCTTTTGGTGGATCCACTTAAAAATCTGCTTGGCGCGGAAAGCTGGCTGGCCGATGGATTTAATGTAATCCGTCAGCTTGGGCAGCGTCAGGTCCGTCAGACAGTTTTTTTTGGTTTCTGTCTGGGGTTCGTTCTGTGGCTGCATATGTGCTTGCTGCATGCGGTGCTTTCCCTCCAATTATTATATACCTTTTCTCTAATTTTTGAATAGACGATTTGTGTATTTTGCGTCAGCAGTTCTTTTGGCGCTCCAAAATAGCGGCAAAAAAACCGTCTGTGGATGTTTCGTGCGGCAGAAACAGTGTGCCGTACTCCACCACCCGCATACCGGACAGTATGATTTGTGGCGCTATAACGGAAAAATCTTGATTGTCTTGCAGGAACTGGCGTACTTGGCTTCATTTTCGTGATGATTCACCGTACAGGTAGAATACACCAAACGGCCGTTCGGGGCAAGATATTTTGCGCCGTTTTGCAGGATTTTTTGCTGTGTTAATAGTAAATTTTCAATCCCATCCAGCGTTTTTTCCCGGATGTCCGGCTTTTTGCCGATGACACCAAGGCCGGAACAGGGCACATCGCATAACACGCGGTCAAAACTGCCAAGGCCAAAGGCGGGGTTCAGGATAGTGGCATCCCCATGGTAAGGCTTGGCGCGATCAATGCCGCAGCGGTCAAAGGCCTGCTTCAGCAGTTTTACACGGCCTGTCATGGCTTCACCGCTGAACAGCTCACCGCGGTCCTGCATCTGCTCGGCAATCGTCAGGCTTTTGCCCCCAGGGGCGGCGCACAGGTCCAGCACCCGCATACCGGGGCGGGCATCACAGCACAAGGCAGCAAACTGGCTGGCTAACCCCTGCACATGGAATTGCCCGGCGTGGAATGCTTTGGATGCAGCGGGATTACCGTTGAACATAACCAGCAGACAGTGCGGCCATGGGCCAGCCGTTACGGTGTGACCTTCCTGTTGCAATGTCTGCGTCAGGGCTTCATCGGTCGTGCGCAGCGGGTTGACCCGGATGGCGGTGGGGCGGCGCTGATAAAACGCAGCAGCCATTGCCTCGGCATCCTGCGGATACTGTGCTGCAAACAACGCGGCAATCGGCTGAGAGAGACAGTAATAGGTGCGCAGCCGTTCTTCCAGATCCGGCCAATGTTCCGGCTTGGGGTCCAATGCGGCCGTGCGGCGCAGCATGGCGTTGACCATACCCGCAGCACTGGTTTTGCCAAATGCTTTGGCTAGCTTGACCGATTCATTGACAGCCGCAGGCAGCGGAACATCCATAAACTTGGCCTGTGCCAGCCCGGCGCGCAGAATAGCCCGCACAGGGGCATCCAGCTTTTCCAGCGGGCGCTTGGAAAACTGTGCCAGCATCCAGTCCAGCAGCTGCGGCGCTCCAGCACGGTATAAAAAATACCGGAAGCAAAAGCTGCATCCCGCGGGGAAAGCGGCGGCTTGCAGGCTTTCAGCTCAGAATCCAGCACAAGGTTTGCATAGCCGTTTTGCTCCTGCCGCATAAGGCCTTGACGGCCAGGTAACGCGCGGTCACAGGCTGTCCCCCGCTTTCAGGCGGCGGCCGGCAGCCCATGCGGTACCCGCCATCGACTTGCCGCCTTCCGGCGTGACGGAATCCAACACGATTGCGCCATCCTGGCAGGCAATGGTCAACGGCTTAACCGCCAATACAGAACCCGGCGCAGCGTTGGCGGGATTTTCAGAAAGCTTGCTGGCGGTGACTTTGATTTTTTTGCCATCGTGCATAAAAGAACGCCATTGGCCATGGTTCATACCGCGCACCCAGTTGTGGATGTGGGCAGCAGGCTGGGTAAAATCGAACTGTGCCATCTCTTTGGTCAGGGACGGCGCCTTGGTGGCGAGAGATTCTTCTTGCTTTTTTGGGGTCAGCTTCCCTGCTTCGATTTTGGGCAGGACCTCAACCAGCGTTTTGGCACCAATCGCACTTACGCGGTCAAACAGCTCGCCGCTGGTCATGTCCGGGTCAATCGCAACCGGCTGCACATACAAAATATCGCCGGTATCCAACCCTTCGTCCAACTGCATAATAGTCACGCCGGTTTCGGCATCGCCGTTCAGCACGGCCCACTGGATGGGGGCGGAACCACGGTACTTGGGTAACAGCGAAACATGCAGGTTGATGCAGCCATATTTGGCACATGCAAAAGCTGCGGCGGAATAATGCAGCCGTAAGCAACAACGACAATAATATCGGGCGCCAGGCTTTTGATCAGCTCATCCGAGCTGCCATCGCGCAGGGTGCGCGGCTGATAAACAGGGATGCCGTTGGCCTCAGCCGTCTGCTTGACCGGTGGGGCGGTTAAAATCTGTTTGCGGCCAACTGGCTTATCTGCGCGGGTAAACACAGCGCAGATATCGTGCCCGGCGGTAATCAGAGCGTTCAGACTTCGGCAGCAATATCAGGGGTGCCCATAAAGAGGATACGCATAGAAGTTATTCCTTTTCTTATCGTAAGCGTATGGGAAAATTGATGTACAAAGCGGGATTAATCCTCGGTATCTTCCGGGTAGTCATCTTCATAAAAATGGGTGGCACGGTCCATGATGGTAACGCCGTTTAGGTGGTCATTCTCGTGCTGGATGCAGCGGGCCAGCATGTTTTCGGCTTCCAGTTCAAACCAGTTGCCATTGCGGTCCTGCGCTTTGACCTTGACCTTTTTGGAGCGGGTAATAGCGCCGTTGTGGCCGGGGAAAGACAGGCAGCCTTCATACAGTTCAACGGTTTCGTCGCTCAGGTATTCGATTTCGGGGTTGATGAACTCAATAAAAGTATCTTTGTAATCGGCGGGGGCATCTTCCGGGCGGTTGCGGTCATCCAGGCAGATGAAAATGCGGCGCATCATGCCAACCTGGGGGCCGGCAAGGCCAAGACCGTCAGCATCCACCAGGGTATCCTGCATATCATCCAGCAGGGTGGCAAGGC
>ENA-OQCF01000322-OQCF01000322.1-human-gut-metagenome-genome-assembly--contig:-NODE-322-length-18499-cov-7.988624_pt1 | contig 18499 bp, 24 predicted proteins | sample MGYA00242756_ERZ504573 | MGnify/ENA primary metagenome ERZ504573 (study PRJEB26092, sample SAMD00036240) | human gut metagenome | host: Homo sapiens | study: EMG produced TPA metagenomics assembly of... | reverse complement strand
GCTGCCCCTACGACCGCCAACACCTTTTTGTCGAGCTTCTTCTTCGCTGCCTTGCCAATCAGCGCAGCGCAAGCCATGCAGACAGCCGCAGCAACAAGCGCAATGCCCAGCGTTTCCCATAGCCAAGAAAGTTCATGTAGGATTTTCATGCGATCATCATCTCCTGTTCATTAAACCGGAATTTGACACTTTGTATTTATCGAGAATACTCTTGAAACCATTTTTCAAAGCGTGATTTATTGAAAATAATGAATTTATATAGTTCTCCATTTTTCATATTAACTGTTGCAATTGGAAAGACTATCCACTTCCAAGAGATTTCTTTTATTTCCTGCATCGGCAAAACTAAATTTCTGTATTTTTTGTCAACTGTAAGCTTGTTTGTCTTGTAAGTAAGCGACTGACTATCGAGGTACAGACCTCCTCCAAGTATGCCATTGTGACACAAACTGCAAACAAAAGATTTCATAGAAACATCCCTCCATTAAATCCCGAGTTGTCTGCCCCTTAAAGTCCAAGTCCTTCAACCCACGCCGCAAGCTCCTGATGCCCGACGCTGCCCTTGAAAACCTTGCCGTCCATCAGCTTTGCGCCTTTGCAGCTCGGCGCAAGGCGTTCGTTCGTCTTGCCAATGTCGCTTCCTCCGGAGGTTGCAAACGGGATGATCGTCTTGCCGGTCAAATCATAGCTCTCAAGGAACGTATTGATAATCGTCGGCGCGACATACCACCAGATCGGGAATCCCACAAAGATGGTATCGTAGTCTTCATGTTGTCCCGCTTGACGGCAATCTCAGGACGGGAGGCAGGATCGTTCATCTCAATCGTGCTGCGGGCTTTCTTGTCCATCCAGTTCAGGTCAACTTCCGTGTAAGGCACCTTCGGCTCAATCTCAAAGATGTCCGCGCCGATTGCTTCTGCCAGCGTCTCGGCAACCTTCGCGGTCACGCCGGACGCAGAAAAATATGCTACAAGTTTCTTGCTCATGGTGTTTTATCCTTTCAATATCTTCGTAAGCTGCTGTACAGACGCACCCGGCAGGATGGAGGAAAGATGCTGCATCATGCGCTCTTTGGATTCCTGCGGGTCTCGCTGATATGCAGATGTGATAAGGTCGTACCCGAAAAGTTCTTCCGGCGTCGCATACTCTGCGACACCCCAGCCATAAGGTCTTCCACATCTGTCCTGCATATAGACGAAATCCGCGATGCAGACATAGCTCTGCATTTGCAGCCGCGTGATGCACGTCTCAAAACCGGTGTTGCCGCCCTTGCGGTAGTTCAGAGCTTCTTTCAGCCGTTTGGAAAGCATCCTGCCTTCACCGGCTATGGCTTCATAAAGCTCTTTGTCCTTGTAGGACGCCAAGCCGTCATCCCAACGGGCGTCAAAGTCATAGCCGTCACGCCGGAAGTTCGCAAAGTCCGGAATCCACTCCCGGCTCACAAATCCAGCCTTCTTGTTGAAAAGTTTGCCGTAAAGACATTTGCCGCTCCGCGCAGCCGGTCCTTTCCATTCCCACGGACCATCTACATCATCCGCAAACCATAACTCAGGTGGGCAAAGTTCCTCGATGGAGAAGCGTGAATCTCGTTCCGAAAGAAGGGCAGAAAGCCGTGTTGTTCGACGGCTGCAATCAAACCATCTGCACTATGTAGTTGTCTGGCATATCTCTTTGACATTACTCCGCCTCTTCAATCACGCCATAATCAATCAGGATATTCTTCTCCGCATACTGCGGGTAAACAACACCCATCATCTCATACTGATAACGTCTTACGCGGCGATGCTCCTGAACCGGCTCCGGTGCATACGCAGCGGTTTCGCAGTGCGCATACTCCGGCATTTCCGCAAGATCATCCCGAACAGCACGGATAAGCGCGTCTGCCACATCATCAATGTTCTTGCCGGTCTCCACGGCAACCAGTTCGTGCTTCTGGACTGCCTTGTCCAGATCACCGGGGGAACGGAACAGTTTGTACTTCATCATGCACGTCCTTTCTCTCTATCGGTCTGTCTATTCTTCCTGAAATCTGTTCTTTAGGGACGCAATCATCGCTTGTGCGGCAATGCTCAGATACAAAACTCCAATTTCATAGATAAAGTCGCGGTCGATCACGATAAAGTAATCTCTAACGTGTGTAAAAAACAGTTCCAGCAAGTCCCTGTACAGTGGATCATCAAAGGGCTTGAACCGTGCAAACTTGCTTTTGGCAGCATCCCATGTCATAGACGCCTCGCCCTCATCACTGGTCATCGCCTCGCAGAGAATCATGCTGACGCCCATTTTCCCGTTGCCGGTCAGGAGCTCTCCTTCGTAATAGCTGAGAAGGTCTTTCTTGCGTCGGAGCGGAACTACGTCGCAGTTGTCATCCAGCTCAAATGCAATCAGCTCCGCCGCGAGTTCCCGCCAGACCGCATATCCGGCGTTAATGGTTCCGTCCTCTTCGCGGCTGATGGTATCGTCCATGCAGTATCGTTCATAGAAGTTGTCTCCGCCAAGCTCGTTGCGGGTGCAGAAGATATGCGCCAGCTCATGCAGAAGAATGTGCTTCAACTCTGCCGGATGACGCGCTATGTCTGTGCGCAGAAGGATTCCGTCCGCGCCGTCTCCTGTGCCGACGAATGCAGAGGCGTGAAAGTCAAAATAGCCGTCCTCTGTATATCGGTCTTCCAGCCGGTCAGGGAAATACTGCTTGCAGAACTGCTCAAAGACTTCCTGCTGGTTTTCCGTCTGAAAGCAGCACAGCACAAGGTTGTCCTCGCTGAACTCTGCCCCCAAGCGTTCGTTAAAGATGGAAGCGGCATAGAAAAGGGCTTCTTTATAGTCGTTATCGTTCATCTAATTACTATCCTTCATCCTCATTCAACCCTCCGGTCTGACATTTTTCAGGAAGTCAGAGTGCGGTACATAAGGCAAGTTGAGCTGCCAGCCCATGCGGTTCAGCTCGTTGAGCTTGATCAGCATCAGGTTGATGTTTGTTCCCATTGCAGCCGAGAGCTGCACCACATCGTAGTCCTGCTTCATCAGGTCAATCAGCTCATCATCGTCGATGATCAGGTGTGAGGCAAACGCATTCGCCTCATATTCGTGTTTTGTGCGCATATCGAACAGCACGAACTCCGGGAGCGGTTCGTTTCCTTTGGCAAGATCACGGTGAAAGGTATCATGCCCGATCTCGTGACCGCAAACCATTTGCATGATCAGATACTCCATGTTGGAGTTCAGAAGAATATGCCGCTCTTTATGGCGGTAGGTGTACATTCCGAGCAGATCGTTCAGATTGTCAAGAAAATGGAGATGAATGCCCAGCTCACGGGCAATCTTCAAGGTATCTCTTGTTCCACAGCTTTTGACAATGCTGTTCGCCTTTTTGTATATTTCCTCGGAGCGAATTATCACGGGACCTTCACCCCTTTCATGTTGATACAGTCAAAGTAAATCCGTCGGGAAGCCGAGACGCAGACAGTTATTCCTCTGCGTCCGTACCGGTCTTCTTGTATTTCTTCGGCGTGTATTTCTCAACATTCCGGCTTTGGATTCCCAATATATATCCTGCAACGCCTTCATCACCGCATCCTTGTCCTGCTCGGACAGCGTACCGCCCGCAAACAAGCCGGACATCCCTTCAATCAGGTCCTTTGCCTGTTTCATGCCACGGGAGCCGTACTGCTCGGATGCCTGAACCACAAACTCTTCGTCCTCGGTCAGCAGATAGTTCACATCCACCTTGAAGTATTCCGCGATTTTTCTGTAAGCGTCCTTGGTACGGGGGAAGGAAATGCCGTTCTCGTACCGGGTAATCATACGCCTGTTGATCCCCAGTGCATCGGCTACTTCCTGCTGGGTCAGCTTCCGCTTCTCCCGTTCAGCCTTGAATTTCTCTCCAAACGTCATTTTGGTAATCACTCCTGTTCACAAAAAGTTTGCGACATCAAATTGCGCAAGTCTATTGACAAAGGCACTTGAAGTGCGTATAATAATGACTGAGCAATCCAACTACTCATAGTATATCCTGAATTGCTCATCCTGTCAAGGGGCATGAGTAGTTGTACACGAAAAAGTTACATCTTTTGAGCAGTTCAAATGGACAGGCATTTATGCTGCCGAAGATCATCCGTACCGGCATACACCGGTATGAGGGAACAGGAGTGAGAAAAACGGAAATGGCTACACAGTACAGAAAAGCATACGTCCCGGTTACGCTGGATGTAGACAAGGAGGGGGCAATCCTTCCTCGCCTTATCTGGTGGGACAACGGTGTAATCTTTCAAATCGACCAGATTCTATACAAATGCCGCGCCACATCCAAAAAGGTTGGGGGCGGAGGCATCCGTTACACAGTTCAAATTCGCGGAAAGGAGTCATTTCTTTTCCACGAAGGAGACAAGTGGTTCGTCGAAGCAAAGGAGGACAACTACTCATGATTTTATCCCAGCGCCAACTTGAAGAAATTGCAGCCTCAACAACGAAGGACTTCAACCGGTTCTTTTTCGGGGATGAGGCGGACAAGCCCGACCGATCAGCTTTGCCAACACCCATTGATCAGTTTGCAAAGAACTATCTCGGTCTTCGCGTATCATTCGCCCGTCTCTCGCCGGACGGAAGCATCTGCGGTGTCACTGCCTATGCCGACACTGAGTACAAGATCACGGAACTTGGTATTACGCGCACACTGGCTTTGAAGCGTAATCAGGTCATCTTGGACGAGAGCTTCATTCGATCCGGAAATGTGCAGCGGCTCTGCGCCAAGCGCAGATTTACCCTTGCCCACGAGTGCGCCCATCAGATTCTCTTCCAACTGGAATCGGAAGAGGTAAAGGCGTCCTGCGAAATGAAATATTCCGCACGGACAGCCTATACGCCGCGAGAGCTGAAAACCCGCGAGGACTGGAACGAGTGGCAAGCAAATGTCTTGGGCGCGGCGATCCTGCTTCCTCAAAAAGAGGTTGACCTGGCAATGCGTCGGTTTGCAGAAACGCCGCTGATCAATTACGAGGGGAGGTATTCGTATGGTGATCACTTAACGCTGCGCCTTTTCTGCCGGTTGTTCGGTGTCTCCAAGACAACGGCGTCTATCCGCCTTCGTCAGCTCGGCTACATGGTAGATCGTCCATTCAGTGAGTATGTTGACCCATTGGAGGTGTGGTAATGAAGAGAGCATCCATTCGGGTTCAGGAACCGACGCCGGAGCTGATCGAAAAAATCCGCAGGGCAAGAGTTGCCATTTCCCAGCAGAAGCCCCGATACCTGAAATGTCCCTATTGTCAGCATAATGCCATTGCTGTCTACGAGGACACGAGGGGTCATGTAGAATCCAAGTGCAAGAAATGCGGGCGGATCACAGTCTTTGATGTGCTGAATATGAGAAGACTGCGACCGCGTACCAAGTAAGAACCGGAGGACAAGCCTCTGTTCTAAAATAAAATATATGTCATAGCTGAGCTGTGGAGCCGCCTGATAGGTGAAGTCATCCTAATGCCGCATGAGACAGAGTTTAATTGCTCTGTTTTATCGGCATGGGATTCAAACCTCACCGTCATGCGGCTCTTTTTCTGTCTTCACCCTTCCCGCTGCTCCCGCGCAGCGGAAAGGATGAACAATGAAAATCCCTAAAACCCCTATCGCGTTCGATTACGACCTCTGGACTACGGAGGACGGCAAGTGCATGGTGCGCGTGAAACGAACCGGCGAAGTTTCCGAGGTTGACCGCAAGGTTATGAGAATCCTTCGCGCAGAGGAAAAGCGGATCAGACGCTCGTATGGCTCTGACAACATCTCTGAGGATGAGGACGGCGCAGAGAAAATTTCTGATACCGTGCTGTCCCTTGACGCTATGCCGGAGGACGATGTGAAGTCCGCTGCATGGCTGGCAGACTCCCGCGACTGCATGGAGGAACTGATCACCGCTCTCAAAGAGAAGGAGCTTCTTTCCATTCTGACCGGGAAGCAGCGCGAATTGTATCTTGCGATGACCCGTGAAGGACTGACTCTTCGAGAGTTTGCCCGAAGGAAAGGCATTGGCATCAGAGCTGCATTTGACCTCAAAGCAGCGGTGCAGAAAAAATTTCAAAGAATTTTTTGAGCGGTACTCAACAAACGGCAAAAAGATGTCCGTTGTAAAGTGAAAGGGTCAATCAGACCACTTCACTGCTCCTTGAAAACTGAATAGTTCAGTGCTGCGGATCTTTCCGCTTCTGCGAAGCAACACAGCTTCCGACGCCAAGACCTCCCGAAAGGGAGTGAGCGACCTCCGGAGAGCTATAACAGTCGTGTGGTGCGGCTGCTTGCGACGATGCAGATGCCGGGTATAATGATACTTCCGTCTTTTCTTTGAATGGGCGGCTCGGAGCGATCCTCGGAGGGGTGAGAGTCCCATGATACCGATTGACCATTGGTAGTCCGCAGCATTCCCGGAACTGCAAAGTTCTTCTGGCAGGGGCGCGAGCTGCAAATATGCCGGACAATGAAACAAACCCAAAAGAAACTTACTATATAGTTTCAGGATGAAAACTATGTGGCAGAGTGTCTTCACAAGATGCTCTGCCATATCCTTTTGTCCTGAATATTTCCACGAAACAGGAGGTGCTTAGAATATGATGGGCATTGAAACAATGAAAAGCGTCAGCCCGAAAACGGTTGACCGAAGCACACTCGTTCAGAGAAGCAGCATCCGGCTTGATCCTGCGGCACCGCGCGAGGACAGGCTGAGGGAGTTCATCAAGCAGATCAGAAATCCCTACTGTTATCTGGACGGGAAAACTGTGGTGAAGATCAGCTTCGCCGCGACGGACACGACAATGGAAGATTGTCTGGAACACTATCTGAGAGGTCTTTGATTTATGAACAGTCTGAATCTTTTCACCCGGTTCTATGGACAAGCGATTGAGCCTGTGGTATAATGAAATCGGTCAAAAAAAGAAGAATACGGATTAAGCCGCTTGCCTAGATGGTCATGTGGCGTTTTCGTGTTCCTCTCATAAGAGTTGAAGCAAGCCTTCGTCTTTCTGATTTGATGTACCACACCAAACAGAAAAACGGAGGTTATTTTTATGCCAGACAAGGTTTACCGCACGGCGATCTACTGCCGCCTGTCCCGTGAGGATGGAGACAAAGTAGAAAGCAACTCCATCGCCAGCCAGAGAGCCATCTGCGAGGACTACATTGCAAGGCACGATGATTTAGAGCTTGTCTGTGAGCCGTTTGTGGATGACGGTTACAGCGGCGTTTCCTTCAATCGTCCTCAGTTCAAAAAGCTGGAAGAGGCAATCCGCAAGGGTGCGCTTGACTGCATCGTGGTCAAGGATCTCAGCCGCTTCTCAAGAAACTACATCGACGGCGGACGCTACATTGAAAAGATTTTCCCGCAGCTCGGCATTCGCTTCATCGCAATCAATGATGCGTATGACAGTCTGACCGGTGATCCGCAGTCCGACTCCTTTGTTATCCCGTTCAAAAACCTGATTAACGATTCTTACTGCAAGGACATCTCCATGAAAATCCGAAGCAGTCTGGAAGTCAAGCAGAAGAGCGGTGAGTTCGTCGGCTCGTTCGCGCCTTACGGCTACATGAAATCGCCGGAGAACAAAAACCAGCTCATCGTGGATGAAGCGGTCAGCGAATATGTGCAGATGATCTTTTCCATGTACAAGGACGGCTTCTCCATCGGACGTATTGCAAAGCGTCTGAACCAGATGGGCGTCCTGTCCCCAATGGAATACAAGCATTCCGCCGGTGTGAAGTTTGATACCGTCTTCAAAACCAGCGATACCGCAAAATGGACATACAAAGCCGTCCAGCGTATTCTCACCAACGAGGTTTATATCGGCGTTCTGGCGCAAGGCAAGCGCGGCACTCCCAACTACAAAGTCCGCGTTGTGAAAAGCAAGGATGAATCCGAGTGGGTCAAGGTAGAAAATGCGCATGAAGCTCTTGTGTCCTACGAGGACTTCATGGCAGTCAAGGTCATGATGCAGCGGGATATGCGCTGTTCGCCCGATCAGGACGAAGCGCATCTGTTTTCCGGCTTCCTGTTCTGCGGAGACTGTCAGCAGCCAATGATCCGCAAGACCGTCCCGTCGAAGGCGAAAAAGTATATCTACTACGTCTGTTCTACCAATAAGCACAGCCGGACGTGCAGCCCGCACAGCATCGCCGCAAAAGAGGTTGAAGAGAAGGTCTTCCGTGCTATTCATGACCAGATCGAGCTTGTCATCAATCTGGAACACGCGCTTGCATGATAGAACGGCTTCCGTCTCAGAGCCGTAAGGCTTTCAATTACGAAGCTCAGATCGCCAAAATCGAGGAAGAGATTGAACGGTACCAAAAGCTCAAGCTGGGGCTTTACGAGAACTTCATCGGCGGCGTCATTGATAAATCGGAATACTTCGAGTTCCGCAGCAGCTACACCAAAATCATTGAGGACAAACAGGAGGCACTTCTGCGGGTCAAAAAAGAAATGAAGCAGACGGTGACAACCGGCACGACCGAACGGAACTGGGTAACGCTTTTCAAGCAGTATGAAAACGTCGAAGAACTGAACCGCCGTGTGCTGATGTCCCTTGTTGACCGCATTCTGATTCACGAAAACCATGCAATCGAAATCGTCTTCAAATATAGGGATGAATACCAGCAGACGATTGAATACGTTCTCGGCTATGCCGATGAACTGGATATTGCCGTATAAAGGGGGATGAGCAAATGGCAAGAAAAAGCAGAAAGCAAATTGCAGTTGAAGAGCCGGTTATCGAGTCTGTTTCTTCCGAGGTCTTCTCAACAGCCATCTATGCCCGTCTTTCCGTTGAAAACAGCGGCAAGTCCGAAAAGGTGGATGTCATCGCAAATCAGATTGAGATTTGCAAGTCCTACATTGCAGAGCGTCCCTACCTGAATCTGATAGATACCTATGTGGACAACGGACGAACAGGAACGGTTTTTGATAGACCGGAGTTCAACCGGCTGATGAACGACATCCGCATCGGCAAGATCAAGTGCCTTGTAGTTCGTGATCTCAGCCGGTTCGGGCGTGACTACATCGAGGCTGGAACCTATCTGGAACGGGTCTTTCCGCAGATCGGGCTTCGGTTTATCGCCATCAAAGAGAACTACGACAACTTTGATACGGACGGCTCCGGCGAAAGCCTCATCATCCCTCTGCAAAACATGATCAACACCCTTTACTCGAAGGACATCTCCCGCAAGGTTTCTACTGCGCTCAAAGCACAGATGGAAAGTGGAGAGTTCAAGAAGCGCAATCTCCCGTATGGTTATCGCTGGGATGAGGAACACAGCAATATGGTTTTCGATGAAGAAACCGCACCGATTGTCCGGAAGATTTTCCAATGGAAAATTGAAGGACTGTCCCTTCCTGCGATTGCAGACCGGCTTGATGCAATGAACGCGCCCAATCCGGAGTTTCAGAAGTATCAGGTCGGCGTCCGCACAGGCAATGCTACGGCAAAGAAGATTTGGAACAAGTCTTCACTGACTACCATTCTGGATAATCCCCATTACGTCGGAGATACCGTTCTCGGACGGACGCTGAACGCCATCTACAAGGGCGTCAAGAATCAACATATCGACCGCGAGGAATGGATTGTTTTTCCCAATACTCACGAGGCGATTATCTCTCGTGAGGACTTTCAGAAGGTTCGTGAGATGCGGGACGCCGCTGCAAGGACGAGAGTTGAAAAGATGGAACGCACGGAAGAAATCCGTGCTACACTGATCAATCTCTTTGAAGACAAAATCGTCTGCGCAGACTGCGGCAGGAAGCTCTATTTCCATCGCAAGCGTGTTGACAAGCGTAAGGACGGCGCATGGTACGCCTTCTATGAGTGCAGCTCATCCGTCAAGCGCGGCAATCTCTGTACGCCGCACTATACGCGGCAGGACAAACTCGAAGCAGATGTGCTTGCGGCGATCCAGCTTCAAGTCAAGGCGGCTCTCAATTACGACAAGCTGCTTGCCAAACTGAGAAACAGCGAAGGCGAACGCAGCATCCGCGATCAACAGAATGCGCTCATCACAAGCCTGAATCTGAAACTCAGCGGCATCTCCAAGAAACGCACCCGGCTCTACGAGGACTTCACGGAAGGCGTTCTCGATGAAGAGGAATACGCCTTTGCCAAGAAAGCCTACGATGAGCAGTATGTCGATCTTTCACGGCGGTTGGATGAAGCGGTTCAGCGGAAGGTAAAGTTTGCCGAGGCAATGTCCGAGGACAACAAGTGGCTCACGCTGATGAAATCTGTCAGCGGTGCAACGATGCTCTCTCAGGAGTTGGTTGACGAGTCCGTAGAGCTTGTGAAAGTCCATGAGGACGGCTCAATCGAGCTGGTCATGAAATACGGCGATATTTACGCTCTGACCGTTCAGAGTATCAAGGAAGTACAGGAGGCGATGTAAATGAGCAAGGAATACAACATCGGCATCTACATCCGCCTCTCAATGGCTGATGAAGATACTGGCTATGGCAGCAAGGCGGAAAGTGACAGCATCGGCAACCAACGTATGCTCATCAATCGCTTTCTTGACAATCATCCGGAGCTGTCTCGCTGTCAGCGGTCTGAGTTTGCGGATGACGGTTATACCGGCACGAACTTTCACCGTCCTCAATTCACGCAGATGATGGAGAAGGTCAAGCGCGGCGAAATCGATCTGATCTGCGTCAAAGACTTTTCCCGCTTTTCTCGTGACTACATTGAAACGGGAAACTATCTGGAATGCACTTTCCCATTCATGCGTCCGCTTTATCTCTATCAATGATGGCTATGACAGCGACGATTACAAAGGCACAACGGGCGGTCTGGAAGTGGTTATGCGCAGCATCATCTATGCGGCATACAGCAAAGACCTCTCCGTAAAGACCACATCGGCAAAAATCCAGATGATGAAGCAAGGCAAGTATGTCGGTGGCTACGCTCCATACGGCTACGTCCTGCATCCAACCATTCGGAACAAACTTGCCGTAGACCCGGAGGCAGCTGATGTGATCCGTCGTATTTTCCGCGAGGCGCTGGAAGGCTGCAACACCTCTCAGATCGCCAGCAGCCTGAATGATGACGGCATCCCGACGCCGGGGCAATACTTCAAGAGAAAGCATCCCGACAAGAAGAAGTTCAGTAACATGAGCGAGAAAATCAGTTGGGAAACCGTGATGGTCTACAACATCCTCAAGAACCTTGTTTACACCGGAACGCTGGTCAGCCGCAAAATGAAGTCCTGTGGTGTCGGCTCAAAAAAGCGCGTTGTCAATGAGCCGATTATCGTAGAAGGTACGCATGAAGCTATTATCAGCAAGGAAGACTTTGAGCTTGCTCAGAAGGTCATTCGAGGCGGAGGTCGGAATCCCACGCGCAAGCAGCATGACTATCCGCTCAAGGGACTCGTCCGCTGCGGTAACTGTAAACGTGCTATGACACGCCGAAAGAACAAGGCTGGCATTCGATACTTCCAGTGCATTCACTCGGTCAACAACGGAAACACAGACTGTCCGGTTGGCAGGAGCTTTCCGGAAATGGATATTGAGAAGGTTGTCTTCCATGCCCTTACTCAGTTTCTTGCTTTGGCACAGAAGGAAGCAATACAGAACCGCGAAGTCGGTGATCTGCGGAAATCTGCCATCAAGGAATGTGCTGATAAAATCCGCACTCTGCAAAAGCAGAACGAGCAGCACAAGGCGTCCAAGCTGAGGCTCTACGAGAAGTATGCAGCCGGAAGCATCACGAAGGAGGCGTACATTCAGCAGAAGGCGACAGCGGATGTGAAGATTGCTGAAAACGATGGAGTAATCCAGCGCAGTCACGAACGGATGAAAGAGCTTGACTCCGAGACCGCCTGTTCAGATGAAAAGCTGGATGCGGTCTGCGAACAGTACGCCGACTGCAAAGCTCTGACCCATGAGCTGACCCACACATTCATTTCTGCGGTCTACATTTACGATCTTGACAACATAGAAATCGTCTGGAAGTTCAAGGACTTCCTCACTACATCAGAAGGAGAAGCCAAATGAAAGTATTTCTTTATATCCGCGTTGCCTGTGCGGATCAGCTTGCGGCAGCAGACCAGCGGGAAGAGCTGGAACGCTATGCGAAGGACAAAGGCTATGAGGTGGCTGCTGCTGTGGCGGCAGACGGCATCTCCGGCGTCCATACGGAAGGTATCATGAACTTCCTGCTGAACGAAGCAAAGCGTCAGGACATCGGTACGATCCTCACCCGCGACACCTCGCGAATCAGCCGGGACACTTCCTCTTTCATGAGGTTTGAGCGAAAGTTCCGGGAGAACGGCATCCGGTTCGAGTATCTGTCCAAGCCTGACAACGAGCTTCCGGTCACTCCGATGATGGAGGCGTTTGAAGCGGCGTATAAGAAACGTCGCACAAAGAACGGACAAAAGAGCATAGAGAAAACTCAAGCCGTTCATGGGTGGTTGTCCACCTATGAACGCTTGTAAATTCTCAAAATTTTTTTAGTCCCTACTTGACACAAGAAGACTTATCCCGCCTTGGTCGTAATTACAATCGAGATGGGAAAATATCTGGAACAGATTTTTCATGATGGGGATTCGCTTCATCGCCATCAATGACAACTATGATAATGCGAACACTGAGAGCAGCGATTCGGACAACATTGTGGTTCCATTTAAGAATTTGCTGAACGATTCTTACTGCCGGGATATTTCCATCAAGGTGCGCAGCCAGCTGGACATGAAACGGCGCAAGGGTGAGTTCATCGGTGGCTACGCAATCTATGGTTACTGCAAAGACAAACGGAACAAAAACCGTCTGGTGGTAGACGAGTATGCAGCAGATATTGTACGCTCTATCTACCGCAGAAAACTGGAAGGCATGAGCGCACAGGTGATTGCCGAACAGCTGAACAGTGAGAATGTGCTAGCCCCCAGCGAGTACAAACGGCTGTGCGGTTTGAATTACCATAGTGGGTTCAAAGCTGGCACTCATGCGAAGTGGCAGGCAATTCAGGTGCTTCGGATTCTGAAAAATGAAGTTTACACTGGAACGATGGTGCAGGGCAGGCGGCAGAAGATCAATTACAAAATCAAAAAAATTCGGGATGTGGAAGAATCCGGCTGGATCAGAGTTCCCAATATGCACGAAGCAATCATTCCGCAAAAGCTGTTCGATACTGTGCAGGAAGTCTTGAAACTGGACACCTGTGCATCGAAAGGACAGCAGACTGTCAATCTCTTTTCGGGTATCGTTCGCTGCGGCGGCTGTGGGCAGAACATGGTGCGGCGCACGGTGTCGAAAAATGGAAAGAAATATATTTATCTGCACTGCGTCACAAATCACAATGGTTTGGGCTGTTCCTCACATCTTATCAGAGAAAGTAAGCTGGCCGAAGTGGTGCTGGCCGCATTGCAGGGGAAAGTCCAGCAAATCAGTGGACTGGAACATCGGCTCGATGAAATTAATGAGATCCCCAAGAATGAGCGCAGACTGAAATCTGTGGAAGAACATCTGAAGATGCTGGAGCAGGAAGAACAGAAATACCAGACCTTGCGCCGCCAGCTCTATGAAGATATGAGCAGCGGTATTGTCAGCAAGGAAGAGTATAAGGAATTCAGCCATTCCTTTAATGAAAAGGTTGAAACCATCCGCAAGGCCAAAGCAGAAATGAACCGTCAGAGGGATTGCCTGAACAATCTGGATGTGGAACATCTGCCATGGATCGAAGATTTCAAGTCCTACCAAAACCTGACAAGTCTGAACCGCCGTGTACTGGTGGAATTGGTAGAGAGCATCACCGTCTATGATAAGGAACATATCCATATTCAGTATCGGTTCGATCAGGAAATTCGCAATGTGCTGGAATATTGCAGTAGTGTTCCGACAGCAGAAACGGAGGAAAGTGCAGTATGAAGTGTGTAAGCTATACCCGGACACTTCCTTGGAAGAACCATCAAGGTGAACTGGTGATTGCCGAGCAGAATCAGCGTATTGCGGCATATCTGGCGGAACATAAAGAACTAGATTTGCTGAAAAAGTATTCTGACCGCAAGAACGATGAAAAGGCGCGTACCGCGTTTTGACCAAATGACCGATGATGGCGTAGAGCGAAAATTTGATTGCATTATTGTGGCATCCATGTACTACTGCGGGCCGGATTTCCCGGCGGCACGACAGGCAATCAAGGAAACGCTCTATGCGACGGGCATCGACCTGATCGTGCTGGATGAGGGCTTGGACACCAGAACAGCCAGCCGAAAAGAAGTCGAGGACTATTTTGAAGCAAAACGCTGTGAGATGCACGCAGAAATCATGTTTGCGTGGAGAAGGAAACAAGGCGCAGGATTCCGGTTGACAAGTTCTGTTCCATTTGGCTATATCCGCAGGAATGGCGAAAGCAACATGATAAAGGATGAAGAAGTTGCTCCTTATTTAAGCGAGGCTTTTTCCAGATATGCGTCCGGTCAGAAAATGGCTGTTAAAACTGATGCTGGTGATGATGACCCTGCCGCTGATCCTTGCCGTGTGGCTGGCAAAGTGGTTTGTGGTGTTTCTGCATCACTGTTCGGCATGGGTTTTCTATCTGCTGGGTAGTGTGCTATTGGCAACGGCGGTGCTTTCGTACCTTCTGCAGCAGTCGCAGGGGATGGAAGCGCTTCAAATGCTGATCGGTGGATTTGTGATTTTTATGATTCCACAGGTGGTCGGCGTCGTGGTGGTACTTCTGGAACTGGCGGCAGTAATGCTTCGGCAGGTATGGTACATATAAAGTGGAGGGAAAATACAAAAATGAAATTGGCGGCGATTCATCATGTGGCGATTATCGTTTCTGACTATGAAAAAGCACGGGATTTCTATGTGAACAAGCTGGGTTTTGCAGTTGTGAGAGAAAATTTCCGTAAGGAGCGGAACGACTGGAAACTGGATTTGCGTGTCGGTGACGGAGTCAATGCGATTGAATTGGAGATTTTTGCAGAGCCGACCCCACCCAAACGTGTAAACAGGCCGGAAGCCTGTGGATTGCGGCATTTGGCGTTCCGGGTGGAGGATGTGGAAGCTACCGTGCAGAACTTGCACAGATGGGGATTGAATGTGAACCGATTCGATTGGACAGCTACACCAAAAAGAAAATGACCTTTTTCTTTGACCCGGATGGCCTGCCCTTGGAACTGCACGAATAAAAAACAACGCCCTCATAGTTGAGAGGATTCGTAAATCTTCTCTGCTATGAGGGTGTTTCATTCCATAGGAATGGGAAGGTTATAGATTGAGCGTTTCTACCCATGCGAATAAATCTGCTTTGGTGGAGTTGGAGTTAAACACTTTTTCATGCCTCGTATCTGATAATTTCCATAATTAGAAAATACTGAGTCTAATAAAATAAAAGTTTCCGAAATGGGAAAATAATTTGATATTCTGCGTACAATATGCTATACTGAGAAAAAAGGAGGAATGCAGATATGGTTGAACGAAAAGAATATCTTGACCAGCTTTGGGCATGGAAAGATGAGCAGCAGATCAAGGTCGTGACCGGAATCCGTCGCTGTGGAAAATCTGTACTTCTGGAACAGTATCAGCAGAGACTCTTGGCGAATGGAGTCGCACCAGAACAGATTATTTCTATCAACTTGAAAATCTGGATTACGAACCTTAAAAGATTATATGAGGCTGTACAACTATCTCAAAGAACGTTTGTGTGTTGATAAGATGACATACATCTTTTTGGACGAGGTTCAGGAAGTTCCTTCATTCGAGAAAGTGGTTGACAGCCTTTATATCAGAGATCATGTGGATGTTTATATCACAGGCTCCAATGCATATATGCTGTCAAGTGAGCTTGCAACGCTTTTGTCAGGAAGGTACACAGAGATCAAGATGCTGCCGTTTTCTTTCCGCGAGTATATGGCGGTGACAGGTATGGCAAAAGAGGAAGCTTTTGCAGAGTTTATGAAAACTGGCGGAATTCCGTATGTGGCAGTAATGAACCGTACGGATGAAAAAATAGATCAGTATTTGGAAGGAATCTACAACACCGTCATTGTAAAAGATATTGAGCAGCGGCAGACAAGAAGAGAAAAAGAGAGTGGAAAACGAAAAATCACAGACATTGCGTTACTGAAGACAATTGCCAGGTACCTGGCAAGCGTTATCGGCAGCCCGGTGTCTATGAAAAGTATAACCGACTATCTGACCTCAGCTGGCAGAAAAATATCCCAAAACACAGTCAGCGATTATGTTGAAGCCCTGACAGAGTCTTTTGTTTTTTATCCTGTGGAGCGATTTGACATTGTAGGAAAGCAGCTCTTAAAGGTCAACAATAAGTTTTACATGGTAGATATGGGAATCAGAAACCACATTCTTCCAAGAAAACGATACGATCTTGGATTTACCATTGAGAACATTGTGTATCTTGAACTTTCACGAAGGGGCAGCAAAGTCAATATCGGAAAATATGGTTCTACAGAAGTTGACTTTGTGACACAGAAGGAAGGCGTGCTTACCTATTATCAGGTGACCGCTGATATGACGGCGGAAGAAACCTTTGAGAGAGAGATGAGACCGCTGCGGAGCATTCAGGATAATTATGAAAAGATTGTCCTGACACTGGATCGTTTTTCACTCGGAAATTACGACGGCATAAAAGTTGTGAATGTCATCGACTGGCTTTTGGGATGAGGAATCTGCATCTGGGTTTGTACACACCCAACCAAGGAACTCAAAAACACTTTGATTCGTTATTCCACTCGACCAGAGCAGTCACAGAGAAAAAGAAAAATCTTGAATAAGAATTTGGCGATTGCAATGAACGAAGAACTGGAAAGAGAGGTGCTTGTTATGTGCAACCTTAGTCAGGCGTAAAGGCCGAAGGCATTAGCATTGGTGAAATCTAGAGAATATTGCGCCTTATAGCGATACATCTTCCTCTCATATGCGGCTTCCGCGCGTTCAGATGCTCGAATCGTTTCTAGCACATCCTCTGTTACATTCACAAAAAAAGTCCGTTGTATAAGCATCAGGATAAAGCTCCCGCAGGTTGATCTTCTTCATTATGTATCTCCATTCGATTCACAGGTGATTGACGGGCAAATCGAATGGAGGTGGAGAGCGGCACCGGTAGACAACCGAATTATTTCCGAAAGAACGGCAACAAAAAACGCCAGATTTCCGTAATGGAAAACTGGCGCACCAAGGGTGGCTATTATTATGCTGAATTACATGGAACGGTAATGCCGATTTCGGGTCGTGCTTACCTGTGAAAGAAACAAGACTTTTTTTGGCAGATGTAGATTATGTAAGCATTGGAAATGCAAACAGAGCACGGACAATTACTCCTTCAACGGTTGCCGTGTTCCTGCAAATCAACCTATGGATTGTACAAGCAAAAAGCGACGGCTCCGAAAAGCCGCCGCTTAAAATAGGCGTGTCAAATTGTCTGCTGTACGACGGCTTTTTTTCTTTTGCCGTCGTGCGGCAGATTAAATTATATTTGAATGTTGTAAGGGCAATACTGCATAATTCTAAGTGCCGATACGGCGAGCGAGGTGCGGCAGCAGCTAAGCCAAAAGCGCAGGCAATACTTTGTGTATTGACGAGCATTTTGGCAACGCAGATGCTGTGCCGCAGCCACCGGAGCGGTGCTTAAGCCGTCAGGCGGGAATTGTGCGGCTTCCGCAGGCAGTCAGGAAAACAGCAATCCCCAAAACATAGCACAAGAGGGTTGCGGCTCTTATAATTTTTTGTTTCATTTGTTTTCTTTCTCATTTCTCTGAACTTTGCAAATGCCATAGCATTTATACCTGCATGACTTCGTTAAGCCTTGTGACAGAACAGCCCTTGCTTTTATAATACGCAAGCATCTCCGGCAGCTTCCTTTTATCGTAGCTGGTGATGCAGTCCGACAGCACATGAACGGTGTAGCCGCTTTTCGTCATGTTGTAGCAGGTGGATTTGATGCAGGCTGCGACATCCGCTCCAACAACATAAAAATCTGTAATGCTATGCTACTGAATAAAAGCGGCAAATGCCTCGCTGGTCAGGGCGTTGCTCCAACGGTGTACCGGAAATTTGCGCAATATCCGCAAAACTCAAAACCAGCGTTTCTTCATTACGCCCTTGTATGTATGCCCAAAGCGCATCATATTTGCTCATGTGTCCGTTCCCCTTATCGGTTTCTGAAATTCAATGCTGCCACGAAACAGCCGAATGCGCCCTTTACGCTTCAGCATATTCGCTCGGCGTTTTCCCATAAAAATCTTTGAATTTTCGCGAGAAAAAGTAGGGGTCATCAAAACCTACGGCGGCAGCTACTTCCTTGATATAGACCTGCTTATTACTGCGGATCATCTCACCGGCGCGTTTCATGCGCACCTCGTTGATGTACTGGAACAGGCCGGTGCCGGTTTCTTTGGAGAACAGGCGGCTCAGATATTCCCGGTTCAGCCCTACATAGTCGGCAATGCGTCCAGCGTCAGTTTGTCCATATAATGCGCGTTTACATAGATGATGACGGCCTGCACCTCTTTTTTGAAT
>ENA-OQCF01000320-OQCF01000320.1-human-gut-metagenome-genome-assembly--contig:-NODE-320-length-18597-cov-4.916513_pt1 | contig 18597 bp, 20 predicted proteins | sample MGYA00242756_ERZ504573 | MGnify/ENA primary metagenome ERZ504573 (study PRJEB26092, sample SAMD00036240) | human gut metagenome | host: Homo sapiens | study: EMG produced TPA metagenomics assembly of... | reverse complement strand
GCTCTTTGAGCATACGCGGAAGCTCTCGGGGATACCGGGGCGCGGGATCGGCTCGCCCTTGACGATGGCTCGTAGGTCTTGACACGGCCCACGACGTCGTCGGACTTGATGGTCAGGATCTCCTGCAGGGTGTAAGCGGCGCCGTAGTTCCAGCGCCCAGACTTCCATCTCGCCGAAGCGCTGGCCGCCGAACTGCGCCTTGCCGCCCAGAGGCTGCTGGGTGACCATGGAGTAGGGGCCGGTGGAACGCGCATGGATCTTATCGTCGACCAGGTGATGCAGTTTCAGGTAGTACATATAGCCTACCGTGACCTTGCTGGGGAACTGTTCACCGGTACGGCCATCATACAGGGTGGTCTTGCCGTCGTCAGTCAGATCGATCTTGGAGAAGTCGATGACATGGCCTTTCTCGCCCATCAGGCGGTCCAGGTGGGTCGGGTACTCGGGCGCATTTTCGCCGTGCCACTTCTCGCGGGCCTCGGCGAAGCAGTCGCGCAGGTCGGACTCGTGCGCACCGTCAAAGACGGGGGTCTGGACCTTCCAGCCAGTGCTTGGCAACGTAGCCCAGGTTGACCTCCAGGACCTGACCGATGTTCATACGGGAGGGAACGCCCAGGGGGTTCAGCACGATGTCCAGCGGGGTGCCGTCGGGCAGGAAGGGCATATCCTCCTGCGGCAGAATGCGGGAAACAACACCCTTGTTGCCGTGACGGCCTGCCATCTTATCGCCGACGCTGATCTTACGCTTCTGGGCGATGTAGCAGCGCACGCACATACGCACGCCGGGCTGCAGTTCGTCGCTGTTCTCGGGGGTAAAGACCTTGACGTCGACAACGATGCCGTAGGCTCCGTGGGGCACACGCAGGGAGGTGTCGCGGACCTCGCGGGCCTTCTCGCCGAAGATGGCGCGCAGCAGGCGCTCCTCGGCGGTCAGCTCGGTCTCGCCCTTCGGGGTGACCTTGCCGACGAGGATGTCGCCGGTCTTGACCTCGGCACCGATGCGGATGATGCCGCGGTCATCGAGGTCCTTCAGCGCGTCATCGCCGACGTTCGGGATGTCGCGGGTGATCTCCTCGGGTCCGAGCTTCGTGTCGCGGGCCTCGGTCTCATATTCTTCAATGTGGATGGAGGTGTAGACATCCTCGCGGACGAGCTTCTCGTTCAGCAGGACGGCATCCTCGTAGTTGTAGCCCTCCCAGGTCATGAAGCCGATCAGGCGTTCTTGCCCAAGCTGATCTCGCCGTTGCGGGTCGCGGGGCCGTCGGCCAGCACGTCGCCGGCCTTGACGGTCTCGCCCACATTGACGATGGGGCGCTGGTTGTTGCAGTTGCCCTGGTTGGAGCGCATGAACTTGATGAGTTCATAGGTGTCGGCGGAGCGTCGGCGCAGCGGACAATGATCTTGTCGGCGTCGACATACTCAACGGTGCCGTCATGGGCGGCCAGGACGCAGACACCGGAGTCGGTGGCGGCCTTGTACTCCATGCCGGTGGCGACCAGCGGCTGCTGGGTGACCATCAGAGGCACGGCCTGACGCTGCATGTTGGAGCCCATCAGTGCACGGTTGCAGTCGTCGTTCTCGAGGAACGGGATGCAGGCCGTAGCGACGGAAACCATCATACGCGGAGAAACGTCCATGTAGTCGACCTGAGAAGCGTCGAACTCCTGGATGTCGTTGCGGTGGCGGCCGGAGACGCGGGGACGGACGAAGTGGTTGTTCTCGTCCAGCGGCTCGTTGGCCTGAGCGACGATATACTCGTCCTCCTCGTCGGCGGTCATATAGACGACCTCATCGGTAACAGCGCCGGTGGCCTTGTCGACCTTGCGGTACGGGGCCTCAACGAAGCCGTACTTGTTGATCTTGGCGTAGGTGGCCAGATAGGAGATCAGACCGATGTTCGGGCCTTCAGGCGTCTCGATGGGGCACAGACGGCCATAGTGGGTGTAGTGAACGTCGCGGACCTCGAAGCCTGCGCGGTCACGGGACAGACCGCCGGGGCCCAGAGCGGACAGACGGCGCTTGTGGGTCAGCTCGGCCAGCGGGTTGTTCTGGTCCATGAACTGGGACAGCGGGCTGGAACCGATGAACTCCTTGATGGCGGCGACGACAGGGCGGATGTTGACCAGGCTCTGCGGGGTGATCTCGCCGTTTTCCTGATTCTGCAGGGTCATGCGCTCACGGATGACCCGCTCCATGCGGGAGAAGCCGATGCGGAACTGGTTCTGCAGCAGCTCACCGACGCTGCGGACGCGGCGGTTGCCAGATGGTCGATCTCATCGGTGGTGCCGATGCCGTGGTCAAGGCCCAGCAGGTAGTTAACGGAGGCAAAGATGTCATCGACGGTGACGGTGCGGCTGATCAGAACATCATGGTTCTGGCGCAGCAGCTCCTTCTGCTCCTCCACATCGGAGGTGGTGTCGAGGATCTTGCGGATCTCGGCAAAGTTGGCACGCTCATTGACACCGGCCTCGGCCTCGACGTCGAAGCTGAAGAAGTTCTGGGCGTTGACGCAGCCGTTGGAGATGACAATGAACGGACGGGGCTCCTCGCCCTTCTTCTCAACGAGGATGGTAACGCGGGTAACACCGGCGTTATCGATGTCCTCGGCCTTGGCCATATTGATCTTCTCGCCCTTGGCGGCCAGCAGCTCGCCGGTCAGCGGAGCGATGATGTCCTCGGCAGCCCTATAACCGGCAATGCGGCGGGTCAGGCTGAGCTTGTTGTTCATTTTATAGCGGCCAAAACGAGCCAGATCGTAACGGCGCGGGTCAAAGAACAGGTTGTTCAGGTGCGCGCGGGAGTTTTCCACCGTCGGGGGCTCGCCGGGGCGCAGCTTGCGGTAGACCTCGAGCAGGCCCTCCTCGGTGTTGTGGGTGATGTCCTTCTCGAGAGAGGCGTTGATCTTCGGCTCGGAATCACCGAAGAACTGCTTGATCTGCTCATCGGTGGACAGGCCCAGGCACGCAGCAGCGTGGTAACGGGCAGCTTGCGGTTCTTATCGATACGGACGTAGTAAACGTCAGAGGAGTCCGTCTCATACTCCAGCCAGGCGCCGCGGTTGGGGTTCATGGTGGCGGTGAACAGGTCCTTGCCGGTACGGTCCTTGCTGGAGCCGTAGAAAACGCCGGGAGAACGGACCAACTGGGAGACGATGGCACGCTCGGCACCGTTGGAGATGAAGGTACCGGCGTCGGTCATGAGCGGGAAGTCGCCCATGAAGATCTCCTGCTCCTTCACCTCGCCGGTCTGCTTGTTGAACAGACGGGCCGTGACGTACAGGGGTGCCGCATACGTGGCATCCCGCTCTTTGCATTCTTTAATAGAATACTTGGGGTTCTTGTCCAGCCGGTAATCGACGAACTCCAGCACGAGGTTGCCGGTGTAGTCCTCGATCGCGGCAATGTCGTGGAAGACCTCATGCAGGCCCTCCTCCAGGAACCAGTTGTAAGAGTTTTTCTGGATCTCGATCAGATTGGGCATACCAATCACTTCGTTGATGTGGGAAAAGCTCATGCGGGTCGTTCTGCCGTTTTGTACGGGCTTGACCTTTACCATAAAACGCGACCACTCCTATTCCATAGATTGACAAAGTTGGCGAAAGCGACCCGAAAGACGGCTGTGAAACTGCGGCATATTCGTCGTTTTTCACAAACTTTTTTGATTTTACAGATTTTGCAAAATCCCTTTAGGGCGCTCTATTCCATTTTTGTGATACTGTTTTAGTATACAGGGTAAACGGCTTGCTGTCAAGGGTTTTTCGGCTTTTTTATGAAGTTTTTCCGTTTCATCGAACGCCCGGGCGGGTGTAACAAAATTTCGGCAATTTGCTGATTTTGCACCGTTTCCCTCCGCTTGACAAATTCGGTACAGCGGTTACAGGGTGCGGTTTTTGGCAGTTTTCACAAGGTTGGGTGTGATATTTTAAACAGGTTGTCTCTTGACAGGCGGGGTGGTTTTACGGGATAGTACTATACAGAATCCTTATTATAATTGGAAAGGCGTTTTGCACATGAATCTTCTCGGCCAGAAAATCACCCTGCGGCGCATCCTTGGCATGATTGCGGGCGTCGTCATCATCGGCATCGGCATTGCGGTGTTCAAGTTCTCGCGCCTGGGCAACGACTCCATCAGTGCGCTGAACCTGCGGTTGGCGGAGCTGGTCGGCCTGCCGTTCAGCATCGAGAATGTGCTGATGAACCTCTGCCTTTTCGTGCCGCAGCTGCTTTGGGGGCGGGCGGTACATCGGGCTTGGCACCATCATCAACAGCTTCTGCATCGGGTTCATCGTCACGTTTACCGGCGACGCGATGACCGCCGTCTTTGGCTCAGCCGACACGCTGCCGGTGCAGCTGCTTTGGGTCGCTGTGGCGGTGTTGGTCATCGCGCTGGGGTGCTCGCTGTACCAGACGGCGGATTTAGGCGTCGCGCCGTATGACGCGCTCTCGCTGATGCTGGCAGACCGGCTGCCTGTCCCCTACTTCGGCTGCCGCGTGTTCACCGATGCGCTGTGTGCGGTGCTTGCCTTCCTGTTGGGCGGACTGATCGGGCTGGGCACCCTGATCTGCGCCTTCGGGTTAGGACCGTTCGTGCAGTTCTTTACAAGGCATTTTTCGGAGAAGGTGCTGCGGTACAAGCCGGAGAAGAAATAGAAGCATCGTAGGGCGGGGTGCCCTGAACGGCCCGGCAGCGCTCCGGCTGCCGCAACGCTTCTGCGGGCGAGCAATGCTCGCCCTGCGATGCACTTTTCGACAGGCTGCGGGTGCCTGCGACCTCGGAGGCCGTAGGGGCGGATTCTATATGCGCCCGCGGAGCCTTGCCCTGCATCTCTAATAAAACAAAAAAGGACCGTCTCCACACCCGGAAACGGTCCTTTTCTGTCACATTTTAATGATTCCAAACGCATTGGCCACCGAGCTTGCCAGAATGACGGCGGCAAAGACCGGGCAGAGCCAGCGGATCATGAAGCGGAAAATCCTCTTGCGGCGGAAGGGCTGGCCGTCCAGCTCAACCTCCTGCTCGATCTTGTCCACGCCGATGACGCGGGAGACGAGCAGACAGGTCGCAATGGCCGCAATCGGCATCATGACCGAGTTCGTCAGGAAGTCGAAGAAGTCGAGGAACTGCATCCCGATGACCGTGACCCCCGCCAGCGGGCCGTAGCCCAGGCTGGACAGCGTGCCCAGCGCCACCATGATGACGCCGACGAGCACCGTGGCCTTTTTGCGGTCCCAGCCCAACTCATCCTCAAACGTTGAGACGGCGCTCTCGGTCAGGGCAATCGAGCTGGTGACCGCCGCAAACAGCACAAGCACAAAGAACAGCACACCCACACCGTGCCCAGCCCCATGCTGGCAAAGACTTTCGGGATCGTAATGAACATCAGCGCGGGACCGGCCTGCAGCGTGTCGGGGTCGCCGCCGGAGAACGCAAACACCGCCGGAATAATCATCAGGCCCGCCATGACGGCGATGAGCGTGTCGAAAATCTCGACGTGCTCGGTGGATTCCTCAATCGAGACATCCTTCTTCATGTAGGAGCCGAACGTGACAAGAATGCCCATGGCGATGGACAGCGAGTAGAACATCTGCCCCATGGCCGTGACGACGGTCATCCACGAGAAGTTGGCCGGGTTGGGCACCAGGAAATAGGCAACACCCGCCAGTGCGCCGGGCCGCGTGACCGAGTAGACCGCAATGACGACCGACAGCACGACCAGCACCGGCATCATGAGCCTGGAGACGCGCTCCACGCCGTTGCGCACGCCCGCAAAGATGATGCCCAGCGTAAAGAACGCAAACAGCAGGAAGCAGACCTCGGCGGACGCGCCGTCTGCAATGAACGCGCTGAAATAGCCGTTCTCCGCAAGGCCCTGGGCGTTGCCGCGCAGATATTCAAACAGATATTTGATGACCCAGCCGCCGATGACCGAGTAGTATGGCACGATCAGCACCGGGATAACGGCGTTGATCCAGCCGCCAAAGCCGAGGAATCCGTTTTTGCGTCCCGGCTTTGCAAACGCACCGTAGGCGCTGACCGGGCTTTTGTGGGTCATGCGGCCCAGCGCAGTCTCGGCCATGATCATCGTGTAGCCGAACGTCAGCGCCAGCACAATATAGATCAGCAGAAAAATACCGCCGCCGTACTTGGCCGCCAGATACGGGAACCGCCAGATATTGCCCAGTCCCACCGACGCCCCGGCAGCCGACAGCACAAAGCCGAGCTTGCCGGAAAACGAGCTTCTGTTTTGCTTTTGTTCCATGATTTCAAATCCTCTCCGCACAGTAGTCATTCGCGCAAGGACAAGTGTAGCACAGACGCGGAAAGTTTTCAATTACACTTTTTTTCAAGAAACGCTTGACTCTGACGCAACGTCAGGGTGTATGATAGCAGTACCGCAAAGGAAACGAGGGTTTTATCATGATGACCGTAAAAGAAGCCAGCCGACTGACAGGCATAAGCATACGCACGCTGCAATACTATGATAAGCTGGGTCTGCTGCCCGCCATGCGCACCGAGAGCGGCTACAGGCTGTATGACGATGCAGCGCTGGAACGTTTGCAGCAGATTTTGCTGTTTCGGGAGCTGGAGTTTCCCTTGCGGGACATCCGCACCATTTTGGACAACCCGAATTTTGACCGCCGCAAGGCTCTGCGCCAGCAAATTGAGCTTCTCACGCTGAAAAAGCAGCACTTGGAAGATTTGATACGGCTGGCGCGGACTTTGCAAGTCGCAGGAGGACACACTATGCAATTCAAAGAATTTGATACATCCCGCATTGACGAGTACACCCGCCGCGCCAAGGAATCTTGGGGCGACACCCCCGCCTACCGCGAGTTTGAGCAGAACGCCGCCGAACGCACGGTGCAGGAGAGCAGCGATATAAACAATCAGCTGATGGCGTTGACCGCCGGGTTCGGCACACTGCAAAACCTGCCCATCGACAACCCCGCCGTGCAGGCGCAGGCCGCCAAGCTGCAAGCTTTCATCACCGAGCACTACTACACCTGCACAAAGGAGATTTTCGCCCAGCTCGGCCAAATGTACGGCGCTGGCGGAGAGTTCACCGCCAACATCAACGCCGCAGGCGGCCCCGGCACTGCGGAGTTTGCCGCAAAGGCGATTGCGGCGTATTGCAAGGAATAAGGCATAAATTTTGTTTGACGCCTTGTAGGGGTGAGCATTGCTCACCCGTGGAACATTGCAGCCGCCCCTACAGATCGGCCATAACACCCACACAAACCAAACCCCCGCCCGCTGTTTTCACAAGCGGGGCGGGGGTACTTTTATTCACGTATCAAATCAATCCAGGAAATCCCGCAGTTTCTTGCTGCGGCTGGGGTGGCGGAGCTTGCGCAGGGCCTTGGCTTCGATCTGGCGGATGCGCTCACGGGTGACGTTGAACTCCTTGCCGACTTCCTCCAGCGTGCGGGGACGGCCATCCTCCAGGCCGAAGCGCAGGCGCAGGACCTTTTCCTCACGCGGGGTCAGGGTCTTGAGCACGTCGGCCAGCTGCTCCTTCAGCAGGGTCTGGCTGGCGGCCTCGGCGGGCACGGGTGCGTCATCGTCGGGGATGAAGTCGCCCAGATGGCTGTCCTCCTCCTCACCGATGGGCGTCTCCAGACTGACGGGTTCCTGTGCGACGCGCATGATCTCGCGGACCTTATCCACGGGCATGTCAAGGCGCTCGGCGATCTCCTCGGCGCTGGGGTCGTGGCCATACTCATGCAGCAGCTGGCTGGACACCTTCTTGACCTTGTTGATCGTCTCGACCATGTGCACGGGGATGCGGATGGTGCGGGCCTGGTCGGCGATGGCGCGGGTGATGGCCTGACGGATCCACCACGTTGCGTAGGTGGAGAACTTGAAGCCCTTGGTGTGGTCAAACTTTTCGACAGCCTTGATCAGGCCCAGGTTGCCTTCCTGGATCAGATCCAGGAACTGCATGCCGCGGCCCACATAGCGCTTGGCGATGGAGACGACCAGACGCAGGTTGGCCTCGCTCAAGCGCTGCTTGGCCTTCTCGCCCTCGGGGCCGCCGGCCTGAATTTTCAGTGCCAGCTCGGTTTCCTCCTCGGGGGTCAGCAGCGGCACGCGGCCAATTTCCTTCAGGTAGACCTTGACGGGGTCGTCAATCGTGATGCCGTCGCAGTCAGGCCGTCCTCGTAGTCGTCCGCGCCCTCCTCGGAGCTAGGCAGGGCGCTGCTGACGTCAACGGGCGTGTCGTCGACGATCTCGATGCCGTTGCTTTCCAGCTCCTCGTAGAGCTTTTCCATCGCTTCTACGTCAAGAACGTTGCCATTCTCCTCCATTGCGTCGCTGATCTCACTGCTGGTCAGCTTGCCGACGTGGCGGCCCGTGTCGATCAGGCTGCGGATCGGGTCTTTCTTTTCTGCCATAAGTACGTTCTCCTTTTGGTTTTCTATTGTTTGACAAAGTATGTCGGAATGTCGTTATTCGTCTGTCTCGGCGGGGCGGGCGCCCTTCTTTTTGCCGAGGTTTGCAAAGTAGCTTTCCAGCTGGCCGTCGCTCATATCCTTGACCTGCTCACTGATCGGCTTGGCGGTCCGCAAGCGGTCCAGATACATATCAATATCCTGCCTTTGCAGACGGATGTCGTGGTTGTACGCCTGCCCGTGGGCCAGTTGCCGGAACGCGGCCTCATCCAGCATTTGCTGTAATGACGTCTGGTTCAGCGGCAGGTGCTCGTCCACACAGCGGAAAATTGCCTCCAGCGCGCGCTGCATCTCGGGCACCAGCACGGTGGACATATCCAGCCGTGCACGGACGTAGGGCACCTGCTCGGGGTCCTGCAGCATGGCCACGGCCAGCTGGCGCGCCGCGTTGGCCGCGCCGAGGCAGATTCCCCGCTGCTGGTGTAGGGCACGCGGATGTCCGACGCGATGCCCTCCTTGGAAAGGTCGCGCTGCTCCTTGCGGTAGCTGCGGCGCGCAGCGGCCTGAAGCGCCCCGTTGAGCTGGGAAAGGATGGCCTGTTTTGAGACGCCGGTCTCGTCGGCCAGCCGCCCGGCGTAGACGTCCCGCGCCGTCGGGCTGACGCCGCGCTCGGTCAGAATCTCGATGGCCTCCCGGGATATAGCTCAGCCGCCCGTCGTCGCTGCGCAGGTCATACTTGGCCTTGCTCTTTTTCAGCTGGAATTCTGTCGGGTTGGCCGTGCCGTTCAAGAGCATCTCGAACCGCTCGCGGCCATATTTTTTGATGAACTCGTCCGGGTCCTTCGCGCCCTGGTAGCTCAGCACGCTGACTTTCAGCGTCGTGCTGCCCAGAATGCCAAGGCTGCGCTCGGTGGCCTTCTGGCCCGCCTCGTCGGAGTCGTAACTCAAAACGACCTCGTCGGCGTACTCGCTCAGCAGCTTGGCCTGCTCGGGTGTCAGAGCCGTACCGCAGGCACAGACCGCCGTGTCAAACCCGGCTCATGCATCGAGATGACGTCCATGTAGCCTCACAGAGGATGTAGCGCCGTTTTTTTGACTTTTTGGCGATATTCAGTGCAAAAAGCGTGCGGGATTTGTGGTAGACCATCGTCTCGGGGCTGTTGATGTACTTGGGCTTGGAGTCGTCCAGCACGCGCCCGCCGAAGGCAATGATGGCCCCGCGCACATCAATGATGGGCACCATGACGCGGTGGCGGAAGATGTCATAGAGGTTGCCCTTGGCGCTGCGCTTGACGAGGCCGGAGGTTTCCAGCTCCTCCTCACTGAAGCCGCGGCGCTTGAGGTAGTGCAGCAGGCCGCCGAAGTCCTCCGGCGCGTAGCCAAGACCGAACCGGCGGATGGCGGCGTCGGACAGGCCGCGCTTTTCCTTCCAGTAGCGGCGGGCCATGGCGCCTCCGGCGTTTTGGCGTTGAGGTTCTCGTAGAAGTAGCGCGCGGCGCAGCGGTTGATCTCCAACAGGCGCTGGCGCGCACGGGACTCGCGGTCATCCTCCTCGGGCAGCGGCATACCGGCGCGGCCCGCCAGCTGCTTGACAGCCTCGACATAGCCGAGATTGTTGTACTTGCGCACAAAGTTGATGACATCGCCCGCCGCACCGCAGCCGAAGCAGTAAAAGCTCTGGGTATCCGGGTAAACGACGAAAGACGGCGTTTTTTCATTGTGGAACGGACACAGACCCGTGGCCGTGCGTCCGCGGCGGCGCAGCTGGACATACTGGCCGATGACTTCTTCAATGTCGTTGCGCCGCACGACTTCCTGTATATATTCCTGGGGTATCATGGGATAGGCTGCACCTCCGTTTCTTAAAATAATAGACAACAAATACGGTGGCGTTTTCTCCCTTTGGTCGAAAACAAAATCGTAGGGGCGGATTCCATATCCGCCTGTGCCCGTTTGCGGCGGCGCAGACCTCCGCGGGCGCATATAGAATGCGCCCCTACGTGATTTTTTGAGTGGCGCGCAGCGACGCGATCCACAATCTTTATTATTTATTATTTCTTATTTATTATTTGTTTACAAAACCTTCCACTTCTGCGGAACGAACAGTTCCTCAAACAGGCGCGTGGCGAACTCGTCGCTCATGCCGCTGATGTAGTCGGTCACGGCACGGTCCACACCCTCATTGTAGGCGATCTGCATGTAAAAGTTCGGCATCAGGGCCGGTTCGTCGCACAGGCGGGCGTACAGCTCGCTGATGAGCTTGTCCACCTTCTTTTCCTCGTGCTTGGCCTCCTTGTCGACGTAGACCGTCGCGTACATGAAGTCCTTCAGCACGGCGTAGGCGGCCTCGACCTCGGGGGAAAAAATGATTTTCCCGTTGCCGCTGTGTGCGACCAGGTCGGTGATCATCGTCGTGATACGCTCGGATTTGGTATGTCCCAGCACGGCGACGGCCTCGGGCGGCAGCTGGCGCGCGTCGAGCACACCAGCGGTGATGGCGTCCTCAATGTCGTGGTTCAGAAACGCAATGTGGTCGGCACGGCGCACAACGCAGCCCTCGGGCGTGCGGGCCACGCGCCGGACGTGTGGGTCACAATACCGTTGCGCACCTCCCAAGTCAGGTCAAGGCCCTGGCCGTCGCGCTCTAAGTAATCCACCACGCGCAGGCTCTGGCGGTAGTGGGAGAACCCGCCCGGGCAGAGCCGGTTGAGCGCTCTCTCCCCAGCATGGCCGAACGGCGTATGGCCCAGATCGTGGCCGAGCGCGATGGCCTCGGTCAGGTCCTCATTCAGGCGCAGTGCGCGGGAAATTGTGCGTGCGATCTGAGAGACCTCCAGCGTATGGGTCAGGCGGGTGCGGTAGTGGTCGCCTCCGGGGACAGAAAGACCTGCGTTTTCTGCTTTAAGCGGCGGAACGCCTTGCAGTGCAGAATGCGGTCCCGGTCCCGCTGGAAGCAGGGCCGGATAGGGTCCGGCTCCAGCGGCACACGGCGGCCCAGGCTGTTTTCGCTTAAAGTCGCGTAGTGGCTCAGGGTCTGCCGTTCGATAGCCTCGGTCTCTTCACGGATCGTCATAGTGTGCCCCCTTTTCTGCTCTCTGCTTATAAATACGACAAAAGTGCGGGAAACACTCTTTTTTTTGTTGGAAAAATTTTGATTTTTTACAGAAATTTAAAACGCCGCATACTGCGGGGCAGAAATTTCCACCTCTGCCCCGCCGCGGGTCAGCTCGTTGAGAGCCGTGCGGAGCGTTTCCTCCCGCCCTGCCGGCATACGCCAGCAGAGCGTCACGGCATCGTCAAAAATCGGCTCGTCAAGCCGCGTTTCCGCCGCCGCAATGATGCGCTGGGCCTGCTCGAACTGGGCGTAGCTTACACGGACCTTGCAGTCGACGACCAGCCGCATGCTGACGAGCTCGGCGCTTTGCAGAGCGCCCGAGGCTGCCGCCGTGTAGGCGCGCACCAGCCCGCCGGTACCCAGCAGAATGCCACCGAAATACCGCGTTACCACGACGATCACGTCTGCCACACCCGCGTGGCCGATGGTCTCCAGCACGGGCGTACCGGCGGTCTTGGCGGGTTCGCCGTCGTCGGAATACCGCGTGCGGCCATTTTGCAGCACATAGGCGTAGACGTTGTGCCGCGCCGTGCGGTTGGCAGCGCGCACAGCGTTCAGCACGGCCAGGGCTTTTTCCTCCGTGTCGGCAAAGGAGGCCGTTGCGATAAAGCGGCTGCGCTTTTCCTCATATTCAAAGGTGGCTGTGCCGCGGATGGTTTTGTAGTCGGCCATGGTGGGAAACCTCGATGTATAGCAAAAAATACCCCGGATGAAAACCATCCGGGGTACAAAAAACGGAATTACTTGCCAGACTTGGCGAAGCGGCGCTTAAAGCGCTCGACGCGGCCACCGGTATCGACCAGCTTCTGCTTGCCGGTGTAGAAGGGATGGCACTTGCTGCAGACTTCGACGTGGATCTCCGGCTTGGTGTCACGGGTGTGGATCACGTTGCCGCAGGCACAAGTGATGGTGCAGTCCACATAGTTCGGATGGATGCCCTGCTTCATGGTTATTTCACCTCTTTCTCGATCATGATAAAAGGAGCCATACTCAATATATGTGCTCATCACAATCTCCGAATTGCGGCTACCAGCACCCGGCATCCTGTCCGGGCGGAGCAGCCATCTGAACGATTGCTGAAATATTTTAGCACAAAGTATCAAGATTGTCAAGCACTTTTTTGGTTGACACCGTAGGGGCGGATTCTATACCCGCCCGTCAGACGGCAGACACCTTGCGGGCGTATATAGAATGCGCCCCTACGGAGCTTCGTGCGGTATCATCTTACAGCGTCAGCTGCTCCGCTCTGTCGTCGTCCTTCAAAATCGCACCGGCAGCGGGCAGGGTGCGCACGCGGTAGCGCGGGGCGTCGTTCAGCTCAAGGCCCTCTGCCAGCGTGACGCGGGCGATTTTGGCATTCTTTTTCAGCGCCACAACGCTGACACCGGCGGTGTCGCGGGTCGTCTTTTCGGGTATGAGCGCGCTGCCGACGAGCAGCAGACGGTTGTTGGTGGTGAAATTGCCAGCTCGGTCTCCTCGGGCAGGTGGCGCATGAAGGCCAGCTCGGCCTTGTCGCTGTAGGCTTTCAGCAGCTTGCGGCGGTTCTGCTTTGTCTCGTAGCTGGACAGCGGCACCTTGGCGCACTTGCCGTTGTCGTAGAAGAAGAGCATCCAGCTTGTAATCGGGGGTCACGACCATATACAGCGGGACCTCGCCCTCCTCCATGCCGAGGGCGCTGGCGACGTAATCGCCAAGGACGCTCGCCTTGCTGTCGTTGAAATCATAGGCGTGGGACTTGTAGACCTGACGATGATTCGTAAAGAACAGCAGCTCGACGCTGTTCGTGCTCTCGCAGGTGAACAATACCTCATCGCCGTCCTTGAGCTTCTGCTCGCCGCTCATGCGCAGGCTCTGGGGCGTGATCTTCTTGAAGTAGCGTCCCGCGTGAAGAACAAGTGCACGGGGTAGTCGGGAATCTGCTGCTCCGGCTCCTCGCCCTCAACGGCGGGCACCTCGTACATGATCTCGCAGCGGCGGGGCTTGCCGTACTTTTTGGCGACGTCGGCCAGCTCCTTCATGATGATCTTGTTGATGCGTGCCGGGCGCTTGAGAATATCCTCCAGGTCCGCAATCGCGTTTTCGAGCTCTTCAATTTCCTCGGTGCGCTTTAAAATATACTCGCGGTTCAAATGGCGCAGCTTGATCTCGGCCACGTACTCGGCCTGCACCTCGTCGATGCCGAAGCCGATCATCAGGTTCGGCACGACCTCGGTCTCCTCCGCGGTGTTGCGCACGATTTCGATGGCCTTGTCAATGTCGAGCAGAATTGCCTTCAGGCCCTTGAGCAGGTGCAGGCGCTTCTGCTTGCCCTGCAAATCGTAGTAGGTGCGGCGGCGCACGCACTCGGCGCGGAAGGCGATCCACTCGTTCAGGATGCTGCGCACGCCCAGCACCTTGGGCTGGCCCGCAATCAGCACGTTAAAGTTGCAGGCGAAGCTGTCCTCCAGCGGCGTGGCCTTGTACAGGCGCGCCATCAGCTTGTCGGGATCCTGGCCGCGCTTCAAATCAATCGTCAGCTTTAAGCCGTTCAGGTCGGTCTCGTCGCGCATATCGGAGATTTCGCGGATCTTGCCCAGCTTGACCAACTCGGTGATCTTGTCCATGATGGCTTCTACCGTCGTCGTGGGCGGGATCTGCGTGACGTCGATGCAGTTGTTTTCCTTGTCGTAGCTCCACTTAGCGCGGACGCGGACGCTGCCGCGGCCATTTTCCAGCACGTTCTGCATCTCGGCGGCGTCGTACAGAATCGTGCCGCCGCCGACGAAATCAGGGGCCGGAATGATTTCCCGCAAATCGGCCTGCGGGTCCTTCATCAGGGCAATCGTCGCATTGCAGAGTTCCTCGAGGTTAAAGGAACAGATGTTGGACGCCATGCCGACGGCGATGCCCAGCGTGTTGTTGGCCAGAATCGTCGGGAAGGTGACGGGCAGCAGCGTCGGCTCCGTCGTCGTGCCGTCGTAGTTGGGCACAAAATCGACGGTGTCCTTGTCGATGTCGCGGAACAGCTCGTCGCAGACCGGCTCGAGCTTAGCCTCGGTGTATCGGGCGGCGGCGTAGGCCATATCGCGGCTGTACGCCTTGCCGAAGTTACCCTTGGAGTCCACGAAGGGCACAAGCAGGCTCTCGTTGGAGCGGCCCATGCGGACCATCGTGTCGTAGATCGCGGCGTCGCCGTGGGGATTCAGGTGCATCGTGCTGCCGACGATGTTGGCGCTCTTAGTGCGGTTGCCCTTGAGCAGGCCCATCTCGTACATTGTGTAGAGCAGCTTGCGGTGGGCGGGCTTGAAGCCGTCGATCTCCGGCAGGGCACGGGAGACGATGACGCTCATCGCGTAGGGCATATAGTTGGTTTCCAGCGTATCGGTGATGGCAGATTCCAGCACCTCGCCCGCCGATAAAATTTCGACGTTATCGCCCAGCTGCGGGCGCGCAGGGGTCAGTTTTTTTTCTTTACGTTTTGCCATTATGATTTATCCTATATTTCACAGCCGCCCGGTAGGGGCCGGAGATGTTCGGCCCTTCACTTACCGGGAGCAAAGCGTTTACGGGAAGGCTGCGGGCGGGGCATGCCCCGCCCCTACACGCGCGGCAATCGTAGGGGTGTTCTCCCGCCGGGCGCGTATCAGCTCACGTCCAGTTCGTCCAGATACTCCGCGCCGTGCTCGGCGATGTGCTCCTTGCGGCCCTGGAGGTTATCGCCCAGGAGCAGGTCAAACACGGCGGAGGTGCGCTCGGCGTCGGTGGGCAGCACCTTGATCAGGCGGCGGCTGTCGGGGCTCATCGTCGTCAGCCACATCATCTCGGGGTCGTTCTCGCCCAGACCTTTCGAGCGCTGGATCGTGTATTTCTCGCCGTCGATACGGCGCAGGATGTCGGCCTTTTCCGGCTCGGTGTACGCAAAATAGGTCTTGTTCTTCGTGTTGATCTCGTACAGCGGCGACTCGGCGATATAGACATAGCCCTTGTTGATGAGGGTCGGCGTCAGACGGTAGAGCATCGTCAAAACCAGCGTGCGGATCTGGTAGCCGTCCACATCGGCATCGGTGCAGATGACGACTTTATTAAAGCGCAGGTTATCCAGATTGAAGCTGGCCAGGTCTTTGTTGTGACTGCCGCCCAGCTCGACGCCGCAGCCCATAACGCGGATCAGGTCGGTGATGATTTCGGATTTGAAAATGCGGGCGTAGTCGGCTTTCAGGCAGTTCAGGATCTTGCCGCGGATGGGCATGATGGCCTGAAACTCCGAGTCGCGGCTCTGCTTGACCGCGCCCATAGCGGAATCACCCTCCACGATGTACAGCTCGCGGCGGGAGGCATCCTTCGTGCGGCAGTCCACGAACTTCTGCACGCGGTTGGCCAGATCCATCTGCTGGGTCATCGTCTTTTTGATGGTGATGCGCGCTTTTTCGGCGTGCTCGCGGCTCTGCTTATTGATGAGCACCTGCTTGCAGGCCTTTTCGGCCTCGTCGGGGTGCTCGATGAAGTAGACCTCAAGCTGATGCTTCAGGAACTCGGTCATGGCCTGAGCCACAAACTTGTTCGTGATGGCCTTTTTCGTCTGGTTCTCGTAGCTCGTGCGGGTGGAGAAGCTGGACGAGACAAGCACAAGGCAGTCCTGCACGTCGGCAAAGGTGATCGCACTCTCGTTCTTTTTGTACAGACCCTTGTTTTTCAGCCAGGCGTTGATCTGGCTGACGAATGCCGTGCGCACGGCGCGGTCCGGGCTGCCGCCGTGCTCAAGCCAGCTGGAGTTGTGGTAATACTCCAGACACTGCACGGTGTTGGAGAACGCGAACGCGACGTTCATCTTGACCTGATAGTCGGGCTGGTCGGCGCGGTCACGGCCCGCGGCGGCACCGGAGCAGAAATGCACGGGCGTCAGGGCCTTGTCCCCCACCAGCTCGTTGGCGTAGTCGGTGATGCCATGCTCGTACAGGTACTCGAATTTTTCGACGTCGCTGCCGGACTTGTCGGTAAAGACCAGCGTAACGCCGTCGTTGACGACGGCCTGACGACGGAGCATATCCTTGAAGGATTCCGCCGGGACGGCGATGTCGGTGAAAACCTCGGTGTCGGGCTTCCAGCGGATGACCGAGCCGGTGCGCTTGCCCTTGAACGGCTCCTTCTGCAGGCCGCCGACGTTCCCGCCCTTTTTGAAGTCGAGGTGATAGTGGAAGCCGTCGCGGTAGATGTCGGCGGTCATCCACTCACTGGCATACTGGGTGGCGCACAGGCCCAGACCGTTCAGGCCCAGGCTGAAATCATAGTTGCCGCTGCCCTCGGCGTATTTGCCGCCGGCGTACAGCTCGCAAAAGACCAGGTCCCAGTTCCAGCGCTCCTCGGCCTTGTTGTAGTCAACGGGGATGCCGCGGCCAAAATCCTCGACCTCGACGACGTGGTCCGGGAACAGCGTGACATTGATGCGGTTGCCGTGGCCGTCGCGTGCCTCATCGATGGAGTTGGAAATAATTTCAAAAATGGAATGAGCGCAGCCCTCGACACCGTCGGAGCCGAAGATGACCGCCGGGCGTTTTCGCACACGGTCCGCGCCCTTCAGCTGGCGGATGCTGTCATTGCCGTATTCCTGTTGTTTTTTTGCCATGCAGCGGGTCCCTCCGAATTTATAGTAAAACAGTGATAGTTTTTGCACATGTAGATTTATTAAACCACAAGGCACAGCGGTTTGTCAAATTTGATTTGGTCAGATTTGCTTTCTGCAGAGGTCGATGCCAGCCTCCACCCCTATAAGCTCAGTTTAATACAACATTCTGTTGTTGTCAAGTTGTTTTTAATTGCAGTCACAGTTACAGTCCTCCACCCGGTTGCGGTCTCCTATGACGGCGGTCCAATATTCGGTGCCCTGATAGCGGAAGATGACCCAGTCATAGCCGTTATATTTCCGTGTGCTCTGCTTTACCACGCAGTAATTGCCCAGCGGCAGGTAGCCGACCACATCGTTGAAGTTGGCGGTATAAAAATACTCGCACCGGGCGTTGAACACGACCAGACGCTTGCCGCTGACCGTCTCCATAGAAGGACCGGAGACCCCATAGTTGTTGTAGCCTCCGGCTCTGATCTCGGGCAGGAAGTCCTTGTAGCTGCGGTCCAGGTCGCACGCGCCGGAGATTCCGCCGGCGCTGCCGCTGCCTGTGTACTGCCACATGGCATAGCTGCCGTTGTACCCCAGCGCCGAGCGGTAATCCGCGACCCACAGCGGTATTGGCTCAGCGCGGCGGCATTCAGGTAGCTGTTGATATAGTTTGTGTAGCTGTACCACCCGGCGTACCATTTGCGCTGGTAGAGAATGTCCATGGCGTACTGCACCAGACTTGTCAGCTCGGCACAGCCCAGGCTGGTAAGGCTCGAGTCCTCGACGTCCACAAAGACCGGGTACTCCAATTGCAGGCCGTCCATGACGTTCAGGAAAGTCGTCAGCTCGTTGGCAACGGCGGCGCGGGTGCGCGCGTAGGTATAGTAGTAGGCCCCTACCCGCAGACCCGCGGCCTTGGCCCCGTTGACGTTCTGCAAAAAGTACGGGTCCACGTACAGACCGCCGCTGTTGCCGGAACCGACGCGGACAATGGCAAACTGCTTGCCCGCCGCCGCCACCCTGCCCCAGTTGATATTGCCCTGATAGCGCGACACGTCAATGCCGTTTTGGAAAAGCGCCATAAAAAGCCCCCCTTTGCGGTATAATATGCAAAGAGGGGGCGGGGTGTGTAATATCTGTTTCCGCTGCAAGAGCGGCAGCCAGGGGGCAAATTGTATACGCATCGGACAGTTTTTCAATCTGTATATTTTTCACAGCAATTTGATCCTCAAATCTCCCAGCAGCGACACTGCCTCCGGCAGGGAGAATTTTGCGTCCTGCAGCTTGCAGCCGAAAATGTCGACTTTATACCGCTGGCCTCTTTGAAGTTTGCCTTGCGCATATCGCACTGGAAAAACTCGGTGTCCAGCAGGTCGCATTTCTCAAAATCCGCGCCGACGAGAATTGCACTTGGCGAACATCGAGCGCTGTATGACACTGCCCGCAAATTTGAACTTTGTCAGGTTCATTTCGGTGAAGGTGTTGTATTTCAGGCGGCA
>ENA-OQCF01000319-OQCF01000319.1-human-gut-metagenome-genome-assembly--contig:-NODE-319-length-18611-cov-7.188812_pt1 | contig 18611 bp, 21 predicted proteins | sample MGYA00242756_ERZ504573 | MGnify/ENA primary metagenome ERZ504573 (study PRJEB26092, sample SAMD00036240) | human gut metagenome | host: Homo sapiens | study: EMG produced TPA metagenomics assembly of... | reverse complement strand
AGGGACCACCGGCAATGATGATGGGGTCGTCCTCGGTGCGGTCGGCCGCCAGCAGCGGAATGCCGGCTAGATCGAGGGCCTCGAGAAGTTTGTCACGGCCATCTCATGCGGCACGTGCATGCCGACGATATCGAACGAGGCCACGGGTGCTGCGCCCTCGAGCGACAGCAGCGGGATACCAGCCTCGCGCATGGCATCGCCCATATCGGGCCACGGCACATAGCCGCGCTCGCAGGAAATGCCCTCGGCCTGATTGAGGATGTTGTACAGGATGGCAATACCCTGGTTGGGCAGGCCAACCTCGTACACATCCGGGTAAATCATGCAGCAACGATAGTCGGCATCGGCCTTGGAGAGCGTGCCCCACTCATGGTCGATATAGCGACTCGGCTTCTCGACCTTTGCGAGCAGGGGCTCAATCAAATGAAAACAGTCTTGGTACACAGCGCGCAAAAGAAACCCCTAAGCAGCGAGATCGGATGCGTCCTCAAAGGGACCCATGGGACGAGTAGCGCCGGCAACCGTGGTCACCAGGTCGCGAACGCGCGAGAACGTGGCGGCAGCCACCTCGTTGGCACGGCTGTAATCGATGTCGCGCTCATACAGCGAAACGAGCGCACGGCCCATACCATAGGTGCCCGCGGCGGCGGTCAGCGCCTTGACGACAAACCCGATATGCGGCGTCTGCTTTACCAGGCGCGGGTGACGGCGCGGAGCACCAAGCCGCCGGCAAGCACGCCCGCGACCTCGTAGCCGCGCTCGGGCTTAATACCGCGTCCAAAGATGGCCGCGAGCTCAAAGAGCATGCCCACCTGCGCCAGCGCCATAACGGGATAATCGGCCCCCGGCAAAAACACCAGCGCACCCGTCGCCATATTGGTAAGCGCGCACGAGGTGATGATGCGGTTGGCGGCGGCGATACGCATAAAGGCAAAGTTCGCCGCAAAGGCTGTCTCCTTGTCCGTGCGGTCGAGAATCCAGCGAGCGAGCGTCTCGAGCAGATACGTCTTATCGGTAGCCGCCACCGCGCCGAGCATGGGCGTGGACTCCTGGATAAAAGGCACCTCGACAGCGGACTCGGCCAGCACGCACACGGGGGCGCCGGCAATCACAAGCTCCTGTACAGCGCTCTCCAGACGGTCGGATCCGCACGAAAGGACCAGCACCACGTCGGTATCGGTCTTGGGGACGATACGGTCCTCACCCAGGCGCTCAACGCGCACAATGCCAGACGTCGTCTGCGGCACGAAGGCATCGCGCACCGTCTCGACCAAAAAACGCGAGGCAGACGAATCGAGGTAGACGGACACGCGAACCGGCGTGTCGGAATCCTTCTTGGTGGTCGCGCCCATCTTAAAGACGCGGGTCAGCTTGTCCACGGGAATCTTCATAGCAAACCCCTCCAGCGGTTACGCGGCGCCCGAACGATGCCGCCATATGGATTGTACGATACCCACCGTCAGCAACTGGATCATCATCGAGGACGAACCGAAGCTAATGAACGGCAGCGGAATACCGGTAATCGGCATCATGCCGATGCACATGCCGATGTTCTCGAAGGTCTGGAATGCCCACATGCCGACGATACCCACGCATGACAAGCGTAGGAACAGAGACTCACACTTAAAGGCGACGCGAATCGTCGAGAACATGAGCAGCACGTACAGGCACAGCAGCAAAAAGGAGCCGCAGAAGCCAAAGGTCTCGGACAAAAAAGCAAAGACGAAGTCGGTGTGGAACTCGGGCAGAAAGCCACCGGCAGACTGCGTCGCATGGCCCAGACCTTTACCGAAAAAGCCACCCGATCCAACCGCGATGAGCGATTGCTGCAAGTTGTAGGCATCGTCCGAATCGGCATTATCGGGGTCGATAAAGACGGTCAGTCGGTTCATCTGGTACTGCTTGATCAAAACGTCATGGCCCAAAAGAGAATCGAGCACCGAATCGAGCGCCAGGATGAGCGCCACCAAACCCACGAGCAGAGCCAAGGTCGACAGCACCCATTCGCGGCGCGCACCGCTCATGCAGATCACAACGGCACCCGACACCAACACGACCAAGCCCGAACCCAGGTCGCCCATAGCGACGACGGCCAAAAACGGAACGGAAAGCATGCCGCAGAGCTTAATGTAGTCGCGGGCGGTATCGATGCGGCCGTTGTACTGCGAACCAAGCGTGGCGATAAAGAAGATCGTGATGAGCTTGGCGAGCTCGACCGGCTGGAAGGTAAGACCGATACCGGGAATCTTGATCCAGCCGTCATGCCCAGACCGCCCGTATAGGACAGCCCCGGAATCTTGGGCGAGAAAATCACAATGAGGTCGATGACGAGCAGCGCCGTCGAGAAGTTAGAGATGCCGCGCAGATCGGTACGCCAGACGAGCACCGCAAGCACCGCACCGATGCCGATGCCCAACAGGTGGCGCGAAAATGAGGCGTCGGCCTTAAACTGCGATGCCGACCAAATGATGATGCACCATAGGCAACGAGTGCCAAGGTTGCCAGCAGCACGCCGATGTGCACCTTCTGGCGAAACGTGCCGCGCGAGGCCGAAAGCTGCTTGTTGACACGGTCCAGGCTGCTGCGGGAACCGGTTTTAGTTGAGCGGAACAGGTCCGCCGGCGAAAAATCCATCGCAACCTCCTATCGAACCGAAGAATCGCCCGTGGCAGAAGATGTGTCGGGCTCGTCATAAATGGCACCGAGGACATCGCGCACGACGTGCAGCGCGGTATCGGAGCCACCACCGCCCTGTTCCAAGACAGTGACAATCACGTACTTGGGCTCATCGGCCGGCGCGTAGGCGCAAAACCACGCGTAATCGTCCTCGCCGCTCTTCTCGCCCGTGCCGGACTTGCCGTAGACCGTGGGGGTCAAGGAGTTAAAGTGTGCGGCGGTCGAAGTCGACGCCGAGTAAATCACATCGTGCATGCCGTTGCGGACCAGCGCAAGATCAGCATCGTTGTTAATTTGAGCCTCAAGGCGCTTCTTTTTGCCCTTGCCGTTGTACTTGTAGGCATCGCCGTCGCCATCACGCGAGACAGCAGACAAGAACACATGCGCACATACTGTTTGCCGCCGTTGGCAAGGCCCATGTAGGCACACGCCATCTGCAGCGGCGTCACCAAAATGTCGCCCTGGCCGATAGCGATGTTAGTCATATCGCCGGCATTCCACTTGCGGTCCTCGGCCGAGGCGTCGGTAAAGTAGGACTCTTTCCACTTGGCGTCAGGAATGCGACCGGTGCCCTCACTTGGCAGATCGATGCCGCAGGTCTTGCCCAGGCCCCAACGGCGAAAGACCTCTTGCAGACCCTCGGGATGCTGGTCGTTGTAGAAAAACGCCTTACCCATATCGTAAAACACGGGGTCGCACGAGTTGGCGATACCGGATTGCAGCGTCATAGTGCCGTGACCGGAATGCAGCCAGCAGTACTTACCCCATGACTTGCCCAGGCCCGTCCAATAGCCCGTGCAGTTCGTGGTCTGGCCTGAGGTATAGGTTCCAAACTCAAGACCGGCCAGAGCCGAGAGCGGCTTGATGGTCGAAGCCGACATATACTGGCCGCTAATGGCGCGGTTGAGCAGCGGATGCGAACCCTTGTCGTCGTTGAGCTCGGTCCACACGTCGTTGGAAACGCCGCCGATGAACACCGACGGATCAAACTTGGGCTCGCTCGCCATACCCAGAATCTCACCATTGTTGGGATCGAGGCACACCACGGCGCCGTTGCCGGCATCGCTATGACCCGTGGTCTTGGCAAGCTCAATGGCATTCGCCAGAGCCGTCTCGCAGGCCTGTTGAATCTTAAGATCGAGCGTAAGCTTAATGTCAGAACCGGCCTTGGCGGGAACGGCGCCGGCTTGACCGGTCACGTTACCCGAGGCGTCAACTTTCACGGTCTGCTCACCACGAATGCCCTGCAGCAGATTTTCGTAGTAAATCTCTACGCCCGCCTGGCCCACAATATCGCCCGATTGATACGAGATCTGGCCAGCCGCGCTATCGCTGCCGTCCGACGACTTCCTGTTCTGCGCCTCGAGCTGCTCGGAGGTAATGGTGCCGGTATAGCCCAAGATATGGCAGGCGGTCTCGCCATACGGGTATTGGCGCTCGGTGCGCTCGGCGATCTTCACGCCGGGAAACTCACCGGCGTGCTCCTGAATGTAGGCGACAGTGGAGCGGCGCACGTCAGTCGCGATCGTATGCAGGCTCTGCGCGCCTTCGGAATTGTCCTGGATGTTGCGCAGCACCGCGATATACGGCATGCCGAGCACGTTGGCAAGATGACGCACCAGTACCTTGTCGTCGGCAAGGTCGCGATAGGCGACGACGGCGAGCGAGGGGCGGTTTTGCACCAGCGCGACGCGTTGCGGTCCAAGATGCGGCCACGAACGGCAGGCGTGGTAACGGTACGGGTCTGATTGCTCTTGGCCTGCTTGTCGTAGTAGTCCGACGAGACCATCTGCATGCCCCACAGCTTAACGGCAAGCGCGGCAAACATCGCACCCACGCCCGCGGTGAGGATGGAAAAGCGGCCCTTGAAGGCCGTAGCGGCCGTATTGCCCTCGCCCTCGGTGGCGCGCGGGGCCGTTCCGTGCTGCGTGTCGTAGGTAAAGCGGGAGTCGCCGCGGCGCATGATGACCAGCGCGACCACAATGGCCACGACCAGCACGATACCGGCGACAACAACCGTCAACTGGGAAGACATCTACAGACCTCCCCTATTTGAGCTTACGGGTCTTGGGCTTAAAGCGCATACCCGTCTGACGCCCACCGCGCGCGGAGAACCCATAGCCAGACTGTGGCGCGACGCCGGACATCAAAAACGGAACGGCGACCAGACCGGTCAGAATCGAGGACGGCAGGGCGTGTCCAAAGATCGCCACGACAAAACTCGATTCCAGTCCCATAAATAGCAAGATAATGCTGTAGATCACGTTAATGGCAAGCGCAAAGGCGCCCACCGTGATGCCGCGAGCGCTCGGGGTGCCGCCCGTCTGACCGGCGGCACTGTGTGTCAGGGCAAAGCTGCCCACTGTCAGCAACAGCGACATCACGCCCACCGGCACGGCTGCCGACAGGTCGTAGAACAGGCCACTGCAAAAACCGCAGATGACGGCCCGCGTGGGATCGCCCGAAAACACACTCAGGCACACCAGGATAATCATAAAGTTGACGCGACCGCCCGCGATGGAGATCTGCGGCGCCAAGCCCGCCTGCAGCAGGACGCAGACAATGGCGGCAATCGCAAAAGTGCGGGAGCCAGTCCCCTGTTCGTGTAGATCCATGGACATGCCTCCCTATTCGCTCGAACCCGAGTCAGTCGTGTCGGACGCATCGGAGCTTTCATCCGAGCTTTCGTCTTTGGACTTGGTGGCCGCATCGCGCGAGGTGCCCTGCGGCGTACTGTTGGCGCTGCTCACATCCTCGTCCGAAGCCGACTGCTCATCGGTCAGCGACGTAATGACCAGCACTTCCTCGTTGTTTTCGGCCGTTGTCTGGGCGCGCACGACGATGGTGTAGTACACATCGTTGGCAGACTTCTCCACCGACGAGACCGTACCGAGCGGCAGGCCCTTGGGGAATACGCCGCCGATGCCCGAGGTCACGATGATGTCGCCCACCTTCACGTCGGAATCGACACTCACGTGCTCCAGGCGCAGGGTACCGTCGGGCTGCCCCTGCAGCATACCCTGAGCGCGCGTATCCTGCACCATGGCGGACACGCCCGAGTTCTCATCACTAATCAGGCGGACGGTGGAGGTCTTGGCCGAAACCTCGATAATCTGACCGATGACACCGGCAGAACTCGTCACGGGCATGTTGATGGTAAGACCGTCGGCAGAGCCTTTGTCGATGGTAACGGTCGAGGTCCAGGCATCGCCCGACGCGCCGACAATGCGAGCCGCGGTGGACTTGAGGTTGTAGGTCGACTGCAGACCGACCAGGCTCTCGAGTCGCTCGGCGGTCTTTTGAGCCTCGGAGAGCTCAGCAACCTTTGACGTCAGGACCTCGTTTTGCTTCTTAAGCTCGTCGAGGGTGTCTTGCGAAGCCGTAAGGTTTGAGAACACGTTTCCGATTGCGTTAAAGGGCGCGGCCACAGCCGAGCCCACAAAACGCACCGGCGAGGTAATCGTCGTCACGCCCGAACGCACGGCATGAATCGGCCCCGCCTCGCCCTCGCGAATGTAAAACGTGAGCAGCAGCACCGAAATTACGCTGAAAACAATCAACGGGCGCATACCCGTTGATTGTCGCTTGGTATTCAGATTTGAAGAGAAACCCGAAGATCGTGCCAAATGGAATCCACCTTTTGGAAATTAAGCATTGGTCTGGACGAAGCCACCGTCAAACGCGTTGGCCTCGAGCACGCGGGCGCAGCCGTTGACGACGTTGTCGAGCGCCGTAGGGCTGACGTTGACCGAAACGCCGGTCTCGTCGCGCAGACGCACGTCGAGACCGCGCAGCAGCGCACCGCCACCGGTCAACAGGATGCCGTAGTACATAAGATCCGAGGCAAGATCGGGCGGCGTGGCGTCGAGGGCGTCCTTGACGGCTTGGCCATCTCGTCGAGCGGCTTGTTGAGCGCGCGACGAATCTCCTCACTCTCGATGCGCACGGTCTTGGGCAGGCCCGTGATCACGTCGCGGCCGTTGACCTCGACGTCGAGCTCGTCCTTGAGCGGCACGGCAGAACCGACCTTGATCTTGATGTCCTCGGCCGTGCGCTCGCCGATAGCCAGGTTATAGGCATCGCGAACGTGGGTAAGGATGGCCTGATCAAACTCGTCACCGGCAATGCGGATGGACTGCGACACGACGATACCGCCCATGGCGATAACGGCGACCTCGGTGGTACCGCCACCGATATCGATGACCATGGAGCCAGTGGGCTCCTCGACAGGCAAGTCGGCGCCGATGGCAGCGGCCATGGGCTCCTCGATCAGGTATGCCTGGCGGGCACCGGCCTGGATCGTAGCCTCAAAAACGGCGCGCTTCTCGACCGACGTGACACCGGAGGGGACGCAGACGACAACGCGCGGACGCGGGGTCCACGGATAGCGCTTCTCGGACGCCTTGTCGATAAAATAGCGAAGCATAGCCTCGGTAACGTCAAAGTCGGCGATAACGCCGTCCTTAAGGGGACGCACAGCCACAATGTTGCCGGGCGTACGGCCGAGCATGCGCTTTGCCTCGATACCGACAGCCAGGATGCGCTCATCGTTCTTGTCGATGGCGACAACGGAGGCTCGCGAATGACGATGCCCTTGCCGCGCACGGAGACAAGCGTGTTGGCGGTGCCGAGGTCGATGGCAAGATCGCCCGCATAGCTACCGAAGAACATATCCATCAAAGAAAACAACGCAACTCCTGATGTGTTGGATGATTGCTGGAAAACTACTAGCCCATCATACTAGCGCAAGCCCGGCACCTCACTTGCGGTGAAGCACCGGGCAGCGCCAAATCTCATAAGGTCACTACTGGTTGTCAGCGGCCGAGAAATCGATGTCGAGCGAGGAGACGGCCCAACCGATATGGTTGTCGGAGCGCACGAACTTGACGGTGTACTCTTGCTCGCCGCCCTTGGACAGCGACGCCTTGACCTTGGCGGTGGTCTCGGTCATAGACTGGTCCATGCCCTCGATGGAGACGGTGGCGCCTGCGGGATCGAGGAAACGATCATCGCCTTGGCGTCCTCGGACAGGCTGGAGCCAGACAGGACTCAGCTTGGCGGTATCGCCGTCACCGGCAGCCTGGAACAGGTCGGTGACAACAGACTCCTGCGAGGGAAAGCCCAGGCCGCGCGTGTAGGCGAAGCCAAGACCGCCTGCGGCAATGACGATCAGCAGAAGCAACACCAAGAAAACCTTGAGGCCCGTGTGGCGATGGCGACGACGGACCTTGGCCTCCTTGCGGTCCTGCTGAACCATCTCGGACTCGGACAGGGTGAAGAAGCCGGTGTCCGAGGGGTCGGGCATAAATTGACCGGTAGCACCCGTGGGGTCGAGCGGGTCGACGGCGGGAGCATCCATCGCGGGAGCCGGCGCCGTGGCCATGGCCGTCTGGGCCGAAAGCGCGGCGAGGGAATCGTGCACGCGGGCAAGCTCGTCGGCCTGCTCGGGCGTGAGCTGGTAGATGCCATCGGCGGTGGCGGCGTTAAAGGCATCGAGCGCGTCAGAGGGGCGACCGGCGGCAGAGAGCGCCTCGCCCATACCGGCGTTAAGCGCACGTGTGTCGTCGCGCGGACCGGCAAAGTCAATGGCCGTGCGGTAGGTCTCTACGGCGTCTGCCGGACGGCCGAGCTTAATGAAGCAGCGGCCAAGATCGCCGAGGGCGGCGGCGGGAGCCGGGTTGGCGCCATCGATGGCAGCCTGACGGAAGGCGGTGCCGGCATTGGCATAATCGCCCGACTGGAACAGGGCGTTGCCCAGACCCAGATAGGCCTTAAACGGCGTGGCATAGGATGCATCCTGCGTTGCAGCGGAGAAAGCCTGGGCTGCGGTCACATAGTCACCCACGGCAGCAAGCGCCTTGCCGCGGTTGGTAAGCAGCGCGCCGCGCTTGCCATAGGTACCGTCGTTAAGGGCGGCGGCGTAGGCCTCGGCGGCTCGGCATACATGCCCAAGTGCATCAAGGCGTTGCCGCGCAGATGGTCGGCCTCGCCCATAATCTCACCGGGGGTCTTTGCCGCACCGAGCATCTGGGCGGCAGCGGAATAATCACCCGCGCGATAAGCGGCGCGGCCCTGTTGGATCAGCTGGCTATTCAAGGAAGTCCCCTTTACTCGTGAACGATCTCGACATGGACGATCTCGTCACCGGCACGCAGCTGCGAGATGACGTCGAGGCCCTCGACCGTGGTGCCAAAGACGGTATAGCCGGAGTCGAGGTTGTGCTGGGCACCCAGGCAGAAGTAGAACTGCGAACCTGCGGAATCGGGATCCATGGAACGTGCCATGGCAAGCGCGCCGTCGACGTGGCTGTTACGCGGGTTGGTAGCGAACTCGCCCTTGATGCAGTAGCCGGGGCCACCGGTACCGGGCATGCCGTCGGGGCCCTCAAGGCCGGCGGCGACATCGGCGCCGGACATATCGCGGGTATTGGGGTCGCCGCCCTGGATCACAAAACCGGGCACATAGCGATGGAACTTAAGGCCGTCGTAAAAACCCATCGTGGAAAGCTCGCAGAAGTTCGCCACGTGGATGGGGGCGCCTCGCCGTCAAACTTGACCTTGATGGTGCCCTTCGACGTCTCGATCACCGCGCACTCATCGCCGGCAAGCTGATACTCGGGCGTGTAGAGCTCTTTCTTAAAACCAAACATGTGGTTCCTTCCTCGTGCGTTTAAAGCATATTTGGTCAAATTGTAGCAATAAGCACGGGCTTCCATCAATTGCGCACGCAGGTTATGCCGCCGGAGGGCAACAAATTACGAACGTTGCTGCGGTCTCCATGCGCTCACGTTGGCGTCGTACTGGTTAAGCGCGCTGTTGCCGCCTTGTGCGATGGGCGCCAGGATCTCGCCCTGACGGGCGCTCAGCGACTCGCCGTCGGGAATGGACAGCGAGATATCCCAGCTCTGGCAGATCACGTCGACACGCTCGTACATCCACTGGGCAAGCTGCTTTAGATGATCGATGTCCTCCGCATAGACGGTGTCGTCCTGAACCTTGAGGTTATTGAGCTCATCCTGGGTCTTTTTAATCTGATCGCGCAGGGCATAAGCGCTCTGCGACAGCTCCTGGCGGGTGGAGAGCGGCGTACGCAGATAGCCGTTATTAAACGAATCGATGACCTCGCCGATCTGATCATCGTCGCTGTACGACACGATGGTCTGGTACAGGCCGTCGAGCCTGGCGTAGAGCTGGTCGTCGGTTAAGACGGTCTCCTCCTGAACGACCTCGGACGCATCCTCTTGCTTGGACTCTTTCTCGGTGGCCTCGCCCTTTTGGCGCGACGGGAAGGTGGTCTTGGCGGCCTGGCCAAACTGGTCGTAGAAGCCGGGCATGACGCCCATAGGATCGGCAGTCACAAACCAATACGCACCACCGCACACGGCGGCGAGCACCGCGATGACGATAAGCGGTTTGGGGATATGGCGCTTGTGCTTGTGATAGGCATCCTCGTCGGGATGGACCTTGCGCTTGGCCTTTTGCTTTTTGGGCTGGACATCATCGCGCAGGGACACCGGTGTGGGGATATCGACCTTGGGGATGCCAAAATCCTTGTCGAAGGCCGGCAGCACGCAGGTCTCGTTGGGATCGGCGGCATCCGAGAGCACCGCGGCGGCAGAGGCCGGCGCATGGGGCACCTCAGTATCGATCTGCTCCTGCGTCAAGCGCGGGAAGCCGGCCGTGCGGCCTGCCGCCAAATCGGATGCGGCCGCGTCTTTGGAAAGGATGCCCGGGGCGGGGCGCCCGCACTTGGGACAGGTGCGATCATGCGGGGACAGGCGTGCGCCACAACCATCGCAGAATACGAACTCGGTATGCTCGGGACCGTCGCCCGGACCAACGTATGCGTTGCAATAGGGGCAGAACGAGGCGCCGTCCTCTATGGTCTTAAGGCAATGCGGGCAGATCACGGCTTCCTCTTTTCGGAGCAATTCATACAGTCGAGGTTAGAGCATAACATCGCCACGCCCCCACAGGAGCAAGGCACCAATCAACATCGCCAGGGTAGTCTTTGTGGAGGGATGATTTTTCTGGGACGGGGATTAGAAAATCATCCCCCGGGCGGCTGAAGCTAGGCTTTATTTGCGGGCTTTTTCTTCTTGCTGGGCATCGAGACCTTGATGCCTTGGGCCGATTTGGTCACACGCGAGCGAGTGACGCCCGTGCCCTTCTTTTTCTTGGGCTGGGCCTTTTCCACACCCTCGAGCGCGCGAACCTCGGCCTCGCGAGCGGTGCGCTCCTCACGGCGCTGCGCCATATCGGCGGCGACGCGCTTGGCAAAACGCTGGGCAGTTGAACCCGTCGAGCTCACCTTGCCGCCACCGCGACCCAGACGGACGCGAACGCCACGGCCAAAGCCGGTGGCAGCATGGCGACGACGCGGCTCGAGCGAATCCATCATCGTGGCGAGCTTAAAGAACACCGTGCAGGTAAAGACGACGATCGCCAGTAAGATAACGGCCTCGCCCATCGACAGGTTGGCGATGGACAGCAGCTCCGGGAATCCGATAACACCCGCCAGGATGCCGACGACAACAAATACAAAGAGCACCACGCGCAAGGGTGTGAGCGGCTGCGAGATGCGCCAGATCAGGCTCACGCTCGCCGCGCACGACGTAAGCAGGCACATGGTCGAAAGCGTGAGCTGATTAAAGCCGAACACGCGCGCCACAAAGATATCGAGCGCCGCAGCCATAATGACCGCCAGCGACGCCGGCAGCGCACGTTTGAGCACGTTGGTCAAGAATGACCCCTTCACGCGGGCGTTGTTGGGCTCCAAACCCAGCACAAAGCCCGGCGCGCCGATGCAGAAGAAGTTGATGAGTGTCATCTGAATCGGCTCAAAGGGATACGCGGAAACGCGATGCACAGAGCCGCCAAGCCCATCGAGAACAGCGTCTTGGTCAGAAACAGCGCCGCAGAGCGCTGCAAGTTGTTGATGGAGCGACGGCCCTCGGCCACCACGGCGGGCATCGAGGCAAAATCATTGTCGACCAGCACGATCTCGGCCACGTTGCGCGCGGCATCGGAGCCGGCGGCCATGGCCACGGAGCAGTCTGCCTCCTTGAGCGCCAGCACGTCGTTGACGCCGTCGCCCGTCATGGCAACGGTATGGTCGCGACGCTTGAGCGCCTGCACGAGCTCGCGCTTCTGTTGCGGGGTCACGCGGCCAAAGACGTGATAGCGGTCCACCGCCGCATCAATCTTGGACGGCGTATCGAGCGTCGTGGCGTCGACGTAGGCATCGGCCCCCGGAACGCCCACCACGCGCGCGATCGACGACACCGTGCGCGGGTCGTCGCCGCTGATCACGTTGAGGGTCACGCCCTGCTCGTTAAAGTAGCCGATGGTCTCGGCGGCCGAAGTGCGAATCTCATCGCGAATGGTCACAAAGCCCACGGGCTCGGCCTCGCCCGCCATATCGCCGTCGGGCGTAAAGCCGTCCACACGGGCCACCACAAGCACGCGGCAGGTGTCGGCGAGCTCGGCCACACGGTTCTCGACCTGCGCAAAGGCGCGCTCCGAAAGCACAAATTGCGCTGCGCCCATCACATAAGAGCCCTGCGCAAACGAGGCGCCGCTCCACTTTTTGGACGAAGAGAACGGAATGACCGCCAGCGGCTCGGACACCTCGACCGGGCGGTCAGCGTAATAGTTGAGCAGCGCCTGACAGGTCTCGTTGGCGTCTGCCGAGGTGGCACGCGCCACGTTGGCGAGCGCAAAATCGAGGACCGTGGTCTCGACGGGGACAGATGCCTCGCTCTCTCCCGCGCCCATGCCAGCGCCCTCGATCGGCAACGGATAGGTGCCCTCGACCTCCATGCGACCCGACGTAATGGTGCCCGTCTTGTCCAGGCACAGCACGTCGACGCGCGCGAGCGTCTCGATACAGTAGAGCTGCTGCGCGAGTACCTTGCGGCGCGCCAGACGCACCGTGGCGATGGCAAGCACCGACGAAGTCAGCAGCACCAGGCCCTGCGGAATCATGCCCAAAAGAGCGCCCACCGTAGACAGCAGCGCCGACGAAGGCACGCGACCGGCAAGCAGCTCGGAAAAACACCACGAAAGCGCGCTATCGCCCGGCGTACCGGCGGCATCCCACAGCTCGCTCACGCTCGAGGCAAAGAGCGCCAGGCCGAGCGGAATCATAATGAGGCTCGCAAAGCGCACGATGGCGTTGAGCGCATTCATGATCTCGGAATTGACCTTTTTGACGTACTTGGCCTCGTTGTTGATCTTGGCCACGTAGTTGTCGGCGCCAACATGGATCACGCGGGCGCGCAGCAGGCCCGAGTCGATAAAGCTGCCGCTCATGAGCTCGGAGCCGGGCTGCTTTTTGATGAGATCGCTCTCGCCCGTCAGCAGGCTCTCGTTCACGAGTGCCTCACCCGAAACCACCACGCGTCGGCCGGAATCTGGTCACCGCGCCCCAGGCGAATGATATCGTCGAGCACGATCTGGTCCAGGTCGAGCTCCACCTCGGCGCATCGCGCACCGCGATGGCCTTCTTAGAGGTGAGCAGCGTGAGCTTGTCGACCATCCGCTTGGAACGCATGGACTGAATGACGCCAATTGCCGTGTTCAAGAACACCACGAACAGGAACGTCAGGTTTTTAAACGAACCGGTCAGCAACACCAAAATCGCCAAGACCACGTTGATCAAGTTGAACAGCGTGCAGAGGTTCTCGATGATGAGCTCTTTGACCGACTTGGCCTTGAGCTCCATGTTGCGGTTGATCTTACCGGCGGCGATGCGCTCCTCGACCTCGGCGGTCGAGAGTCCGCGCTCGATATCCGTTGCTGCCATACCACGTCCCATCACGTCGCGTCGGTACAAGAAAACCGCCCGGACCATACGAGGTTCGGACGGTCTTACGTTCGATGGTGCCCCATGTTGGATTCGAACCAACGGCCTTCTGCTCCGGAGGCAGACGCTCTAATCCCCTGAGCTAATAGGGCGAACGGTAGGCATTATACCCAAGTGCGCCACGGGCTAACAAAATAATAGAAAAAGCTTTGCAATTACGTGGGAGACGCACCGCGACGGCGCGCTTTGGGCGGAAAAAGCGAGTCAGATAGTATAAACTCTCATGCACCATATATACACGGCTCGCGATGCGGGCCGTTTTTGCAAGGGCTATCCATCGAGGTGAGAGGCACACCATGATTGCAATTTTAAAGCAGAGCGCCAGCGACGAGGCCGTCAGCCACATCGTCAGCTGGATCGAGAAAAAAGGGCTCAAGACCGATGTCTCGCGCGGCGAGAACGAGACCATCATCGGCCTGGTGGGCGACACGACCAAGATCGACCCGTTCCTGCTTGAGTCCATGGACGTCGTCGAGCGTGTACAGCGCGTCTCCGAGCCTTTTAAGCGTGCCAACCGCAAGTTCCACCCCGAGGACTCCATCATCGACTGCGGCCACGGCGTCAAGATCGGCGGCGACCAGTTCCAGGTCATCGCGGCCCGTGCTCCGTCGAGGGCGAAAACCTCATTCGCATCGCACGCCGCGTAAAGGCCGCCGGCGCCACGATGCTGCGCGGTGGCGCCTACAAGCCCCGCACCTCCCTTACGCCTACCAGGGCATGGGTCCCGCCGGCCTGGACCTGCTATGCGAGGCATCCGCCGAGCTCGACATGCCGATCGTCACCGAGATCATGGACCCGCGCGACGTGCAGGTCTTCTTGGATAAGAAGATCGACGTCATGCAGATCGGCGCCCGCAACGCGCAGAACTTCCCCCTGCTCAAGGAGGTCGGCAAGACCAAGACCCCGGTCCTGCTCAAGCGCGGCATGTCCGGCACCGTCGACGAGTTGCTCATGGCTGCCGAGTACATCATGAGCGAGGGCAACGACAACGTCATCCTGTGCGAGCGCGGCATTCGCACCTTCGAGACCCGCACCCGCAACACCTTCGACCTCAACGCCGTGCCGGTGCTGCACCACCTATCGCACCTGCCCGTCGTCGCCGACCCCAGCCACGCCACCGGCTACACCCGCTATGTCGAGCCCATGGCGCTCGCCGCGACTGCCTGCGGCGCCAACGGTCTGGAGATCGAGGTCCACGACGACCCGAGCCACGCTTGGTCCGACGGTGCTCAGGCCCTCACCCCCGACCAGTTCGACGACACCATGCGCCGCATCCGCGCCATCCGCGAGGTCGTCTGCCAAGAGACCGTTCAGGAGTAACCCATGGGTACGGTGAGAAACGCACGCGTCAACCAGGGTGGACCCAAGTGCGCCGGCATCGTGGGCCTGGGCCTCATCGGCGGCAGCTTTGCCCGCGGCTATGCGCAGGAGGGCGTTCGCGTGCTTGCCTGGGACCCCGACGATGACGTGATGACGGCCGCCAGCATGGGTACCGTCGCCGGCGAGCTCAACGACGAGACGCTCGGCGAGTGCGACATCATCGTCCTTGCCTGCTATCCCGAGGCATGCATCGAGTGGCTCGAGGCCCACGCTCAGGCGCTCGCCGACGCCACCGACACCGATGCCATCATGGGCCCCGTGGTGATCGACACCGTGGGTGTGAAGGGCATCGTGTGTGAGCGGGCCTTTGAGCTCGCACGAGAGCACGGCTTTTACTTTGTGGGCGCACACCCCATGGCGGGCACCCAGTTCTCGGGCTACGCCCATTCCAGCGCCGACCTGTTCCAGGGCGCACCGCTCGTGCTCGTTCCGCCTGCGGTAGACGATGCTCTTAAGCTGGAGCTCTTGGGCCAGGTTCGCGAGATGGTGCGTCCCTTGGGGTTTGGCAAGTTCAGCGTGACCACCGCCACCGAGCACGACCGCGTGATCGCCTTTACGAGCCAGCTCGCGCACGTGGTGTCCAACGCCTACGTAAAGAGCCCCACCGCCCAGGTCCACCACGGCTTCTCTGCCGGTAGCTACCGCGACCTCACGCGCGTGGCCCACCTCAACCCGCAGATGTGGTCCGAGCTCATGATTGACGACGCCGACGCTCTCGCCTTCGAGATCGACCATCTGATCGATTCGCTCGGCGCCTACAGCCGTGCGCTCAAGAACCGCGACCAGCGTTATCTTGAGAATCTCCTTGCCGAGGGCGATCGCATCAAGCGCGCACTCGACGACGAGAGCGCCCACTAGACCACCTATCACGCCAGGTCGAAAGGACCATAGCTTATGGCGATTACCATCGATATCGACACCGCACGCCCCTACCAGGTACACGTGGGCACGTTTTTGCTGGAGCAGGCAGGGCCACTCGTTCGCGCCACCGCCGGAGGCACCCGCGCCGTCATCGTGACGGACACCAACGTGGGCCCGCTCTACCAGATGCCCGTTAAGCAGAGCCTGGAGGCGTCAGGCTATGAGGTAAGCATTTGCACCTTCGAGGCCGGCGAGGTACACAAGCGCGCCGAGACCTACGTTGCCATTCTTGAGTTTGTAGCCGAGCACGAGCTTTCGCGCTCCGACGTGATCGTGGCACTCGGCGGCGGCGTCGTGGGCGACGTGGCTGGCTTTGTGGCCGCCACCTACATGCGCGGCTGCAAGTTTGTGCAGATCCCCACGAGTCTGCTCGCTATGGTGGACTCGTCGGTGGGCGGCAAGACGGCCATCGACCTGCCTGCCGGCAAGAACCTAGCTGGCGCCTTTTGGCAGCAAGTGTTGTCATCGCTGACGTGGGATGCCTTGCCACCCTCACGCCCGAGCAGTTCGCCGACGGCTGCGGCGAAGTCGTCAAGCACGCCGTGATCGCCGACCCCGAGCTCTTCGCCGAGCTGGAGAAGACCCCGCTCACGCTTGAGCTGCTGAACCGCGACGTGGCCCGCGTGGCGCTCATAATCGCCCGCAATATCGACATTAAGCGCGCCGTGGTCGTTGCCGACGAACGCGAGACCAACCAGCGCAAGCTCCTCAACTTTGGACACAGCGCCGGGCATGCCGTCGAGGCCTGCGAGCACTTTGAGCTGGGACACGGCAACTGCGTGTCGATCGGCATGGGCATCATCACGCGTGCCGCAGCCCTGCACGGCATTTGCGATGCCGAGCTGCCCGGTCGCATCGAGGAGCTCTGCGCTCGCCATGGCCTCAAGACCCGCTGTGAGCTTTCGGCCGACGCCATCTTTGCCGAGGCGCTGCACGACAAAAAACGCGCCGGTGACACTATCGACCTGGTGATGCCGCACGGCATTGGTCGCTGCAGCATCGACCGCACGCCGCTTTCCACCTTCCATGATTTAATTGCCGAGGGCCTCGGCCAGAAGGGAGACGCATCCGCATGCTAGCCCGCATCACCCCCTCCCCGCTCAAGCACCGTTCCCGCCATTGCGTCCAAGTCGATGGCGCATCGCCTCATCATCTGCGCCGCTCTTGCCAACGGTGAGACGCACGTGACCTGCAACACCACCTGCGCCGATATTGAAGCCACGGTGCGTTGCCTCACGGCGCTGGGCGCCCGCATCGAGACCGTCGAGGACGGCTTCCAGGTCCATCCCACTATGAAGAGTATTGAGTTTGGCCTGCTCAAGGCACTTGCGGGCGGCACGCTCGACTGCGGCGAGAGCGGCTCCACGCTCCGCTTTATGCTGCCCGTCGCCTGCGCGCTGGGGGCAGAGGCCACCTTTGTGGGCCAGGGCCGCCTGGGCGCACGCCCCCTCTCCCCGCTCTCCGACGAGATCATTGCCGCCGGCTGCGACCTGCAGGGTCTGGGCGGCTTCCCGCTCAAGACAAGCGGCCGCATGCGCCCGGGCACCTTTATCCTGCCGGGCAATGTGAGCTCGCAGTACATCTCCGGCTTGCTGCTGGCAGCCCCGCTTTTGGCCCAGCCCTCCTGCGTGCAGGTAACCGGCCTTATCGAGAGCCGCCCCTACATCAACCTGACCATCCAGGCCATGAAGGCCTTCGGCGTCGAGGTCAACGTCGAGCGTATCCCCGCCAAGGACGGCCAGCCCGAGATCACGAACTTCCGCGTGAACAGCGGCTCGTATCGCACTCCAGGCAACGTTGCTGTCGAGGGCGACTGGTCCAACGCCGCCTTTTGGCTGTGTGCCGGCGCCATCGGTACCGACCCCATCACCGTCGAGGGCGTGTCGCTCAGCTCTGCGCAAGGCGACCGCAACGTGCTTGCCGCGCTCTCGCGCTTTGGCGCCCGCATCGTGCGCTCTACGAACGCCGCCACCGTGCAGTCCGACAAGCTCGCTGGCTTTGAGATGAGCGCGCACGACATCCCCGACTTGGTGCCCGTAATCTCGGCCGTGGCATCGCTGGCGCAGGGCCGCACGTTCATCCGCGATTGCGCCCGCCTGCGCATCAAGGAATCCGACCGCCTGGCCACCACCACCCATGAGCTCACCGCACTGGGCGCGCAGGTGCGCATTGCCGGCGACGACCTCATCATCAAGGGTGTCGATGCCTTTACCGGCGGCGAGGTCGATTCGCACAACGACCACCGCATCGCCATGATGGCCGCCATCGCCGCGAGCCGTGCCACCGGCGAGGTCGTGATCCACAGCGCCGAGGCCGTCAACAAGTCCTATCCCGATTTCTTCGACCACTACCGCCTGCTGGGCGGCAAGGTCACGCTCGAGGAGGAATAGCATGTCCTCGACCTTTGGCAACGTTTTGCACTTAAGCATCTTCGGCCAGTCGCACTCCCCTGCTATCGGCTGCTCACTCGACGGCGTTCCCGCCGGTATCGCCATTGACCAGGAGCAGTTGCAGGCCTTTTTGAATCGTCGCGCCCCCGGTCGCGACGAGACCGCGACCAAGCGCCGCGAGGCCGACGCCGCGCATATCATCGCCGGTGTGGTCGATGGACACACCACCGGCGCACCCATCGCAGCAATTATCGAGAACACCAACACGCGCTCCAAGGACTATTCCGAGCTGCGCCGCAAGCCCCGCCCCGGCACGCAGACTTTCCGGCGCGCGTGAAGTACCACAACATGCACGACGTCGCCGGCGGCGGACACTTC